>Ga0307445_10000556_pt1 | contig 20340 bp, 12 predicted proteins | sample SalMarSW160330MG_FD_202147 | JGI IMG/M metagenome (GOLD analysis project Ga0307445, IMG submission 202147) | Salt marsh sediment microbial communities from the Plum Island Ecosystem LTER, Massachusetts, United States - SW1603-30 | ecosystem: Environmental > Aquatic > Marine > Intertidal zone >... | reverse complement strand
AACGGCCGACAGACAGATCATCCTCGGAAGCGACGAGATTCCGTTGGTGCAATTCGGCGGTTTGAATCTTGGGGAGTTCCGGTATATCGCTAAAATCGAAAAGCCTTCTGTGTTTTCCTGGGTGATGAACAATTATTGGGTGACAAACTTCAGGGCAAGCCAGGAGGGTGAATTCAAATGGAGCTATTTTCTCACATCGACACAGGACACATCCAATGCCCATGCGACACGGGTTGGCTGGAGTTCTCGGATCCCCCTAATGTGCAGAGTCTTTCCTCCAGGAAAATCTTCAAATATCGCTCCTGAACGGTCTTTGCTCGAAGTCGATGCGGACAATATCCTGATCGTGAGCACAAAACCGGCTGAGGACAGAAACGGGATCATCTTGCATCTCCGCGAGATAGAGGGAAAACCTGCAGAATTCCAGGTCCTATCCACTCTAGATCCGGGAAAAAATGCTATCATCACAGAAGTGAATGCACTGGGAGAAACGATCGGCCCTCCCGTTGATAAGATCAGGATGAACGCTTGGGAATCCAGGTTTTTTCTTTTCGAGTTTTGAGGGACTGTATCAAAGCCTGTCCGAAAGGGTCTTCATGAAAAGGACGATGGCATCCTCTTCTTCGGGTGTCAGGCCCAGATTTCCCAATTCATCCACATTGACATTTTCACTGACCTCAGGTGGAGCCCATTCGGCCCCCTCCGCATCTCTTGTGTTGTAAAAGTTTACGACTTCTTTCAGTGTCGTAAAAAAACCGTTGTGCATGAAGGCTTTCACAAATCCCTCAGAAGGCCTCAGATCCACATTGCGGAGCGTGGGGACTTTGTGTTTACCGTAATTTTCTGCCGCATATTTTTTGTACTTTTCTGTCCCCTCCAGGTATCCCCCCAGTCCTTTGTCGATCCACCCTTTTCCGTCAGGATTCCATTTTTTGCCCATGGCATAAAAGGGATTTTCCGGATTTTTGGGGACACCCAGGTTGTCGTACGTGAAATCTGTGAAAACAGGAAGCTTGCCGTTTTCTGAGGTGAGCACATGACATTCAGAGCACAGCCCTGTTGTGTTGAATAGCATCAAACCTTTCAGTTCCTCTTCCTCCAGGCCCAACTTCCTGTATTTTTTCCAATTGGACTCATCGATTCCTGCTACATCCAATCCTTTTGTTTTCGCGTTATACCAGAAATCATCGAACTTGGAGTTGAAGGGATTCACTTCGGCAGATCTTTCAAAAGCCGCGATGGAACGGGCTATTTTGACATAGATCCCGTGAACATCTTTGTCTGCATCCAAAGATTCGAGGCCCCAGACTTTTTTGAAAAGATTGGCGTAGCTCGAATCGCGAATGATCATAACGACACTTTTTTCATCCGCATTATTCTGCTCGAGAGGATTCAAAAAAGGCCCCATGGCCTGTTCAGCAAGAGGATCGCCTAAATCTTCCCCTGTTGCCCGTCCATCCCAGAACATGCCGCCCTCGAATGTTCCATCCTCTTCGATGTGCAGCGTAGGGCTGTCTCCGGCATAAGCAGCAGTGGGGGGCCTGCGCTTTCCGAACCGGCCCTTCATGGCCCCTTCATAGACAGAACCTCCGTGATTGAACTCTGAATCCGGTCCGGACCAGCCGGCAAGCTGTCCATGGCAAGTAGAACATGCTTGGCCTGCAGGATCGCTCAAGCTTATATCGAAAAACATTCTCTTTCCCAACTCTTCGATGGGCGTGAGTTTATGCAGGGCATCCTCGATGGCCGTGACGACCTCCTTGCCATCCGGTTCTGTTCTGGGTTCGAACCTGGCAATGACCTTCCCTTCCCTATCGATAAGGAACTTCGTGAAATTCCATTGGATATCACCCGCAAACGCAGAGTTGGTTTCTTCACCGGTTAGGTAGGCATACAAGGGATGGATCTCATCTCCCAGGACCGAAATTTTGGAAAACAGCGGAAAGGATATGCCATAATTGACCGTACAAAATTCCTTGATCTCCGTGTTTGAGCCCGGCTCTTGATCCCGGAAATTATTGGCCGGAAAACCCAGTACGACAAACCCTCTGGCGGAATATCTATTGTATAAAGCCTGAAGAGCCTCATACTGGGGTGTCAAGCCACACTTGCTGGCCACATTCACCATCATCACGACTTTTCCTTCGTAATCGCTTAGATCGACCCTATCGCCATCGATATTGTCCATGCTGAAATCCAAAGGAGATTTAATTTCGCCTGTTCTCGCTTGGACAACGGAGGAAATCTTGATCAATGACAGGGAGGCGACCCATATGATTGCCAAAACCATGATTGTTTTTCGCATCTCAAACTCCTCAATTGACAAATGAAAAGACTAGCAATTTTATAGCGATTATAAGGATGAAGTCAAACTCAATCCGGTTCTTTGAGGTTTCTCAGGGTATCGTAGATGATTTCCGGCAGGGCGGGATGGATGCGCATACCGCTGACAATGGGCATCACCGTTCCACTCGTGGACATGGCGTCGATAACTTCCTGGATCAAGATGGGCGCATAGGGCCCGATGATGTGGAAGCCCAAAATCCGCCACGTGTCTTTCTCTATAATGGCTTTAGCGAAGCTCTGATCGTCCATCATAGCCATGCCTTTGGCCACTTCCGAATACACCGATTTACCCACCATGACGTCATGGGCCTTTTTTGCCTCGGCTTCCACCATCCCCACCGAGGCGACGGGAGGATAGGAGAAAATGGCATGGGGAACGAGAAGAAAATCGAACTTCTCATCCCCGTCATGCATGCTGTTATGAAAAACGACATCGGCCTCTTTATTGGCAGCATGCCGGAACATCTTTTTTCCGATAGCATCGCCAAAGGCCCAAATATTCTTTTTACTGGTTTCAAAAAACTCATTGACCTTTATGTAGCCTTGTTTGTCGGTTTTTATTCCTGTATTTTCCACCTTGAGCAAATCGGCATTCGACACTCGTCCTGCAGCGATCAGGATCATCTCCGCCGAATATTCTTGCAGTTCTCCAGTGTTTTCGTTTTTGGCAACGACTTTGTAGCTCCCCTTCAACTTTTTAGCCTCGATGGCTTCGGTCTCTGTATGAATGGTCATCCTCTCTTGCATCTTTGTTTTGAGCAAATCACAGATCTCAGGCTCTTCAGCTTTGACAAGCCGCTTGCTTCTCTGTAGGAGAGTCACCTTTGTCCCCATGGCTGCAAAAAAGTGGGCAAATTCCACCGCGATGTAGCCACCGCCGATGATGACCAGACTTTCTGGTTTTTCTTCGAGATCAAACACATTATTATTCGTCAAATAATCGATTTCCTCGATGCCCTTGATCGGGGGAATAAGAGGCCTTGCTCCCGAGACGAGATAGATTTTTTCCCCACTAATTTTTTTCCCGTCTATTTCCATGGTGTAATCTTCCACAAAGTGGCCGGTGCTGCCATAAAAATCCAGGCCAGGTGTATCCTGGACTCTTTTTCGAATACGGCTCTCGGTTTCCGACACATATTTTCGCGTTCTCTCCATGATAGCCTGAAAGTCCACGCTTTTAATCTCGGCGTGAATTCCAAACTTCTTCGCTTCCTGGATTTCCACGATCCGGTCGGCAGGATAGATCAGCATTTTCGAAGGAATGCACCCCACATTGAGGCATGTCCCTCCCAAAGGCCCCCTGTCCACCAGAGCCACTTTCAAACCGTGGGACAGAACACCATCCACGATAGCCGCTCCAGCTCCAGACCCGACAACGATCACATCATACTTTTTCATCATTGTTCTCTATCCTTTCGTTTTGTTCGCCATCAAGAATACCAGACTAAGATATTGTTTGGCGATCTAGCTCTAGATTCAGCTTATTATTTTAAAAGAAAATGCGGGGATGTAAAACAGAAAATATCGAGAACAAAAAAACTCAAAAGGATTTTCCCTCATTTGTTGCTTATCAATAATTCCAAAATAATAAAATCATAACAAATTCCTGGTTATGCTTAATCTTTGACCATGAACTTCTTTTCTCTTTTTTAGAATTTTCAAAAATCGTGGATCATCTCTTAAATTGTCAAAACTCGGATTGTTTTCAAGGAGAAGATAGCTATACAGATAATGTTGCTCTTCTTCAAATCCGACATCGATTCCAAGCTGGATATTTCGGATCGCCTCGTCCGTCATCCCCAGCAAGGAGTATGTACTTGTGATGCAATATTGATATGGCTTTTCAACTCCTTCGATAAGTTGGAGTGCTTTTTCTTTTTCTCCCCGAGCAGCAAATAACAAGGCTTGTAGATATGCCAACTCTGGAAACTCGGGCTGGATACTCATAACCATGGCCATTTCCTGTTCCGCTTTCTCATATTCTTCTATCATGATTAGGTTTCTTGCCTGTTGAAAATGAAGACCGGGAGAATTTTTTACCATTTCTATGACCTTTGTGATTTTCTCGATCCCTTCCTCAAATTCCCCCATATACCAGTGACAATAGGAACTGAGCTCATAAGCCCTTAGATAGGACGGTTCGATTTGAATGGCTTTGTTATAATATTTATTTGCACTGGGGAAAAGACCGATACTGGCAAGAAAAGCCTCCACATTATCTGGCTGTCGTTTTTTGGCTGCAGCCATCCCGCTTTTTTTAAAATGGAGTCCCAACTGATCGACAACCCGCTTCGAAATCTCATCCTCGACATCAAAAATCTTACCGCCTCCAAAATCTTCTGGTATGACAAGAATATTTCGGTTCGTTTTCACATCGATGAGCTCGACATTGATCTGAATTTTATCGCCTTCGCTGAATAAGCTGGCAACGAGTACATATTCCGCATCAAATTCTTTGCCGATCTGGATGCTATCTTTTTCCGAATCTTTGTAATTCCTTACAGAATCATACGGGACAACTTTTAAATTAGGACTAAATTTAGTAAGTTTAAAAATAATCTGTCTTGTCGTGGACATACACAAAAGATCATTTTCTTTTAGAGGACTCCCATCCTTTATAGGCAACACGGCAATCGAAATTTTAGGCTTAAACCAATCCAATAGGAAATACCCTGAAATCACAACAACAGCGAAAAACATTAGTACTCCAGGAACGACAAGCTTCCTGAGTTTTTTTGTCCTTCTCCTTTTCCAAGTCGGCTTAGTTCTGGGAACGACCCCAGACTCTGTCTCTTTTTTGAGCCACCTCAAATCCTCAAGGAGCTCGTTCGCATGTTGATAACGTTCGGCCGGGTCCTTTTCCAAACATTTGTCCACAATCCTTTCCATGGCCCCTGGAATAGTGGGGCGAAGATCGGATAAGGGTCTATGATACTTGTTGAGGATGGAATACAGGACCAATTGTTCATGATCCCCTTGAAATGGCAGCTCTCCGGTCAGCATCTCATAAAGGACCACACCCAGCGACCAGATGTCCGAACGGTGGTCGATGGCATCACCGGAAGCATGTTCTGGCGACATGTAGGCCACGGTTCCCATGATCGAAGCTGTCTCGGTCAGATGAGATTCGCTGATGACCTTGGCCAAGCCAAAATCCATGATTTTAGCCTGGGCCTTCTTATTAACCATGATGTTCGAACTTTTGATGTCTCTGTGGATAATATTTTTTCCTTCTGCCTCCTCAAGTCCGTCTGCGATTTGAATGGCGAAATTCAAGGCTTTTTCCAGTTCGAGTGGTCCTTTTCTGACGAGTTCTTTCAGGCTTTGGCCCTCGATATACTCCATAACGATGAAAGTGCTGTCCTCGACCTCATCGATATGAAAAATGGTGCATATGTGGGGATGGTTCAGGGAGGCCGCTGTCTGAGCTTCTCTGAGGAAGCGCTCTTTATCCTCTTTTTTCCTGATCATCCGGGGAACCACGAATTTCAGCGCAACCGTCCGTTTTAGCTTGAGGTCTTCTGCTTTGTAGACGACGCCCATTCCTCCAGAACCGATCTCTTCCAGGATTTTGTAGTGAGAGATTTTTTTGCGGACCATTATCCTGTTTATGCCAAGGACTTCCCCAACTTTACTTTCAAATATATAGCATGAAACACATCTTGTTAAAATTAGGATTTGCTTGTAAGCATCTCTATTTCCGTGATACCAAAAGTCTTTATATCAGCTTTTAGCGATGATATTGCTCCTATTAAAAGCCCGATTTATCACCGAAATAGAGATTCTTCCAATTTGCTTTTGGTTTCGCGTTTTCTTTAAAATAGATATTCACGAAGTCAAAAAATAAAAAGGAGTCTGTGCCATGAAACTCGAAAAACTGTATAAAACAGCTATTCAGGTCGGCATCGCCAATGACCTGAGAGGAAAAGTAGAAATCACAAAAATCTTGAAGGAAGAAAAGGAAAAGTTCGATTCCTTGAAAAAAGACGAGATCGAATATTACGACAAAGATAGGCTTTTCAATCCCTTTGCAGATACAAGAATACTTTACGGGGATCCGAACAAAAATGTAAAGAAAGTTATCATCGGTATCGATATGGAAGTGGGGGAAATCCTTCTCACCCATGTTTTGAATGCACAAAATGAAGAAAAAATCGACCTGATCATATCCCACCATCCAGAAGGATATGCCCTGGCACAATTGCATGATGTGATGAAACTCCAGGCAGACCTTATGGCGGCATACGGAGTGAACATCAGCGTAGCAGAACAGCTCATGGAAAAGAGAATATCCGAAGTCCAGCGAAGGCTGCTGCCTGTCAACCACATGCGATCAGTGGATGCCGCACGCATCTTGGGGCTTCCGATGATGTGTATCCATACGGCCGCGGATAACTGCGTGACCAATCATCTCAAAAAAACATTCGATAAAAAGAGACCCTATAAACTGAAAGACCTGATACAGATCTTAAAAACTATCCCCGAGTACAAAAGGTCCGCCAAGCTGCAAGTTCCTCCCAGGATCGTCAGCGGTTCGGAAAATAACAAGTGCGGAAAAATTTACGTCGACATGACCGGTGGCACAGAGGGTGCCAAAGAGATCTTGGAAAAATACGCCAACAGCGGCATAAGTACACTGGTTGGCATGCACTTCAGCGAAGATCATCTGAACAACGCCAAAAAAGCGAATCTGAATGTCGTCATCGCGGGCCATGTATCCAGCGACGTCCTCGGCCTCAATCTTTTGTTCGACGAGATAGAAAAGGAAGGAAAACTCGAGTTTGTGGGAGTCTCCGGTTTCGAGCGTATCCGCAGAAAAGTCAGGCCTTAATTATTGGCACAATATTTGCAGCTTTTTTATCGATGAATGTTCTGTCGTGCCTCAATAAATTGGGAATAAAACATTTGGTTATCGCTGATTTCAGACTTAAAATCAAAGGGGATAGAAAATGAAAAAGGTATTGCTTTTTTCATCCGTTATTTTCATGAGTTTGGTCCTTTTTTCACAGCAGATCAAGGAAGAGGCCTCTGTCATCAACATCGAAGTACCGGTCAGAGTGTTTATCGGAAAAACGTTCATCGATAACTTGACCATCGATGATTTTGAGGTCTTGGAGAATGGCGTCCCCCAAAATATCGAAGCTGTTTATTTTGTCAAGAAAAGGTCAGTTGAAAGAAGTGAAGAAAAGAAAAGATTTTCCCCAAAAACAGCACGCAGTTTTTTCCTCTTTTTTGAACTCTCCAAGTATGATCCAAAAATAGGTGACGCCATCAAATATTTTGTGCACAATGTACTGGCTCCTGGCGACGATCTCTCCTTTGTCACCTCGATGAAAACCTATCGAATGAAAAATATCGCCTTCGAAGTCACATCTCCTGACGAAGTGGCCAAACAACTCATAGGCATAGTCAGAAGAGACACCATGACAGGAAATTCAGAATACCGTTTCATGATAAATGAAATCTCTAATCTCGCCCAGTCGCTTTCAATAACCATGGCTCAGAGCCGGATGGTCGTGGTTGGAGGGGAACAAATCATCGAAGAAATATCCATGCCGATGTCGGATTTAGCCCCCTCCAGTCAGTTCGATGGAAGGAGCCTCGAAGAACAGTTCAGCCTGTATGAAAATTATATATTCAAACTGGACAATCTGAGGAGAATGGACCAGCAGAAACTTATCCATTTTGCCGAGTATTTGAAGGATAAAGAAGGGCAAAAGTATGTGACGATCTTTTACCAGAAGGAATTTATCCCTCAGTTGGATCCCGCGATATTGAGCCAAACCATGAGCCTTTATCAAGATAGGCCGGTTATCCTCCAAACGATCGCCAATGTCATCGAGTTTTACAGAAGAGAGGTCCCGATCGATACGGAATTGGTCAAGCAAACATATGCGGATTGCTCCATTTCTATCCACTTTTTGTACCTAACGAATCCACCTGAAACACAGTACGGAGTTTACATGGCAGATCATTCAGAAGATATATTTTCCGCTTTTCAAGAAATGGCCGTAGCCACAGGTGGTTATATCGACAGCTCGGCAAGGGCAGATTCCATGTTTAAACACGCCGTAGAAGCCTCAGAAAACTATTATCTGTTATACTATACTCCGAACCACTACATCGCTGACGGGCAATTCAAAAAAATCCAAGTGAAAGTCAAAAACGGAAAGTGCCGTATCTTCCACCGTGCAGGTTATTTCGCCAATTAAGCTAAGACAAAAAGCAGAGAAAGATTTATAATAAGAGAGAAAATATCTCTAAGAGGAAAGCCTATGAAAAAAATCGTTTATTTTGCAGTGATCTTGATATCGATCAGTTTTCTTTTTCCGCATCAAGAACAGCATGCCGTTACAGTCCGGAATATCGAAGTTCCTGTCAGGGTTTTTGCGGACAAGCAATTTGTGGATAACCTGACCATCGCTGATTTCGAAATCTACGAGGATGGGGTCCCGCAAAAAATCGAAGCTCTTTATCTAGCTAACAAAAACGACATAGCCAGACAGGAGGAATTGAAGGCATTTTCTCCTCAGATTGCCAGACACTACTACCTCCTATTCCAGATCATCGAATACAATCCCAAGCTTGAAGAGTCGATCGATTATTTCTTCAAGAATGTTCTCCTTCCCCAAGACACGTTGACCCTGATGACTCCGCAGAAAAGTTATCATCTATCCAGCGAGGCTCTCCAAAGAAAAAAAAGAGCCGATATATCCAAAGAAATGTTGAAGTTACTGAGGAAAGATACAAAGATAAGTTCATCAGCCTACAGGAGTTCGATGAACAGCTTGAGGGGACTGGTCAGCGCCATTTCCGGCGGAAGTTCGATGACCGACTTCGATGCCAGTACTGATCTTGAAGAGAGCAGCAGTTCCCTCGGAATGTTGCTCCGCCGATACCGGAACAACTTAGATAAGTTGGAGAATCTCCGTATCGTCGATCAGAACGTTTTCATCCAATTTGCTACACAAGTGAAACCCATCCCCGGGCAGAAGCATGTGTATTTTTTCTACGAAAGAGAATTCCGGCCTGAGCTGAGCACAACCGTCGTGAATAACCTTGTGGCAAATTATCAGGACGAACCCAGTGTCCTTGCAGACATCCAAGACCTATTCCAGTTCTATCAAAGACATGAACGTGTCAATCAAGAAAAAATTAGCCAAGCATTTACCGATGCATCGATATGTTTCAATTTTTTATTTGTCGATAGACAGGAACGAGATTCTGGCGGTATCACCATGAGAGAACAATCCGAGGATTTCTTTGCAGCATTCCGGGCTACGGCCATGGCCACCGGAGGCATAGTGGATAGCTCCACGAATCCTTCGGCTGCCTTTCAAAACGCTCTCAAAGCCGGAGAGAATTATTACCTTCTGTACTATTCCCCGTCCAATTACACGGGAGATGGGAGCTACAAGAAGATCCAAGTCAAAGTGAAAAACCCTGAATACAAAGTGACATTCAGGCAAGGTTATATCTCAAACTAGCCAAGACTGATCAGCTATCTTGTGTTGAAGGAGGGGGAGGCGCTTTCCAGGTAAAGAGCACCCCTGCAAGGAAAAATATAATCCCGGCGACAAGATACATGATCCGGTATCCATGAAGGTCGGAAATCCAGCCGAAGATTGGAGGGCCTATCCCCATCCCGACATCGAAAAAAGTCAAGTAAAGAGCTATGGCGAATCCTTTGTTTTCCTGACCCAGTATGTCGATGACATAGGTGCTCAAAGCAGGGAAGATCAATCCCTGACCAAAACCGCCGATGAAACCCGCAAGCACAAATAGCCCTAAGGTCTGGACCTGTGAGAGAAAGATAAGATTGAGACTGATGATCAAGACCGATGGGAACAAGATTTGTTTTCTGCCATACCGATCGGAAAGAGCGCCCAAAAATACTCGCGTCAAAATTGCCGAAACAGAAAAGGCCACGAAAAAAGGACCGATACGATCGAGGGGAATCGATTTCCCGAAAAGGGCGATAAAATAAACCACAGCCCCCCTGACCGCACCATGGAATACCGGCAGCAAAAAAATGACGATGATAGAAAACAAGGCCACCTGTTTCAACGCATCGGGTTTTTGGAGCTTCCTGTTGTGATTAGGTTTGATAACCTCTTTTGTCAGGGCAAGGCATAAGAATGAAAGTATCAGGAACAGAAAGCTGGTGTTATAAAGACCACCGAAGCCAAATTGACGAACGACCTCCTCGGCCAAAAGAGGGCCCAGGGCAACAGAGAGGAGACCGGCAACGCCGATAATCCCCATGGATTGGGCCAGTCTGGAGACCGGTGCTAAATCCGAACAAATAGTCATGGCCGCAGTCATGCTGATGCCCCAGCCTATGCCTCCTAATGCACGAAGAGTCAGAGGCAAAAGGCCCGCATCCCCGATCAAGTGGAAAAAAGGCAATATGGCGATCAAAAATACTATGCCAAACAGGGAAATCTTTTTTCTTCCTTTGATATCGATAATCCGGCCGAACACAGGACGTATGAAAATAGCCGCAATGCTGTGGATTCCCATGATCAATCCGATACGGGTTTTGGAAGCGTGAAGTTCTTCGAAAAATAATGGAAAAATAAAAAATAGGGTAACGCTCATGAAAAGAAAAAAATATCCAGCAAGAGCGACTTGGAAATTTCTGTTAAACATGATATTTGCAGTTTCCCATTTTAAGCTAAATTTCGCTAAACTCTCAAATCAAATTTTCGTTAGTATAGAGTGCTGGCTGTTTTGGGTATTGGGAAAATAAGCAAAAAGGGGATAATGAAGGAGGGTTATTAAAAACCCTACCCAGCCAGCAAAGCAGAGTTTGATTTTATTATACCAGAATGGTTAAAAAAATCAACTCTTTTGTTTCATTTTCGTTAAAAAATGAGCAATTTATTGCCCATGAAGCAACAGAGGTGATATAATTTTTAATACTCGTCATGTATGCTATCGGCGTCGATTCAGGAACTCAGGGCACAAAAGTTTTGATCGTCGATTTTGACGGGAAAATCCGTTCAACTGGACGAGCCCCCCACCGGTTCGTGGAGGGGCTGAAGCCAGGCGAGAGCGAACAGGATCCGCATATCTGGATCGAAGCATTGGAGAAAGCTCTTGGACAAGCGATAAGAAAAGCCGATATCCGTCCCCAGGATATCGTTTCTTTGGGAGTTTCGGGTCAACAACATGGTTTTATCCCTCTCGATAATGAGGGCCAGCCCATAAGACCTGCAAAGTTGTGGAACGACACATCAACAGCTCGGGAAGCAGATACAATCATTCAGAGAATCGGAGGAAAGCAGAGCTTTATCCAAAAACTCGGCATCAACCTTGCCGTGGGATACACAGCATCCAAAATCCTCTGGCTGAAGCAAAACGAGCCAAATAACTATGGAAGGCTCCATACAGTCTTCCTCCCTCACAATTACATCAACTATGTCCTGACGGGAAAAGCCCAAATGGAATTCGGGGATGCGTCCGGAACCGGATTAATGGACATAAAAGAACGCCGTTGGAATGAAGAAGCGCTGGATGCCATCGGTCCTGAACTGAAAGCAAAGCTTCCTGATCTTTTCCATCCATCGGAACCAGTGGGTTATCTTAAGGAGGAGATCGCCAAAAAATTCGGGATGGAAAAAGTTATGGTCGGTAGCGGCGGCGGAGACAATATGATGGGAGCCATCGGCACAGGGAATGTCATACCCGGATTATGCACGCTGAGCCTGGGCACTTCAGGAACAATAAGTTCCTATTTTAACGAACCCTGTGTCGATCCCCAGGGGGAAATCGCATCGATGTGCGATAGCACCGGGGGCTGGTTGCCTTTGCTCTGCACGATGAATGTCACCAACACGACAGAGTATCTCAAGTCCCTCCTCAAACTGACAAACGAAGATCTGGAGGACTTGGGTTCTCAGACACCAGCCGGAGCGGAGAGGCTCATATTCCTTCCCTTTATCGACGGTGAACGGGTTCCTGTTCTTCCTTTTGCCAATGGGGTCTTTTTCGGCCTGACAAGGCTAAACTTCAACGCTTCCTATATGGTACGAGCCGTGATGGAGGGCACGATCCTGAATCTCGGATATGGATTCTCGCGGATGAAAACCTTGGGATTGATTCCATCGGAAATAAGGGCTACGGGAGGGGGTTCAAAAAGCAAGCTATGGCTCCAGATCGTTGCCGACATTTTCCAGACTCCTGTGCGCACGCTCGAGGAAGAAGAGGCAGCAGCCTATGGGGCTGCTATCCAGTCCATTTGGAATTATTATCGGAACGAGGGAGATAATGTGAAAATCGAGGATCTGACCGAGAAGATGGTAAAACTGGAGGATACGGTCGTCGAACCCCGGTCTGAAACATTCGCTCTGTATGAAGAGCTCCAGGACCGATTCAACTCCCTGTGGCAGACCTTAGAACAAGAATTCACAACCCACCGCAAAATATCTAATCACTAACGTATTATTCAGGCGTCCTGGCCAACTCTCCCCACCCTTGCACTCAAGGACGCGAGGGATTTGAATATTTTGGTTTGGTAAAAAAGTATGGGCATTTTTGATGAATAATTCAGGCTCCTGGATTATCCACGGGCCAAGGTTGCTGTAGCGGCGAGGAAGCAATTCATGGAGCTGTATTGAAATACTGCGATTGGACCGCGACGAAATATATGCAGTGAGATCAGCTCGCCTATAAGGCAAAAACGATTGGGTTCATAATTTTCTAGCTGGATTATTTTTTTTACTGGGCAAATACCTTTTTGACAGGGTGGGGAGGGTTGGCCAGGCTAGCCGATGTGGAGATATTTGTGCATAAGTTTCCGCATGTCCACCGTACCGCTCAGGGAATGCACCTCGATACTCTCTTCATTCAACAACTCCACGATGCAGTCGATCATGCTGGATGGGAATATCCCCTCACGCTCGTAAAAAGCCCTGTTGGAAATCAAGATTTGAGCCGATTCCCCACAGCTGGATGGCAGAACAGGAAGGTTAGCCAAGGTCCCTTCTTCGTCTGTCTCTCCCTTTTTGAGATAAAACTTGTCCGCCAACTTTAAAGATTTGTCGCTGCTAAATCCCCAATCGGCAGCCATGATTATCCCAGCCAGCAGAAGATGGATGAGTGCACTCCCATCAGGGCTGCGAAACTCTACGGTTTGGCGATTCTGTGGATTATGGTTTGGGGATGGGGAAGAGGGATTTATGCGGTCGGCAAGATTGTGAGCCCCATTCCAGGCCAACGGGACACGAATCAGAGCATTCCGGTTACGGTCGCTCCAGAAAATCCGGGTTGGTGCCTCATAATGCGGGATAAGCCGCAAATAAGATGAAGCGACCATGTTCCCGAAAGCAGTCAAGGATTGAGCGTGCTCGCACAAGCCTCCGATCAACCTCAATGTGGACTCGGACAATTTTCCATCTGCGCCGGATGTGACGTTTTTTCCCTCTTTTCTCACCTGTAAGTGGAAGTGGAGTCCGTTGCCGGCCACGCCCAATTCGATCTTTGGTGCAAATGTTGCGACACACCCATGTTTGAAAGCCACATTTCGGATGATCCATTTTGCCTGGACAAGATAATCAGCCATTTGATCGATTGGCCGGGGGAGGAACTCGATCTCCAACTGCTCGGCACTTTTTCCACGGATTTCATCCTGATCGCTTTGGATGTTTTCGATAAAACCCACTTCAGAATGGCTGTATTTCACCACACCGGTGATTTTAGAGATGTGATGGATCATCTCGTCCAATATCTTTCCACTTTTTCTAAACGGAGCCGCCTCATGATAGCCCAGCTGTTTTTTCATCGGGAAAATATTCGGATGGTTATCATAGATCAAGAAAAACTCCAGCTCCCCCAAAGCATAAAGATCCAATCCCGTTTCTTTAAGGGAAAGAGATTGGGCCTTGTTCAATATATTATCCAGTGCGAACGGTGCGCGTTCTCCCTCTTTGTCCAAAAAACGGCAGATAAAGTCCAAGCTATGCTCATCGAAGGGATTCAGGAAGGCTGTGTTGTACTCAGGCACCACATATAGATCAGACCCACCGGCTTCGAGAATACCCATGAACAGGGAAGATCCATCCACTCGTTCTCCTTCAGCCAGGACGATTTCAGCTTGATCTTTGCTTGTCACAGGGATCTTGAGTTCCTTGAGCCGCCCGTCCAGGGCCGTGTAATGAAAACCCACTCGCTCGATTCCTTTCTGTTCGATGACATGAAGCATGTCTTCCCTGCAAAAATCTTGAGGAGGTTTGTTCAAGAATTCTGCAAGAGGATTGGCCAGAGCAAAGGTTATATTTTTCTTATGCATGGTGAATCAATTATTTTACGACAAATTGAAGCCAGATAAAAGGGGTTAAAAGGGGATCTTCCCCTAAAATCTTGCTCTTGGAGGGCGGGTGTGTTATATCTCACGGTGATGCATTCAGGTCACAGAGAAGCCCTCCTCCAGATGGAGCACATCACAAAGTCCTTTTCCGGTGTCAAGGTGTTGGAGGATGTTTTTTTTGACCTCAACCAGGGGGAGGTTCATGTCTTAGCTGGGGAAAACGGGGCAGGAAAAACCACTTTGATCAAAATCCTGGCCGGAGTTCACACAGACTATGAAGGAGATATCCGGTTGAATGGTCAGCCGATCCGGTTCAAGAACCCCCATGATGCGGCAGAATCCGGCATCTCTGCCATCCACCAGGATATGTCGCTGATCAATTCCATGACGGTTGTCGACAATATTTTTTTGGGGAGGGAGCATACCATCGGAAAGGTGTGGATGGACTTCCGAACCCAAAAAGAGAGGGCTCAAAAACTTATCGATCAATTGGGGATCGACGTCAACCTCAATTTCCCTGTGGAAGAATATCCTGTCTCTGTGCGCCAAATGATCGAAATCGCCAAAGCCTTGGCCTATGATGCCAGGATCATCATCATGGACGAACCCACATCCGCTTTGAACGAACTGGAGGTCGAACGGTTGTTCCAGATCATCCAAGATTTAAAACAAAAAAATTACGGCATCATCTACATTACACATCGCATGGAAGAAATCTACGAGATCAGCGATAGGATCACCGTGCTCAGGGATGGAAAACGCATCGGTACAGCCCATGCTGACGACTTGTCTCCTCAAGAGCTCATCCAGTGGATGGTTGGCCGCGAGATCAGCCAGCAGTTTCCCGATCGCACCCCATCGACAGGCAAAGAAAGGCTTAGGGTGGAGCATCTCTATCTTCCCGATCCGACCGGAACGAAACCATGGGTCGTGGAGGATATAAATCTTTCGCTAAACTCAGGGGAAATCCTCGGCATTGCAGGCCTTCGAGGATCAGGGAAGAGCGAGTTGTTCCATGGACTTTTCGGCACCTTTGGCAAAATCCCTGATGGAAGGGTCCAGCTGGACGGACGACCTTTCAGGATCCACTCCCCTATCCACTCTATTAAACAGGGTTTGGCCCTCTTGACCAACGACAGAAAGGGCACAGGCCTTGTGTCGCCGATGAATATCATCCGCAACATATCGTTGTCTTCCCTCAGAAAATACTCCCCCGGTGGGTGGATGCAATTCCAGGAGGAAAAAATTGCAGCGCAAAACCATATCGAAGCCTTCGGGATTAAAGCGCAGTCCATGCACCAAGAAGTCGAGACTCTCTCGGGAGGGAATCAACAGAAAGTGGTTTTGGCCAAATGGCTGGAAATCCACCCCAAGGTCCTTCTCTTGGATGAACCGACTCTGGGAGTGGATGTCGGCGCAAAACACGATATATATGCATTGATGAATCGATGGACCGCACAAGGAATGGCTATCCTGTTGATCACATCCGAACTCCCTGAATTACTGGCTTTGTCGGACCGCATCATGGTTATGCATCGGGGAAGGAGCACGGCTGAATTTATAAACGAAGAAGCCACACAGGAAAAAATCACTCGCGCGGCCATGGGAGATGAAAAAACGTATGAAAAGAAAACAGGAAATTCAGGGTAAATCCAACCAGAAAAGGAATTGGCTGCGATCCCCCCTGCTACGGGCATTCGCGGCTCTGGTGCTGGTGTTTTTGATCGGGATGATGTTCAACGCCGATGGTGCCTTTTTCAAGTGGAACACCCACAGGGACATGCTACGGCACATATCGGTTTTTGCCATATTGGCGTGCGGGATGACATTGGTCATCATTACCGCCGGCATCGACCTATCCGTGGGCAGCTTGTTGGGGTTGACAGCCGTGCTTTTTTCTCTGTTTTCATTACAGAAGATGTGGTCTCCGTTGTTGGCGCTGCTTGCGTGTATGGTAATCGGTGCTGCCCTCGGGGCTGTTTCAGGTGGACTTGTGGGCCGATTCAAAATCCAGCCCTTTATTGCCACCCTGGCCATGATGGTCTTTGCCCGAGGATTGGCCAAATGGGTGTCAGGAGGTCAAAAAATATCCACTGCTGTCCTTCAACCGGACGGGACCTATCAGTATGTCGATGTCCCTCCCATATTCGAGTTTCTTAATTCCAAGCTACTCAACGAAAACATAGCCGTGGTGACCCTGATCTTGTTTGCTTGTGTTTTGATATGCTGGGTGATCCTGACCAAACTCCGATGGGGCCGGTATATCTATGCTATCGGAGGCAACGAGGAAGCTGCCCGATTATCAGGGATTCCCGTTATCCAGACTAAACTTCTCACATATGGACTATCTGGTTTTTTCTGTGCCATTGCCGGGATTTGTCAGGCAGCTCAAGAACTGCAAGGCGATCCTGAAGCAGGAATGACCTATGAACTCACAGCCATCGCCATTGTGGTGATCGGCGGCACGAATTTGATGGGAGGCCGCGGCGGGATAGGACTGACCTTTATCGGAGCCATGACCATCGGATATTTGGAGAAAATTCTCAGCATCAATGCTGTGGGTGAAGCCAGCCGGCTTATGCTCACTGGCACGATTATCATCGGCGCCGTCCTCTTCCAAAAAACACGAAAGTAGTTTCTTACAGTTTGCTTGGCTGTGTTAATTTATTCAAAATAGTAATGTTAGATCATTTTTTGCTTAATATAAATGCTTAAAAGCTTGGTTTTCCGTCCAAAAACAATTTTTTAAGAAAATAGAATTTCCAGATACTCTTATGTAATTGCTTAGAGTTTTATTTTTGCACCCAAAATAGTATCTCTAAGCGTGAAATACGATTCATATAGTAGCTAATTTATTTGATTATAAATAGTTAGCGCAGCCAAACAACCTGGTGTGAGACAGAAACTCCGCGTGACGCTAGAGCTTGCATAATAGGATCGTACAGATCGGTATCGAACACATTTTCCGGAAATAGGACACCTCTTTGCGTGATCTGACCGGACATGATCATCTGCGCCCCGATCGAAGCCGGAAAGCTCGTTGTTTTGCCCATCGAAGTGTATCGTTTCTCAGTGTCGAAATAATCGACCATCTCGAAAACATGAGTAACGGATCTTCCATCCTTTTTTCCCGACACTTCGATCCTCAAAAGGGTCGCATCCCTTTCCTCTCCCAGCTTCATCCGCTCATCCAGGACCTTCTCCAGCACCCTTCTTGGCACAACCTTTTGGCCCCCCACATCAACTGGCTCCTTGGAGAAAAATCCACATTCCTTGAGAGTCAGGATTCCTGCCACATGTCCCCTGTGCCTGATGGTCTTTTCGGCCAGATCCGTTATCTTCCCTTGCATCGTATACGTCATCGAATTCAGGCCATCGGTGTAAAACCATTCCATTTCAGAAAATGGATCTGTAAAGACAATCTTCTCCAAACCAGTTAAAGGATCCACCCGCTTGATCTTCCCGTTCTTGAGAATCAATACATCGCGCTCATAAAGCCCCAAAAGGCTCTGCACGGCATATATGATCCTGTAACTGAGTGGCGGCCTGGGTTTCACAGGCACTCCTCCTACACCCACAATGCCCTTTTCCGCTTTGTCCAGCAAATGGACCGCTCTCCCCACACAGACATTGGTGATGCCAGGAGAAACTCCCAATCCGGGAATCACGGTAATCCCTTTTTCCTTTGCCCTCGAATCATACTTAATCCGCTCCAGCGGCGCTTCTCCCACCAAATCGATGTAATGGACACCCAATGAGACAGCTGCATCCAGGGATTTCAAACTTTGGTCGTGTAAAAGCGCACACAGGACCACGTCTTTTCCTGCCATGACCTCCATTCGCTGGCTATCATCCTCGATATCTCTCTGCACGGGCACGGCCCTATCGCTGCCGATGAATTCTGTAGCCTTCCCCAACCGCTCAAAATCGATATCGGCAAGCGTTACCCGGCATTCGGGATCGCTTTCGATCAAATCTTTCGCCAGGACAACGCCCATTTTCCCAGCCCCCATCACGAGATAATGCACCATTCTACACTCCTCTACTTTATCTGGGTTACGATTCCCTCCAGTTCATTCTCCTTAAGCACCTCGTTATATGCCTTGATATCCTTCTCCAGCAACTCCTTCAACCGAGCCTGATAATCCGCGATCATCTCCTTATACATAGCATGAACCTCTTTTGACTGCTCTGTTGGCTCGAAATCACCGCTGGCCACAGCACCCGCCAGCATGCTTACCTTCCCGTACAACTTCATCGGCCAACGCAGAATATCCTGGCTCCCTCCAGTTAATTTCAACTGCACAAGATGCTCTTCCACTCCGATCAACTTGTCATCCAACTCCATTCCTGCCTTTACGATATTCTCGATCCCTTCCTTCGCCTCCTCTTTTTCCTTCAACATATCCTGGAGGTCATATATCTGTTTTCGAATCCATTCGATTTGGTTGACCATTTGGGTTACAGCCTGGCTATCCGCCCAAATCTCCTTCATCATCTGGAACTGCTTCTGGATGCCTTCCTCTGATCCCGGGGCATTCGGATCCCTCTTGACCTCTAGATCCTGCTCGAACTCCTGATCTCCCACCACAAGCTTCACCGCATACTTCCCAGGGGAAGCGAATAAACTGACCGGCCCACCCCAACTCACATAGGACCGATCTCCGGATTTCCCCATCTTTACCCAATCCGCATACTCAGGTTTTGTCCTCAACTTGATCCTTTCGGTAGGTTCGTATCTCAAGTTCCAATTGATGCGATTGATGCCCTTGCTGTTGGTTCCATTCAGGGTCCTGACCTTTTCCCCCGTCGCATCATAAATTTCTATTTTCACCTTTCCCTTGGTCCTTTCCTTAAGGTAATAATTAATCTGGGCTCCGTACGGAGGATTTTGTCCTACCGACGGTTCCTGCATGCTGTCCATAGGCGTGCTTTTGAACCGGAACCGATAAGCTGGCCGCGGCACGAAAAGATGAACATCCGACTCGAAAATCTCCGGCGTCATCTGCTGCAAAGGCGTTATGTCGTCCATGATCCAGAAACCTCGCCCATAAGTGGCCACGACCAAGTCGTTGAAATGTTCCTGCACGACCATCCAGTGCACCGGAGCATGCGGCATGTTGCCCTGCAAAGGGATCCAGTTTTCGCCGTCGTCAAAGGAGGCATACAGGGCATTCTCCGTTCCCACATACAGCAATCCTTTCCGCACAGGATCTTCCCTCACGCAATGGGCATAGCTGAACACACTCTTGGGAATATCCCCACTGATTAATTTCCAGGTAGCCCCGTAATCATCTGTCTTGTAAACATATGGATCTCGATTGTTCATCTGGTGGAAATCCACCGTTATATAACATTTCCCTGCTTCGTACCGTGAGGGCTCGATGTTGCTCACCGTTCCCCATTCCGGCAGATCCGGAATGTTTTTTGTGACATTGATCCAGTTTCCGCCACCATCCCGGGTCATATGCACCAGCCCATCATTGGTCCCGGCCCAGATCACCCCCTCTTCTAGCGGTGATTCGGCCAGTGCAAAAATCAAGCAAGCATACTCGACACTGGCATTATCCGGCGTCAAACCTCCTGAACTGCCAAGCTTACTTTTATCATTCAGACTGAGATCAGGACTTATGACCTGCCAGCTCTGTCCTCCATCGGTCGTCATGTGTACGTACTGGCTTCCT
>Ga0307445_10000555_pt1 | contig 20402 bp, 27 predicted proteins | sample SalMarSW160330MG_FD_202147 | JGI IMG/M metagenome (GOLD analysis project Ga0307445, IMG submission 202147) | Salt marsh sediment microbial communities from the Plum Island Ecosystem LTER, Massachusetts, United States - SW1603-30 | ecosystem: Environmental > Aquatic > Marine > Intertidal zone >... | reverse complement strand
TTTATCTCCGTCAGTTCCTCGCCCCTTATAACCTTCCTGTTCCCGGGCGCTCCCCTGTGGAGGATTATTATCTCAACCCCCTCGAGCCCGTCCTTCCACTTCAGCCTGTTGAGGACCTCGAACACCATGAAAAGAATTGGAAACAATCAATATAAACAGTGCATGTTTCTTTCGGAAGCGGTAGCTCCTGTAAAGAAAGGTTTAATGGACCGGCCGGGATTTTCAGCGCAGCTGAAAGCGCCTGCATCAGCAGCGTGTTCGAACCCGGAGCTTGTGGTCATTGAATCAATAAATTCAACAAACTCCACCATGCCTTCACCGGACACCAAGAGACTTGATGTCCTAAGGTGGCGATCTTTAACGCCTCAGACGTAAGATGTCTTACGTGGTGAAGTACCATTGATCTACCGGCCCATTGTTTGTAAGCTGCATTTATTCAATTGTTTCAATGCAGCAGTCTGACACTAAGTTTGCCGCATTTGTTTTATTGATTCAATGCAGCTGTCTGTGTTAAAATATCCTGTTAAGGCTTTATTAACCTTGATGGGCCCGGGCGGAGTCTCTGAACCATTTCGTGCCCAGGATTGTTCATGTTGCTCCTGGGTGCGAAAGTTCTTTCCGCGAACGCTTTTGCACGTTTACTGGGCAAAAGGGTTCATTCGAACCGCCGATCTTTGCCGTGTGAGGGCAATGTCCTAACCAACTAGACCACAGGCCCATCATTAATTTCTGTGACACGCATACTTCATGACCATCCAACATCTCACCCCTTCGGGATAAGACCGCTTACTTAATCAGCGAAGTATGTAATCAATATAAATAATAAGGCAATAAAAATGTTCATGCGAAAGCTGGTTGCCCTGATTGCCGTTGTCCTTGTTGTTGCAGCCAGCGGATGCACACAAGCGGGTGATAATGTGACAGAAAAGAAAAGCAACAGGTATGTTGTCTTTGACACGAGCATGGGAACGTTCAAGGCCGAACTCTTCGAGGACAAGACCCCGATAACCGCCGGAAACTTCATCAACCTCTCCCAGCAGGGTTTCTATGACAATCTGACTTTCCACAGGGTGGTTGATGGCTTCATGATACAGGGTGGCGACCCGAACGGAGACGGGACAGGCGGGCCCGGATACACCATAAAGGATGAGTTCCATCCCTCACTCAAGCACATCTCCGCGGGAATCCTCTCAATGGCTAACAGGGGGCCTGATACAGGAGGGAGCCAGTTCTTCATCACCCTTGCCCCGGCTCCCTGGCTTGACGGGAAGCATGCAATCTTCGGAAAGATTGTCGGCGGCATCGAAGTCGTGAAGGCTATAGGTGGGGTAGAAACCGGTCCCATGGACAAGCCCATAGAGGACGTAGTCATAAACAGCGTCAGGATAGTGGATTAATCAGCTTACGGACGCCTCCTTGGACATCTGACCTGCCGGTCAGCAATTACCGGCTTGGTTAAACCAACACAGTCGCAAGCTGATAATCAACAGGCAACATGTTCTTCGTACACGTCTTTTGAGGAAGTATGTATCCTCCTGTAAGAATAAAGCGCCGGGGACAGGATTCCCAAACCGCGCCGCGTTCTGTGCGGCAGCGTTCTTTCCGGAAGCGCTTTAGCGCGTTTACAGGCGCTAAAGGGTTTTTTGAACCTGCACGTCCTTTCGGACACCAGATCTCCTGGCAGACCAAGGTCCTCCAGGGCTAACTCTTCATATTCCGCCGTATCCGAGTCAAGCCAAGTAATCATCACCAGACCCCTCGAGAGGGGAAAGGTTCTTAAGATCTAGCGCTCAAGTCTGGCGCGTTTTACGGGCGCCCCAACCTTAGGTTGGAACCTAGCCGTTCCGCCACCCCGGCACTGATTACCTATAGCTATATCTGTATTTATATTTATAACTTGTTTTGGCCTGCTCACAGGAAAAAAATAGTGGGTCCGACCAGATTTTCAGACTCTCTTTACATTTTCTTTCGCGGACGTTTCTTTGCAGAACGTCCTTGGACTCTCGTAAAGAAAGGTCCTTTGAACTGGTGATCTTCGCCTTTCCAAAGCCAATTTCCTTTCGGAAGGCCTCAGCCTCCTTTCTGGCTGAAGCCTCTTTCTTGAAAAGAGGCTTTGTAAGGGCGACGTCATAACCAACTAGACCACGGACCCAATTCTTAATTCCTGTGACAGATGATTTATATGCTTTTTGATAAGAGGGAGGTGCGCCGTGCGGGAATCGAACCCGCGTCTCAGGCTTTTTCCAAAAAGCTTTCGGAAGCTCCTTATATTGGAAGCGCTAGCTCCTTTTGGCTTGAGCCTTTTCTTGAAAAAGGCTCATTGGGAAGCCCACGTTCTACCACTATACCAACGGCGCAATTCCTAGAAATATTGTAGAGTGTTTATAAAACGTTTTTTGGAATCAATCAATATTCGTTATAGTTAACTGCCTTGTTGTTAGATAGCGATGAACTTAACAGTAAAAAGGTTAGGCGCTGGGAAGGGGATTCGAACCCCTGAGTGCATACGCACACAGGTTCATTGCGGAAAGAACTCCTTAGCAAACCTGCGCCTTAACCGCTCGGCCATCCCAGCACTGTTACACGCAAACCTTATAAACTTTAGTTATATATTAGTTTTATAATTTGCAACTTAAATCAGGAGGGGTGATATAGATGGCTATAAGGGTTGCTAGCGTTTCAAAGACTTGGCAGAAGGATGTTTTCACGGACAAGGGGCTCTACTGCGGTAAGGTAGAGGACGTTGAGTGCGATCTCAAGAGGTTCAAGGTAAGGTCCCTGGTCATAAGGGCAGAGAAGGGCTCATACCTTCTTAACATGCTCGGTAACAAGAGGGGACTGATAATCCCTTTCCCGATGGTTGATGCCATAGGGGACATAATAATCGTCAAGCACATATCAGCGCCAGTAACTGATGAGGCCGCCGAGAAGATGGCAGCCGAATCAGACAAGAAGCATGCGGCTTAATTCCTCGAGAGGATCCTGCATCCTTTCCTGGTGACGGTGACCATATCCTCTATCCGGCAACCACCCCTCTTTTCTTCGTATATTCCTGGCTCCACCGTCAGGACCATCCCCGGCTCCAGCACGTCGCCCTGTCCCGGCCCCTCGTGGACTGACAAGCCGACGCCATGCCCGAACAGGTGGAAGACTTTGTAACCACATTTCTTCATCAGTTCTTCATACCTATTCTGGATGTCAGAGAACCTGGCTCCCGGTCTTACCATGTCTATCAGTTCCCCCTGGATGCTTTCAACATCCCAGTAAACCTTCTGGTGGAATGCGCTGCCGGAGGAAAGGAAAGTCCTCGTGAGGTCAGAGCAGTATCCTCCGACCCTTGCTCCGCAGTCCATTACTATAAGACCTTTACCTATCCTGCTCCTGTCGGGTATGTGGTGGATGAATCCGGAATTGCTTCCTGATGAGACTATGGGAGGGAATGCAATCTCTGCCCCTGATTTCCTTATAAGGCTCTCTATTTCGTATGCAACCTTCATTTCCGTCCTTCCCTGCATCTTCAGCCTGAAGCATCGGAGGGTCACCCCTATGGCCTTATCCATCATCTCTAGTTCTCCGCTGTCCTTGACCTGCCTCGGCTTCTTTATCCCTGCAGAGAAAGGTTTCCAGTGGCCAGTCCGCAGCTTGCGGTAGAGATGGACAGACGTGTTCCTCTCGTCGAAGCCAATCTTCTTGTGTTTGGAGAGCTCCTTCCTGAGGACATCCTTCCCTGTAATCGGCTTCACGAGGAGGTGCTCATCTCCTTTTATCTCATTGCTGAGGGCAGACGGGAAGAGCCTGGGCTTTCCCCTGACAGGAACCAGGAGGAATGCAACGTCCTCCTTCCTTATGGCCTTTCCTGTGTAGTAGAATATGTCATGGACACTGTTTACGAGGACTGCATCAATCTTTCCTTCCGATGCGATTGACTTCAGTTCATTGAGTCTCTTCTGGACTGACATAATTAATTAAATGGTATAGACCAATTAAATATCATGAAGCTCGTTGAGATGGATGAAATACTCGCAAGAAAGCGGCTCAGGGCAGATATCGTAAATAAAATCAGGGACGGGACTGTTTTTCTTTACCCCACCGACACCCTGTACGGGATAGGATGCAATGCAAAAATAAGTGACGCCGTGAAACGGATAAGGCAGATAAAATACACGGGTCACCCATTCTCCGTGATAGCCCCTTCAATGGAATGGGTACATAAGAACATGGTCGTGACAAATCCCAGGCATCTAAAAAAGTTACCCGGTCCCTACACCCTGATAATGAGGATGAGGAACAGGCCTGTGTGCAGGGAGGTCTCGGAAAGGAAGACCCTTGGGATAAGGATACCTGACCACCCCTTCACAGAACTTATCCAGGAGGCAGGCGTTCCCTTCGTGACCACCTCTGCGAACATGTCAGGGGAGACCCCCCTCTGGAGCACCTTTGGCATCCCCGCGGGGGTGAGCAGGCACGTCGACATAGCGATACACGAAGACATCCTGAACAACCCGGCATCAACGATAATAGACATAACAGGAAAGAGGGCGGTCGTGCTCAGGAAACCGACAAGGAAATGGACCCACATAGATGCGTTCGAAGAAAGGAAGAAGTGAACCTATTTAAGACAGCTTCACAATTAATAATTAACTTCTGGAACGATATTATGACAAAGATAAAGGTCTTTGAAAAGCCAAAGCTCAAGAACCCCATCCTGATAGAGGGACTTCCGGGCGTTGGCAACATAGGAAGGGTCGCAGCAGGATACCTGATTGAGGAGCTCGGTGCGAAGAAGTTCGCCCAGCTATATTCAAAGCACTTCTTCCCGTTCGTGATGCTCCACGAGAACTACCAGACACACCTCCTGAAGAACGAGTTCTATTACTGGAAGGCAAAGAAGAGTCCCTTTCCACCCAGGGGCATTACGAGATAATAGAGGCCATCCTGGACTTCATCGAGGGCTTTGGCGTGAATGATATGATAACCATAGGCGGCCTCGCGACAGGTGAGATAGAGGACACACCAACAGTTTATGGCGCGGTTTCTGACAAGGAACTCGTCAAGAAGTATAGCAAGTTCGGGATAGACTTCAGCGCCGGCGAGAGGGTAGGCTACATCGTGGGCGCCTCTGGTTTGTTCCTGGGACTCGGGAAGGAGCGCGGAATGAAGGGCATCTGCATGCTTGGCGAGACATCGGGCTTTCCCATAGTCACTGACCCCAAGGCAGCGGAGGCTGTCCTGGACATCCTGAACAAGATACTCAAGATAAAGGTTGACATGGGCAAGCTAGAGGGAAGGGTCAACGAGATGGAGAAGTTCATAAAGAAGGTCGAGGCCCTCCAGAAGAAGGCAATCATGCAGATAAGCAGTGATGAGAAGGGCCAGCCAGAGGCAAAGGAACAGCTCCGCTACATCGGATAGTTATTTAAATACACGTTTGATACTGATACTATGCCTGAAACCAAGTACAAGACGAGGTACGAGAAGACGAGGATAATATCAGCGAGGTCGCTCCAGATTTCCCAGGGCTCTCCTGCAATGATAAAGGTCCCCAAGGACGTGAGGGAGCCTATAGACATAGCCAGGCTGGAATGGGAGCAGGGCCTGATACCCATAGACATAAAGAGGCAGGCCAGGGAAGATATTAAGGAAAAGAAATAAGCATTTTAACCACCGGGCCAATTATTCTATATGATAAGGAACCTAAAGATATATCCTCTTTTTAATAACCGCGGAGAGCTAACGGTGAAGATAAAGGTATCCACCGAGAGGGGTTCCTATTACGCGTCCATACCCTCCGGGGCCTCGAGGGGCGAGAACGAGGCAGTCGAGCTTCCCGTGGAGAAGGTGATGAGGTTCTTCACCAGGATAAGGCCCAGATTCATGAACCTCGATGAGAATGACTGGGAGTCTGCTGACATTCTAATCAGGCGTCTGGATGGGACAGACAATTTCAGCAGGATGGGCGAGAACCTGTCGCTCGCGCTTTCCATAGCGATAGCGAGGGCATCCACCAACGACGAACTCTGGAAGCTCAACTCACCAGGCATCTCCGCTTCCTTCCCTGTCCCTGTCTGCAACATGATGGGAGGGGGAAGTCATGGAGGAGGGACGGACTGGCAGGAATTCCTGGTCATACCGCACCTCGCCAGGAATCCTTCCGATGCCGCGAAGACCATGATAGAGATGTGGACGGAGATAGGCAACGAGCTGAAGAGGAAGAAGCTCCTCACCGGAAGGAACAGGGAGAATGCCTGGATGTCTTCAATGGATGACATGAAGACGCTGGATTTCCTTTCTGACTTCGCAGACGACTGGAAGGTCAGGCTTGGAATCGATTTTGCCTCTTCAGAGCTCTTCAAGGTAAAGACCTACAGGTATCCGAAGTCCGGGAAGGAGCTCACCCCTGCAAAGCAGGTGAGCCTGATTGAGGAGGTCGCGGAGCAATACAACCTCTATTACCTCGAGGACCCCATGGAGCAGAACGACTTCCGCCACACCAGAGTCTTGTCAGAGGGAATGAGGAAGGGCAGGCTGGTTATAGGAGACGACCTCTACTGCACCAACCCAGAGAGGGTGAGCAGGGGAGCGAAGATGAGCGCAACGACAGGGATAATCATCAAGCCGAACCAGGTGGGGACCCTCCTCCAGGCATCCAAGGCAGTGGAGATAGCGAGGAGCAACGGGATGGCAATAGTCCCCAGCCACAGGTCAGGGGAGACAGAGGACTTCTGGCTCGCGGACCTTGCCGTGACGTGGGACGCCCCGATGATAAAGATAGGGATGTCAGACATCCCCAAGCACAACCGCCTGATAGAGCTCTGGGAGGAAATCCCCAAGGTGAGGATGTCGGAGCTCCCGTGACTTGTTTTTGAGGCCGGTTTCACAAACATTTAAATACCTACTGCATTAATCTATGATAGCTGAAGTGGTAGCATGAGCGAATCGATGCTGGTTGACAAGAACGAATACCTGACTGCAGGGGTGCACATAGGGATGAAGTCCTGCACGCCCTACATGAAGCAGTTCGTTTACAAGATAAGGGACGACGGCCTCGCCGTGTTCAACCTCCAGAAGGTTGACGAGAGGATAAAGGTAGCCGGGAAATTCCTCACCAAATTCGACAAGATCCTGGTGGTGTCAAGGAAGGACAACGCGGCCAAGGCAATCACCAAGTTCGCCGAAGTTGTCGGCGCGAAGGCCGTTGCCGGAAGGTTCTCCCCGGGGACCATGACCAACCCCCTCTACAAGGAATTCTACGAGCCCGACGTGGTGTTCGTGGTTGACCCGCTGGTGGACGACCAGGTCATAAAGGAGGCAAGGAAGAAGCGCGTCCCGATAGTCGCTCTCTGCGACACCTTCAACATAGCAAAAGACATCGATTTATGCGTTCCCATAAACAACAACGGAAAGAAATCCCTCGCCCTTGTTTTCTGGATACTCGGAAGGGAGATACTCAAGGCCAGGGGAAAGATAAAGAAGAATGATGATTACAAGCATGACCTGAAGGAGTTCGGTTCGGAGTGATGATATGAACACGTCTTCCCAGAAGAGGATTGCTGCGCAGGTCCTGAAGTGCGGCACGTCGAGGGTAAAGCTCAAGGAGAGCCAGGAGGTAGAGGAAGCCCTCACGAGGCAGGACATCAGGGACCTTGTCCAGAAGGGCGATGTTTACAAGAAGCAGAAGAAGGGAACCTCCAAGTTTGCTTCAAGGAAGAGGCTTTCCCAGAAGAAGAAGGGAAGGATGCGTGGAATGGGAAAGAGGAAGGGAACTCTCGGCGCCAGAAAAAATGACAAGACCAAATGGATTGAGACCGTCAGGGCCCAGAGGAGCCTGCTGAGAGAGCTCAGGGACAATGGGAAAATCGACGTCTCCCTCTACAGGAAGCTCTACATGAGGGTGAAAGGAGGATTCTTCAGGAACAGGTCCCACATCATGATGTATCTCAAGGAGCACGAGCTGCTCAGGGGTATGAGGGCAGAAACAATAAAGCCTGTAAAGAAAGCTGCTCCAAAGAAGATTGCCAAGGAGGCTAAGCCAGCACCCAAAAAGGTCGTTAGGAAACCCGTAAAGAAAGCAGCAAAGAAGCCGGCAGCAAAGAAGGTTGCCAGGAAAACCATAAAGAAGAAGGCAGCAGCAAAGAAGCCTGCCCCGAAAAAAGCAGCAAAGAAAGCAGAAGTTAAGAGCACGCCAAAGAAGGCATCTAAGGCCAAGGCAATGAAGAAGTGATTCTTATGGCAAGAGGAAAAATCAGGATTGTTGCCCACCGGAGGAGAAGGGAAGGGAGAACAAACTTCCGCAAGAGGCTTTCCCTCGTGAAGTCAGGAAAAAGAAGGCTCGTTGTCAGGAAGACTGCTAACGGCATGGTCTGCCAGATAGTTGATTACAGGCACAAGGGCGACGTTACCCTGGTTTCTGCAACCGCGAAGGAACTCTCCGCTTTCGGATGGAAGGGAGGGACAGGAAACCTCCCGGGCTCCTACCTGGTCGGATACCTCTGTGCTGTCAGGGCAAAGGAGAAGAAGATTGGCGAGGCAATCCTGGACATCGGCCTGCAGAGGTCAACGAAGGGCTCGAGGGTTTATGCGGCCCTGAAGGGCGCGCTTGACGGGGGGATTAACGTTCCCTTCTCAGAGGACATCCTTCCCTCAGATGAGAGAATCAGAGGGTTGCACATACAGGCAATCGCAGAGAAGAGCCCTGCAATGTTCTCAGGTCTCAAGAAATCCGGCCTCGACGCGAAGAACATGAGCGCTCATTTTGATGAGGTGAAGGCAAAGATATCAAAGGCAAAAACCTCTGCAAAGAAACCCGTGGAAAAGAAGGCAGCAAAGAAGCCGGCACCAAAGAAAAATGTCAAGAAACCCGCCCCAAAGAAGCCAGCCAAGAAGCCTGCAAAAAAAGCTGCCAAGAAGGCAAAGAAATAGCCGCTACCTATTTATAACTGAACGTTCAATTGATTGTTATGAGGAGCAAGGAATTCCCTTCAGCGCCCCTTGAGAGGATAGCAAGGGAGGCATCCGGCAAGAGGATATCAAAGGGAGCCACGAAAACCCTCAGGCAGCTCGTTCTGGACAAGGCAGAGATCAAGGCAAGGGAGATAGTTGACATAACCAGGCACGCGGGAAGGAAGACCGTGATGAAGGAGGATGTGGAATTCGCCTCCAGGAGAAACCCCCCGATCTGATTCTCAGATGACCAGTAATATCATTGGCTGTTTATTTTCTTCAGGTGATTGGCATGAAAAAAGTTTCAAACGCAAAGGATGCAGTTTTCAAGGAGAGCAGGCCTGTCGAGGGACCTGGTATAGAGGGGTATGATTTCGACAGCGAAGCCAGTCTAGAAGGGCTTCTGGAAAAATACATGACAACCGGCTTCCAGGCAACCAACCTGGCAAGGGCGATAGAGGTAGCGAAAAAAATGAGGGATGAGAACGTCACCGTCTTCCTCGGTTATACCTCGAACATGGTCAGCTCGGGCCTCAGGGACATCATAAGATACCTGGTAAAGCACAGGATGGTCCATGTCATCGTTACCTCTGCAGGTGGGGTGGAGGAGGACATAATAAAATGCTTCAAGCCCTTCATCCTGGGGACGTTTGACTCAAAGGGTGCGGAACTCAGGAGGAACGGCATAAACAGGATAGGGAACGTCTTCGTTCCGAATGACAGGTACATAAGATTCGAGAAGCTCATGAACCCATTCCTCGGAAGAATGATGGAGATGCAGAATTCCCTAGGAAGGCCACTCACACCCTCAGAGCTCGTCCGAAACCTCGGGAAGGAGATAAATAACGAGAAATCCATATGCTACTGGGCTTACAGGAACAAGATACCAATCTTCTGCCCCGCCATTATAGACGGCTCATTCGGTGACATGACATACTTCTTCAAGAAGGACAATCCGGATTTCAGGATTGACATACTGGATGACCTGGTAAGGATAAACGAGATTGCGATGTGCGCGGAAAAGACCGGCATCATCCTGCTCGGGACAGGGGTCATCAAGCACCACATATGCAATGCCAACCTCTTCAGGGACGGCGCGGATTACGCGATATACATAAATACAGCACAGGAGTTCGACGGCTCTGATTCTGGCGCGAGACCCGATGAGGCAGTCTCCTGGGGAAAGATAAAAGGCGATGCGAGGAGCGTCAAGGTTTACGGGGATGCCAGCATCATCTTCCCCCTCCTCGTCGCCGGCGCCTTCAGGAAACCAACAAAGGCCGATTAATTCTTTGATTATATTAATCTTCCAATCAACTATATTCATGAGATTCAATAAGTTAATTCCTGAACTTGCCGTATCAGATTTTGATAAAAGCATGGATTTCTACGAAAAAATAATTGGTTTCAGGATTGAATACAGGAGAAAAAAGCCAAGGTTTGCATTACTATCATTACAGGGCTCACAGATAATGATAGAGGAAGTCAACAAAAAATGGTCAACAGGAAAATTGGAATACCCGTTCGGGAGAGGGATTAACCTTCAGATTGAAGTGAAGGAAGTAGATAGCATATTCGAATCGTTAAAGAAGAACAATTTCCCTGTCATGATAAAGCCCCAGGAAAACTGGTATCAGAAAGATAATGTTCTACTCGGCAACAGGGAATTTCTGGTCAAGGACCCGGACGGATACCTCTTAAGATTTGCCCAATGCATCGGAACCAAACCAGCAAAATAATGCGGCTCTGTGTTAACCTTTAAATTTCAGCGGGGCTTATTATTATCATGGCGACAACCGTCGGGACGCTGAAGGAATGCAAGCCTGGTTCTTACTTAATGATTGACGGCGAGCCATGCAGGGTAACTAACTTCACCAAATCCAAGCCAGGGAAGCACGGTGCCGCGAAGGTCAGGCTGGAGGGCGTCGGCTTGTTTGACAACAAGAAGAGGGTCGTGATGAAACCGGCTGATTCTAACGTCGAGATACCGGTAATAGAGAAGAAGAAGGCTCAGGTCCTCTCTGTTTCGGGTGACATAGCCCAGCTAATGGATTTAGAGTCATACGAGACGTTCGATGCATCCGTCCCTGACGAGCTCAAGGGCATAATTGATTCCGGGGTGGAGGTCCTTTACTGGAAGTTCGATAACAAGCTCCAGATACGGGAAATCAGGTAGTTTTTTTTGGTTAAGCTTTTTGTAATCAATTAAAATTCGTTAAAGTTACCTGCCAGATTTAGTTAGCCGCATTTACCCTATTGGATTAATGCGGCCTTCTGGTGGTTACCGGCGAATTGGGTAACATTAAAAAGATTATCTCCATAATTCGCACGCTTTGCAGACCTTTCTCGACCCCGGCTCAGAGCATTTGCTGCAGAGAACCAGTTCACCCTCCCCCCTTCTAGATACCTCCCTCACGCAGGGGTTTATCTTGTCAAAGGTGTAGAGCATCGTATACTTTATCCCCGGATACTTGTCCTCCATGCTGTTGATGAAGTCCCTGGCATCGAACCTCACGCCGCCCGCATGGGGGCACTCGTCCCATCTTATGTCATATCCCTTCAGAAGGACGTAAAGGGCAATCTCCTTCTCAGGAATCTCCCTCAGGGGCTTTATCCTCGGGACGAACCTCTCCCCGAGCCTCTTCCTCCTTGACCAGTCCGTCACGGGCCCCATCCTCGACGCCCTCGGTAAATCTCCTCTCATGTAATTGAGGAGGACCGACTGGACCTCGTCGTCAAGGTTGTGCCCAACCGCGAGCTTGGTCGCCCCCAGCTCCCTTGCCTTCCTGTTGAGGATCCACCTCCTCCCGACGCCGCAGTAAGTGCACGGCTCCCTTATCTCGTCGGAGGGTTTGATTCCCTTTACCTTCCTGTCAAGGCTCTTCCCGAGCTCTTCCTTGAAGGAAAAGACGTGGTGCTCTATCCCCAACTCTTTGCAGGCCTGCCTCGCCCTCTTAAGGGTTTCTGGCCTGTATCCCCTGATGCCCTCGTCAACGGTTATCACAAACATCCCAGAATCCTTCCATCTGCTAACTATCTTGTGGAGTATGTGCAGGAGGGCGGTTGAATCCTTCCCGCCTGACACAGCAACGGCTATCCTGTCCCCGTGCCCGAGCATCTTCCCATACCTTATGGTCTTCCTCGCCTTCTTGTCAACAGACCTGACAAAGCATCCGGGGCAGAGATGCCTCCCCTCGTATCTCCTGAAGAAGACCGCTCTCTTTCCGCAACTGCACTTCATCCTAACCACGTCATATCCTGGAAACCCTCTTTATCGCTTCCGGAAGCTCATGGAATGTCTTTATGGCAGCATCCGGTTCCTGTGGACCATAATCATGCTCTTCATCCCTCTTTATATGTATCACCGGGATTCCTGCCCTCCTTGCAGCAACTACGTCCTGGTCAGAATCGCCGACCATGACAGAGTCCTCCCTTGTTGCACGCAGCCTTTTCATCAGAAGCTCCACGCCAAGGGAATCCGGCTTTGAGAGCGTCCCTGTGTGGCTGGTCCGTTATTATCCCGAAATCAAAGCCGTTGCTGGACATCTTCCTCAGGACGCTCACATCATCATAGAGCCTTATGCTCTTTCCATAACGCTTCTCCCTTTCCTCACAGTCCTCTTTCGTTACCTCTGCCCAGAACCTATCGGGGTCAAGCCCGGCCATCCTTAGGTTCTTTTCACTGTTAACGTAACCGGATGCCAGGAAGCTGTTGTAAACCTTACACATATCCCACTTCCCTATATCAACACCCATCTTCATCGCGACCCTCTTGACAATATCATCGAAGACTATCACATAATCTCCCAGTGAAGTTATTGTCCCGTCTATGTCAACAAGAATCTTGTTCCTCACCTAACCACCTGAAACTATCTTCATTGCTTCGAGCCTGTCCCTGTCCTTAACGGCAGCGTCGTCCGGGACAATCTCGCCCTTTCTCCTGACAAGCACGACGTCAGGGTTCATCCCCGCCAGGCGGAGGATGTCCATCACACTCTTCTTTCCGCTGAAAGACACTTTTTTTGTTTTTCCATCAAAAACAACCCTTGCCTCGGCCATGTTGTTATTTGGTCCCGTATATTTAAATCAAGCTTTCCGTCTATTAATGGTGCCAGGGTGGCGGAATGGCTAGTTCATGGCCGTCAGTCCTTCGGACTGCAGGTACCCGTTGGTTAGGGGGGCCATGTGCCCGTAAAACGCGCCAGTCTCGAAGCCCGGTTGTGATGATTCCCTGCGGGGAAGATGAAAACGGGACAACTGGTTCCCGAAAGGGATTGTAGGTTCAAAAGAAGCCTCTTTTCAAGAAAGAGGCTTCAGCCAGAAAGGAGGCTGAGGCCTTCCAACCAAAAGAGGTTTGTGAGAATCCTGCCCCTGGCGCTAAACCCCTTTGGCTTCAAGCCCAGGAACAATGTAAACAATCCTGGGGACGAAACCAAAAGCGCTTCCGGAAAGAACGCTGCCGCAAAATGAAGGGCAAGTTTATATCAATTTAATACAACCACTTGTTATGAAACTTCCTGACAGGGAGGGGAAACCCGGAAGGATAGTCGTTGTAGGGACCTCTCATATTGCAGGGGAGAGCGTGAGGATGGTCAGGGAGGTTATAGAAAGGGAGAATCCCGACTGCGTGGCAGTGGAACTGGATCTAAGGAGGCTCCATGGAATGAGAGCAGGAAGAGGTTCCATGCGGGACGCGTTCGCCATCCTGGGCCCTGCGAATTTTGTCTTCTTTGCCATGATGAGATGGGTCCAGGGCATGCTCAGCAAGAGGACGGGAATCCTTCCCGGGGAAGAGATGCTCAGCGCAGTTGACGCCGCGGAGGAGAGAGGAATACAGGTCGCCCTCGTGGACAGGGACATAGCGATGACATTTGACAGGCTTCGGAGCGTTTCCTCCGCAGAGAAGTTCAATCTTATACTCTTCCTCATTGGCGGGCTGGTTTTAGGTCCAATCCTGGCCCTGTTCGGAAAGGGGAAGAGGATAGACCTGAACAGGGTCCCTGAAAAGGAACTTGTAAGGGAGGCGACAGAAGAGATAAGGAAGAGGTTCCCTGGCATATACAGGGTCCTGATAGCTGAGAGGGACAGTTACATCGCGTCAAGGCTCATCGTGATATCAAAATCCTATGGAAGGATAGTGGCATTCGTCGGCGCAGGCCACACTGAAGCCATTGAAGGAATCATCCAAGAATCTCGAAGACCTTAGACAGGTCAACGTCGGTGTTTATGCACCCGTCCCTGCTGAGTTCTATTCCGCATCCGGGGACCTTTATCTCGTCAAAGGCCATGCTTATCTCCTTTATGCACGCGACCCCTATGACCGCCTTCGGCCTGTGCTTCTTTATTATCTTGATTACCATGGAGCCGCCGGGGCACACGAATACCCTGTGACCCTTCTCCTCGGCCTTCTTCTTTATCTGGTAGACCTTGCATTTCCTGTGGCCAGAGCACTTCATGCATTTCCATCCCTCCTCGCCCAGGGTTGCCTTGCAGGTCTTTGAATTCCTTAAACACTGGGGAAGGAAGACAAAAACGTGCTCCTTATTCAGCTTAGAAATTGCATCCTTTCCCATGGAGTTCTTCAGCTCCAGGTAGAGATGGTCTATGTTCTCGGGGGAAATCCCCAGGAAGTTAATCGTGTTCTTGAGGGCCCTCTTTGTGCTGAAATCCATTCCCGCGTTTATTATCTTCTGGGCAAGCTTCTTCATATTTTCTCACCAACGTCCAAATCAATCAGCCGTTTTATCCTTTCCTCTGTGTCCGGGTGCGTTGAGAACAGCCCGTTGAACCAGTCTGGCTTCAGGGGATTGACTATCCAGAGGTGTGAGGTTGCAGAGCCCCCCTTTATGGTCATCGGCCTCTCCCTTGAGAGCTGGTCAATCTTCTTCAATGCAGAGGCGAGCGCTCTGGGCTTCCTGCTCAGGTGCGCTCCGGTATAATCCGCGCCGAACTCCCTGTTCCTCGATATCGCCAGCTTCAGGAGGATTGCAGCGATGGGGGCGAAAATCACGACAAGGATTACAGAGAGGATATTGCCCCTCCCACCGGAATCATCGTAAACGAAAAGCGACCAGTATCCTATCTGCGCGAGGTATGAGACCGCGCCCGCTATGGTCGCTGCCATCATCTGGACCAGCGTGTCCCTGTTCTTTATGTGCGCCATCTCGTGTGCCATAACCGCCTCTATCTCGTCATCGTCTAGGCTCAGCATTCCTCCTGTAAGGCATATCGAGGCATTCTCAGGATTCCTTCCGGTCGCGAACGCATTGGGGACCATGCTAGAGGCCTTTACCATGTAAATCCTCGGTGCAGGAATCCCCGCCTCCTTTGCGAGCTTCTTTGCCATTCCTGTCAGCTTGTAGTCATTGGTAGGCTCTGCCTTGTAAATCCTGAGAACGATTCGGTCTGAATACCAGTATGCCCAGAGGTTTATTCCCGCTGCCAGGGCCAGGCCTATTAAACCTCCCCAGATTCCTCCAATCAACCACCCCGCACCGACGAGTATCATTACCAGGGAGAGGAAAAGGAGCATCGTATTGAACATGGCTATATTATCCCTCCATTCCTTTTATTCTTTTCACGATTTCCCCTGCAACGGATTCCACCTCCTTCCCAGTGGTGTCAATCTCCACCACCCTTTGCCCCGCCTCAATCGCTTCCTGGAGGCATATCCCCATTATTTCTGCCTCGACGTTCTCCTCTGTCTTCTCCTTCTTCCAGCCCTTCATTCTTCCTCTCTTCCTGAGCTCCCGGGGGTTTACCCTGAGGACGAACACGATGTCAGATGGTATCTCATGCGCATAATGGGATTCAATGACAAGGTTCCCGTCAATACCCGAAAGCTCGCGCCTCATCCCCTCTATGTCAACTATCTTACACTTTCTTTTCTCATCAACCCCGCAGAACAGGTTCCTCTCCTCTGCGAACTCGTTGAGCTTCATGAGCCTCCACCCGAGCATTGAGGAAACACTCTCCGAGACGGTTGTCTTTCCTGACGCAGGGGTCCCTGTTATTGCGACTATCATCCGAAAGCGCCCCCTATAGTCAGGACAATCCAGAAAAAGAACGCCTGTATCTGGTTTATCAGGGACTCAAGGAAGCCCTCCTCCTTGACCACCCTCAGGGAACCTGAGAAACCGGCCTCATACCTCTCCCCTGAAAAGACGTCCACCGAAAGGTCTTTCCTTCCCTCCCCGCCCGGCTCAAAGATTAGAAGGAACGTCTTCTCTTCGTCCGGGGCTATCGTGAATTCCATCCCCTCCTTCTCGCCGTCAAGGGAGGCTGAGAGCCTCCCGGCTCTCGGCTCACCAGAGCCCCTCAGCGTCACGTTCACATGGACGGCATCGCCAAGGTTAGTCTCCGCGGGGTATGTTATGTTCCTGATGTAGATGTTCTTGACGTCCATTACGGTCACGTTCTCCTCGGCGTAGTCTCCTGTGGAGGAAAACACGCCGATCGTGTATTCTCCAGGTGACTGAGGAGCCTTCAGGTTCCATACAAGACTTTCCTTCCCTCCGGAGGGGATAACCGGGCTTTTGGTATAGACCTTTTTGTCGAGCATGAGGTATACGCCTATTTCCCTGCCCATGAACCCGTGGTTTTCGGCGAGGGCAGAGACGTTGAAATCCTGTCCCGGAAGGAGGGTCTTCCTCATGCTTATGGCTATCCCTCCCTCGTCAGCTCCTGCCATCGCAGGGACCGTCAGCCTCTCATCCAGCCCCATGCCATAGATGCTTACGGGGCACTCATACCCAACACTCTTCTGAAGGAAGGGCGCAAAAAGAATCCAGAACACCCTCCCGTTGCCGCAGAAATATACCTCGTTCTCTGGCCACTCCGGGGAGAAGAAGTCATCGTCACCTGACTTGCAGCTCTGGATGCTCAGCCTTCCGAGCACGCATTCCTGGCCAGTCTCCGGGGAAATATCCGTTATTATCATCCCGTATGAACCGGACTTGATGGTTCCTGGAACGACCATGTTCTCTATGCTTATCCTCGGTCTCTCCCTCTTGTCCATCATCGTTATCGTTGGCTCGTGCCTCTCCCAGTTGAGGCTCACCCTGCTCGCCAGCATCTCGACATATTCCGTGTAGTTCGAGTCCGGCGCATTCGCGAACTTTATGTGCGTCGCGTCAACGGGTGACTCTGACCACGTGGGGTCTATCGTTACAAGCTCCCCCTCGTGCTCCACCTCGACCCAGCCATGTGGACCCCAGTAGTTAGGATTCACCGGGTCCAGGTTCTCCTCTGTATACGCATAACCTATCACGTAATACGCGTTGTATCCCAGTGCCCTGAGCATGGATATCAGGAGGTTGGAGTGCCCGTCACAGACGCTCTTCCTGTTGTCATATACCCACCATGCAGAGCTTTCGGCTCCCTGGTATGCCATGTCGTAATCAACCCAGTCATATACCCAGGAGCCGAGCCTCATCATGCCCTCCTTCTCCCCGAGGCCTTGGACTATCTCATGCGCCATCTTTCTCATCTCGGGAGTCGCCTTTACCATGTCGGTCATTGGGAAATCCTTTCCCGTCGGATTGTCCTGAGAGTCACTAACCACGACGTCAAACATTAGGGTATAGTTAAGGTAGGTGTTGAGAGGGGGGTTGCTCCACACGACCTCCATTATTTCATTCCCGAAATCATCAACCGAGTATTCATAGCTGTCCGGCCCCGTTACAGAGACCAGGTTGGCTCCCTGCGTTCCCGTATTCTGAGGAACCGATAACTTTATCCTGATCTCGGCAGCGTTCGCCCCGAAGCCCTGGGATTCCAGGTATGCGCTCCCGGTCTTCGTGACCCTGGCTTCCAGGTAGCTGACCCCCTCTGGTGTATTGAGAAGCTTTGCCTGCGACACCGGCATCGCCAAAACCACCAGCATTATCACCAGCAAAAAGAGGATTTTCCCCATGTTTATTATAAGTCATTAATCCTTATTACTCTTTCCAAGCGGCCGCGAACCCTTTATATATCATCCCGATTTATTATAGATGTGGATTGAATGGCAGGACTGGAGGTCTGGACAGAGAAATACCGTCCGCAAAGGCTGGACGAAGTCATAGGGCAGAAGCATGTCGTGGAGAGGCTGAAGGCCTGGGTGAAGGGGAAGAACGTACCCAACATGCTCCTTGCAGGCCCGGCCGGGGTAGGCAAGACGACAATCGCGCTGGCCCTTGCCAGGGAACTATACGGGGAGCACTGGAGGCAGAACTTCCAGGAGACAAATGCCAGCGATGAGCGCGGCATTGCCATCGTCCGGGGAAGGATAAAGGATTTCGCTTCAATGAAGCCAATCGGCGCTGACTTCAAGATAGTCTTCCTGGACGAGAGTGATGCCCTCACACCCGAGGCGCAGCAGGCCCTCAGGAGGACGATAGAGAGGTATGCGGGCGTCTGCAGGTTCATCCTTTCATGCAATTATTCCTCGAGGATAATAGAGCCCATCCAGTCAAGGTGCGCGGTCTTCCGCCTGAGGGGACTCGGCATGGAAGGCGTGATGGAATACCTCAACAGGATAGTCAAGGGAGAGAAGCTCAGGGCAGACCAGGACAGCCTCAAGGCGATATACGAGGTCTCAGAGGGGGACCTCAGGAAGGCAACCAACATCCTCCAGGCATCGTCCGCGCTGGGGAAGATAAGCAGGGAGATTGTTTATGAGGTTGCTGCCCAGGCAAGGCCCAAGGACATAAGGGAAATGGTTGACCTGGCTGTCGCGGGAAGGTTCCCTGACGCTAGAAAAAAGTTATACGACCTCCTTATAAACCAGGGACTCTCCGGGGAGGACGTCATAAAGGGCATCCACCGCTCCATATTCGAGCTTGACGTGCCAGAGGAGAGGAAGCTCTTCCTCATAGACAGGATTGGCGAGTTCGAGTTCAGGCTAAACCAGGGCGGCTCTGAGGAGATTCAACTGGAGGCCCTCCTTGTCCAGTTCCTCAACGCAAGGAAATAAATTCTGCGCGAAAGATTTATAAGGTTCTCGCTGCATTTATTAACAAAACCCGGAGTGATTGGAAAATGAAATTCATATTCTTGGGACCCCCCGGCGCTGGAAAGGGAACCTATGCTTCCAGGGCAGCCCCCAAGCTCGGCATCCTTCACATATCGACAGGCGACCTATTCAGGGAGGAGGTTAAGAAGGGGACAGCGCTTGGAAAGACTCTGAAGAGGATAATGGACAGCGGGGAACTCGTCCCTGATGACGTCACCATACAGGTCCTGAAATCCAGGCTCTCCCGGCCTGAGGCAAGGAAGGGCTTCATACTGGACGGCTTTCCGAGGACAATCCCCCAGGCAGAGATGCTGGACAGGGAGATGAAGATAGATGCCGTGATAAACCTCTTCCTTCCGGAAGAGCTCCTGGTAAAGAAGATTGCCGCCAGGAGGGTCTGCAGGAAATGCGGGGACCTTTACAACGTGGTCACCATAAAGAAAGGAAAAATTTACATGCCTCCCATGCTCCCGAAGGCAGAGGGAAAATGCGACAAGTGCGGCGGGGAATTGTTCCAGAGGGATGATGACAGGGAAGAGACCGTGAAGGAGAGGCTCGTTGCATACAGGAAGCAGACAGCGCCGCTGATAGACTACTACAGGAAGAAGGGAATCCTGAACGACGTTGATGTCATAGGGAGCCCTGAGGTAATGGTCCCGATAATAATCAAGGTTCTTGAAAAATACGGATAGCCTGGATATGAAAGGAAAGATGGTGGTCTTCGAGGGCATTGACGACGCAGGGACAGAGGTCCAGTCAAAGCGCCTGCTCCAGCACCTCAAGAGCGGGGGGATACCCTGCGAGAGGCTTTACTATCCCAACTATGACAACCCCACCGGGAAACTAATCCACGAATACCTGCATTCTGATTACAATCTCTCGCCTGACATGCAGCTCGTCCTCTACGGGGGAGACATGCTCCTTGACAGGGAGAAGATTCTCTCCTTCCTGAAGGAAGGAAAGATAGTCATCCTTGACCGCTATTTCACATCGACCCTTGCATACCAGACCCTTGACGGCCTGAAGCAGGAAACGTGCCTGAGGTTTGCCAGGATGTTCAGGCTACCCAAGCCGGATTACGTCTTCTACCTGAAAATCTCTCCTGAAACCTCGATGAAGAGGAAGGCCATGGAGAAGGGAGGGGACGTTGACAGGAACGAGAGAAACATTGACCTTCAGGAGAGGCTTGCCAGGAAATACGATTCGGTTTCCAGTGAAAGTGTATTCGGCAGGTGGTTCACCATTGACGGGGAGAAGCCCGTCGAAGAAGTTTTCAGCCAGGTCAGGAAGGTCCTCAGGGTCTGACTACCACGGCGTCTTCTTCACCCCAATCTTGTAAGCTATCACGTTCGCGACCACATGGAAGACCAGCGTGATGATGGTTCCCATGATTATCCATTCCCACTTCACAACCACGACCAGCGAGAGCATCAGGAAGGAGCCTGCCAGGAAATCCAGCTGGTCGAGG
>Ga0307445_10000554_pt1 | contig 20449 bp, 14 predicted proteins | sample SalMarSW160330MG_FD_202147 | JGI IMG/M metagenome (GOLD analysis project Ga0307445, IMG submission 202147) | Salt marsh sediment microbial communities from the Plum Island Ecosystem LTER, Massachusetts, United States - SW1603-30 | ecosystem: Environmental > Aquatic > Marine > Intertidal zone >... | reverse complement strand
TGTCATGAGAGCTAACGTGAAATTTAACCATAAGAGCATTCCAAAGGTCAGCATGCTTATAAGAATGTTACCGAGAGTATCTGCTAATAAGAGCGTAGTATTGCCAAAATCTAATGCATCGTTAGAGACTCTAGTATTTAATTTACCGCTTAGATGCTTGTCAAAAAAGCTCATATCTTGCTCTTGCAATTTATCAAATATCTTCATTCGGAGCTTTTCTAAATAAAATGGGACAAATTTTCCTATTTCTTTGCGTCGTAAGAAGAACAGTATCCAGATTAGAATAGAGAGCACTAAGTAGAGCCCACCTACTCCAAATACAATTAGAAGATTACTGTTTGCATAAGATAATTCATCAATTGCTATTCCAATCAAAAGAGGATTTATGGTTTCTGCTATTGTGCTAATGAAAATAAAAATTGAGATGAGAATTATGCTTTTCCTAAATGGTACAATACTCCTAATATACCTAGCGAATAATTCACGATCTGAATATTCTCGTTTCTGGTCCTCATTCATCATCCCTGCGTATAAACCCATAATAGCATCTCGTTATTTATTATGTTTTTTAAAATCGGTTAATGAAGCTTGTTTTCCAAAAATTCGCCTGTAATCTTCAGATGATTGAATTAAATCTAAATGATTTCCTTCGGCAACAATTTCTCCGTGCTTAAGCACTAAAATTTTATCGGATGTCCTTATGGCATGAAGGCGATGAGTTATTAATAGAGTGGTTCTGTTACTTATTATATTTTCCATCGCTCTCCCTATCTTCTCCTCCGTTTCGCTATCAATTGCAGAAACAGAATCATCCAATATCAGCATGGCAGGATTGGTTAAAAAAGCTCGAGCGATTGCCACTCGTTGTTTCTCACCTCCAGAGAGTCGAGTACCTCTTTCACCTACAATAGTATCATAACCATCCGGGAACGCTTCCACAAAATCATCTACTTGTGCAAGTTTTGCTATGTTAATTATTTCGTCATAGTTAGCATTCTGATTTCCAAATGCTATATTTTCAAGTATAGATTGGGAGAATAAGTAAATGTCTTGCTCAATATAGCCAATTTTTCTCCTCAATTCTTCAAGGGGATAATTTTGGATGTTTCTCCCATCTAACAAAATACTACCACTTTGGGGTTTATAAAGGATGAGCAGTAATTTTGCAATCGTTGTTTTACCGCATCCAGTGGGGCCAACTAAAGCGACCTTCTGATTTGGCTCTATGGTGAAATTAAGGTTCTTAAGAACAGGAGGGCGCCTTTTATCTCCATTTTCGTAAGCAAAAGTTACGTTTCTAAATTCAATTTTACCCCTAAAGTTTTTCGGCCATGATTGATCCTTGGTTTGCCCATTCTCGCTGTTATCGTCAGATAATGCAGTGAATAAGCGAGAACACGCTGCAAACCCACTCATCATGTCGTTTGTGGCCCACCAGATGAGATTAGTTGGATTCACAAGAGTCAATAAAAGTAAGTTGGTTGCAACTAATTCTCCAATGGTTAATGAATTCTGTAAAACAAAAACAATACTAAGAATAAGTGAAATTCCAATAGTAATGTATAAAGCTAACATGGGATAATATTTTGCTTGTACTCTATATTCTCCAATAGAGTTGTCTCTAAAAGCTTTTACTGCTTTCTGAAATTTTTTACGTTCTAAACCTTCCGCAACAAAAGATCTGACTACTGAAGCACCTGTTATACTATCTTGTAATACAACTGCCAAATCTGAATGTCTTCTTAGTTTTTTCGCGGCATAAGGCGCGATTTTTTTGCGATATTGCAAAATAAAGTAAATATAAAAAAATACAAAAGGAATATTTGCTAAAGCTAATCTTAAATTGAGTGTAGTAATAAGAAGGAGAAAGGTTAGAGCTACTTGAAAGAATGGATAGAAAAAAAAACTTCCATGAGAGATCATCGTATTTATTATTCGCACGTCATTGGTAGCTAGAGCTTGTAAATCTCCCGCTTTAGCATTATCGTGATATCTTAAAGGCTTATTTTGGATGCTATCAAAAAACTCTTGTCTCATATTTTGCTCGGTTTTCAAACCAAGAAAGTGACCAGTCATCATCGTTCCATAATCCATAAGATTCCGGATGAGATAAAATACTAACCCCATAATAAGGAGCATTATGAATTTGTTGTAATCAAGATCAATTAGTGCATCATCCACGATCTCACCAATAATTATTGGTATGTAAGTTCTCGTAAAAGTAACAATTAGAATACCTATTATGAGACCAATTATCAAGTATTTATTTTTGTAAAGATGATGAAGGAACCAAGTTTTATAACTCTTGTACTGCTTTTTTTCTAAATACATAAAGACTAATCTCCTCCATTTTTACAATTGATAATTTAACGTTATTTTAATCAATTCTCACGTTGCTCATGCACTAACATGCTAAGAGTGTATGCTAAAATGAACAGTGGAATGATTATAGAATCATATCTATACTTGTCAAATCATCCAACAAGAATCCAATAAGATATACATTTTTGATGAATCTGAGTTTAATTTTTATATCCATTAAACTTTATCTTTGTTTGTATTTTTGCATAGATTGAGTAATTTATCTTAATAGAAAAAAGTATAGAATATTTAAAATTAATTTAATTAGGAGGACCTTGCTTGACTCTTTCTTGCACTTTAGTAAGATCAGGAGCAATCCAATCAGATTCAATCCACCAAGTTGCACCTGCTTCAGCAAAAGGAGTAACAATTGATTTAGCTATCTTGAAATTATCTCCAGGAGTAATACCCTCAATAACAATATCAAAAGGGGAAATTGAAGAGCGATGTTTATTTACATAATCACAAATTTTTCTTACATGATCGGGAGTAATTTTTTCAGCCACACCTTGCTTATTTCTAAGTGTGGGGATGATCCCCTCATATTTCATTGTTCTTTCCATCGATTTTTTCGCAGACCATGCTCCAACAACCCAAATTGGAACCCTTGGACGCTGTATTAATTTTGGAGGTGGATGTTCGGTAAAAAATTCACACTCTTTAAGATTTTTAATTTTATAATGTTTACCTTCATAATTGGATAATTCCCAATTCCACAAACCGATCATAATATCTAATGCTTCATCCAATAGCTCCGCTCGTGTTTTTCTATCAGTTTTTTCTCCAAGCTCTTCAAAACCCGTGTCAATTGCCCCTAATCCAACGCTAAGAGTGACTCTTCCATTTGATAATATGTCAAGTGTAAGTACTTCACTAGCAATTTTCCACGGACGCATTCTCGATATAGGACTCAATAAAGTTCCTAATCGTATCTTGCTTGTTTCTCTAGCTATAGCTGCTAATGTAACCCACGCATCGATTCCATACGTTGGCTCCCAGAAAAAAAAAGCATCCCATCCCGCATCCTCAGCGAGTTTAGCAAATTCTATTGCTTTATAGGCATCTGCTCGTGGAAAAACAAACCCATACTTCATTTTATAAAATAGGAATTTTCATTATTTATGAATTATAATATGATTTTATCAGTTATTACCTTTATTTTCGGTATAAATTGGTTAAAGATTAATTTACTGATCTGTTCATATACTTATGATTCCTATTATCCCTTTCCCCCTAAAATACATCAAGTATGAAGGGAGTTTTAAGTTCAATGAGGAGGTAAAAATAAATGCTCCTGAAAAATTCTCAAATTTAATTAATCATTTGAATGAAAAAATCTTCACGTTCTTGGGATATCAGTTAGAAATTATCAATTCAGAAAGTTCTCATAATAGAATTGAATTAAAAATTGAACCTCTGTTAACTAGATTAGGAACAGAAGGATATATTTTAAATATCACCCCCCAAATTATTTCAGTTCAAGGTGCCTCACTTCAAGGAATTTTTTACGGAATTGAATCATTACTCCAATTGATTCTTTCATTAAAAAGAGAAAATTTAGAACAATTACCTTTACTTTCTATTGAAGATTATCCTAGATTTCTATGGCGTGGTTTTATGCTTGATGTGAGTAGGCATTATCAGTCAGTTGAAACAATTAAAAAACTCCTTGAGATCATGGCGTTTCTAAAAATGAATCGATTTCATTGGCATTTTAATGATGACCAAGGTTGGCGCATTGAAATGAATGAATACCCCAAATTAACTAAGATTGGCTCAAAAAGAAAGGATACTCAAATTGGAGGCTTTTTATCGAAGAAATATCGAGGAATATCTCACGGGGGGTACTATACCACTGATGAAGTGCGTGAAATTATTCAATACGCTCAGCAAAGATACATTCAAGTTGTTCCCGAAATAGAGATCCCGGGACATTGTTCAGCAGTCATCGCATCCTATCCTGAAGTAAGCTGCAGGGGTAATGAAATTGACGTCAAAACCAAAGCGGGAATTTATAAAGACATCTACTGCCCTGGAAAAGAAAAAACCTTCGCATTTCTTGAAAGGTTATTGACCGAACTTATCCAATTGTTTCCTTCCAATACAATTCATATTGGAGGGGATGAGACTCCAAAAAACAGATGGAAAAAATGCTTGGATTGTCAAACTCGGATCAAACAAGAAGGTTTGAAGAACGAAAAGGGTCTATATTTTTATTTTATTAATCGAATCATTTCTTTTTTGAATTCAAGAGGAAAAATCTGCATTGGTTGGAACCAAATTCTTAATCAATCATTAGATAAAGCCACGATAATCCAATGGTGGGCGGGAAGAAAAAGTAAGCTAGTTAAAAGTCTAAATGGTGGAAGAAAAATAATAATATCTAAAATATCCCATAATTATTTGGATTATAACTATTTAGTATTTCCAATGCATAGATTCTATAATTATGAGCCAATTCCGAGAAAATTGGAACAAGAATATCATAAAAATATATTAGGGGTGGAAGCAGAGCTCTGGACGGAGTGGGTTCCAAATTTAGAAAGATTGGGGTGGCAAGCATTTCCGCGTTTATTTGCTTCGGCAGAGGTTGGTTGGACTCAAAAGGAGCTCAAAAATTTCTCACATTTCAAAGAACGCATTCCAAATCTACTGTCTTTTCTTAAAATCATGGAAATGCCTAGCGCAAAAAATGAAGTAATTGACCCAAGCATCTTTAAAAGAATTGTTCATTTTTACAAATGGTTTAAATGGCCTAAGGTCTAATTTAGAATATTTTGTTATTTAATATACAGTTTTAGTTCGTTTATCGCTGTATCAAATTCAGATGCAAGAGTTAAATACTCGTTACCCCATCCACTACTGATTGATATCTCCTGCAAGCTTCCCGTCGGAGCAAATAGTAAGATTAAGTCCCATATCTTGCTAAAATCATAAGAGTGTAGTTTCTTCATATGATCATCCAATTTTCCAATAACTTCTTCTTCATATTCAAATCGAGACCATAATACATTTGTATCTGTAGTCTTTATAATTTCTTTTAATTTCTTTAACACGCTTATAACGCTAATAAGCGCTTCATGCATCGATTTCTCTGAATTATCTTTCATTTATAAATTTCCTTCTCATTTCTCTATTTCTTAATTAAACTATACCTATTGAGATTTGAATTGAATATTGCATTACAAAATAAAGTGAAGAATTTGCTTTAAAATTGATTTTATACCCCATTATATTTTTGAAATAATGGCTAACATTCAGATCTTGTATTTTTTGAACTGAAAAATCTCCAAACGCATCCCATTGATCCAATTCATAGTTATAGATTCGAATAGTGGATTCTGTAACTGGTTCAGTCGTAGAAAGTATAAGAAAAGTAAAATTGAATACTTTAGAATCCATATTTTCAATAGTATCACTTACTAATCCATAGAGGGTTTTATCTATATGATAATAATAATAAGAACAATTTTCATAATTGATTGATATTTGGTTGAAAAGAAAGCTTTCCTTAAACAGATCAACAGACACATTTATTCTTATGTATCTCATTCCGAATCCCGAAAAAGTGGAAAGAATTTCATATTGACTCCATGTGAAATTATCATTGGATTCACTCCAATAAAAATTAACTTTTAAAAATGTTTCATTCGAATCCCACGTGATGTTATTATATCGAATTTGGGTAGCATCTCCAAGATCTACGTATTTTACAATCTCGGGTCCATGGAAAATGTCGAAATCAAATTCGCATCTAAATTTGCGATAAAGTGAGAATGTTTCGTTTGAATAAGAAAAGATCTTCACCATTATTTTTCCAAGATTAAAATAATCGGGTCCTAATGTTTTAAATAAATTCCAAATTGTAGTTCGATTATATTGAAATTCGCTTGAACTGAAATTCCAAAAGTACCAATCAATAGAAGGCATATTTGAAGATGATCGAGAAAAGTAATCAGTGTAAAATTTCACTGAATTGATAAAAGAGTCATTATAAGCATAATTAAATACACATGTATTATTTAAAACGTAATGAGTTCCATTCCAAGATGCTTCTAAAAAATCATATCCTGTTTCAATACTTTCCATCCTATTTTCATATGATAGAGTGGAATTTAAATTTATAATGGTTTTATTTTGGAAAGTAAAATCATTTTCATTTAACGTGTCATATAAATTACCACTTAAATAATGATCTTCTGATGGTGGAACTATTTCATTTGGAATATTATTCATATTGAAAAATAGAGGAAGAGATATTATAATTGACATTGATATTACAGAAGCAATCACGATGATTAGAATTAATTTCTTTTTTTTTGATTTTGGATTAATCAACATTCACCTTTCCTACAATACATTGGATTCATTTATTTGATAAGTATATAATAATCTTTTTATTTAAATGAACCAGTTAATATCCCCTAAGGATTAAAAAATTCATTTAGCTTTAAATGTTCATTATTTTTTCGATTTTACAGTTTTTAAATCTTTTATGAATCAACACTTAACGGTTTAGATTAAAAGATACTAAACTCCTAATCCTTATTTTCTACTATATTTCTATTAACCTTCAAATATGTATTTAAAGAAATGTTTGAAATAACCCCTCTAGTATTAACTGAAATGAAGTTTCCTTTTAATTCTGGATTTTTTATGACCTCTTCGATATTATATCCATCCTAGAGAATGAAAAAGCTAATGTATTTATTCTATATAGATTTTGTTGGACATAAATAAACACATCTCATGCAAAATACATTTCCTTAATAATTATTTTAAATCAAGGCAATGTATCTCAACATTTAAATAAGTGATTCGATTATTACAATATGAAATAAAAGATAATGAAACAATTGTAAAATCTTGAAGAGTTTTAATAATAAAATTGTTATACCAATTATTTTAATATCCATCCTATTAGGTATTATTAATATTACGCTTATTAGTTCATTTTCAGTTAGAGGAGAGCAACTTTCTCTTAATTATCATACTCATATTCGATATGGTGAGTATCATGCCTCTTTTAATGATGTCTACACATTTAATATCATAGAGTGGAGTTTTACTACGAATAATCAAGCAGAAATAATCGTGTTGAAAATGGATCACATGAATTATCTAAAGTTTGATATCAATGACTCTAATGCAGAATTTCAGGTTTTATCCGAAAATCGAAAGGAAGATAATGGATTTTTTATTGTTCCTTATGATAATGAATGGGTTATATTGTTTCTTAATGCAAATTCATCACTTTCTAGAACAGATATAGATATTGAGGTTGATGTGTTATATAATCCGATATTTTACATTTTTTTACCTATAGCTTTAGTTTTATCAGTAATTTCGTTATTTACGATAATTTCAATTTACTATAAAAGGATGAATAAAGAAAATAAAGTGGGTCCTTTTTTTTGCGGGTATATCATGTTTCTAATTGTCTATTTATATGTTTGCTGGGGTATTTTTCCAATAATTCAATATTTGCGATAAAAAAAAATGAGAGAGCTAAATAAATTATCTGAGAAAATTGTTATCATATGTTTTGTTTCTTTTACCCTTTGCACTTCAGGGTTTTTAATTAGTTTAATAATTGTTCCCTTTTTGCATCCAGAAGTGAACACCCCCCATCTTCAGATCTTTATTACAAAGGATGCAGATTTTGATAAATATAATTTTCCTGGCTCTGGAACCCCAACGGATCCTTTTCTCATCGAAAATTTTACTTATCAAGAAGATGGTTTGTTTGAAATATATATTTTTGGAGTTAGTAAACATTTTGTGATTAGAAACAATATAATAATTCCAGATAGAGCTGATGAAGCGATCCGCATTGGTAATGCTCCGAATAATGTTTCGATAATTAATAATGTAGTTTATGGTTCTGCTTATTTGCATTATTGGAATTTAGGAATATCAGTCTATAACGTGAATGATTGTAATATCATCAATAATAGCATATTTTTTGAAGAAAAGGGAATTCAAATATCACACTCCTCAAATTGTTTAGTTAAAAATAATAAATTAATCAAAAATGTCCGAAATATTGAAATTATTGATTCACCCAATATTCTCATTGAAAATAACTCCTTAGTATTTGATGAGACACAAACAAGTTATCCCAATCAAGATATGATATATGTACAAAATTCAGATAATATTTCAATCATAAATAATCAGTTGGATAAAAGCGGGATATTTTTTAATGATGGTTCAATTAAAACAGCAATTATTGAAAATAATTTTATCGACGGCTTGAAGATTGGGTTTTTCAGAAATATTACTAATTTTTTGATTAATTCCACCACCGAATTTGTTCAAATTTTATTAGCAGACTGCAAAAATTGTTCGTTATATAATCTTAACATGTCAAAAAGTAATGTTGGTATTGGAGTTTACAATTCAAATCTTATTAACTGCAGTTATTGTAATCTTAACTCCAATCCTTATGGATTATATATCTACGAATCGACGAACGTAACAATTGCTGAATCCATCTTTCTTAGCAATGATATTGGAACGCGCGTGAAATATTCTGATAATATCAGATTTCTAAATAATAATTTTCAAGAAAACTCTTTTGGAATTTATCTTAGCCATTCAAGTTGCACTTTCTTCAATAATTCATTCATTAATAACAGTATTGATATTCTTACTTACGATTATTGATTTCGATAGTCTGCGAAAAATGTTAATGAAATAAAGAGAGAATTAGAGGAAATGTATAATAATAAATAAAAAAATAAAAAAAACTATTTTTTAACCCATTTGAACATCCAATTTCTTTCTGTCTTCTAGGAGAGAATCCACGACTGAAGGATCTGCTAATGTCGTGACATTACCAACGTCAGTCCCTGCCGCAATTGCTTTTAGGATTCGACGCATGATTTTTCCGCTGCGAGTCTTGGGTAATGCATCAGCAAATTGTATCACGTCTGGTTGGAATACAGGCCCAATTTCCTGCCGAACGTGCATTTTGATTTCTTTTTTAAGCGCTTCAGTTTTTTCTACGCCAGCCATTAGAGTAATATATGCCCAGATGGCTTGCCCCTTGATTTCATGAGGAAATGGTGCAACAGCAGCTTCAGCAACCTTAGGGTGGCTGACTAACGCGGATTCGACTTCCATTGTTCCTATGCGATGACCCGAGACCTTGATGACATCATCTAATCGACCGAGGATCCAATAATATCCGTCTTCATCCCGACGAGCTCCATCACCCGTGTAATAATGTCCTGGATATTTGTCGAGATAAGTCGATTTAAATCGTTCTGTATCTCCCCACACGTCCCTTAGCATTCCAGGCCATGGTTTAGCAATGGCAAAGTACCCTCCGACATCCTCTTCCTCAATCACGTCGCCTTCTAAATCAAAAATTACTGGCTTTATTCCTAAGAATGGCAAGCAACAAGAACCAGGTTTTGTTGGAGTTGCCGTTGCAATCGGAGTCATTATAAATCCACCTGTCTCAGTCTGCCAATATGTGTCGACTATAGGACATTTAGATTTTCCTACTACATTGAAATACCAAGTCCAAGCTTTCGGATTAATTGGTTCCCCGACAGTTCCAAGTATTCTAATTGAACTCAAATCGTGCTTGTTTACTGGTTCATCTCCATATCTCATGAGTGCACGAATTGCTGTCGGGGCCGTATAAAATTGGGTCACCTTATGGCGCTCTACGATGTCCCAAAATCTATTTACTTTAGGATACGTGGGCACGCCTTCATACATTAAGGTGGTGGCTCCATTAGCAAGTGGTCCGTATATGATGTAGGAATGTCCGGTAATCCAGCCTATATCAGCTGTACAATACCAAACATCGCCTTCTTTGTAATTAAAGACTACTTTATGTGTATATGAGGTATAAAGGATGTATCCTGCAGTGGTATGTTTGACCCCTTTTGGTTTTCCTGTTGTTCCACTTGTATAGAGAATGAATAACGTATCTTCGGAATCCATCTGTTCAGGTTCGCAAATTTCGCTCATTCCATCAATGAAATCGTGGTACCAGATATCTTTATCAGTGTGTGGCACATCGTTTCCCGTGTGTTTGACCACGATCACGTGTTCAATGGTCGGCACTTTATCAATAATTTGAACGACGTCTGCCATTTTTGGATAAAACTTTCCAGCACGTGCGGTTTCATCACTAGTGAACAAGAGACGTGAGTCTGAATCTTCGATTCTGTCCTTGACAGCTTCTTTTGAAAATCCACCGAATACAATGGAGTGAATGACACCAATTCGAGCGCATGCGAGCATGATGATTGCAAGTTCAGGGATCATTGGTAGCCATATGGTTACTCTATCACCCTTTTTCAAGCCAAGTTTTTTCATGCCATTTGCTGCCTTGGAGACTTCAGCGAGGAGTTCCTTGTAAGTATAAGTTCTTGCTTTCCCCGGTTCATCTGCTTCCCATATGAGTGCTACATGGTTTCCTTTTCCATTTCTCACATGTCTATCCAAGCAATTGTATGCCACATTTATTTTTCCGCCAGTAAACCATTTTCCGGGAAAGAGGTCGGTTTTTTCCCAGACCTTGTCGTATGGTTTGAACCAATCGAGAGATTGCGCTTGTTCGCCCCAGAAACCCTCCATGTCTTCAATTGATCGCTTGTAGAGTTTTTGATATTCTTCAAAAGACATGCCAGTCTTCATGTAGTCAGGATTAAGTTCACGTGGGTCGAAGATACGCGTTTCGGTAAGGATGCTTTCCATATTTTTGTCTTTTTCTGACATAATTCTTCACAAATTTATATTTTTGAATTGATTAATAGATTAAAATATCTTGATTGAATAAATTCATCAAGTATTTTAAAGCTTGTTTCCCTATCTCATCCCATTTAAATCTCGTGTTTTTCATTGGATGAGAATTGTGCATAATAAGAGTATTTGGTATTGCATTTAAACATTTTATCTATAATTCATGTATTTTGGAGTGTGGGGGGAGCATTTTGTTAATCTAATGGGGATTAAAATTTATGGAAAATAAATAGGGAATAATTGCTATTATATTTACACAGATTTAAAATTCACACTACCTATTTGGGGAACTATTACATTTAAAATTAGCCCCGCTTCATTTTACCTTAATCTAAAATACTTGGATTTCTTTCTAATTACAATAATATAGTTGAAAAGATAATTATATAGAGATAAACAGAAAATAGGGACAGTAAAAGGTAGGTTTTCTGAAAAATGACCGTATATAGATACTTTTTAATGTATCCAATAGCATATAACACCGCGAAAATCCATTGCAAAATCGGGACAAAGAAATATTTTTGGAGAGAATTATTGAATAGTAGATAAATAAACACCAGTATGTTTATACATAGAGGGATTAGAAAGAAGATTAGAGAAGAAAAAAGGTGATATTTCCTATGTACATCAATTGGAATTAGCACCACCATGATCGCAACTATACTACCACAGTAACCTAAGAATCCAGTAGCGAGGAGAATTGGTACTGAAAAATAGTATGAAAACATTAGTTTCCCTAATAAGAACGCTAATATACCGGTAGAAATACCCCACCCTATCCAGAGTATCACTGATTTCATATTATTAATTCCGTGATAGGATTTAAGCCTACCCATGTGGCATATAGCTCTTCTTAAGGGATCATATTCTGCAGCAATAAATGTTGAGCTTAGAAAGGTGGCGTTTACAGCCACTATAGCAACAAGAGATTCAATTATATAACTTTCAAGAGGAATCTTAATGATCCACGCAAGAAAGGATTCTACAATGACAAGTGAAGTCCCACATAGTATCCAAAAGCGATACCATTTTTTCATGTTGTGTTTTTTTCTGTAAGTTAAGTTCGACGCAATATTTCTATCTTTTTGGGTGAGTTTATCCGTATCATTATTATTTTTTACCATCAATCTGATTTATTCCATAATTATCGTCTTTAAAAATTTATCACAATCTGAAATTTTTTATTAGGGTGAGATTTGATAATTTAATGAAAGAAAGGTATCATGAGTTATTAAAATTAATTTGCTTGAGGAATCCTCCATTAGTTCATTTTCCATTAAATAACGTTAAAGTTTCTTCCCGAGAATTTTTGGGAGAATAGGAATAATCTAGCCTTATCAAGCTTGAATTAGTGTCAAACAAAAGATTTTATTGACTTAAAATTATGAGGAAGGTGATAATGTTATATTATGGTGGTGATACTATTTTTATGAAAAGATAACATCGAGTAATTTTATGAAAAATGTTGAAGAAAAATTATATGAAGATTTATATCAAGGTCTACCACTTGCTTATTTTATAATAAATCCAGATCGTTCAATAATCGATTGTAATCAAGGTGCATTAAATCTTCTAGGTTATTCAAAACGAGAGATTTTAAACTTGAATGTCTTGGATCTCTATTCAGATCATCCTGAGGGAAAAGCAAAAGCACTAAAACTGTTCACATTGTTGCTATCGGGGGAAAAAATAGTTAATCAAGAGTTAGTAATGAAACATAAAGATGGACATGAAATTTGGATTAATTTGTCTTTAATACCCAAGTTATCAAATGATGGAAAAGTCATTGCTTCAAGATCGATTGCTCTTGATATAACAGAGAAAAAAGCAGCAGAGATTGCACTTATTGAAAGTGAGTGTCTAATTTCCACAATTTTGGACAATTTGATTGGAATTGTTTATCGATGTCAAAATAATAGAAATTGGACAATGGAATCTCTTAGTAAGGGATGTCATGATCTTACAGAATATAATCCAAATGAATTGTTACAAGATAGCATAATATCTTATGCAGATTTAATACATCCAGATGATAGAGAATATGTTTGGACTAATGTTCAGAAAGCTATCAGTTCAGGTAATTCGTTTTTTCTTAATTACAGAATTATAACAAAATCAGGAAGGATAAAATGGGTGTTAGAACAGGGAAGAGAGATAGAGCTGGAGAAAGGAAATAAAATCCTCTCAGGATTTATTACGGATATATCAAAACAAATAACTGCTGAAAACAACCTTAAAAAGTCGACAGTATTGTTAAATAGTGTTATAGATCAAAATACTAACCCAATGTGGATTTCAGATTATGAGGGTAATCTAATTAGAATTAATGATGCTTGTTGTAAGTTAATTAACGTAAAGGCTGAAGAAGTCATTGGGAAATATAATATATTCAAAGATAATATAGTTGAATCCCAAGGGTTTATTCCATTAGTAAAATCTGTCTTTACTGAAGGAAAAACGGTGAACTTTATTCTAAAATATAATAGTTCTCAATTAAAGCATTTAGCCCTTAAAAATTTCACCAAGATTATCTTAGAAGTTTCTATCTTTCCAATAAAAGATGAAAACGAGAAGATAGTTAATGCAGTAATCACGCACAGAGATATCACGAAAGAAACGAAATTAAAAAATGATTTAAAAGCGCAAATAGATTTTACACAAAAATCATTAGATGCTCAACAAGATACATTTTTAGTTTTTGAAGTAGAGAATGGTCAAGCTATAAAATGGAATAAAGCTTTTAAAGAAATAAGTGAATATTCTGATGAAGAAATTAGCTTTTTTAGAGCTCCCCAGATTTATTTTGACAAGATGGAATTAGATCTTTTAGTTGGTGAATATCATAAAATATCTGAAGGGAGCAATTTAATTAGCCGATTAAATTTAATAACTAAAAATAAGAAGAAAATTCCCTTTGAATATAACCTTTCAGGAATTTTTAATGATAATGGAAAATTAGAGTTTATTGTTGCTGTGGGGAGAGATATCAGAAAAATAAGGGATATGGAGACCGTTTTAAATGATACGGAAGAAAAATATCGTTTAATTGCTGATAATGTGAAAGATGTTATTTGGACCATGGATTTGAATCTAAACTTGACTTATATAAGTCCATCAGTTTATGATCTGGGAGGATATAAGGCAGAGGAAGTATTAAAAAAATCTATACAAGAATTCATGACACCAGATTCTTTTAGTTTAGTCACAAAACTTTTTAAAAAAGAGATTTCTCCTAAGAATCTACGTGATAAAAATCATAATCCAGTTATATCAATTGAAATCGAACAATATCATAAAGATGGATACATAGTACCAGTTGAGGTAAAAATGAATTTGTTGCGAGATAGCAGTGGGAAACCCATACAAATTTTGGGAATTAACCGTAACATCACCGAACGGAAAAAAAGTGAGACTCATTTAAGAGAATCTGAAGAAAAGTATCGTCTCTTAGCTGAAGATTCAGATGATTTGATCACACTCTATAATCATCGATACGAAATAGAATACAGAAACTTTGAGACTCATTCAAGAATATTAGGATATCCAAAAAAAAAATTTTTTCATCCCTCTTTTCAAACAAAAATAATTCATAAAGATGATGTCCTTGCTTATCTCTCAAATATAAGAAAAACTGAAAAAGAAGGAGATACGTTTTCTTCAGAGTTAAGATATAAACATAAGGAAGGGCACTATATCTGGTTTACAGTTACAGGCAAATTCTTTGGCGATGATTTGAGACATAAAAAACTATTAGTTGTTGCTCGGAACATTTCAGAAATAAAAAAAGCAAATTTAGAATTAATTAAATCAAAAAATGATTATATGGAAGCATATCATAGGGTTAGTTTTTACAAGGACATTTTTACTCATGATATTAATAATATTCTTCAAGGTTTTATCTCAGGATTGCAACTCAGTGAAATATATTTAGATATTCCTGAAAAATCAGATTTACTAAAAGAAAATTTTAAAATATTAAAAGAACAGATACTACGAGGGGTAAATTTGGCATCAAACATAAGAAAAATTTCAAAGATTGATGAAGATGAAATTCGCTTAGAACGCGTTGATGTAAACATTTTACTGCAAAAAGTTGAAAAATTTATTGAAGACAGTTATCGCGAAAAAAAAGTAAGGATTGATTTAAATTTGAGTGATTTTCCTAATTTCGTAATGGCTAATGAACTTTTAGAAGATGTTTTTGAAAATGTTCTAATAAATTCAATTATCCATAATGATTCTGCAATAAAGGAAGTAAAAATAAATGTTTCAAGAGACAATAAAGAAATTGAATATGTAATAATAGAATTCATTGATAATGGAATAGGAATTGAAGAAGAGAGAAAGGAATCTATTTTTTATAGAGGATACAAAGATAAAGGCTCCATTCATGGAATGGGATTAGGATTATCATTAGTAAAACAAATTATTGATAGTTTTAAAGGAAAGATATGGGTGGAAGATAGAATAAAAGGAGACCCTTCTAAAGGGAGTAAATTTTTTGTGATGATACCGATTTTTAATTAATAGAAAAGACTAAATCACAATATTGGAATTTTACGATCATGGCTTTGGTTTTTATAGTTGACGACGAGTCGTCCATTCAATTTTTTTATAAACAGGGATTGGATTTATATGGATTTGAATTATTTGGGATTGCAATAAATGTAAAGAAGCAGTAGAAATGTTTCAGAATACTCTTAAAAAACCGGATATCATTTTAATGGACCATCGAATGCCAGTGAAAACAGGCTTGGAAGCATCAAAAGAAATTCTAGCAATGGATAAAAATGCAAAAATTATTTTTAGTACGGCAGATAAATCCAATAAAAGAGAAGCCATATCAATTGGAGCATTTAGTTTTAAAGAAAAGCCATTTACAATCGATCAATTAGTAAATAATATTAACAAAGCTTTAATTTCATCTTGATTTACAATTAAAATCTTAAAAGAATTTTAAGTCAAAATTCAGACTCATAACTAGTAAGGATAAAGAAAATGTTGATTTCATTAATATCTTCAAAAATGTAATTTGGGGTCATTTTTATGCTTGATTCATTATATTATCTAATAGGTTTTTGTGATTCATTTTTACTCGAATAAAATGGCTATCAAAGCAATTAAATGTTTTATCTTCACTTGTTTTATTTGATATGTGGAATCATACTATTATTTATCAGGTGGAATATATTGAATGAATAAGCAACACTCATCTCCTTTCATGAGGGTTTTTGGTTGTTTAAATCGAACTTTAGGGTTCCATGCGGGTCGATCCCACCATGCAAAATCAGTATGGCAATGGATCTGATATCCAAATTCTGGTAATTTGTGTTCTTTCCAAAATTCAGCATATTTACATTTTGTAACTTTCATTACAAAACGATTTGCTTTATTTTCGATAAATTCGATCTCTTGTAATCCATAAGATTCATTAATTTCCCAATACTCCTCTCTCATCAAAGTTTCCCATTTGGCAATATCTTTCAAGTTCTCTGGATTGAGATGATATTTCTCAAATAATTTTAGATCTTCCTGTCTTCTTTCCTCTCGAGATTCTTGAGCCATTTTGAGAACTGCTGTGAAGTAAACTTCCCACATCTCATTTCCATATTTTTGATATAATTTTGGGAGAACACGTGCTAAACCTTCGACTTTTCCTTTTAGATGATGTTCGTTTTGTTTGATTTTAAGTTTTCTCTCATACGTTCTAATATATTCACACACATGGTTCCAATCACCTTCAAATTCTTTTAGAATTATGCTTAGACATTCTAATTTTAGATGAAGTTCATTATCATCGAATCTGTCTCCGATACCTGCTATGAAATCATATTTGTTTTTAAGTTGATTAGTTATTCGAAGTCTATCATCTTGAGTTTCTGCTAAATATATTTCACCCATAGGAAAACCTTCTTTATATAACCATTTTTTGGTTGCTTGCGTGGTGGAATTTGGTCTCGCTCCCATATAAATGATATTGTATCGTTTTGCTAAGTCTTTGATGGTTTTTACGCTATTTGGAACTGCTTTATCATTAATGATATGCTCCAGTTTATTAAACTCATTAGGGAGATTAAAAAGATGGTGTCTATGTCGTGTATCACAAATCGTCCCATCAATAAAGATTAGAATTGATTTCATTTTATTTTATAATTTTCAGATGTTGATTTTAACTTCGGCTTAATTTCAAGTTTTTTTAAAGGATTCGTTATGAGTCATTAATTTTTATAATGATTCACAAACCTTAAAAATATAAGGTGTAAATATTATAAAATAAGATACCAACTAGTAATGATAGTGAGTTATATGAAAGACTGGAGAGAGAAGTGGAAGGAAAAAGAAATAACAGCAAGGGAAGCCATTGGTAAAATCATCCCCGGAAATCGCGTCTTCATCCATTCTGCGTGTTCGGAACCCCAAGCTTTAACAAAAGAATTGATCCGTGCTTCTGAGCAATTAATTGATACGGAAATTATCCATTTTTTTACAATTTTCCCAGAAAAGTATTTTAAAGATAAGGCTGAGGACTTATTTCGACACAATGCTTTCTTTATTGGCAAAACGTTGCGAGAAGAGATAAATAAGGGTCAAGCTGACTACACTCCTATCTTGGCGAGTGAGATCCCCTCTCTTTTTTTATCTGGAAGAAAAAATTGTGATGTAGCTCTTATTCAAGTTACCCCCCCTGATCGGTATGGTTTCTGTTCTTTTGGAATAAACGTGGACATGGCAAAACCGATTGCTCAATCTGCCTATTTAACTATCGCAGAAATTAATCCGCAAATGCCTCGTACTTTAGGAAATAGTTTTATACACATGAAAGAGATCGATTTTTTTGTATATAATGATGTTCCGTTATTGGAATTTAATTTTAAAGATAAATCTGATAACGTAGAACAAATCGGAAAAAAGGTTGCTAATTTAATTGAAAATAAATCAACCATCCATATTGGAAATGGATATTTACCTAATGCGTGTTTAAAATATTTAATGAACAAAAAGGATCTGGGAATGCATAGTCACTACATCACGGATAATATCGTCCCTTTAATAGAGAGTGGGGTTTTAACTTGTAGAAAGAAGAATTTTCATCCAGAAAAGATTTTAACAAGTATGACATTAGGTACAAAAAAGCTTTACGAATTTGTAAATAACAATCCTTTTATCGAGTTTTATCCGACCGATTATGTATGTAATCCTAAATTTATTGGCATGAATAAAAAAATGATCTCAATAAATCAAGCTTTACAAATTGATCTCACGGGTCAAGTAAATACTTCGTCAAAGGGATATCATTTTTATTCAGGCATCGGAGATACTGTAGATTTCATGCGAGGGGCAGCCTTTTCGAAAGGAGGAAAACCTATCATAGTTTTACCGTCAACGAGAAAAAATGGTACAATATCTACGATTGTACCCCATTTGGATGAAGGTGCCGGTGTTATTTTATCAAGAGCAGATATTCATTATGTCGTTACTGAATGGGGAGTTGCTTATTTACATGGTAAAACTATCAGGGAACGGGTTTTGGAGCTCATTTGCATAGCACATCCTAAATTCAGGCAATCATTATTAGATGAAGCAAAGAAACTTAACTACACATATTCTGATCAGATGCTTGCTTGCGATGAATTTGGACGCATATGCTTGTATCCCTTTAAATATGAAACATCTTATTCCGTTTTAGGAGGTGAAAAAATAAATATTCGCCCTGTTAAAACGACTGATGAACCGCTTCTAAAGGAACTTTATTATTCCTTAAATGAACAGGATAGATATTTGCGATTTTTCGAGGTAAGGAAAGAGTTTACGCATTCTAAAACGCAAAATGAGGTCAATATCGATTACCTAAATATTTTTTCGATTGGTGCTTTTAAGGGAGAAATCGGGCGTGAAGAGATGGTTGGGAATGCGACGTACTATTTGAATCCCGCTAATAACATGGCGGAGTATAGTTTCTTAGTAAGAGAAGATTATCGAGGAAAGGGATTGGGTTCTTTTTTATATCATCATTTAATTATCATAGCCAAAGAAAATGGAATAAAAGGATTTTATGGAAACATTCACATCCAAAACAAGAATACTGTTCAAATCATCCGTAAAGGAGGATATACTAAAATAACTCCCCCAGAAGCAGGAGAAAAGGAGCTATTTTATGAAGTATTTTTTGACAAGGATAACTCAATTGATTGAACAATCGAAATTTTTATCTTAGTTCATTAATTATTTAAGAAGTGCATAAATGAAATTTAAATATACTGATTATCACGTACATACAAATTGGAGCTTGGATATTGCAGAAAACGGTCCTAAGTTCGAAGAATATATCGTAGTAGCGGAAAAGAATCGAATAAATGTTTGTTTTTTAGATCATTATGAATTGTATTATTTAGAGAAAGATAAAAAAACACCATTTTATGATGAAAATATCTATAACTATTTAGAAGAGATTGATACTCTAAAAGAAACGTATGATTTCATATTGTCGGGCTTGGAAGTTGATTATTATCCCGAAAAGGAAACTCAATTACGTGAATTCATGGATGATAATGCAAGAGAGATTGATTTCATAGCAGGAACGATACATGAATGGATACCTAATTATCCAATCACATTGAGGGATAAATTAAATGAATTAATTGAAAAAATTCCCATGAAACAAATTATAGATGAATATTTTGAAGTAAGTGAGAGCTTAATAAAGTCTAAAATATTCAAAAATATCTGTCATATTGATACTATATTTCGTTACATAAATGAAAATGATATCATTCCAGAGGATGATTGTGATGTATCTGATGATCGCGTTTTAAAATTGGGTCGATTTTGTATTGAAAATGATGTAAATATAGAATATAATTTATCTGGTCTTAGATTTCCAATTAAACGCCCTTTTCCATCAAGAGCGGTCATCTCAAAGTTAAAGGAGGAGGGTGGGAAAGTTTTTGTTGGTTCGGATTCACATTCAATAGGTTATTTTGAAAAAACGATCCCGGATCTAAAGAATGCTTATGAATTTCTTTCTTTGATTTAATTATTGAAAAAATGTGAATTCACTATGGACTTTAAAAAACTTTTGATGACAATTGACGAATGGGATCAAAGAATTATCTTGAAATATAATGGTATTGGTGGAAAACCGTTTACTTATTTCTTGCGATTTCTTTCTTTTTTTGGAAGAGAAACCATATGGATTTGCCTAATTACCTTTTATCTTTTCATATGGTATGATCCACGCATTTTTTCCTATATTTCAACCATCTTTCTTACTGGTGTTTTATTAATTGCTCCAATTAAAAAAAAAGTGACCCGATCCAGACCC
>Ga0307445_10000552_pt1 | contig 20462 bp, 19 predicted proteins | sample SalMarSW160330MG_FD_202147 | JGI IMG/M metagenome (GOLD analysis project Ga0307445, IMG submission 202147) | Salt marsh sediment microbial communities from the Plum Island Ecosystem LTER, Massachusetts, United States - SW1603-30 | ecosystem: Environmental > Aquatic > Marine > Intertidal zone >... | reverse complement strand
TTTTGCTAAAACAGAAAAAAAATTCTCCTATATCCTTCTTGTAGTTATTTGTTGGACTGCGTTTTCAAGAGCCGGAAATGATTGCTCAAATGCAGTAGGAATTGTTGTAGGAGTGGGAATAGGTATTAAAACTAATTTACTCCTATTATTTGCAGGATTGAGTTTAGCTAGTGGAGTTGTAATATTGGGAAGAGGAGTCATAAAAAATGTCGGTACAATTACTGAACTCCACCCAAGTACTGCATTTGCAAGTGAAATCCCCACTGCAATAATTTTATTTTTTGGTACTGTATTAGGAATACCTCTTTCAGGCTCACACATGATTGTGGCTTCCGTTGTGGGACTAGCTAAATCAAGGCGTGCTCCAACAAAAAAAGGATTGTGGAAAATAATAGCTATTTGGTTATTAACGTTTCCAGCTGCAGCTTTACTTTCTGTATTGCTCTTTTTTCCAATAAGTTTATTGGGTGTTTAATCTATTTCCTTTTCTTATTTTTTTGGATAAAGAAATGTACTATTAGGTCATATTATTATAACAATATATAAAAAATCAGAATTTTTCTAAGTAACTAAGAGGATATTTTAATTCATAAATTGAGGTCGATATGTCAATTGGAAAAAACCGAATTCTTATCATTTGATGGTAGTTCCCTCTTATCTCACTGTTCCACCTATTATAACGCAAACTCCAAAAAAGTATGTCTAATTCCCGTTATTCATCTTGGAAATGCATCTTATTTCCAAAATTTGGTGAACTTCATTGGAAATCGTCCAACTCTATTCGAAAATTTGAAGATAATAGTAAAAGATCAAAATAACACACGTTCGATAAAATCCTTCGAAGATTTTATAGAATTAAATGCTTCTAACACTGAAACTTTTTATAACACATATAAAAAACTTCTTAAAAGGTTTTATAAAAAATTTTTTACTAAAGACATAAATGAGTTATGGAAATTAGTAAAAAAAGAAGTAGAGAATTCGAATGATAAAATAAAACAAATTTATGAATTCAGTGAAAAAACGAGGTTTGCGATACAAACTTTAGCTCCCGTTCAACTCTATTGGGCAGAAATAATGAATTTATCACATCAATTTATAGCTATTGACTATGAAAATGATATAATAAATCGCTCCAATTGGATAGTTACAGATTTGGATATTCAAAAAATGATGAAAGATGTTGATCTTAATGATTTATTAATTCAGTTTCTGAAAAAACCTTCTAAAAAAATGCTAAAAGAGGTCATGAAAGAAATTCAAATGATTTTTTCATCAATTTTAGCATGTGTAGAATTAGCAAATTTGCCAAATGTATCCCAAAGGAGAGAAAGGTTAGCAACATGGTTGATGGCAAGTGTTTCTCAACAATATAAGATTATAGAAGAAGCAAGCCCGGAGTATTTATTGAACATCCGCAATAATTTGGTTGAAGACTCCATATTAGAATTACTTGAAAACAATGATGAAGTCTTGGTATTTTTTGGAGCGACACACATGATTGGAATAGAGAAATTCCTTACTGACAATGGATTTACTTTTAAATTCGAAGAACCATTTGTAGTGTTTAATGTAAATGAAGATACTTAAAAAAGAAATTAATGAATTATATATTAACTAGAAGAGATCCAAAAGTTTTTAAAATAACCATCTAACCTTTTATAAAACGAACAACTTGAAAATAAGGGTATCTCCTAAAAAAGAGGATCCCCCAAAAGAATTACAGTTAAGTTAAAAATAGAAAAGAGAGGATAAAACAAATGGGAATAGTATGTCCAAAATGTAAAGGAAACTTTTCTGCATTTACAACTGAAACTAAGCCTAAAATAAAAACAACTTGTCCTTTTTGCAAATATAAGTTTAAAATCCCGAATCCTAGTTATAGTGCAAAGTAATAAGTAGAAGTAGATTTCTAAATCTTTTAGAACTAAACAATATAGAAATTTTTTCCTCTTTTTATAGAGGTTTATCACCTATTATTTTCTATTCAATAATGTTTTTATACAATTCGGTGATAAAACCCAATTAGGAAAATCTTGTAGATTTTTTTATTAAAGGGATAATTGTTCAAACCTTGCCTGAAAAAAGCGTAAATATTTCGGTTCATAAACCATCTTCAGTCCTGGAATTGTATCTCTTTTTTCATAAAGGTTTATAATTGAATCTGCTGTATATTCCATGTGAGTATTGGTATACACTCGTCGAGGAATCGTAAGGCGCACTAACTCTAACTTTGGAAATACATTCTCCCCCGTTTCTGAATCTCTTCCTTTCGATATCGCACCTCGCTCCATGCTTCTCACGGCAGAATCTTCATAGATAGCAGCAGATAAAGTCTGTGCTGGCCATTGATCCCTTGGTAGATGAGGCAAAAATTTTAAAGCATTGAGAAATACCGCAAACGATCCTATTGGCTTCACGATTGGTACCCCTGCTTCCATAAGTAATTCTCCCAAATAACGGACTTGGTTTACCCTATAATTCAGATACTCATATTGAGCTCCTTCCCTTAAGCCACGAGCCACAGCTTCCATATCCCTGCCCGCCATTCCACCATAGGTGTGTAAACCTTCATAAATTACAACCGAACTTCGTGTAGCTTCAAAAATTTCTTTATCATTAGTTGCAAGGAAACCACCAATATTCACTAAACAATCCTTCTTAGCGCTATAAATGCATCCATCGGAATAGCTCATCATCTCCCTTAAAATATCAATTATAGGTGTATTTTCGTATCCTTTTTCACGTTCTCGAATAAAGTAGGCATTTTCACTTGAACGAGTTGCATCGAATATTATTTTGAGCTTGTAATCATTACAGAACTCTCTTAATTTTCGTAGATTCTCCATCGAAACTGGCTGACCTCCAGCCATATTAACACTTTGCTCTACGTTGACAAACGCAATTTTATCGGCCCCATAATCATCAATAAATTTTTGAAGCTTGTTGAGATCTACATTCCCCTTAAACGGATGGGTATTTTCTGGATCGTGGGCTTCATCAATAATCACGTCAACCATCTTGCCGCCAGGAAGCTCCACGTGAACCTTTGATGTTGTAAAATACATGTTTCGGGGAACAAGTTGTCCAGGTTTTACTAAATGACTGTACATCAAGTGTTCTGCGCCACGTCCTTGATGAGTGGGAACTAAATATTTGTATCCTAATATATCTTGAACAGATTTTTCTAGATTATAAAAATTTTTGCTTCCAGCATATGCTTCATCGCCTAACATCATGCCGGCCCATTGATTATCGGACATTGCTGCCGTTCCCGAATCAGTCAACAAATCAATAAATACATCGTCAGATAATAATAAAAAAGTATTATATCCTGCTTCTTTTATTGCCTCCCTCCTTCTTTTTTCGGAAGGTATTTTTACTGGTTCTACTACCTTTATTTTAAAGGGTTCAACTGGTGGTTTCATTTTTCATTCACTAAAACTTTCTATCTTAAATCTAATAATATGTTGACCTTGAAAAAGATTCTTGTGATATGCGTCCCATTAATTTCCCATTCAAGAGTAATACAAGAGATTTATAACTTTCGGTGAACGATATAAGAAATTAGGGCAAATAAAAGGACATTTTTAAACAAAGTGGAGAAGAGATAATTAAACTTCCTTTTTATGAGCTTTAATCGAAAAAATCATTGGAACTGAATGCTTTAAAGTTTGAAATTCCCAATATCTATCTTCTCTTTGTTTCATATCGGGATGAATCTGAAAAAAACTGAAGGGAAATTCATGGAGAAAATCTAATTGCAAATTAAATTTCAATAATGAGTTAATTACTTCACTCATTGGATGAAACCAATCATAGGTTTCAAAATTTTGTAATTTAATATTGGTATCGACATATGCTCCGTTATCTCCATCAAATCGATATGGCTCTCCATCGTTAAAGTAATTGTAGCCAACTTGAAAAGCATCCATGTACTTTTCATCGATTAGATTACCAAAAGGATGATTATCAGTAATGTAAAAAATTCCACCAGGTTTCAAGCAATAATCGATTATTTCAGCCCATTTATATAGATCTGGTAACCAACAAATGGCACCATTAGATGTGAAAACGACATCAAATTTTTCGTGTAAAATATCCGGCATATCATAAATATTTGCTTTTATAAATTTAGCAGGGATCTTTAATTCCTCACTTAAGTTGCGAGCAAGCTGAATGGCTTCATTCGAGAAATCTACGCCGGTGACCTTCGCTCCGAGTCGTGCAAGAGAAAGTGTGTCCATACCAAAATGACATTGTAGGTGTAAGAGCGTTTTACCATCCACGTTGCCTATTTCTTCACTTTCGATTGGAAAGAGCGAAGATTTACCCGACTTGAATCCATCCAAGTCATAAAACTTGGATCTAGCATTAATCGAGACTAATTCGTTCCATCTTCTTAAATTTGTTTGAAAATATTTTTCATTCTCTTTCATCGAAGATCACCAATTTATATTCTAAAAATTAAAAGGGAGGCTGCTAATTGCAGATTTATAATCCATAATTCTCTAATTCAGTTTTCAAATTTGCAACTCCCATTAACAAGTTATTTTTTATGTTAAGATCGGTAAAATTAAAAGAACTGTTTTTAGCAACTATGCAATTTTCTAATTTAAAGTTTTTTCCAACTTTTACGTTATCAAATATGATAGTGTTCGAAATTTCAACGTAATCGCGGATTTCTGAATTTATACCAACATAAACATTTGGTCCTAAAAGAACATCGTCTCCAATCTTGACATTATCTTCTAAATAAACAGGTTCGATAAACGTGGGGTAATCTCCAACATAATTTTCGATTCGATTCTTTAATTTAGCAAAGAATGTCTTCATTAAATCCTGAACGTCTGATTTTTTGATTGCTTTGGGATTAATTATAATTTGTTCAATCTTGGTCAATTCTTCGTTCATATTCACTCATCTTAAGTTCAATATAATTTTAAAGTTTAAAATCCTAATAATTTTAGTAAATTATCAATATTCTCCCCAGTTTTTGCACTGGTAGTGATTACCTCTATTTTTGGGTTAAATCTTTTCGCATCTGCAATCATTTTTTCAATGTTAGTTCCCAAGCGTTCTTTGAGATCAATCTTATTAATTACCGCGATATCTGACATTTTAAAAAGCATCGGATGCTTTTCAATCACCCATTCTCCCTCTGTTATAGAAACCACAGTTATCCGTTTATCAGTTCCTAAAATAAACTCAGAGGGACATATTAAATTTCCCACATTTTCGATAAATATGATATCATAATTCTGTAAATCCTTGTTTTTAATTATTTGGTGGATATGATAAGCATTTAATGCACATTCTCGACCTGTATTGATCTGTATAGTCTCAGTGTTGTGTTTTTCTATGCGATCCGCATCAACTCGTGTTGTGATATCTCCACAAATAACTAACATGCGAAATTTTGGAGATAATTTTTCAGCTATCCTTTCTAACAAAGCTGTTTTTCCAGATCCTATCGCCCCAACGATATCAAAGGATTTAATATTATTATCTAAAAAATTTTGATGAACTCTACTAGCTAATTGATCATTTTCTTTTTCTACTGCCTTTTTAGTCTCGATTACTTCATCTCGTATTTCGTCTCGAGCTAAATTGGTACTTTCAACTTCTTTAATTCTTGAAAATTCTTTTTTTTCTTTATTTGACATGCTAAAAACGTGAGTAAATTTAGTATGATTACATGCGAAATAATTTCAATTTATTGATTTAAGTCAATCATATAGAAATAATAAACATGATAGAATATTTGAAAGATTATGATTCATTCCAAATATTTTCTGTATAACAAGGAACAGAAAGATCTTTCATTGTTAATAGCCCAGATCTGGCTTCAATTATTTTTGGAATTAAATTAGTAACCATTGCTGCCGTTCCTATATCCCCGTGGACGCCCCCTATAATTTTTTGACGAATATTAGGTATTCCCTGTACTTCAACACTATCATATTCTTCATGATCTCCTGCATATGCGATAAAATCAAGAATGAGAAAATTTTTACCTCCTTTTTTGGCAATTGCTTTACTATGCAACCCACAAACATTATCCTTTAGTACCTTTTCACCATATGATGTCATGAAGTCGTTTTTTGCTAAAATTTCAGTTGGAGGAAATTCATTTATTTCATCAAATTCAATCCCCAAGGCTGCGCTAATCATTTGAATGGACTCTGTCAATCCAACATGACCAGAGATTTCTTTTTTATTTATTTTTTCATGAAATAATTTTGGGGAAAGTCCAGTCCCAATTTTTCGTTGGAAAGGTTCTCGTCTTTTAGCTGAATTCATCATTCTTGTAATCTTGATTGATTCAACTTTTTGACAAGGAGCAGTAATTACGATTGGTAATAAATCCATAAGGTATCCAGGATTAATTCCTGTTCCAACAACTGAAACATTGTGTAATTTAGCTAAAGAATCTAAATCTTTTGAAATTTTAGGATTAGACTTAAAAGGATAAGATAATTCTTCACAAATTGAAATTACATGACTTCCCTCCTTAATTGCCATTTCAATTAAAGGAGATACATTTTTGAGTAGAGATGATGTAGCTATGATAACTACATCCGGCTTTTCTTTAGATAATACCTTGTGCAAGTCCGATTCTATAACAAGCTCCAATTCATCTTTATAATCTAATATATTCACTAATTTTTGTACTTTTAATTGATGATTAATGTCCACTATCCCTTTAAAATTGATATTTTTACGTTCTAGAAGTAATTTTACTATTAATTGTCCCATTGGACCTAAACCGACTTGTACCACATCAAACTTCTTTTTCAAGACATTTTACCTTTCAAATTTGTTCATTATAATAAAAATTAAATGGTGTATTATATATTTGTAGAGACATTTGAAACCGGACGTGCAATCTCTTCTATTACTGTTTCTATCTGGGAAATATCTCCATCACTATGAGCCATAGAAATTGCCCCCAATCCATGAAGCCCCATAATTTTTCTATTAAATAAAGCTAAGTGGAATATAGCTTCTCTTATTTTATCATTATTCATGCTAATTTCCCTCATTGTAGGACTTTCGAGGAAATGTGATAAAGCATGAATCATTACAAGAGATTTATACCCTCTTGCTAAAAATGGTAATTTGTTATCAATAAAATGTTGATTAAGAAACTTTATTAGATCATTACCAATCTGATTTATTCGTTCGTATTCTTGATGTGAATCCTTTAAAATTTCTAAAGTCTTTAATCCCGCAATCATACTAAGGGGATATCCTGAGAATGTTCCCCCTCCAATCAATATTTGATTTTCTTGTTGAGGACTTGATCGTTCAAGAATATCTTTTCTTCCTCCTATAGCTCCAATTGGTAATCCACCCCCTATAATTTTACCCATTGTGGTCAAATCAGGGATTATATTTAATTCATTTTGGAATAGTGAATTGCTAAACCTATAACCAGTAATAACTTCATCAAAAATCAAAAGAATATCGTTTTTCTCAGTTTCCTCTTTTAATGTCTTTAAAAATTCTAAAGTAGCTCGAAATCCGCCTCCACCTCCCAAGATTGGTTCTAATATAACAGCTGCTAAATCTCTTCTATTAAGCTTAATCATTTCAAAAGTTTGCTCATTATTTACTTCAAATGTCCTAATGCCTGCATCTTCAGCTGAAGGGAGTCCCAGAGGATGTGCTCTTGTGTCATAATTCCCAACACCATAATAAAGCGTATCATTAGCACCATGCCATCCGAGGACCGCTTTTGCTACAAGCTTTCTCTTAGTGAATGCTCTTGAGAGTCTTATTGCATACATAGTTGCTTCTGTACCACTTGTACAGAATCTCATCTTCTCAATCCCTGGGTTATTATTGATAATTAATTCTGCTAAATTTACTTGGTATTCCGTATTTGTTCCAAAATGCCATCCGAATGAGCTATATTCTTTCAAAACTTCTCGAACTTTCGGATGATTATGCCCTAATATCATTGCAAAATGACCTAACCAACAATCTATATAATCATTATCATCAACATCAATAACATGAGAACCATTCCCAGCTTTTATAAACAATGGAAATGCTCCAATAGTTGGCAACCCAAATGTTCGAATATTATGGGATATGCCTCCAGGTAATACTTTTACTGCTTTTTCCCAAATTTCTCTCGATTTTGGTCTATTACTGTAATAACGTTCTAACTCTTCTCTTAAAAACATGGTGACTCAATTGATTTTAGATAACTGTTTAAAGATGCTAAATTATCCTTTATATTTTATGATTATCTTTTTAAATTTCTGTAATAGACATTAATATTGACAATAATTATATAAAGGATTCAGCAAATTTGCATCTCACTTATAGGTTTTAAAGAAGGAAAATTTGAAGTAACTTATTTAGTATATGAGAATTCAATCTATTTTAGCTCCACAAGTTGGACAAATAGACATATTTTTTACCGTTTCACCACAAATTTTGCATAATTTGATGGTTTTTTTCTTTGGCGGTCGAAGAGATGTTATTGAAACGGGTTCTTTTGACATTGTTTCTCCTTCTTCTTGGATGTGAATCATTGTATTAGATGATTGTGGAATATTATGATTATTCGCTTTTGTCGTAATTTCAACTTCTTGACCAAAATAACCCCCAATCTTAACTTTTTTTGTAATTACAGTTTCTGCAAGTTCCCTTGAATATTCAGTATCAACTTGACCTATTGGTTTATCATCTTCTTCGAAATCTATAGCATTTCTTTCTTCTTGAAGTATTTCATCTTCGAATTCTGGTTCTTCAAATTCTGGTTCTTCAAATTCTTCCCCATGTTCTTCTTCATAGATTAATTTTACGAATTCTTCATCCAATTTGAGGAGTGTATCACATTTGATGCATCTAAATATGTGTTTAAACCCAATGTTATTATTAATTGAGTATTTTGCTGCACAACATAAATGATATTTCGCATCACAATTGTAGCATTTATGAATTTCGTCAGAATGTGCTTCACAGATAGGGCATAATTCTTGATTGCAAATAGTACATATTTCTTCGTCTTCAGGATCTAAAGTAATCAGATCTACCGCCAATTTTTCATAGAAAAGCTTATCTTCATCAAGAAATTCACTATTTTCTTCAGGAAGAATGACAGAAAATTCTGATTTATTCTGCAGAAGCGAGTTAAGTATATCCGGTAATAATTTAGGGTCATTGCAGTAGAATACACCACCTTTCGTTTCAGAAATCATCACTTTAAGCTTAACATCATCACTATAAAATTTTTCATCTCCTACGCGAATAATATCTATAAAAGTATCAAAAAATTTCGCTTTTAATAGCAAATCATATAATGCATGACGATATTCTTCTGATAAGTCACTTGGGGTATCAGATAATATAATAACACGATAGTTCTTACGTTTTTCTTTACTTTTAGTAAAAATATAGGCTAGTACTTCAAACAAACCATTTTCTAAGAAACTCTTGTTGTCTTCTCTTGATTCCCAATTATCGTTAATCACCTTAGAAATTATTTCAGTATTAGGTTGATCATATATCGTAATTAAGTTTTCCTTTTTCTGAAACATGATTAGGCCATAGGTACTTATACTATGAAATTTCTCCTTTTCTTTCTCAAAACCATTGATAGATTTCATTAAATTCTTTTTTTTGATGAAATCTTTTGAGAGATCAAGATAAAAGATAAATTCTTCTGAATTCACAGGCAAATTTTTAAACATAGAGCATCAAGAAAATATAAAGAAATAATTCAGAACTTAACTACTACATGAAATTAAGAGCTTTTAAATTTTAATAAAACCAATAGATCAAATTTTATTTCAAGAACCAGATTATAATTTTTTGTTGGTATTATTATAACGGAACTATATTCGAAATTTTATGCCACAATATGGACAATAATCATCTTGACCCTTTTTATTCAACTGTTTTCCGCAATTTGGGCAAATTAAAAAAGAAGAAGTTTCTTTCGGATTCCAAATTTCTTTTTTTGAAACCTGCTCTGAATCTTTTTTAATCGAGGAAGCCACATTAGACCTTGAAGTTTGGTTTGAATTAGAGAATCGTTCATAAACAAGATAACTTCCATCTTTTCTTACTCTATACATTTTGCCAAAAAATCCTCCAATTTGAATTATTTTTTCCTCTGTATTGGTTCCAGATGTTAGGTGCTCTTGAGCGTTATTATATGAATCAACTTCTATTTCTTCATTTATATTTACTTCATGGTCCATCTCATCAATTAGGTTTTCCTCACTCAGATCATTTTCTTCATCATAATCATTTTCTATATATTCTTCTGCGGATTTAATATCTGGATTTTCAGATTGTACAATTTCATCTTGATCAATTTGCAATAAAACATCACATTGTGGACAACGAAAGATGTGAGGAATTCCAATATTATGATCGATAGAGTAATTAATAATGCAACATTTATGAAACGTGGCTCCACAATCCTGACACATTAGAGGAATGTCGTTTATATCTGTACACACTGGACATATCTCATCATCACAAAATTGGCATTTTATTCCTGGTTTATCTTGAGAAGTAGGGATTAATTTTTTTGCTAATCGAGAATAAAAATCGTAGTCCTCTTTTTTAATAGAAATCTTCTCTGGTTGGTCAGCAAAGATGCTTACTAATTGTTTCATTTTGATGAGTTTCTCCATTATCTTAAAAAAATCCTTCTTATCATTAATATAGAAAATACTTCCTTTTGTATCACTAGCTAAAACATTCAATTTAACATCATCCTTAAAAAAGCGATTTTCACCTAGTGAAATTCGGATTATGTCAATGTACGTAGGAAAATTTTTTATTTTCGACACTAAATTGAACAAAACTTCGGTATAATCTTCAGATAAGTCACTTGGGGTATCTGTTATAATGATAATACGATAAATTTTAGATTTTTTACGGATCTTTTCTGTCAAATAAGAGAATACGTAAAATAGTCCATTCTCGAAGTATGATTGGTTTTTTGGTCTTGATTTCCAATTCTCTTCTATTGCATTTATGATTATATCTGAATCTTTCTTATTTGTAATAAAAACAGGATTACCTTCTTCTTGAAATATTAGCAATCCATAATGACCCTTCAAATTTGCTTTGTTTTTTTCAGTAATGTAGTATTTGATCGCTTTTATTATGTCCTTCTTCTTCAAGAATTCCTTGGATAAATCTAAATAAATGAATACATCTTCATAAGATGAGTCCATAACGTTTAATCTCTTCTAATAGATATATAGTTTAAGATATTTATTCACAAAATATTAGTTATCTAACAAAATGAAAACATTAAATATTTATTTTACTATGAATTAAAAATGAGAAAGGAATGCCCAAGAAATCACAAATATCGGGTAGTTAAAGATGGAAAACTTTTTTGAAATGTTAAATCTTTCTAAAAATGCCATTCGGATTTATTTAGGATCCTTTGGTAAAAACTCAATGACAAAGAATGAAATGAATTTAATTGTACCAGATTTGTCTCTTGAAGAGGTTTCACGTGCTTTGAACGACCTTATGGATATAGGCTTAATAAATCCAATTTATCCAAAGGATCCGAAGATTCTTAATCATTATCTCGCAATTCCACCTTTCGGAGCTATAAATGTCTACTATGAAAATATAAAAAAAAATGTTGAGAATATTAAAAACCAGATCCAGTTAATTTTAAGCAAGAGTTTGGAGAAAATTTTCCAAGAAAACCAATTAATCGAGATGGATTCTGTTTTTCAAGCCACGCAAGATTTAAAAAAAGATATAGATGAAGATTTAATCATTCAAAAGCAAGATATAGAAGATATTGTTGCAGGTATGGAGAATTTAAGGGTTTTAAGTGATGCGTTTGATGGTTTACATAATAATATCAAAGGGGTTACTCAGACTGAATTTTCCAACTTGATAAAAATCTTACCTACAATTGAAAATGAAATAATCGGTAAAGTAGAATCTTCAGATATAAAAAAAAATAAGGGGAATCTAATAGAATTCATTAGTGAATCATTTAAAAAGAATTTTGATAAAATGGTGGAAGATTTTACACTCGATTTGCATGAGAAAATTAAGAAAGAATTCGATTATACACAAGAGTCAATGAACACCATTATTAACTCCACATTTCAATTTAGAAATGATTTTAAAATCCTTCTTTTAAACATAATGACTAATTTTGAGGTTAAAATCAATGAAATCTTTGATATAATAAAAAAGAAAAATGTCCAAATGAAACCTCAAATGGAGGGTTTTAAGGAAATAATAACCATGAAAATGAATGAAATAATGCAAAATTCAGTAAATTCAGTCGTGAAATTAAATGATCCTATCAATTTAGTAATGGATAATTATTTAAAAATCATTAAAGATCCTGAAATTACTCGTATTGATAAAATTTATCAAATTAATAGCTTGACTAAAGTAAACGAAGAACTATCAAATTTCCTTATTAATACAAAAAAAGATTTAACCATTGTCGTTCCTAATCTTGAACCCTTAATTTTACCAGAACAAATAAAAGAAGCATCGAATTCTCTAAAGATTAAGATTATATCCTCAGAAGCACATACAAATAGTTCTGCGAAAAAATTCATTGAAATATCAAATGTAGAATATCGAATGTTAAGGAATGACACTATTATTATAATAAAAGGTGACAATGATCACGTTTTGCTTGGTGTCATTCAAATAGATTCCTCTGATCCAATGCAAAATTTCATCGGAATCTCCAGTAATTATCCCCCTTTCATTAAGATGTTAGATATTATGATAAATAGTCTATTAGAATTAGCAGTAAAGGATTCATTTCAAGTACCAAAATCTATTGGTATTGAAGGAGTGAGTACAGATGTGCGTAAGCAGATCAAAAACGCCAATATAATCACTTCTAAACCAAAAATCCTTGAAGAAGACCCTCTAATATCACCCAATCCGGTTAAAACGGAAGTATCAAAGATAGTACAAAAAACAGAACCTCCAAGAGAAATGCCTGAGGTTTCTCCTCATTCTACTCAAATTGATCAAAGTTCTACTATAAATCCAGACCTTGAGGATCAATCAAATATCATCATTAATCAGAATTTCATTGATCTAATTCAAAAAATGGGATCACTTAAGGGAAAAGAATTTAGCGAAAAATTACAGGCTGTAGCTAATGTAATACTCGAAAAAAAGGGATTTTCTGTTACACTCCATAAAATTAGGAGTACCATAAATCAATATAAATTTAGCGAAGATTATCTTAATGAATTAGATAAGAAGCAAATAATTGCTAGTATTGAAGATTGGAAATCTCACTTAATATGATAGAAAATTACTTATTCTTGAGTTTTTTAATCCATTGAGATGTGGAATTAAACAGTTGCCATAATAGGGAGCCAAAGAAAATACACAATAGAATAATCGAAAACGTAAGATATACGGTTGGATGCACTAAATCGCCCTGTAATCCAACAATACCAAATATTGGAACTATTGGAGCAATTATGATCACTATATAATAAAAGGATTTGCTTTTTTCTCTGTATTTCAAATGTGTCGTGATGTTAAGCCATCCAAAGAGGATTAAAAATGCGGGAGTTGAATAATAAGCGATTATGGGAAATGGATCAGCTAATCCATCATTCGCCGCTGCATAAAAGTAGTTGGAAAAATAGAATACAATCATTTCGAGGGCAGTGATCGGTGTTGGAACACCCATATAACCTGATTCCGTAGATATATTGAAACGGGCTAATCGCAAAATTGCACAGAGAGCGAATACAATACAACTAATCGCTAACACAATATCATAAAATTGTCCTGTTTTAAAAGCTTGAAAAGTTAAAATCGCAGGTACTATTCCAAATGTTAGTGCATCACTCAGAGAATCGAGTTCCCGCCCTATATCATTTACAGTTCCCGTTTTTCGAGCAATGTATCCATCCAATAAATCTGTACCTAGTGTTAATGATATTAAGAAGAAACCAAAAGTGACTGTATAGCGCGTTCCTATTCCTGCAAACAATAATGCTATTAACCCTAAAGTTGTTCCTAATAATGTAGCATAATCTTTCAATTTGAGAAGTTTCGGTATGGATGACATAATAATCTCGTTTTATATTTAGTATTTTAAATCTCGATTCACTTAAAAAATTTCCTTTGGATGAATAAATGGACTCCTTCAACCTTAAATTTATTAAAACAATTGAATTATTATAGATTAGATTAAGTAAAATATAAATACATTAGGATTAGAAATAATCGATGAAGAATTGTAAAGAATGTGGTGCGCCAGTAGCCGAAGAACAAAGATATTGTGAATCGTGCGGAGCAGAATTATTGCAGGAAACTAAAAAAATCAATCTAACGGTACCTTCATCACAAGTGCCAACTCCTACCACATCAGGGAAGGGAGGGTTATTTGATTTGAGCAGAAATTATTATTTAATTAAAGAAAATGCTTGGGATTTAGGTTATGGCGAAATTTTTGATGAAAAAGGAGAAACTATTGGTTTAATGCATCGGATTTTATTTAGTATTCGAAGACGAGTTGAATTACAAGAAGTTGATAGAACGGTGGTAGCAACTATTCATAGCAAAATAGTTAGTGCCAGAGGCGCTCAAGATCTAAAGGATCCCCAAGGAATTCCTATCGCGAGAATTAAGCGAAAAATTCTGACTTTTTTCCAGCAAAAATTCTTTTTAGAAGAACCTGAGACAAAAGTTCGTTGGTATGAAGCTGAAGGCGATTTTTTTGGGTGGAGTTTTAGAATTTTTGAAAGTAATACACATAAACTTGTTGCTGAAATAGAGAAAGCGGATAAATGGCGAGACATTTTCCTAGGAGGCATTTTTGATTATGCTGATCGTTATGCATTAAGAATTTTTGATAATGAGACAGATCGTAGAATCCTTGTAGGTTTCGTTTTATCAATAGATAATGTTTTGCATGATAATCAAGGAGGCATGGGACCCATGATTGGAGGAGTAAGAGGTCCAATCTTAGGAAGAATTCCTGGTAGATTTCCGGGTCCTGCAGGTAGAAGACCAGGGGCTCGACGTCCGTGGTAAACTATACAAAAATTTAGTTAATCAATGTTTTATTATAATTCCATCATCTTTTCCTACAATATTTGGACTAACTCTGGGAGGGTTTGGTGTTTCGCTAATAAATAAAACTCAATAATTTTTATACCTAAGAATGAAAATTTCTTTTGGAATTGGTAAGTTTTTAAAAGCCAAATTTATTATATAATTATTTATTTTATTCAAAACTTAGATTTTCAGATACAATAGTGGAGGAGTATAAAAATGACGGATGCCTACGAAGAATTCAGGGTATATGAATTAGAGGACTCGGGAGAACGAAATAAATTGGAGATTAAGCAAGAAGAACTTCAGAATTTTTTAAATCCAGAAGCAGTTTTTATTATTGTTAGAGAAGATTTAAGAAGGATTTTCATATGGAAGGGATCAAAATCTGCTGTTAGAAAAAGGTTCATAAGTTCTCGAATTGCCCAACAATTGCAAAAAGAGCTAATAGATGATTCAAGGTATCATCGATGTAAAATAGTTTCTATTGACCAAGGTGACGAACTTCACGAGTTCTTAAATGCATTTAGGTTAGAATCGATGGAAGTCACGGAAAGATTACCAGATATGCGCTATATTCGAAATATTGAGAGAGATAGGATGTTAGAAGCTGAGAGAGCATTAAAGAGTAACTCCACAGCCAATACAGACGATGAAACTTATTTTTCTCCAGCATTAAATGATAACGATGATAAGGTTGTAATGTCCTCATTCTCTCGAAAATTACCACAACCACCCGTGCAAGCTAAAAATCAAGGATTGTTGACTTCCCAAGATCTAGAAAAGATAAAAGAAAAAGTTCTTGAAAAGGATGTTCCGGGGGAGTATGAAAGACAAAATTTAATTCTTGGTCACGCTTTATATGGTGCAACAACTAAAGTCTCTGAAGTGTTTGGAAAGGAAGTTGTTGAAATCGAGTGGGAAAAAGTAGAGAAATTACCTAAAGATATGATTGAATTAGATGATTATAAATTGAGGGTGTATCTAAATGAGAAAAAAGGAATTGTTGAAGCTGTCGAAGTTTTAAAGAAAAAAGTCTCGACGCAAAAACAAGATGATTTAGACAAACCTACCAATTCTAATAGTGGTTCTAAGTCACAGGGAAGAAGGGAGTTACCAAAAATTCCTAGCGTTAAATGAGCTTTACTTTTTATAATTCATAAAAGTCCTTTTCTTCAGTTTCATCTATGTCGAATTCTTCTAAAGGTTCATTTTCGCTCGTTTCGGTTGATTTATTTGTTTCATTGAGATTTTCTTTTTTTTCTTCCTTTATTTCACTAGGCGGGCTTGTAGATGGTACTTCTTGAATACCTTTATTTGATTCTGCCTTTTCTTTATCATATTCTTCTTCTGACTCTCTCTTTTTAGTCATCATCTTGATATTTTTCAATCCTTCAATCGCTTCTTTTCGAACTGAAGCACTTTTATCCTTTAAAGCTTTTGCTAACACATCAAGAGAATAGGGATGATGTAATTTACCTAATTCCGAAGCTGCCTCTTTTCGTACCGCTTCATCCGGATCATTCAATAGAATATAGGAAAGTAGCCCTATAATATCGTTTTCACCAAATTCTCCGATCGATGCTACTGCTGATTTCCTTACATCTGGATTTGGATCTGAAATTGCTGTATCGGCTAATGTTTTAGTCACTTCATCAGAACGACCAATAGGTGAAATTGAGCTAATGTTTGTTCCACAAAATTTGCAGAACGAATGAGTAATCTTGATTATCTTCCCACAAGCAGGACATAATCTATGAATTGAAAAATCTAACGGAGCTCGAGGAGAACTCCTTTCTTGAGGTTGAGCTTGCTCGTTTTTAATTCTGTATGGATTACTATCATATTCTCTGTATCCCATTACTTTTTACTCTCATGCTTTTTTTTTATCTTATGATCATAATAACAAAATCATTTAATTAAATTATGTAGTCCAATTATTGAATTATTGTATTATTGAAATATGAAATATAAAAGAGAAAAAAAAAAATTATGCTATAGTTATATCGTTGCACAAATATACATCCTGAACAGCATTGAGTATGGCAATACCTTCTGGAGTTGGCTTTTTAAACGCTTTTCTTCCCAAAATTAATCCCATTCCACCTGATCGCTTATTTATGACAGCAGCCTTTACAGCATCTTGAAGATCATTACCCCCAGATTCCCCACCAGAATTGATTAATCCCGCACGACCCATGTAACAATTTGTTACTTGATAGCGGTTCCATTCTAACGGGTGATCGGTTGCTAATTTTTCGTAGACTAACTTGTCGGTCTTTCCAAAATTTAGGTCTAAAAATCCTCGACTGAGGGTTGAAATTTTTTGCTTTATAATATCGGCTTCGAGCGTTACGCCAATGTGATTAGCTTGACTCTCTAAGTCATTTGCCGTGTGATAATCCTTCCCGTCCTTTATAAATTCTTCTGTATTTCTCAGATAGCACCATAATACACACACCATGCCGAGTTCATGAGCAAATTTGAACGCTTCTGAAGTTTCTTGTATCTGGCGTCGAGAATTCTGGGAACCAAAATAAATTGTAGATCCAACTCCAACGGCTCCCATGCCCCAAGCTTGTTCTACACTAGCAAACATTGTTTGATCTGATATCTCTGGTTTTGTTAATATTTCATTATGGTTTAGCTTGACGATAAATGGCAATTTACGTGCATATCGCCTGCTGACTGATCCGAGCACTCCTAATGTTGATGCTACGGCATTGCATCCGCCGTCTATGGCTAATTTAATGATGTTTTCGGGATCAAAATATCGTGGATTGCGAGCAAAACTGGCGGAAGCAGTGTGTTCAATTCCTTGATCTACTGGAAGTATGGAAATATAACCAGTTTTGGCTAATCTCCCTCTTTGGTTAAATATTCTTTCCATGTTATTAAGCATCAAATTGTTACGATCACTGTGCTCAATGATTCTTTCAATGAAATCCGGTCCAGGTAGGTGGATCATTTCTTTGGGAATACCTGTACAAGTATGGTTTAACAGATCATCTGCTTCTGCTCCAAGCAGATTTTTTATTTCTTTGAAATCCAATTTTTTTCATTACTCCTTTTGAATAAAAAATTTTTATGAAATATAATGAATATATTCATTTTTAATATTCATTTTTATGAAATATAAAATATATTTTTATGAAATATAGTCTAAAAGTTTTTTTCAAAATCAGAATTTACTCTCTTAGAGCCTTTTAGAAGGTTTTAAAACGTAATATAATGTATAGAAATTATTTAAAATAAGAATTTCACCCATAAATAAAGAAAAATAAAGGAGATTATGAAATGGTTGATCATGGAACTTACCTAAAAGCAGTGAACCATCCCGTACGTAAAGCGATGCTGCAAATCATTGATGAGTCGAAAAGAATTTCTAAAACCGAACTTTTGAACAAGTTAAAAGAAAATAAAGTCATAACAAAAGACGATATGTTTGATTATAACATGAATTTCTTGCTGCAAACTGATTGTGTTAAGAAAGTTAATCTTGAAAATAATATCATAGAATATGAACTCTTACCAGCAGGAAAAGTAATTGAAAAATATTAATTCTCTTTTTCTTTTTCATAATTAAAAGATTAGTTATAAATCCATTTTTCTTCTATCATGCCAGATGAATCCGATTTTAAAGATTTTAAGAGTATCGAAGAATTTGAAAAAACAGTAGAAGGGAGCAAGTATTTTCATGATCTGTATTTAAAAGCGGTCAATCACCCCGTTAGACGTGAGATTTTAACACTGCTAAGTAGAAATGATGGGCTTACAAAAAAAATCTTGATTGATCAGTTACTTGAGAGAGGTTTAATCAGTGATGAAAACACGTTTAAATACAACATTGATTACTTGATTAAAGCATTATGTATTCAGTTAAAGCGAGACGAAGATTCTGGTGAAAATTTGTATTACATAACCCAAGAAGGTAAGGTAATAGATTATTTGAATAAATAAGGAACTCATTTAAGAAATTTGAATATCTTTTCCTTGCCATGAAATATATCATTCTTATTTTCTCCAGTTAAACGCCGAATATTCATGACTTTTGAAGGAGCAAAGTATTCAAAGTCAAATTTAACATCATCTCCCGCGTTTTTACCAGGAATGGGCATTAATCTGGCGGTTAGCGGTTTATTAAGTCTTACCGAAATCGTACACATGTCTAATAAAATATAAAATAATTCCTGTTCTGTGATATCACCGGGTAATGGCACACAATCTAAACCTGTCCCACACATGGTTGAATACAATAACAAGGTATCCAAATTAAACTTGTTTTCTGAAAGACTTTTGGAAATTGTATAATCCTCAAGTACCGAAGGCATGAATCCAGAGAATCCAATAACTTTTTCTTTTTTGGGTATCGCATTCCTTATCAAGGCAACTCCCAAAAGGGATCCTGGAGCACCGAAATATTCGTAATTTAACTTTTCAAAGGCAGTTCCAATACTCTTGGAAACAGTCGGATATGGTGCTGGGGAGAAATCCATGCCATGAAAATCAAGTCTATATTTAGTCCCAATATCTTCCGTAACTTTCATTATCATGTCATAAATCTCATTGAAACGATTTTTCAAATTTATTTGAGCGTCAGTTATGTTCTTTGATTGTTCAAACACGTTAACCACTTCATCCGCCATTTCTAATGCGATTGAAAATGCTGGGTTTTCCTTTAAATGATAAGATGCAGGAAAAAAAGGCGTATCTTCTTTTACATTGGAACTTACACAAAATTGCAAGTTTTTGAATGGATCCGGATTAGAAAGCTTTTTAATAATTTTAGCCCCTGATTTTAATGCTGAAAGATTAATTCCATGTTGAGAAGAAGCCGCGGGTAATGAGGTAAAGAATTTCTCCCTTCTAATTATAAAACTGGGAACCTCTGCTAATAGCAATTTTTCATAAATTCCAAATTTTTCAATGTATTGATCAGCAGCTAAAACAGAGCAACAAGCAAAATAATCAAAACCAAAGTTACTAATCAAATATTCTAAAAGACTGAATTGTTCATGTAAAGATAAAATTGTCTGGTTTAAATTCTGCTCAATTAATTGATGTTCATACGAAATTAAAGGTTGAGAACAAAATCTCCTGGTTTGAACTTCGATGCCTAAAGATTTGAAGCGCTCAGTTAATTCGCGATTGAAGTTACTGAATCCAGGTAATTTTTCTCGCAAAAATCTTTCGAGATTGATGTTTTGACTTAATATAGGTATTTTCTGTCCAATCGTAATAGCTCTAATTTTCATGTTTATCATTTTTCAGTTTATTTTTCCTTAATAAAGAGAGAAAGGCTCTCTTTAAAGCAGTTCATTTATATTTCATCTAATTTTGCAGATGATTTTAAAGCTTTTTGTTTCATTGCACTTCTCTTGTATTCTCCCGGTTTA
>Ga0307445_10000549_pt1 | contig 20529 bp, 15 predicted proteins | sample SalMarSW160330MG_FD_202147 | JGI IMG/M metagenome (GOLD analysis project Ga0307445, IMG submission 202147) | Salt marsh sediment microbial communities from the Plum Island Ecosystem LTER, Massachusetts, United States - SW1603-30 | ecosystem: Environmental > Aquatic > Marine > Intertidal zone >... | reverse complement strand
CGGACCACGCATCTTCCCATCCGATGAAGCAACACGCAAGTTTCTGCGGATGCAGGGACGGGAAGATGCGTGGTCCGAACTCAAGCCGGATGAAGGCGCGATCTACGACAAAGAGATGGAGATCGATCTGTCTAGCGTGAGGCCGCTTGTCGCGATGCCGGGAATGCCGGACAACGTCTACGACATTGACGAAGTGGCGGGAACGAAGATCGATCAGGTGTTCATCGGTTCATGCACCAATGGTTCGTACAACGACATCAAGATTGTCGCCGAGATGCTCAAAGGCAAGAAGATTTCGACGGACATCGATGTCGTCGTGTCTCCTGGCTCACGTCAGGCGTGGGAAATGTTGATGGAAGACGGGAGCTTTCTCCAGCTGACCAAGGCCGGCGTACGCATGATCGAGCCGGGTTGTAACGCTTGCATCGGGATCGGCTTCGTTCCCGGGACCGGGCACTTGTCGCTTCGTACGGTCAACCGCAATTGGGAAGGGCGCGGGGGAAACAAGTACGGGAAGCTCGCTCTCTGTGGGCCACAGGTTGCAGCGGCCTCGGCGCTGCAAGGGAAGATTGCCGATCCACGCAATCTTGATCCGGTTAAGGTGACGGTCGATCACCTGACGGTGGATGACTACCTGATTCTCGAGCCCGAGGGGGAGAGCGTCGAGATAAGGCGCAGTCCGAACATCGTGCCGCTCGGAAATCAGACCGCGCTTGAACCGGTGCTCAAGGGCGAAGTTCTGCTCAAGGTCGGTGACGGAATCTCCACCGACGCAATTCTCCCGGCCGGCCCGCTGACGCAACATCTGCGTTCCAACCTCCCTGAGATATCCAAGTTCACATTCTTCTACGAGGACAAGACGTTCGCTGCCCGCGCCGTAGAGAAGCGCGGCGGATTCATCGTCGGCGGAGACAACTACGGACAGGGTTCGTCTCGCGAGCACGCAGCACTGGCGCCTTGGAAGCTCGGTATCAAGGCCGTATTTGCCAAAGCTTTCGCGCGTATCCACCGCGCCAACCTGATCAACATGGGCATAATACCGTTCCTGTGCGACACCGACGGCATTGCTCAGGGCGATCAACTGGAGATCGACATCTCCGGTCTTTCCGGTGATCTCATCGTGGAGAACAAGACCAAGGGAACGCGCATCCCCATCCGCCATGATCTATCTTGCCGCGAGCTGGACATGATCAAGGCAGGAGGCTTGCTGGCATACACGGCAATGAAACATGCGTAGCGAATGCACTTTCGTGTGATGAAAAAGCGCCGCTTGCAAAGCGGCGCTTTTCTCTTGACAGCGCCCAAATGACACGCTATCATCCCCGTATCTTGAGATAGCATTCTCGCATTTTGAGAATACATTGAGGTGGAGCCCTGACTTCTCTCGAGAAGGCGTTAAGAATCTTGACACTGTTCTCCGAAGATACCCCCGCGATATCCGTCTCAGATATCGCTTTGCAGCTGAAGTTTCCTACTAGCACTGCATATCGCTACATTTCCGCGCTCAAACACGCTGGGTTTATTGAAGAGGCGGACGTTCCCGGGATGTATCATCTTGGAACGGCCATCCTTGATCTGGCGCAAAACGTTCCCAGGAAACGCTTCCAGGATATCGCGCTTCCGTTCATGCAGCAGCTTTGCGAACAAACCGGAGAGACTATCGTGCTGTCGGCGCTGAGGGGTCAGCAGGGGGTCTGCCTGGAAAAGGTGGAAGGTCGTCATGCTCTGCGCGTTTCATACGAACGTGGAGCGTTATTTCCATTGCACGCAGGCGCGTCGGGCAAGATTCTCATGGCCTCCCTCGATCGGCGTGCGCAGCGCGACATCATTGCCAAGATCGGGCTTCCCCGCTTCTCGAAAACCACAACAACAGATCCGGATCGATTGCTCGATGAACTTGAGACGATTCGCAAGATCGGGTATGCGTTGAGTGATGGAGAAGTGATTCAAGGTACGTTCGGAATCGGTGCTCCAATTGTGTCGCGCGCCAAGAAGACGCTCGCCTCCCTCAGCCTGTCAGCACCGTCGCACAGGTTGGAAGGCAAAAAACGGCAGGGAATCACGGCTCTTGTCGTAAGAACGGCAGAGAAGATCAGCGAAAGACTACAGGCCCAAGAAGTCTAGCAGAACGTCAGTAGGAGGAACAACATGAGTGATTCGCAGAAAGGGTCGGCAAACACCGGCGAGACGATCACCATTAGTAACGGGCAACTGAACGTCCCCGATCACCCGATAATCCCCTATATCAGGGGGGACGGAATCGGCATGGACGTCACACCGGTGATGCTGAAGGTGGTTGACGCGGCAGTCGAGAAGGCCTATGCAGGCAAGAAGAAGATCGAGTGGATGAAAGTCTGGGCGGGAGACGAGGCGATCTCCAAGTATCACAGTGATCTTTCTTCCGAAGAGATCAAGCATACCCCCGCAGACGAAAGGCAGAAGCTGTATCTTCCCGAGGAGACGCTCAAAGCGATTCGTGAGCACCTCGTTGCTATCAAGGGCCCGTTGACTACGCCGATCGGCGGTGGAATCCGAAGCTTGAATGTGACTCTGCGCAAGGAGCTCGATCTGTACGCCTGCGTGCGACCGGTGCAGCACATCGGTACCCCCGCTCCGGTCAAGCGACCGCAAGACCTGGACATAGTTTTCTTCCGTGAGAATACGGAAGACGTATACGCCGGGATCGAATGGCGCGCCGGAACGCCGGATGCGGACAAGGTAATTGCGTGGCTGCAGACCGAGATGGGAATTCGTTCCATCCGTTTTCCCAACATGTGCGGCATCGGCGTGAAGCCGATCAGCGAAGAGGGATCGAAACGACTCATCCGCGCCGCCATCGATTACGCAGTCAATACAGGACGCAACCGGATCACGCTTGCCCACAAGGGGAACATCATGAAGTTCACCGAGGGAGCATTCCGCGACTGGGGATATGAACTCTGCGCGGAATATCCGCAGCTCGTAACCGAGCAGGAACTGGCCGACAAATACAATGGCGAGATCCCGGCGGGAAAGATCCTGATCAACGATCGTATCGCCGATCAATTCTTCCAGCAGATGCTGCTTCGTCCCAGCGAGTACTCGGTTGTTGCCACAATGAATCTGAACGGCGACTACATGTCGGACGCCGCCGCCGCTCAAGTTGGCGGACTCGGCGTCGCCCCGGGGGCAAACATCAACTACGCCACCGGCCATGCTGTCTTTGAAGCAACACATGGAACCGCACCCAAGTATGCGGGACAAGATAAGGTCAATCCCGGAAGCGTGATCCTGTCGGCGGTAGAGATGCTCCGCTATCTGGGATGGACGGAAGCCGCGGACATGATCCTCTCGGGAATCCGGCGAGCGATTGCATCCAAGCACGTAACCTACGATCTGGAACGCCAGATGGAAGGGGCGACCTTGGTTTCTTGCTCAGGCTTCGGCGATGAGATTATTCGGAACTTCTAAGGAGTAATCGGGAATGGCAAAGAAAGGAATACGCGAATTCGACGCGAAGCGGCTCATAGGAAAGGCCCTGCCTGAGTATTCGAACGGCCGCTTCCACATTGACGATCGCCTCGTCCTCGTCACTCCGGAGACGGATCTTGATCGACTGCCGCAGGACAACTCGTGGCTAGACAGCGCAAAGCTCGTAGTCAAGCCCGACCAGCTATTCGGAAAGCGAGGCAAGAACAACCTCTTGCTTATTGATGCCGACTACGCTGCGGCCAAGGCGTGGATCAAAGAACGGATGAACAAAGAGGTCACGATCAAGCAAACGACCGGAGAGACGACGGGCGTGCTCACCCATTTCTTGATCGAGCCGTTTGTTCCACACGAGCAGGAATACTACCTTGCCTTTACATCAAACGCTGCCGTAGATGTCATTCACTTCTCGACCAATGGTGGAGTGGACATTGAGGAGGTATGGGATTCAGTGGTGACAATTGAGATCCCGGTGCTCGATGATTCTGTGGACCTCGATGTGTTGCCGCATCTACCGCAGGTCAAGGACAAGGAAGCGGTAGCCGAGTTCATCAAGGCGCTATATCGCACCTATTGCGAATATCACTTCGCATTCCTCGAGTTCAATCCGATTGCCTTTCACAACGGTACGCTGGTGCCGCTGGATACCGTGGCCAAGCTCGACGACACTGCCGCGTTTCAATGTGCCGAGAAGTGGGGGAAGCTCGAGTTTCCCAAGGCGTTCGGAAGCATCTCATCCAAGGAAGAAGCATACGTTGCGTCGCTCGACGAGAAGACGGGTGCATCCCTGAAGCTGACTTTGCTCAATCCCAGCGGACGTGTATGGAACCTGGTAGCCGGTGGCGGTGCAAGCGTTATCTATGCCGACACCGTCGTCGATCTCGGCTACGCGAGTGATCTCGCCAACTACGGTGAGTACTCGGGAAATCCAACGACCGATCTTACATATGAATACACAAAGACCGTCCTCGACTTGATGACGCGCACCCCGGATCCACAAGGACGCCCAAAGTTCCTCTTGATCGGCGGAGGTATCGCAAACTTCACCGACGTCGCCAAGACGTTCACTGGGATCATCAAGGCGCTGGAGGAATACAAGAACCAACTGCGCGAAAACCACGTGCAGATCTACGTGCGTCGCGGCGGTCCGAACTACAAAGAAGGGTTGGAAAACATGCGTCGTCTGGGAGAAAAGATCGGCATCCCGCTTGAGGTCTTCGGGCCGGAGACGCACATGACGCACATCGTTTCCTTGGCACTCCGGGGGGGTCAGCGATGAAAGATTACGAGCTGTTCAATAGCGATACTAAGGCGTTTATCTATGGCGCACAGACAGCCGCCGTGCAGCGCATGCTGGACTTCGACTACATGTGCCGCAAGAGCGAGCCGAGTGTAGTGGGGATGATCACGCCCGAACGCGGCGGCTTCGAGAAATTCTTTTGGGGAACGAAGGAGGTTCGCATCCCTCGACTCACGTCGATCGCAGACGCGGTCGTAATGTTCCCCCGGGCCGATGTGATGGTGAATTTCGCCTCACAGCGGTCGGCATACGAAGTGACTGTTGAGGCACTGAACACCGATACTATCCGCACGATCGTCGTCATTGCCGAAGGGATCCCGGAACGCCAGGAGCGGAAACTGGGCGCGCTCGCCAAGAAGCTAGGCAAGTGGCTCATCGGCCCGGCCACTGTCGGCGGCGTAAAGGCAGGAGCGTTCAAGATCGGAAACGCCGCCGGTACGATGGACAACATCAAAGAGGCGAAGCTGTATCGTCCCGGTTCCGTGGGCTTCGTTTCGGTTTCCGGCGGGCTGTCCAATGAAGCATACAACATCATCGCGCGGAATACTGACGGGCTGAACGAAGGGATCGCCATCGGCGGAGACGCATTCCCGGGTTCGTCGCTCCTCGATCATCTCCTTCGCTACGAGGCGAATCCTGAAATCAAGATGATGGTTTGTCTGGGTGAGCTGGGAGGAACGGCCGAGTACGATATTGTCGCTGCGGTGACGGACGGACGGCTGACCAAGCCGCTTGTTATGTGGGTGACCGGCACGTGCGCCAAGGTTCTTCCCGGGCAGGTTCAGTTCGGCCATGCCGGCGCAAAGGCTGACGCAGCCAACGAAACCGCCGATGCCAAGAACCAGGCGCTGCGCGATGCCGGTGTCATTGTTCCAGATTCGTTCGACGACTACCATTTGAAGATCAGAGAGACCTACAAGAGGCTTGTAGAAGATAGTGTAATCACGCCGGCCGAGGACTTCACTCCTCCCAACATTCCGATGGACTACAAGCAGGCGGTCGCCGAGGGATTGGTGCGAAAACCGACGAACTTCATCTCCACGATTTGCGATGAGTCTGGCGAGGTGCACAACTACTGCGGCGTACCGATCGACGAGGTTATCGAGAAGAAGTACGGTATCGGCGGCGTGATAGGGCTCCTGTGGTTCAAGAAGGATATCCTCCCTCATGCACGCGAGTTCATGGAGATGGTACTGCAGATCATCGCCGACCATGGCGCAGCCGTTTCCGGGTCACACAACACGATTGTTGCCGCCAGAGCGGGCAAGGATCTTATCAGTTCTCTTGTAAGCGGCCTTCTCACCATTGGCCCCCGCTTCGGTGGTGCGGTAAACGGTGCGGCCGAACACTTCTTGTACGGACTGCGCAACAACCTCGAACCGCGCGAGTTCGTAGCCGCCATGAAGGCGAAAAACATCCGTGTTCAGGGGATCGGTCACCGTCTGCACACAGTGGAGAACCCCGACAAGCGGGTCGAGATAATGAAGGATTACGCTCGCTCGCACTTCGGGAAGACGGCGCTTCTCGACTATGCCCTATCGGTCGAGGCGGTGACGACGCAGAAGAAGAATAATCTTATCCTGAACGTGGACGGATGTATCGGTGTTCTGCTCGTCGACCTGTTGCACGAACTCGACTTCGGCGACTCTGAGATCGATGAGATGATCAAGGCGGGGCTGTTCAACGCCTTGTTTGTTCTCGGGCGATCGATCGGTCTGATGGGCCATTACTTCGACCAGAAGCGGCTTGCCCAGCCTCTCTACCGGCATCCGCTTGACGATATCTTATACGACGTCCCTGCCCGGCCGGAGAAGGTCGGCTAGACGTCAACGAACAGGACCTTGCGAGACCGGATCTCTCGGTCCGGTCTCGCGCCATTTTCGAGTACGATAGTGGCCCTGCTTCCGCGCTCTCCCAAAGCCCATTAGTTGCTCAGTCGGCAATATCTGGGCTCCTTGTGCAAATCGCGGTCCCCCAGAATAACAGTGGATTATCGGCATTGCGACAGTTCTTTGCGCTTTGGGCGTTTGGATTGTCGCAGCAGAAGCCGCTCGGCTCCATGATCGACGTGGGTGTGCTATACGGGCTGTCGGAGGGGTGGTATAGATCGAGAACGTGCCCCAACTCGTGAGCAAGATGGTACGGGTTGATCGCTCCGCATAGACAGGATCCGCAGGGGCAGTAGCCCGTGCACGCCGAAGGACAGGGACAAGGAACCGCCATCTGTTGATCACATGTCACGATCTTTGCCGATGCGGTTCCCGATGAGAATGTCGCGCCCCCTCCCCACGAGCAGGCGAGGCTGGTGGACATGCGCTCCACCACGAACACCTCCACCGCATCCGCGACATTAACCTCGCCTCGCAGTGCGGTCGCTTCGGCGGAGTTGTCGAGTACACGGTAGGCGCTGTTGTTGACGTAGATGGGAGCATTTACGGCAAAGCGGATGCATCGGACGGTCCCGCACCTGTTCCACATGTCGTGAGCGTAGTTCATCAGCGTGGTGAACGCAGTGCCGGTGGCACTCGGATCGCTCGCCCCGCTCCCGATGAACACCGGCTGGATCTTCAGCACCTCCGCGGGTGTGAACAGACTCCAATCGATCACTACGCGGAAGATAATGTACACACGCCGTATCGCAGCCAACACTTCCGAGGTCAGCTCAAAAGTCAGCTCTCCTTCGAACTGAACACTTCCCTTGTCCGTAGGCTGCAAAGGCTGCATGAATCTTCCCGACAGCTTGCCGGTCATGCGTTCCGTGTACGGATCGAACTTGTCGCACTCTCCCTTACATTCCTGCTCACGGTATCCTTTCACGCGGTCAATCAGCTCGTAATGCAGTATCGCCTCCATCTCACCGCTGACTTCGCCCGTTCGGGGCTTGTAGACCAATCCAGACTCCGGCCGCGCAAGCGAGATGCTGATGACGCCCGAATCTCCTCTTTCTGTCGGCACTCCCTTCCCAACCAGATTCAATCCGGAGAGCACGATGCCGAGATCTCCCTTCTCTTGTGGCGTGACGCGAAACGCAATGGCTCCGAATAGACTCGCTCCTTGCCTCCCCCTGTCCGTCGTGGCTGTTCCTTCGCTGGATTCGATGTTCCCCGTGAGGTAATAAGACGTCCGCTGAAGCAGAAGCGGAGTGAGCGGAACGATCGGAGTTTTCTGCGCAATCGCCATCACCCCTATCAGTCCGATGATCACGACAATCACGACCATGCACCTTCTTGACATCCAAACCACCTCCTCTTAATGTTCGCTCTCGCAACAAACCGATGTCGGTTGCAGCTTGATGCCTTTGGGTGTTGTTTCGGAATGGTTGCGTCAAAAGGCCAGAGGATACCTCTGTTCCGGAGACAGCGTATTGCCACATCACCATTCTAGTAATAGAAGAGCAATCGAGTCAACAGCTTTGCTGATCGGCCGGACGGACGCTTGCGGTGAACAAGTGCATAGGAAAGCGGCACCAAGGCTGGGTATCCGGCGTATTCACACGAAACGATCGAGTTGCGAAGCCCTACAAGCTGTCGATATCAGGTACCGTACCATCTGCGAGGCGGAACAATACTTCCCCGGCGTGCGGGACAACCAAGATTCCTTCATCTTCGCGATCCGCGTATTCAACCGGATCTATTGTTGACGGGTCGATGTAGCCCAGGTTTATCTCACGGCAAAGCGTCTCCGATATATCGGTGGCAAGGACAACCTCAATCCGCGCATGTTCCACACCATTACGGTACGTTCCAATCCCTTTGACATGGGAGGAGTGGGCGAGAATGGCTTTCGGAACATCGCTGAACCTATCCCACAGAGCAAGAAAGTAGTCGCGCGTGTGATAGCCCACTTGGCGAATCAGTCCTCCGTGCGTCACCGAAATCTTGGCGAGATTGGGCGCATAGATGATCACGCGTCCGCCGTCCGCCACCACCGATTCCAGCTTGTAGGTGCACTTCCCCGCCGTCCATAGTTCCCGGTACATCGGCGGAGCAATGGAAACCACCGTCTCAAACGGGTGGTCCACCCAGGTGATGTTCTCCTTGACTGAGAGATCGGCCGCCGCCGACCAAGCGTCATCGACATCGCCGGCGAAGACGCCCATTAGATCGTTTCCGCTCATAACGAGCGAGATCCCAATGCGACCCGTAGGGACCATGGCCGCCGCCTTCTCGATCATTGCTCGAACCGGCGTGCTCTTGTGTCCGATCGTCTTTGGGCTCGTGATCAGCGCCCCCAACCAGTGAGATTGATGCACCATCTCCGGTCCGGATACGCCAGGGAAGAAGTACTTGTACCCGCCCGAGAATCCGACCACTTCGTGGGGAAATACCGGTCCGAGAATAATCACCAGATCGTGCTCCAGAACGGCACGGTTAATCCTGACCCGCACATCCTCTTGCATGATCCCGTCCGATAGCGCATGCATATCGCTACGATTGATCACCCCTACCTGTTCAAGCACACGCGGATTGTCCCATTCGTGTTGGAGAACCCGGACGTTTTTGAAATCGTCGACTCGGGGGCCAAGGTGACAATGAAGTTCGTGATCTGACATGGGCGGATGAGTTCCCAACGCAACGAGAAATGTGAGGGTGGAAACGCGCGGGGAAAGAGTTGTGGCAATGGTTTCGAAGAACGCCGCCATGGGTAAGGTGCGCGTGTTGTCCGGGATGATCACCAGGAGCCGTTTTCCGGAGATGTGAAGTCTGTCCAGGAAGGCTACAAGATATTCACTCGCCTCTTTCTCTGCAATCGGACGGCCGGGGGCGTAGGAGATCATTCCCCCTCCCAATCCGTATGAAACGTCCCCTCTATGTCGATTCGCTTGTATGTATGAGCGCCGAAGAAATCACGCTGGGCTTGTGTCATGTTCGCGGGCAGCCGCGAGCTTCGGTATCCATCCAGGAAATCGAGGGCTGAATCGAGCGCCGGAATCGGTATCCCATGCGCGTGCGCCTCAGCGATTACTCGCCGCATACCGGCATGCGCGTCATGCCACACCTTTCTAAAAGGATCGACGAGGAATAGAAGAGGAAGTCCGGGGTCGCTTCTGAATGTTTCCGCTATTCGCGTGAGTGATCTTGCCCGGATAATGCATCCTGCCATCCACACCCGCGCTACCTCCGAGCAATTGAGCTCGTAGCCACATTCTCGCGATGCATCTTGCAGTTGGCGAAAACCCTGAGCGTAGGCGGTAAGAACGGCCAGCCGCATTGCGTCATAAACATCGCTTACGAAATTCTGGGGGTCGACGGAGATGTGTAGTCCCGGCCCTTCAAGCAGGGGTTGCGCGTAGATACGTTCTTTCTTGAGAGCGGAAAGGGTACGAGCGAAGACGGACGCGCCAATTGTCGGTGCGGGCGTCCCAAGATCCAGCGCCGATTGGGTCGACCACTTGCCGGTCCCCTTCTGCGCCGCTTCATCGAGGATCAGATCGACAAGCGGCCTTCCCGTTTCCGGGTCGGCGTGACGAAGGATCTTCTCCGTGATTTCGAGCAAGTATGATCCGAGTTCGCCCTGGTTCCATTCTCCGAATACGTCCGCCATCTCCAGCGCGGACATCCCCAGCCCCCGGAACATGAGATCGTATGCCTCGGCAATCGTCTCCATGATCGCGTATTCGATCCCGTTGTGGACCATCTTTACATAGTGACCGGATGCGCCGGGACCGAAGTAGGCACAGCACGCACCTTGCGACCCTTGCGCTGCTGCCTTGGTGAGGATCTCTTCCACATGCGCGTATCCATCGGCATCGCCGCCGGCCATGATCGCCGGGCCGTGCAGTGCGCCCTCCTCCCCGCCGGATATGCCGGCCCCAAGGTAGCGGATTCCCAGTTCCTTCGCGATCTCACTCCGCCTGTCGGTATCGGCGAAAAATGCGTTCCCTCCGTCGATAACAACATCGCCTCTTGTGAGAAGAGGGAAAATGCTCTGCAGAACTTCGTCTGTGGCTTTGCCCGCTTTGACCATAATGATAATCCGCCGAGGCGGGGTGAGGGACGAGACGAACTCCGGCAGTGAATAGGAAGGCACAATCTTCCTACCCAGTGCCTTGTCCCGTGCGAATTCCTCCGTCCGCGCGGAAGTGCGGTTGTAGACCGCCACCGTGTATCCGCGCCCCTCCACGTTCAGAGCCAGGTTCTGTCCCATTACCGCCAGCCCGATTACGCCAAAGTCGGCCGTCATCGTCTCACCTCCCACTTCGGTCTGTCAGGGAGTGCGTCCTCAAATTGCCGGATCAAGCTCTGTTCATACTCGCCGGCGTATTCGCCATTCAGAAAACGCTGTACTCCTTTGGTGAGGAATTCCCGCCATGCATCGATCTCATTTCCTGGGACGATAGGGTAGAAAAGCACGTTGTTGCCTCGCGCCGCGTCCAGGTCTCCCGGGGCGTCTCCTATCATCAGCACTCGCTCCTTTGCATACCGGTTTGATGTCGCCGCTATCTGCTCCCGTTTTGTTCCCATCTCTTGGCCGCAGATGAGCGCAAGATGCCTTGCGAGGCCGTGTTCCGTCCACTCCCGCTCCAGTGCCTCAAGCGGCGTCGCTGATACGACTACCATGTCAGCCTCCGAAGAGAGGTTTTCCAGCGATTCTTTGACGTGAGGAAACGGGGGAATGCCTTTGACGATTTCCTTTACGGACCAGTTGACGCGCTCCGACCATTGCAGCACGTGTGCAAGCTCGTCTCGGGCTTGCTGATCGGATGCGGCGGCAATTGCGCGCTTGAGGCCATCGTTCGACAGAACGCTCTCTGGATCGTCGACCCACTTGAAGTAGTGCGGAAACTGAGGAACTCTGAAACCGGTCGCCTCTGTATGCGGATGAGATGGAAGGAGCTCGGAAAGAATCCTCTTGATCGTTACATGCCGGTTGGCGCCCCGCGTCTTAGAATAGAGGTCGGCGAACTCCTTGCACTCGCGTGCTGCACGCGCCACTGGCTGAAGGTGAAAATACGCGATCATCCATGGGCAGAAGCATTCGCGTTGTTTGATTCCCATCGTGTCAAACGCGCATCCATCTGAATCGATGCAAACAAGGAATTTCTTCTCGGGTCGGAAACTATCAAGGCGTCTACGATAATCCATCTGTCCTCACTTTCAACGTCGGACACTGCCTGTCCCTATCGGACAGGATTCCGGCGCTACATTGGGTTCCGCAGCGTCGCAGCTTGTCTGCGACGTTCCTCCTCTCCGTGTGACCGCATCCCGCTATTTTCCTATCCGATCTCTTCACCGATACCCGAAGGGGACGTACTCCCGGCATTGCTGCTTGACAAACACAGGTTTCAAACGGGCGAAGCGCTGCAGTCCGCCGACCATAGGTATGTCCGGTCCGATGCTGCCGATGAGGGGCTGTGCGTACTCAATAAACGCATCAGTAACGTCGGGCCTGCTTGGCGCGATCCATTCTCTTGGGAAGGTTCGCTCGGAGTTAGCCATCTCCGAGAGGAGAGCCTTGCCATACGAGGCGGTGTAGGACGGGCCCGATGCGCGGTTGATCGTCGCCATGAACCCGGCTCCATCTGTGATGGCGATCATCACCGCCTGCCGTCCAACGGCATATGCCTCTTCCAGATCCACGGTGGATGCATACAGGATTGAGTCCCGCTGATCCGTGCCGGGAATTTGTCCTCGCGCTGTTCCGCGGACGGGCAATCCAATCCGGTTCAGGTAATTGACGACGACCTGGGCGACCGACGTTTCGCTTGCGCCAAACTGCGTATGCCCGAACGAATCCTTGCTCTCGCCGAGATCTCCTACGTTGAACCCTTCGCTTACCACGACGATCGCCCGGCCGGAGCGCTTCAGCTCATCGTTCACGTTCTCCGCAAGCTCCGGCAGAGTGTATCCCGCTTCGGGAATATATATCTGCAAAGGCATCGCGCGCTCCCGATCGGCGAGACGCGCGGCTGCCGGGATGAAGCCAATCCTTCGCCCCATCGCTTGAACGACCAACACCGCGTCGGAGCGTGACGATCCCCGGTTTTCTTCATTTAGGTTCTGGATCATGTGGGTCCAATATCGGGCCGTCGAACCGTATCCGGGAGTATGGTCGATCAATCTAAACTCCTGATCGCCCAGATCGTTGTCTATCGTCTTGGGAACGCCGACACAGACGATGTCCAAGCCGCTCTTCCGTGCCAGTTCGCTCACCCTGTTTGCCGTGTCCATAGAGTCGTTTCCGCCGATGTAGAAGAAGTAGCCGATCTTCTGCGCTCGGAATACCTCAACGATTCTCGCAAGATCCTCGACCTGATCCGGCGCGACCTTGTAGCGACAGGTTCCGATTGCACCAGCGGCCGGTGTTGTACGAAGGAGCGCGAGCTCCTCCTCGGATTGAGCCGACAGGTCCAGCAATTCCTCCCTTAGGATCCCTTCGATCCCGTGATGGGCGGCGTAGAGCCGCCCGAAGCGATCAGGATAGTTGCGACAGCCTTCAATAACCCCGAGAAGGGACGAATTGATGACGGCAGTCGGACCACCCGATTGAGCTATGACAACGTTGTTCATCCTTTCTCCTAAACCCCGGAGTATGCGGAGAAGCCACCGTCGATCGGCACGACTATTCCGGTCACAAACCCGGAATCTGTGGAAAGCAGCCACTTCATTGGGCCGATCAGGTCTTCGGGCTTTCCGAACCTCGCCATTGGCGTGTGATCAATGATCTGGCGGCCGCGCGGAGTCAGTTCGTCGTGCTCGTCTCTGAGCAAGTACTTATTCTGCAACGTGAGAAAGAATCCTGGCGCGATTGCATTTACACGAATCTTGGCTGAGTACTCCTGCGCCATGTGCACCGCCAGCCATTGAGTGAAGTTCGCCACCGCCGCCTTGGCCGCGGAGTACGCAGGGATACGGGTGAGCGGCCTGATCGCGTTCATTGACGCGATATTTACTACCACGCCCTCTTTCCGGTCGGCCATTGGGCGACCAAAGGCTTGACATGCGAGGAACGTGCCCATGAAATTCAGGTCGAACACGAACCGGATCGCGTCCTCCGGCAGATCGAAGAACGGCACCTCGTCGCTCGTGGTCGCCTTAGGGTTGTTCCCGCCGGCGCCGTTCACAAGGACGTCGACGTCGCCAAAGGCGTCGATTGCCCTTGCTGCGGCCCGGTCGAGATCTTGGCGGGAAAGGACACTCGCCTTGATGAATATTCCTTTGCCGCCTGCCCGTTCAATGCGGGCCAGTGTTTCCAGCGCTCCGGGTTCATCAATATCGAGAAGCACGATTCTGACCCCTTCGCGGGCCAGGCCTTCCGCGATCGCGGTGCAGAGTACGCCTGCTCCACCGGTGATTACGGCGACTTTCCCATTCAATTCATCCAATGTTCTTCACCCCCAGTCCTTGCAGGTGTCGCCCCAGGTGCCGGGCCAGCCTCTCGTAATGCTCCTCTTCCCACTCATCGAGAACAACGCGCAGCTCATCTCCTAACGGACTTTGCAGCACCGAGCCGAAGGCCACGTGTAATACCTGTCGACCATTGTGCTCTTCGACGACACTCCCAAGCTTGTCGTCTGGGATCTCCTCGATTGGAGGGATCAGACCGGGATCAGCTGAAATGTGGTAACTCGCTCGCTCATGCGCAAACCGTGATATCGAGAATTTCACGATCTTGCGGAACAAAACCGGTGCCTTCTCCGCCACCGTCTCCAGAGCGACGAGGTAACTCGTCCCCGCCGTCTTGACATGCCACAGTCGGCCGACTTCCTCCGCCATGAGCGGGTACAGGGTGAACTTATCCGACCCGGAGTGAAGGCTCAGCCGGTACGGCCCGGTTACGCGTGCGATGGACGCATGTACCCGAAGATCGCTCCTAAATCGCTCGAGGTCGCCCCTCCAATCGACACCCTTTTCCATCGCGCCCGCAAAGCGCGGGGCGAGGCTCACGAAGTCAACTCCTCTTTGCTTGAGCTCTTGCGATACAAACAGGTGCTCCAACGGCGTCGTCGGCTCCTCCGTCTCATCTACGGAGACCTCGAAGTCGAATCCATCGGACAAGTGTTCGGCCAGGGCATTGTACATTCGAGATGCGAAGACCACCGCTTCTCCATACTTGACTGCGGCTCGAGCGAGGGCGTCTTCGGTGAAGCGAAGACCCTCAAGACCGGCGATCGAAGGCGGTTGTTCAAGGTACTCCCGTCTCCACACATCGGCGCGGGGAAGCTGCGAGAAGCGTCCGCGTATTTCTTGATCGGAAAGCCCATCGGTGTCGACCACGTGCTCAGACGGATCACAGGTGAAGAAACTGTAACCAAGATGGGCGGCCACAAGTGCATCTTCCACGCGCTTCAGATGGTCGGCGTCGGCTCCGAAGCCGCTCTCGTATCCCTCCTGAAACGCTCCAAATATCGCGCATGTGAGGACGTCGGCAAACCTTCGCTCGGTACGTGCATTCTCTCGTACCGATTGTTGGGCGAGAATCGGAAAGATATTCGTCCCTGCCAGTGACCTGATGTGCCCGGCGGTGGCCGTTCCCAGGCGGTCTCCAAATCCGAAGCTCGGCCTATCGGCAGGGATCCGTTGTGGGGAGAGCCAGGGGAACAGATGCTTGAGGGCGGACGCGGTCTCAGCGGTGAGAGGATGGCAGTACCCGTTTCCAAGCGGTTGCCCGTCGGGGAGGAACGGCGATTCTCCACTTACGTAGAGAAGTTTCTCTCCGTCATCTCTGCGCACAAGGGCGAGCGTTGCGCCACTGTGACGCCGCACGGACGCGGCGTATACCCTTGTCCCGGAAGGAAGTCCTTCAATTACCATCACATCAACCTCTTGAGCTTTGCCGGCGCCTCAGCGAACTCTTCGTCCCGTTTCCCGGCAACCGATTCGAGGACCAAGGCGCCTCGATAGTCGATCTTGTCAAGCGTATCCCAAACCGGGCCGAAATCGATGTGCCCTTCCCCCGGCAGGAGGCGGTTTGAGTCGGCAAGGTGTACGTGAAACAGCCGATCCCCGGCAACGCGGAACGCCTCGCTGATATCCGCCTCTTCGATATTTGCGTGGAAAGTATCGACAAGAAGGCCAAGGTTTTCTGCTCCCACGTGTCCCACTGCAGCAAGCGCGTCATTTACCGTATTCAATAGCTGCGATTCATAGCGGTTGAGGGGCTCGAGCGCAAGCCGGACTTCGGGAGCGTGAGTCGCGCACTCCTGCAGGGATTCGATCAGAACACTGATCTCCCCGGCAGTACCGCGAAGCGATCCCACGATCACCACTGCACCGAAACTCCGAGCGAAGTCCATGTGTGCCATTATCCGGTCGATTGCCCGACGTCGAATTCGGCCGTCTTGGCTGGTCAGGGACAATCCTTCCAAGCCCGCTGCTTGCCCGGTAGTAATGGAAAGGAGGCGGAGGCCCCCGGGCATGAGGGCCTCCCTGATTGTATCTGGATCTACTACTGTCGGATCGGTGATCGCAAGCTCAACGCCATCGTAGCCAGCGGCGCGGACCAGCGTGAGCGACCGCCCCCAATCGGCTGGAGCGTACGGAGAGAACGGAGTTGGATCCTGCAGCGGGACAATCATCCCGAGCGGCCAGTCGCGCATCTAGAATCCCCGCCGCGGCAATGCGTATACCGGCCTCCAGCCCGGAGATCCCGGCTCCTTCAGATATGGTTCCATCTCCTCTCTGGTGCGGGTAGTGATCTCATCCACCGGCGGGAGTTTTCCCGGCGGAAACGCTTGAGCGATCTCGTCTACAACCTGTGTGAGATAGCGAAGGATCGCGGCCGTCGGCCGTTTCGCCTTGTCCGGATGAGCAATCGACGGCTTCCCCACTGCACCGTGCGGCACGGCCGCAAGCTCGATTGCCACCTGCCCCTCTCCCTCAGACCAGCGATGTGGCCTGTTGTATGGATCGACCGACGTGTCGAAGTGCCCGCCGGGCAGATAGCTCTTACCCTCTCCATCGACGGCGTGGTTCATGTCGATCATCCCTTCGGGGAAGAGGAGCAGTCCAAGCGATGTTTCGGCCTCCGCAGAATGAATGAAGTCCGTCTTCCAGCCGGTCCTCTCGCACGGGACAAAGAACTCGCGCACGCACCGATGCCAGTCAAAGATCTGGTAGATGCCCGGCAGCTGATAGCGGTACATGAACTCGTGCAACGCCGATTCCAGCATCCATAATTGCCCGTGGTTGTTGATGATGAGCTGCTTTCTGAACCCATCATTCCACAACCCGAGCATAACGTTGATCATCGTCTCGCGCACAACTTCTTCCGGCATGATCACTGTGCCCGGCATTCCGACATGGTGATAGGGATGCCCACCGTAGTTGAGCGGCGAGAAGACGAGATTTACAGGATTTCCCTTCTTCTCTGTGTAGCGCCGCACTCCTTCTATCAGTTGTGTCACCTGAAACAGGTCGTGCCCGGAGCAAGAGTGATCTCCGTGTCGTTCGGTCGACGCCACCGGAATGATCACGATGTCGTTCTTGCGACGGTTCTCCTCCACCTTGGCTCGCGGGGTGGTCTGGATATATGATCCCGGTTTTCCCAACTCAGGAGGTGAAGGGATTCCGTACTCGGCAAGGATGTTATCGATCTGCCCCTCCGATGCGTCCCAGATTTCCTTCTTCAACCGCCCGACACTGGAGTCCTCAAACACTACTTGCGGAAGCTCGGTCGTAAGCCACTTGGTCATCTTCCCTCCCTATGGCTTGATGATGATCTTCCCGTCTTCTCGAGCGGTTGCCTTCTTCAGAGCATCAAGTGCCCGATCGAGAGGGAAGCGTGACGTGATGATCTTAGAGTTGTCGATCAACCCCGAACCCATCATCCGGATAACCGAAGGGAAGATCGCGTGCCCGGAGTGCCCCTGAGCACCGAACAGTTGCCCGCGGCGAACCTGGAAACTCTCCAGATACATCGGCACTCGTGTCGCCGCTCGGCCGATCTGCGTGATCTTTCCGTTGATTGCCAAGGCCTTTTCCATCTCCGGGATTGTCTTGTCCGGCGCTCCCGCCGCCTCGACCGACATGTCGGCCCCGGCGCCGTGGGTGGCGTCCAGCACCACCTCGGAAGGAACAACTTCGCGTGGATCATAGACCGCATCGGCTCCCACTTTCGTGGCAAGCGCTCTCCGGGTTGGAGATACCTCGAAGGCGATCACTCTTGCCGCACCGGCCGCTTTGGAGAGCTGGATTGCTCCCAATCCGATCGGTCCGGCACCGTAGACCACGACATATGAACCGGGACGGAAGCCGCCGGCGCGCTCGAATATACCGTTGTACGCCACACACGTCGGTTCGGTGGTTGCCGCCACATCCCATGCCGTCTCTTCGTCTGCGTAGCGCTCAAAAATCGCAGCTACATTCCAGCATAGCTTTGCCGGAACAACTATGTACTCGGCCATCGCACCATCGATCGTGAACCCGATTTCTTCAAGATTCGCGCAGTGATTGGGAAAGCCGTCCCGGCAAGCGCGGCAATGGCCGCACCACACCATCTCCTCGACTGTCACCCGATCGCCGACGCTGAACTGCTCCCCTTCGGGACCGGGACCGATCTCTACGATCTCTCCCGAGAATTCGTGTCCGATAATCGCGGGAAACTTCGTAAGCCCGGGATAGAGGATGTAATCATCGGCATCGTGCTCGTAGAAATGTATGTCCGACCCACATATTCCGCATGCATGAAGTTTTAGGAGCACCTCTCCCGGCCCCGGCTTGGGTTGAGGAACATCGCTCAGTTCAAGTCGCGGATGCCGCCAAACGTTGAACCCCTCCACCGCTTTTCCCGTACGCTTTTCGAATTCCGAGACCTGGTAGTTCGACCTTGGCTCCCATTGAGCCGAAAGCACTAGACCCTTCATCGTACCTCCTTTTGCGGTCTGCCATGACCGTTCCCTAACAAATTATAGAGATCTTGGCTCCTTGTTTGCAAACGTTTGAAATTGCCGCTCGAGACCTCCATGTCGACACGCACGACTGAGATATCAGCCCAGATGCGGGTCTATCTCGTCCAGGCGGACCGGGCGATGTTCCTCATACGCCCGCTTGGCTGCATATCCAATGACGACGGCCATCTTTCCATCCTGTCCGGATACGGAAGGAGCCGTGCCTGAGCTAATGCATTCGATGAAAGACGCCATTTCGGCGACATAAGAATCCGCGTACCTCTCAAGGAAGAAATGCATGAGGGGAGAGCTGTGATCGCCGGCAACATCAGATAGAACTGTGGTTTCCGGTTTAGGGTTCCGGACAACGACCTTACCTCCCTCACCGAACACCTCGAGTCTCTGGTCGTACCCATACACCGCCTTGCGGGAATTGTCTATCACACCGATCGCACCGCCGGCGAAGCGGAGCATAATCGCAGCCGTGTCCACATCCCCCGCCTCAAGGATCCGCATATCCACAAGCGCTGATCCCGTAGCAAAGACCTCTTCTACCTCCTCTTGCATGATGTAGCGAGCCATGTCGAAGTCGTGAATTGTCATATCCAGGAAGATGCCTCCGGAAACCTTCACATAGCTGATCGGCGGAGGCTCGGGATCGCGGCTGGTAATCCTCAGAACATGAGGCTTTCCGATGGCACCGTGAGATACGCGCTCTTGTGCGTGACGAAAACTGGGGTCGAATCGCCGATTGAAGCCGATCTGAAGAGCAACCCCGGCCTGCTCCACTTCGCGAAGCGCCCGCTCGATTTCAGCGAGATCAAGCGCGATCGGCTTCTCGCAGAAGATGTGCTTGCCAGCTCTGGCAGAATCGATGATCAACGATGCGTGTGTATCGGTGCTTGAACAAATGACAACCGCATCGATACTTGGATCGTCGAAGACTTGAGACGTTTCCTTGAACACTCGACGAACGCCTATCTCCTGCGCGCACTGCTCCGCCGATTCCAGATGCACGTCAGCGACTGCTACTACCTCGCCCCCCGGCACGCGATGCGCTAGGTTCGCGGCGTGTAGGCGGCCGATCCGCCCAGCGCCTATCAAGCCTACCTTGATTCCCGTCATGGTTGCTCCTCCTTCAACGAAAGTGTCACCTGCTTCCGCGCAGTCCGGCAGCCTGCAGCGCGGCAGACGCGCGGAGATACGCGTCCTTGGCAACCTGATTGGGATCCCCGTCCGCATACTTGGGATGGAAGACCTCCACAGATATGGGGCCTCGATAGCCGGTTTTGCCTATGGCGACGAGTAAAGCACCAAGCGGCAGGCCGCCTTCTCCGGGGAGGACGCGATCGGCATCGGTAGGGCCACTGGGATTCTCAGCCGACACCAGCGCATCCGACAGATGGACAAGCCCGATCATCTCGCATGGCAGGGCCGCTATCTCTTCAACGCCGGCCTTGCTCATCGCAAGGTGAAACGTATCGAGAACAAGGGGAATCCCGGCATCCCGCGCCAGCGTAAGCGCCTGCGGCAGTGTTGAGAATGCATGTCCAGAAAAGCCTATCAGCTCGTACAGAAGGGAGACTCCGTACGGACGTGCGCGATCTACCAGTGCAGACAATGTTTCGCCGGCAAGAGCAAGAGCCGGAGTCTGATCGTGCCCGCGCTTGCCGGGTACTGCAATCACTTGAGGGATTCCGACTTGCGCGGCCAGTCGAAACGTCTCCTCGGCCCGCATCAGGAGATCGTCAAGTTCTAGTTCGAACACACCCTCAAGCGCGTTGAGCGGCAACCAATCCATCCCGGATGCTCGCCGTTCGGCTTCGATCTTCGCGCATCCGGGCACGGAGACCGCCTGCGTAAGTGCGGGGATACGCGGCTCGTAGTAGGAGAAACCGGCGGCCGCCGCCGCAAGAATTCCGCTGATAAGGTC
>Ga0307445_10000548_pt1 | contig 20540 bp, 17 predicted proteins | sample SalMarSW160330MG_FD_202147 | JGI IMG/M metagenome (GOLD analysis project Ga0307445, IMG submission 202147) | Salt marsh sediment microbial communities from the Plum Island Ecosystem LTER, Massachusetts, United States - SW1603-30 | ecosystem: Environmental > Aquatic > Marine > Intertidal zone >... | reverse complement strand
GTTGGAACAATATATCATGCTGCAAAATTAATCTCTATGCCCACTTCTATGCCAATTTATTATAATCATCAGCAGTATATGGAGACACTTAAGAACTTAAAGCAATTAAAGTTTTTAAGGGCAGGATATGGACACTTTGGTTTGATAAATGGTGAAAAGAATGTTCGAACGTTATTAATTGAGCATGAAGAATATATGACTTTTTTTAGAAAAAAGATAATTGAATATTATGGCGAAAATCCTACAACTAGTTATGTTTATGAGAAAATGTTACCCCTCCTACTTCCAAGAACTGACCTTAAGATGGATGTCAGTCCGATATTTGAAAAAATTACACTTGCAATTGTTTATGGAATGTTAATGGATTTAGGATATAGAAAAGAATAATTTATCACCACTCTCTTAATAATAGAATCAATTTTATATTAATAATGTAATTCTAAAATATTTCTTTAATTTAAAACCAATATCAAGAACTTCATTCAAAACTTTCTCTTATTTAAATGATTCAGGTTGGTTTTAATAAGATTTATTATATTAGGATAAAAGTATAAAAGGAAAACTATTCCTATTAATATAGTAATTCCTATAAAGTAAAATGGAACATAAATTTTTATAACTAAATAGATACTCGAAGAAATCAAGTGAATCAATGTAATTATACCTCCTAATTTCATAAAAGTTGAAAACTTCAACTCATATCCATAGGATCTAACCATTAGAATTATAACTAAATTATCTCCCATAGTTGACAAATTTTCTCCCAAGGTTGTTCCTATGGAAACCGCTGAAAAGAAAATTCGTTGAGTTCCTAAAGTGGAGATATCATTAACAATCGGAATGAAAATTTTCGTAATAGGAGCATTATGAATGACTGAACTTAGAATTCCTGACATCCATAATAGAATTAAAGTAGTACCAACAGTATTACCTGCCGTTACATAATTTATCCCGTATGCTATAAAATTTAATATCCCCGTAAATTCTATGGCTTCAGATACAAATAAAATACAAAATAAATAGAAGATTAACTCTATATCTAAATCTCTCCATACTGATTCAAAATCCTTATTTAAAACTAATAGGATTGTAATTATCCCTCCTGTTAAAGAAATCATATCAATATCTATTGAACCAAATAAGGGAAAAATTATTACAGAAATAATGGTTATGGTGAGCATTCCAAAAGATTTATAAAAATTACTTTTTGATTCTACGAACATCCAAGGATCATAATCTAATAATCGGGTTATATGGTCAATATCGGGCGTTTCCAGCTTTTTTTCATTATATCTTGTTAAAAAAGTAACGCTAATGAAAAATAGGAATATAGAAAAAACTCCAACGTCTTGAAGATAATCCAAAAATGTCCAATTTATTGATTGACTTATTAAGATATTAGGAATTGAACTAATTACGAACAAAAGACCACCCGTATTTACAACCATTCCCTCTGAAAGAATAAATGGAATTGGATTAATTCTTAATATTTTACAAATTGTAATAGTAAGTGGAATTATAATGAAGATGGATAAAATATTCAACGCTATCGAAGAAAATATAAATGTGAAACTACATAAAATTAAAAGAATATTGCGACTATGTCCTTTCGAAAGTTGTACTAATTTGAATGCAATAAAATTGAATACTCCACTTTTTGTGCAAACAGTAATTATCATCATCATCCCAAAAATAAATAAAATTGTATGAAGATTCGAATTATCTGTACCAACTATAAATCCAACCACAATTGTTATATCAATGTTATCTATATAAAGTAAAAAAAAAGCCACGGTTATTGCACCAATAAAACCTGCCATCAAGCGGTTCATTTTACCAACTGTTATTAAAATTATAATTAAAACAAGCATCATAGGAGCAATTATTATCGAGATCATGATCAATTCTCGTTGTAAAAGAAAATTCTAAAAAACATCAAATTAATAGCTAAAGCCAGAACATATGGATTCTGGCAACTAATTAATAATACTAAATAAAATCAATATTATTTAAAATAATCCTTTTTATTTGTTAAAAATCTCATTCTTTCTTTTTTTACAAGAAAAGCACATTATAAGATACCTGATGCATAATCATAATGAATAAAAGTCAAAAATTCCAATCTTAATTAGACACAATGAAATCTACTTTGGATGATTTTGATATATTAATCGTAGGTGCGAGTATTGCGGGCAATTATTTAGCATTCCTTTTATCAAATCTTCCTATTAAGGTTTTAATTATTGAAGAACACATAGAGATTGGATTACCATTTCAATGCGCTGGAATTGTGTCACAAAAATTAAATTCACTCCTTGATTTACCTCCAAATTTAATTCTTAATCGTGTGAAGGTCGCTAAATTAGTTACTCCTTCGGGCTCAACAATTGAATTATCTGGCGATGAGCAACCTTTTATCATCGATAGAATTGCCTTAGATCGCATGTTTTATGATAAAAGTAAAAATTCTCCGAATATTACATATTCTCTCGGCGAAAAATTTAAATCCTTTAAATACATCATAGAAAATGGCCAAAAATACGTTCTAATTGAAACATCACGAAGGGTGATAAAAGTCAAGATGCTTGTTGGGTGTGATGGACCGCTATCTTTAGTTGGAAAACAATTAAAAGTGAAAAATGAAGTCCTCTATGCCACTCAAATTAGAATTAAAAGTAATTTTCAAGAAAATGAAGCTGTCATGTACTTCCACCCCCTATGGAAACAATTATTTGGGTGGATCGTTCCCGAAGGTCATGGTATTTACCGAATCGGAATAGCATCCGCTAAAAAAGTAAAACAATGTTTTGATATTTATTTAAAGATGCTAGGATTGAATATCAGTAATAAGATTGACCAACAAGGAGGGATAATTCCCTATGGAATTATGAATAAGAGTGCTTTTAACAATATCTTATTGTTAGGAGATGCAGCAGGGCAAGTTAAAGCTACGACAGGAGGAGGCATTGTCATGCTATTGATTGCTGCGAAGCAAGCATCTAATTGCATCAGACTTAGTATCAAGCAGAAAAACTATTCAAAAAAATTTATTAAAAAACATTATGAAAAACCTTGTTTAAGAATAATCGGTAAAGAATTAAAACTACATTTCGTCATTAGGCTTATTTTAGAAAGATTCTCGGACAAAGATTTTGAAATTTTCTTTAAAATAATAAAAAGAAATAAAATTGAACATATTATATTGCTCTATGGTGATATGGACTTCCCAAAAGATTTGATTTTCAAGTTAATAAAAAATCCCTTAGTTTTTACCTTTATAATTAAATTTTCAATAAAAAATCCGGATATTTTTATCAAGCTGGTGAAAATATTATTTAGATGAGATTTGGTTCCCACCAGGACTTTAACCTTTATAATTAAATTTTTAATAAAGAGTCTATTTATTAGATAATACTAAAATATACTATAGTGATAAAAATGGAATGTAGAGAAAGAGTTCTTGCGGCTTTAAATTTAGAGGAACCAGATAGAGTTCCTTGTCACACAATTTTAATCGATGCTAATAATGTAGATAAAATTCTTGGAAAACCTGAAATTTCAGATTTTGACACGGTAGAACAATTAAAAAGAGAAAATCCAGATGGTTGGCGGGAGGATTTAAGTAATTTACTCGATGCTGTCGAGACTTCTGTTTTTTCTCGTTGTGTTGAAGCGGCAGCAGCTATTGGATTAGATACAATGCAAATTGGAATAATACCGCTACAAGCCATAAAGCTTCCTGGTGATGATCGCTTACTTATGAATGATATATTTGGAAGGATTTGGGAAATTCGAGATAATGAGGGTAACTTTAATCCATATTACTTGTATGGTACAATGAATAGCTCAGAAAAATGGAAGGCGGTAAAAGCAAATATCGAAGGTCCTGCAACAGAAAAATATACGAAAATGATTCGAAAGTTTTATAGAAGAATAAATAAGAAGCATAAAGATAAAATTTTTGTGATTGTGACTAATGATTTAGCTGGTGTCTTTGAAAGCGCGTCCCAAGGAATGGGAATGTCATATTATGCTAAAATGCTTCATAAAAATCCTAAATTTATAAAGGAAGTACATGAAGTTATTGCTCGTTTTACTGCAGAATGCTATAAAGCTTACATGGATGTTGGAGCAGAGGTTTTTGTAGAATCAGGCGATTTAGCATATCATTCTGGACCCATGATGAGTCCAAAGAAATTTAGGGAATTACTTTTACCAGCCTATCAAATTATTACAGATACGGTACATGAAGGAGGTGGGAAGATAGTTCTTCACACGGATGGACAAGTCACCCCCTTGCTAGATTTCGTGGTTGATTGCAGATTCGATGGCCTCCAAAGTCTTGAACCAACTGCAGGGGTAGATCTTGCTTATGTTAAAAAGAAGGTTGGTGACAAACTCTGTTTGATGGGCAACATTGACGTCGCGCACGACTTAGTTTATGGAACTAAAGATGAAGTATATAATTCGGTGAAATATGCGATTAAAACGGGCGGTCCTGGAGGTGGTTTTATGGTAAGTGCTGCTAACATGCATCCGGGTGTTAAACTTGATAATCTGAAATGGATGATAGAGGCGACAAAGAAATTTGGAGATTATCCAATCAATCTTTAATTCATTCTAATTATTCTAAATTAAATACGTAAACTTTCCATCTTAATTTAGTTAGAATGTTTTTTTAGAATTTTTTCTTTTTTTTGAGAAAGAAGGAGTATTCTGTTGAGAGTCTATTGAAACCTTTTCTGCTTTTTTTGTTTCCCTATTTTCATGTAGGTTTCTTTCAAATTGGTGTCCTAAAAGTTCATCAAATTCTTGACCCCGACGAATACCCCCAACCGGCTCTTTATTCTTTTTAAAAGTTCTTTTTAGTTTATAATTTTTTGAGTCGCGTTGCTTATTGTTTATTTAATCATTACTTTCTCTTTTTGTATAATGACTATTTTATCTGAATAATTATGGGTGCATTGTAAAAAAAGCAATTTCTTGGAATAAAACATACCAAATAATCATAAAGGTTATTATAACAACGGTGGTTATTACGCCGAGATATTTGACTCCCTTCGGTATTCCTAAATCTTCACTTTTTCTCTGAAGAATTGCTCTAATCATGGCAACTAGATAAATTAACGTGACAATTAATGAAATTATCCATAGAAAGAGCATGAATAACGTCAAAGTATATATTGGTTCTCCAAAAAGTGTAAAAGCATTTAACCATCGCCAATAGACCACAATTAGATAAGTAGGAATTGATCCATAGATAATAGCTGTTAAAAAAAAGACAATACTCCACAAGTAGCCTTTTAGACTCGACATATTGATATAAAATTATTTTATTCGTTTTTAAATTTTCTTTTAAAACATAAAAATAAAATAAAAAAAAAGGATTTAAGTTTAATGTAGGAATCTTGCCAAGAATGTTAAGCCACTTTGAGGTGGAGACATGGTCACAATGAGAAACGTCAGCAAGAACGCACCAATTATTGCTCCTACTATTATATTGCCCGTTTTTTGATATGTTATAACGCAAACAGCAGACGTGAGCACAAACATTACTATAGAGATTGGAATAAAGGTTCCAAAATAGAAAAAGCTTCCAGTCAAGATCCCTAAAATTAGCAAGTAAACGAAATAGTAGATGAATGGAAAGAAAAACCCCAGAAATATCACTTTGAGAGTATCCATGAGAGAATCTGTAAATTTACATTGAATTACAGCCTGCACCAGTAAATTTTGGATTAAAATTATAAATAAGCCCATAATAAAGAAAATCGGCATAGTCCATATTTTTTCTAATGAAGGTAGCAACCCCAGATAGTTCAAGCCTATCGAAGAATAACATATTAAATATAATATTACTGCTAGAACCGTTCCTAATATAAAATGTCTTCCTATCTTGCTCCTGTCCTTAAAAATATTCTTTAACATGTCGCGAAACTTGTAATCAATCTTTTTCCCGATGCGCCATAATAAAATCATTATTCCAAAAATCTGACCAAATAGTAGTGTAATCACGAATGCCGCAACGGCTAATGGTAATATAAGGAGTATGGGGAAGAATATTAGAATCCCTGGGAGAGCGAATATCAGAGAATATATCAATGTCTTTAAAATAATCGATCCTGACGAAATTGCTGAGGTGTTAATTTCAAAATATTCGAATTTTGTATCTTTTTCAATTTCTTCCTTTGAAAACAAGATTAATTTTGAAATAGGACCAATAATTAAAAAGAAAACTCCGATTCCTCCGATAATCTGAAATAGAAGAATTATTGCTCGAATATTCACATAAAAATTGTCATCAATTACATTAATGTCAAAAGAATTTATCGCCCAATCTCTAGCTTCTCTGATGAAATTATAGTCCCAAGCAACTAATAAGTGATTGCTATTATCATCAAGATATATCTCTGATGCATTTCCTTGTTGAAATGACCCATAAATCCTATTTACATCTATTGATGAAACAGGAATCCCCGTTCGATTAGACAGACTATCTTTATTTTCTGAAAGTGATATTGCCTCATCAAAAATCGCTTGAATAATCAATACATTTAGAGGATTTGTTACTGTTCCATTTCTTAAATCCGAAGATAACCATGTTCCTATTCCAATGAAACATTTAAATGAAAGATCTACCTCAATTAGTTCTTGTCCTAATCCCCCCATGCTATAACCTATGTAACCCAAAGAATTCATATCTATATCCCCTCTAGAGGCAAGATAATTTCTAATCGCAATAATATCTTTCGTCATGTTATCGCTACCACCAGAACCACTTTGACCGTGACCTCTAAAATCAAACGGTACCGCAACAAATCCTGCTGCTGCTAATTCTAAAGCATACCCTTTTACCATTTCCTTGTTAACCATAGATCCATGTCCAATGATTAATGCTGGTTTATTACTACCCCCGTTTTGTGGTTCAAATACATTGAAGGCAATTGTGACTCCATCATCCGTGACGGTTGCGAGTCCATAAGTGCTTTTTACAGAAAATGGTACTGTAAAAATCAATACTGTGCCTATTATGTAAATGCTCAAGAAAATAATGATCAAAATAGCGTGTTTTTTTGATAAATCTATTCTTTTCATAATTATAATATTCCTTTTCATTTTATTTAAAATGAATTTAAAAGACGTTGCAACCCATTGAAGTATTTATTATGCATTTAAATAAGAAGGAATATTGATGTTTTTAACACTAATGTAATAGTAAAAATTTACCTTAATTTTTCTAATGGTTATATCATGGAATTATTCGATTTGATATTTATAATTTCAGGCATTATTTTTTTTATTTCAATGATCAGTGCTATCCTATTGATGGCTAATGAGAAGTTCAAGACAGTTAGAATCTTTGGATGGATCCTTGCAGTTCTGATGCTTCCAATCATCGCAATTTTGATTAATTACGTAATTATTGGAAAGGGGTTGAACTTTATTATCTATACCATTTTAATCCTCATTTACCTGTTAGCAGAATTCTTACTTGACACGGTTTTCAAATATGATTTCAGGTCAAAACCAAGCACACACGTTCCCTACATCATCTTAGAATATGCAGCATGCTTTTCTTTTGTGTTCGGTGTTCCCCGTTCAGATGCTATATTAGCATGGATAATATGGATCCTGTTTTGGGCACTATTGGCTGCTTTAGTATATTATCTCATCAAGCAGCAAAAAAGAAATAAAAAATAGGACGTTTTCGATTTTATAAAGTGATGGCATTAATAATCCATTTCTTAATATAAAACCTCTGGATGTAATCAATAAATTATTATTGAAAGGTTTTTAATCTGAAAAGAATTTTATCAATTAATAAAATATACAAGTTACAACATTAAATTATAATTAATTTCTTCTGAGAGTAAACTAAAAATGAGTAACGAATTATCGAATCCAGCACCTCTCGGGCTTATGGCATTTGGTATGACAACAGTTTTACTAAATCTCCATAATGCAGGTTTTTACCTTTTCGGTCCAATGATAATAAGCATGGGCATTTTTTATGGGGGTTTCGCTCAAGTTATAGCAGGGATTATGGAATATAAGAAGGGTAATACTTTTGGCACAGTTGCTTTTACATCTTATGGATTATTTTGGTTATCACTTGTTTTCATTAATATCTTGCCTAATACTGAGTTGTGGCCCTTAGCTTCTGGTTCTTCGGAAGTAGGATCCTATCTTTTAATGTGGGGCATCTTTACTTTTCTTATGTTTTTCGGAACCATAAAATTAAACAGGGGTTTACAAACTGTCTTTCTAACATTAACCATCTTATTCGTATTATTAGCAATTGGTGATTTCACTGGTAATAGCTTGATTACGGTAATAGCAGGGTATGAAGGAATTTTATGTGGTGCTAGTGCCATGTATTTATCAATCGCAGAAATTTTAAATGAGATCTACGCAAGAACCATTCTCCCCATTGGTAGCAGAAACTGAGAAATTTAATTTTTGAACTTTTTTTTCTTAAATTTATTTAATAATCGAGCATTGAAATCCTGTGACTTTATTCTAAACTCATTACTGTTTTACTTAAAATAATAGAATTAAGTAAAAATATCATTCGGTAGTAGAATGAGAATGAAGAAAACATTAATTTCCTTTAAAGATTATACTTCAGCACTATTAATAATAAATGCTATCAATAACTTCACTGTATTCATAATATCATCAAGTTTTAAAAGAGATGTTGGAGAATGAATATAGCGACAAGGAACCGATACTACAGTACTTGGAACGCCTTCCCTTGATATATGAATCTTTCCAGCATCAGTTCCCCCATATAAAGGTTTTTTCATCTGATATGGAACCTTAGCTAATTTCGCATTTTTTGTTAATCTCTCATTTACTTTTGGGCTACTTATAACAGAAATATCTGCGATCGTGATTGCTGGACCTCTTCCTATAAAGGCAGGAATCTCTTGATCCTTTATTCCTGGTACATCTCCAGCTGTTGTATTTTCAATTGCTATTGCAATTGTGGGCTTTAGAGTAAATGCTCCAGTTATTGCACCTCTCCCTCCGATTTCTTCTTGCACTGCAAAATTGAACATTATGGTGTCATTCACAGGCTTTTCCTTGAGCATTCTCATGATTTGTATCATTACATTGCAACCCGTTCGATCATCGAATGCCTTACCTCGAACCATGTTATTTGGAAAATCTAAGAAGGGAGATGAAAGTGTTCCAGTAGCACCCATTTTTATTCCCTCTCTTTCAACTTCTTCTTTAGAAAACATCCCAATATCGATGTACATGTCTTTAATTTCTACCAATTTTTTTCTTTCAGATGCTGTTGTGAGATGAGGTGGTTTTGATCCGATAATTCCATTAAATACGTTTCCTGATTCTGATCGGATAATGACCGGTTGCCCCAATAAAATTCTCGTATCCCAACCCCCAATTGGAACAAATCGCAGAAATCCTTCTCTATCAATGTGAGAGATCATGAACCCAATCTCGTCAATATGAGCATCGAATAGTATTCTTTCCTCATTTTTTTCACCGTTCACAACGGCTAATACATTTCCTAATTGATCAATCCATGCCCTATCAGCTAATTGTTCTTCTTTTATTAAGTTTAAAATGAATTTAGCTACATCATCTTCAAAACCAGAAACTCCTATTAATGAGGACAACTTTTCTTGCAGGGCTTTAACGTTTTCAATATCCATGCTAATCTTTCAGTTTGAAAATTAGTTAAATTAGTGAATGAACTCTAAATTATTAATCTAGACATTTAGAAAGAATATTAATAAAATTTAAAGGACATAAAAGAATTGAAGATTATCTCTTTTTTTTTAATTCAGAAATAGCTTTTTCCGCCAGTAAAATGGCGTCAGTATACTTGGATTTAAACCTTTCCAAGTTAGCTTCAAGCTCGATCGTTTTATTTTGCATTTGCATTATAATCTCATTGCTTTCATTGGTTGTTTGGGGTAAAGAATCGGGATTTTCTTTTGTTCCTTTCAAATAATTATATTTTTCTTTCCAGACCTTTAACTCAGTTTGAAGATCCTCAAAATCGTCATCACTAGTAATGTCACTTGTAGAAATGGGCGCTCCAGAATCTTCAATATCTATAAGCCTAACCTTTAAAGATTCAATTTCTTCTTCTAATTCCTTAATTTTTATTTTTAATGATGCAATTTCATCTAAATATTCTACTGATGTCTTGGGTGCAATAATTTCATCAAAAATCATTTTCCCTGTCTCTAATTCATTCGCACTCTTATCACCCAAAATACGTTGTCTTCGTTTTTGTAATTCCTCTACAGTTTGTTGTGAAAGAAAATCAAGGGGATTAAATCCAATTCCACCATGAGCCGTAACTCTTTTTCTTATCTTCACAAATAAAGGAATCCCCTTTACTGCTTCTCCACATATGATTGCTTCTCCTTTCTCCAAACCTGAAATATCTGCTTTATTCCCTCTGGTTAAATCTTCCGCACTTGAGATAGTAACATCTATATCTCGAATGTCTGTAAGATTATGTACGATCCAACTACCTGCTTGAGCCCGAATCGTAGTATCTAGTAATTGCGGCCGTTGCGTACCAATAACAATATTAGCTCCGAATTTTCTCCCTTCTTGGCTAAACAGTTTCACGACTTCACATGTGTCTGTTTGTTTTTTACCTGCAAATAAATGGGCTTCATCGAGAAATAAGTAGAACGGGGGAATTCTGCGACCAGTGCTAGCTTGATACAATTTTTTGAGGACTTTTCCTGCTACCATTTCTTGTACCGTTAGATCCATTCCACGCATGTTAATAATAGTGCATAAGTTAGGAGCTACAAGATCTGCTGCATCTAAGGAAAATAGATATTCTATATCAATATCTCCTCCTTTATTTATGCTTAAATCGGCGAATTCGATGATAGAATCAACAAATTCACTTTTCTGAGCATCTCCTCTTGGTTCATCTTCAGGCGAATCATCAGCAGCGACTTTTAAAGACCCATATTCTCCATGTCTATCAAGAATCACTAAAGGAATTCCCTTTCTCATGAATTCTTCACATAAAACCCCCATACTGTATGATTTTCCGCTACCTGACTTTCCAGTAATAAAAATTCGTCCAAAATTCTTAATTAACAATTTCACGTCGAAAGGATATCCTATTAATTTTCCTAATGACACGGATTCTTCTGGAGCATTATAGATCCCTAATAGGCGAGAAATTTGTTCTTCATTTGCTTTATATACTTCCGCTCCAATATCGAATGGTCTGTTTGGTCTTTCTCCGAGTACTTGAAGATCAGCAATCGTTCCTTTTGATTCACTCCACATTTTAGTAATACTTAGAATATAATGCGGTCTATTTCCTTTTTCATCTTTATCACCATAAATCACAAAATAAGAATTCCGCTCAACATCTGGAGCTGTAAATTGGATTTGAACTGTGTGAGTCATTGTCTTCCCAACAAGGTTACCTACTTTCCCTATTTTGTCCTTACCGGGACCTTCATCTATTTTATCTTCATCATCTGACATTTAAAATCACATTCGTAATTTCTACTATTATTATATGAAAATCATGCTATTTTAATTATATACTATTGGTAGAAAATTTAATAAGAGTATTTAAATCTTTAAGGTTCTAATCTTTGATTTTTATACTTATTGAGATAAAATGTTTTTTCCATTATCCGATGGAAAAATTGGTTTATATGGTTCTTTTATCCTGCACAGACCAAGAAATAATAAATCTTGTTCTCGAATAAAGAACATTTCATTCTTAAAACTATTTATTTAAAAGAACTTTTTTTGTTTAAACGGATTTTACAAAAAAAAAAAATTAAATTTGCTTTTTTAAGAGCATTTTACCCATCATTTTCATCGTGCCAAGGAATCCACGTTTTTTTATCATAATCTTTTGTAATAATGCGTCGAAATCTTTTGGAGATACCTTTTCCTTTTCATTCTTCTCGAGTTGAATTGCATTCGATGGGCAGAAAGGTTTTAGATAAATTAATTAAATTCTATGAGTATTTAGAAGAATCCGATTCTGATGATATAGTAGAAATTTATAAAAAATTTTATAGTACGGTAAATTGGGCAAATTCCGATATTAGTCATCTTTTTATGGGTCAATCCTTTTTAACTGTGAATCAATGGAAGAGATGGCAAAAACAATTTTATAAACTATTTATGGAATTTGACGCAGAGTGCATCAAGGAACAAAAGGAAAATCCTTATCAAGAAAAATATATGTATTTTTTAAACATACATATACATGTTAAAATTCTATTTGAAGAAATGGACTAAAAAAATTGACTAATAATAAATAGAAAAAAAAAATGATTTTTTTGGCATATAAAAGCCTTCTATATTCAGATCTTATCTCCGTTGGATGTATATGTAAATAAAAACAATCACTTGTACGATCCATATAATTGTGTTAATCCAAACAATTGGATTGGTGGGAAGAACAAAGTGAATATACAACATAGCCGCTATCTCCATTAAAATCCATACAATCATTGTCAAAACAACAATTTTCACGCATTCCCATTCATTTTTTCTGTATGCTAGTAAGTTAAGCACGGAAAATCCTAGAAGAGATGCTCCAAAAAGCCGTGGAATCCCCAGATCATTATAAGGCCAAGACATCATATCCAAGAATGCATCTAAGAGAAAAATGAATGTTAAACCAAAGAATAATTGTAAAATAAACGAAAAAAGGAACCAATTTTTTGTCAATTTTTCGATATTCATTGCCATTCAACCTCTATTTAATTAGAATTTTTATTTTTTTTTTGTCAATAAAATTTGACTTATAATGAAATTTAGCTTCTTCGAATTTATAAGCATACATTCAATAGTATAATGGAAGTCCCACACTTTCTGAAAGTAAGTTTATTATATTAGAAGAACTTTTAGAAATTTATAGATCAAAATTTTATAAGAAAACATAAAAAAATGAATTATCCCTCTCAAGAGATACTCAATCCCCAAAAAGTAATGAGGAAGAACTATGAGCACATCATAATGTGGATGCTATTTAATAATGATAGCTGTGAGTGGGCTGATTTTTCTAAGGCACCGATCAATATCCCCGAGGCCACGCTGTCAAGGTATTTAGGCTCATTGGATAAAAAGAGATTTATTAACAAAATTTCTCGAGGTCATTATAAAATCACTCCAGAGGGGAAAAAAAGATATCATGAATTATCAAAATATAAAGGAAAGCGACATGATATAAATTATCCTCCTGACGTTATTTTAAAACGCGGTAGAAATTACGATCATTGGATACTTTGGATGGTCTTTAACAACGAGTATTGTAAAAGATCTGACTTTCACGACAATCCATTGTATATTAATCAGAATTCTTTATCAAAAAATCTAAATTATCTTATTGAGAGAAATTTTATTCAGAAAACTGATCACTTATACAAAATTACCCAATTAGGTAAGAGAGAATATTCCAAGATATTACAGAATTATGATTTAGATCGACAAACGATTTTAGAAGTAGAAAGCAAGCGAATTGATAAAATTACAATAAAAACAGCTCAATTTTTCGATGAATATAATGTTACTAATGAAGAGGTAAAATTTCGATACCTAAATAAAGTTTTAAAGTTGGACTATTCAAAAGTGAGCATGATATTAACAGATGAGAAAGATTTTCACAAAATTCTATTGTTTATTTCAATAAATCACCCACAATATTACCCAAACTACATCTCTCTTGAACAGTTTTCAAATCTTTACCAAATCAAAAAGAAAAATCTCGATTTTTGGATCGATGAGATCTTATCCGGAAATATTTTTGATATTAAAATTCATCAATTAGAAGTTCCTCCTGACAGACGTTACTTTTTTGAATCTAATGAAAAATTGGAAAAGATGTTTCGAGCAATAACGGTAGACTATATCACTAAAAATAAATATTTACAAAAATTTGGAAGTTCTGAAGGGGTTGAACTATTGATTAATAAAATCTTAAATGAAATTTGTGTAACTCTATTCAATAAAGATCTAATGGAGTCATTAAGAAAATTTTTACCGGGATATATTAAACACTTAGCATATAAAATAGAAACAAAGAAAACAATAAAGGATACGTATGATAAATTAGAGGGAATTATCTGGCAAAACATGGCGAATTTATTTCATTCACAAAGCTCCGAAACGTTAGAAGATCAGTATCAAGAAGAATTAAAAGAAATTGAAAGAGTTATTGCTCTAAATCCAGTCGATTATGAATCTTATGGTGAAAAAATAAGAATTCTAATTTATTTTAATCAGTATGCCGAAGTATTAGCTTTTTTAGATGAAATGCTTGAAAAATTCCCTGAAAAAGAAATAGAGTTGCTAATGAAAAAGGCATCAATTCTTAAAATGAAAAAAGAGGTAGAAGCTGGACTGGAGATCATCGAACAATTGATTGAAAAATATCCAGAGAATGCTGATCTTCAGAATTATAGGGCATATTGGCTTCGATATTTAGGTAAAAAAGACGAAGCAATAGAGATTCTCAAACAACTTATTAAAAACAATCCTGAAAACGCTACATATCATGATACATTTGGGGAAATATTACTTTATTTTGATGAGTTTGAAGAAGCTTCTAAAAAATTCTTAAAAGCTATTCTCCTGAATGATCAAGGGTGGTTTATTTATCAAACGTATATTAAACTTGGAATTTGCTATTTAGCGCTTGAGAAATATGATTTAGCAGAAAAAAACCTTGAAATGGGAAAAACAATAATAAAGCAAAATAAAAACCATTTTGAAACAGACCAAAATTGGCTCATAATCGCAGATCTTTTTCTTACTGAAATTATGGAACAAAAAGATAAGTGATGTTTTTCTACTATGTCAAAAACTTAGATTTTTGATTTAGCTGTGCAATAAGCATATTAAATGCTTCACTAACTCCTTGACCTGTTTTTGCTGAGGTTAGGTAATAATCAAAAATGTTTAGTTCATTAACGATCATTTGAATCTTGGAAATATCCAAATCATTTTCTTGAATTAAATCCACCTTATTGGCAAATAGAACCACGGGCATTTTTTCACATCTATTTTTGAATTCATCATTCCATTTTTTTACATGTTTAAAACTATCACTGCCAAGGTCATTTTCTTCAAGGCTAAAAACAATAATACAAGCTTTACTATCTTTATAAAATAAAGAATTAAGAAAATCAAAACTACCTTGACCAGCAATATCCCAAAATATTAAGCTAATATCATTTCCATTAACATTTTTCTCTATTTTGGTAAATTGTGCTCCAATTGTTTTAATATAGTCGTTTATAAAAATTCCATGGGTAAATTTCTTAATTAAGGATGTTTTCCCTACTCCTCCATCCCCGATAACGACAATTTTATATTTAAATGTTTGAGTTCCATTCATTTGTATTTTGAAATATAAAAAAATTTACTAACTTTAATGTAAACTTAACTACAATTGGATATAAAATTTGATAATTTCAAATATATTAAAATTAAATTTTTCAAAATTAAGCAATATTTTTTTGCATAAAAATACTTGTTATTAAAGAATTCAGACTTGGATGATCTTCCATTTTAATAATTTGGTTGCTCTTATAGTATTCATTAAATTTTTCCAATAATTGTTTATTCTGTTCTAAGTTTTCAACAAAGACTTTCATTTTTCTTTGAGCGGATAATGTCTGTCCTTTGAAGAGGTAGCAAACTAAAAATGTTGAAAGCGGCTTCATTAATAGTGTAAATTGGCCAAAAGAAGCCCGATCAAGTCCCTCAGAAAAAAGTTCTCCACTAAATGTGTTAAAAGCCTTTAAAAAACCACTAATTAGATCATCTTCTATAATAAAGGTCTCTGCAAATAATTTAGAGAAAGTGGGAACCCCTCCTTCAGAAATAACCAGAATCATAATAGGTTTTTCTTCAGCTATATCGGGAATTTCATTTCGGCGTTTATGGATCATAAGCTTTATCTGCTCGTCTAAGTTGGCTAATTTTAGGCGATCAGATAAGTTTGAGTCTGAATCTTTTAACTCTTTCCATAGATCTAGTTTCTGAAGCAATTCATCATGCTCACTTGAAATTTTCCTCACCAAGGGATCAAAACCATATTTCTCAGCAATATCTTGGGCTTTTGTTAATAATTGGCGAGCATTCTTAATATCTAAGGTCAATAAAGCTAACCTCGCTTGTAACACATATGTTTCAGCGTAATACCAATAACTATGAGATCTTTCAGTTAAAAATAGTAATTTTTTAATTAATGGCTCAATTTCTTTTACAATTTCTATTTCCTGAGTTAATTTAAGCTCATCAATTAGAAGATCACATAAATGAATTAATCCTTCAATTTTAATTTCAAATACCGTGTTTTCGTCTTGTATTAAGGATTTAAATAGATTTTCTGCTTTTGCTCGATTTTGGATTCTTGGACTTTTCTTTAGAATAAGAGCTTCAGTGTATGTATAATCCCGATTAATATAAGGGGTCTTTTCTATATCTCGCATTTGTTTAACTCTATCTGAATACTTTTTAGCTTTCTCAATATCCCCTTTATCAAGAAGGACTTCTACCATGCTAACATTAAAGCCTACCTTACTCCAGTTATTCTTTGATTCCTCTGATAATTTTATACATTTACTTAACAACTCAATAGATTTATCTAGCTTTCCTTGCGTTCGATATAGCAATGCCAGGTTGTTCAAAATGCCTAAAGAGGAAAAAGAATTATTAGTTTTTTCGAAATATGACAATGCTAATTCATAATGTGATAGGGCTTCAACTATTTCTCCCTTAAGATGATACGTAAATCCTAAATTAAAATGTGAAGAAGCAATTAGCCTCTGATAAGGAATTTCTTCGGCAATTTTAAGGCATTGATTTATATAATCAAAGGCTTTATCATAATCGATTTCTACTAAACGATATATATTTGATAACCCTAACAATGATTCAGCTATATATTGGGGGTTCCCTAATTTTTCACGTAATTCTAGACTCCTTCTCATGTATTTTAGAGAATCTTCCTTTTTCCCTAAAAAAAAGGAAAGGCGTCCTTTAATATATGCTTTATATGCTTCGACTTCTTCAAGATTTGCTTGATTATCTTTAGAAAGAAGGCTGTATATTTCTTCGCTTTTTTCTAATAATTTAGAGCTCTTATCCAAATCACCTATTATAATTACCGCATTAGCCATATTTAAAATAGCATTTATTGATTGCAAATAATTATGAGAATCTTGAGCTTTTTTGTAAATATGTTCAGCAATTTTAAATGTATTTTCCCAATCTCCTAATCTGATTAGAAGGGAACTCAATAATATTTCATCCGATAAAGATAACGCTGATTTTTCAATTATTTTATTCAAAATAAGCATCGCTTCATAATCTTTACCCTCGTTCAGAAGGGTTTCTGCTCTTTTAATTTCTTTATCTATATCTAACATGTTTTTCTTTATTGGAGATTTATTGAATTCGGTTTCATTCATCTATATTTCTAAAAATATGAAATTATTACACACTTGTATGTAAATTTAAAGGAACTAAGATATAAAATTTGACAAATTTATTGCTTTGATATTTTTATCCACTCCGATATATGATACTTTTTCCTATCATTCGAATTGGTTTATACGATTCTTTTGCCTTGCGTAGACCCGGGACTCCTAAATCTTGCTCTCGATTGACAAAAATGGCATTCTGAAAACTACTTTTTAAAAAAAGATTGTTAATTGCTTGATACCCTCCTTCATATTCCATGTGCGCTTTCTCCACATGGATCACTATCGTGTCTGAATTTAACATTTCTCCAAATGTGTAAGCAGCACATTTTTCATCAATGCAAATTAGCGCTCCTCTAAAACCTAAAACTAAAAAATGATCTAAAGCGTCGTAAATGGCTTTTTCTTCTTGTTCCAAACCCTCATCTTCTTCGCATTCTCTGAGAATACACCATTCCAATTGTAGTTTCTTGCACGTAGCAATATCATCTTCCGTTAATATTTTAAATTCATAATCGTAAGTTTTTAAAAATTTATTTAACCACCTTCTATTTTGACGATGCTTATTTCCTGGCAAAGTTCTAAGACTTTCTGTTTCATAGACATAATCCCAATTGTCCCTATCGTCTAAAATTTTCAAGTTCAATGATTGAAATTCTACGTGATTTAGTATTGTATCTGTAATTGTGTTAGGAACTCTATGAAATTCTAAATCTTCAAGATCTTTAAATAAAGAAATGATGATTTCTGCCGGATTAGGACCTACTGGTGGAAAAAAATATAATGAATCCTTGTTTCCTGAAGCGGGTTCTTTTTTCTCTTTGAAAATATCTCGTGAAAAGAGTATTAGGTGATCTTTCCATTCCATAAAAAAAAATCCATAGAAGTTCCTCCACATGTATAGATTTGTAAAGGTGAATTCAGATGTCTCGGGAGGATAATTCTGAAAATATGAGTCAAAAAGTGCTTTATCGGTTATTTGTATGGGCTTTGCATCAGTTAATTCCATGAATTATTTATTATAGTTGCATCTATAAATTACTTTCGATTTTAAATAATTAGAACTTGATATATTCCCATGTTATTAAATTTTTGAAATTTTTAGAGTCAAATGATTAAAGAAATTATATGTTTAATAATTCATATTAACGATCTAAAATGATTTTAAATATAGGATTGGTTTTAAGAGAGATTTGTCTTATTATTGTAATTATAATAGTAATTAGTTTATTTTTTTTATTGGTTGTGGCAAAAATTGTTAGGAAAATTCATCCTTTTCCCATTCCCGCATTCATGACAAGGGTAATTGATAATCCAATTCGAAGGCGATTTATGCAAAAACCTCTACTAATTGCTGAACGAATGAACTTACAACCGGGCATGAAAGTAATTGAGATTGGTCCAGGAAAAGGAACTTATACTAAAGCAGTCTTAAGTAAAATTCTACCAGATGGAGAAATCTATGCAATCGATATTCAAGAAAATATCATTAATCGTTTAAAACAAAAACTTGAAAAGGAAAAAATTGAAAATATTATACCAATGATTAATGATGTATACAACCTAACATTTGAAAATGAGAGCATGGATAGAATTTTTGCGGTTACTTGTTTACCAGAAATTCCAAACCCGGTTCAAGCACTCCTGGAATTAAAAAGAGTATTAAAACCTGATGGAATCATTTCATTTAGCGAATTATTTATCGATCCTGATTATCCTCTAAGAAAGACCGAAAAAAGATGGGCAAAGGACGCGGGATTGGTTTTCATTGAAGGATTTGGTAACTTTTTTAGTTACCAGTTAAATTTTGGAAAAAATAAATAAATACTTGGAACCTAAAAAAAGATGAAATTCGTGAGGAAAATGGGAAAAATTCACGATCATCCATAACTATGGTTAATTTTTAAGAAATCGGAATCTTATCTCAAAGCTTAAAAAAGATTTTCAATATGATCGATCATAATAAATTTTGAGTATAAACAATATATTCAAAGCTAATAGTGTCATTTTTAATCAAAAGAAAATGTCCGATATTGAGTTAGTAATAAAAGCCCGAAATTTGGTAAAAATATATAAACAAGGCAATGTAAAAGCTGTCAATGGTTTAAACTTAAGCATCCGTAAGGGTGAAATCTATGCGTTCATAGGAGCCAATGGATCAGGTAAAACTACGGTTATAAAAATGTTAACGGGAGTTATGGATCCTACTTCTGGATCCATTAATGTTTTTGGGTTAAGCATTCCAAAAAATCGAAAAATTGTGGCTCGGAATATAGGAATAGCTCCTCAAGAGTATTCATTATATGACGATCTTACAGTGTTGGAAAATATTCGATTTTTTGGCTATTTATATGGAATGAATAAACATGTTCTTAATGCAAAAATTGAGGATTTAATCCAAATTTTACGTCTTGAAGATAAAAAAAGCACTTTAGTTTCTAATCTTTCTGGAGGGATGAAACGTCGCGTGAGTATAGCTTGTGCTTTGATTCATTCTCCTCGCGTGGTATTTTTTGACGAAGCAACTGTAGGTATTGACCCCATTCTTCGTAAATTTTTCTGGGAGTATTTTAATGACCTTAAAAAAAAAGGGTTAACGCTTATTCTTACCTCACATGTTATGGATGAGGCCGAAAGAGCGGATAGGATTGGCTTAATACGTGATGGTAGGTTAATCGATGAAGGTACACCTCAGGAATTAAAAACAAAACATCAAGTCACTACAATTGAAGAAGTATTCATAAAGTTAAGCAAAGAGGTGATTGGAAATGAGTAAAGATAATATCGAATTTATAGAATCACGAGAATATTTTGAATCCTCTCGCTTTTCTTTTAAAAGAGTTTTTTTAATAGCACGTCGCATTTTACGACAAATCAGTCGCGATAAGCGAACATTTGGAATGATAGTCATAATGCCCGTTGTAATTATGCTTATTTTTGGTTTCGCACTAGGAGGAGAAATAACAAATATACCCATCCTAATCGATAATGAAGATAAAGGTTATACGACTTTTGTAAATCCTCCTGGTGTCAATGTTACATTTACATTTGGCAATAATATCACAA
>Ga0307445_10000538_pt1 | contig 20686 bp, 11 predicted proteins | sample SalMarSW160330MG_FD_202147 | JGI IMG/M metagenome (GOLD analysis project Ga0307445, IMG submission 202147) | Salt marsh sediment microbial communities from the Plum Island Ecosystem LTER, Massachusetts, United States - SW1603-30 | ecosystem: Environmental > Aquatic > Marine > Intertidal zone >... | reverse complement strand
ATGATTAAAAACTATATGAAAATCACTTGGAGAAACATCCGGAATAACAAAATTTATTCCTTCATCAACATCATGGGCTTGGCGGTCGGGATGGCCTGCTGCATTCTTATCCTTTTGTGGGTCCAGGATGAGCTCAGCTTTGATAAATTCCACGGTAACTACAGCGACCTCTACAGGACCGTTCCCGAGCTTCAGGGTGCCAAGTATGCTTCCAATCCTCTGGCACTCGCCGGAGTTTTTAAAGAACAATACCCAGAAGTCCGACAGATGGCAAGATTTTGCCAAAGGTATTGGCTCATGAAATATGGGGATAGAATTTTCAACGAAAGTGGTGCCCTGGTGGATGATGATTTCTTAAAGATGTTCACCTTTCCTCTCGTCAAGGGAACTCCAGAGACAGTGCTTGCCAGCCAGGATTCTATCGTTTTAACAGAACGGGCTGCTGCCAAATATTTTGGTTCCCAGGATCCGATCGGAAAATCTTTATCGATCAACAACAACACTCAACTAATCGTGACTGGTATTTTGAAAGATATCCCCAAGAATTCACATCTGCAGTTTGACTTCCTCGCTTCGATGCGGCTCATGGGAGAGCGGGGAGAAATCAGTTGGTCCTATGAAGCTCTTACATACGCCCTTTTAGAAAAGAACATTTCCCTCCCTGACTTTGCAGATAAGATCTCTGGATTCGTCATGGAGCATGACAAAAGAACAAATCAGAAAGTCGTTCTTCATATACAACCTCTCTCCAAGGTCCATCTGTATTCTTTGAACGGCACGGACCCGATTATTTATATCTATATATTCTTGACGATCGCTATCGCCATCCTGATCATTGCCTGCATTAATTTTATAAACCTCACCACAGCCAGGTCGAACACCCGGGCCAAGGAGATCGGGATGAGGAAGGTCGTGGGGGCAAAGAAAACCGATCTCATCGGACAATTTATCGGGGAATCGCTCATTTTATCGGCAATAGCTCTTCTGGTGGCGCTGGGATTGGTTTATCTCTTTTTGCCGGCGTTCAATCGCATCGCAGAAAAACAGATGACATTGAACATTGCCGGCAACGTTTCGACTTTGCTCCTGTTGGTCGGGATCGTTCTCTTTACGGGTTTAGCATCCGGCAGTTATCCGGCATTTATGCTCTCTTCTTTTAAACCTGTAAACGTTCTCAAAAAAGGGAAGTTACGGTCGGGTACGGGCGGTCTTGTTTTAAGAAGGCTCCTGGTCGTCGGGCAATTCACCGCGACCATCGTGTTGATTACCGGGACCATCGTCATGTACAAGCAGCTCAACTATATAAGAAATAAAGATATCGGGTTGGACAGAGATCATGTGGTCACCATATCGATGAACAGGGAGTTAAGAGAGGCTTATCGGTCATTCAAGAACGAAATCAAACGATATCCGAATGTTGTAAACGTCACGGCGGCCCGGAGATTGCCGACAAATATCGGACATATGAATCCCGTTTATTGGGAAGGGAAGGGCCCTGAAGATTATGTGACCATGACGGATGCTTCCATAGATTACGACTATTTTGAAACTCTCGGTATGCAGATCATCCAGGGCAGAAGCTTTTCCGAAGAATATGCAACCGACGTGGAGAACTATGTACTTAATGAAGAAGCGGCAAGGATTACAGGGTTGGAATCGCCGATAGGCAAGATGTTTTCGTGCTGGGAGGATGAGGGGAAAATAATCGGCATCGCCAAGAATTTTCACGCCAGCTCGCTTCACAGTGAGATCGGGCCCGTTATTTTCACGTTATCCCAGCGACACGGTTCTCACAGCTACATTTTTGTCAAAATCAGACCTGACGACGTACCTGGAACTATCTCTTATTTGGAAAAAAAAGCGGCTGAATTTTCGCCCAATAATCTTTTTGAATATTCATTTCTGGATGATGAATTCAACAGACAGTATGGGAACGACCAGCGGAGAGGGGAAATTTATAGGTATTTCACGATTCTAGCCATATTCATCTCCTGTCTTGGCCTTTTCGGGATGGCTTCGTTCACCGCGGAACAGCGGACTAAAGAGATAGGGATTCGCAAAGTTCTCGGGGCATCGATAACGAATATTATATCCCTCATCTCCAAAGATTTTCTGGTGCTTCTATTGGTAGCCAATGTGATCGCATGGCCCCTCGCCTATTATCTCATGGATAAAATGCTGAACAATTACGCCTACAGGACCAGTATTGCGATATGGGTTTTTATCGTTTCGAGTATGATGGCGGTTTTAGTTGCGCTTCTAACCGTGTGTCTAAAAATCGTGAGGGTAGCCCATTCTAATCCCGTAGACAGCCTGAGATATGAATAAAATTATCTGCTTGATAAAAGCTATTCGCACGCCAAAGGGATTATTTGTTACTCCTAACTATGACCTCCCATCAAGTCATTTATCATAAATAAGCGAAATATTTCCCTCCTCCGATGCATAGTCTCTGCTTTTGTCTTTTGCCTTTGTTCCAGGATTTCTTTGCCCCTTCCAAAGAAACGGTCACTGGGAGTGACATTGTTGATGGCCTCATGGTAACAATGGTTATTGTAATGGTCGATCCATTCTGAGATACGTGCTTCCAGCTCAGTCGGCGAATAATAATTATCCAGCAAGAGCTCCTGATGGCAGCCGAGGAGAGCGGGGAGTCATTGACCTTGTCGTTTTAGATGTGATAATTTTATTTGATAAGGTAAGTGGGTGAATATAGAGGAAAATTCTTATCTTTCAGGAATATCTGGATCAGGACCCTGGTACCGGGGCCCGGATTATAGGCTGCGCCTTGAGATCAACCGCTTGAGGCACGCCCCCAGGCATGTGTCTGCGCAGCTCGATTTTATCGGAGGGAAACAAGATGAAACAATTTAAGGCTTTGTGTTTCGTGATTTTGATCCTCTCGGCCGGATCTATCGCGGCGGAAGAGGTGGAGACCCATCCTTTTTCCATCCACGACATGCTGGCCATGGACCGCATTTCCGATATCCAGGTGTCCCCCGACGGGGCCTGGATCCTCTTCAACCGCCGGGTGACCGATCTCGAGGCGAACCGGGGCCGGACCGACCTCTGGCTGGTGGGCGCTGACGGGAAGGGCCTCCGCCGCCTGACCACCCACCCAGCCTCCGACTACAACGCCCGCTGGTCCTCCTGCGGGAAGTGCGTGTTCTTCCTTTCCACGCGCTCCGGGTCCTCTCAGATCTGGCGGATCAAGGTGGACGGGGGAGAGGCTCTGCAGGTCTCGGACCTGCCCCTCGATGCGGGGAACCTCGTGGTGTCTCCCGACGGGGGCTTATTGGCCTTCACCATGGAGGTCTTTCCCGGAAAAACGCCGGAGGAGACGACCAAAAAGCTCGCCGCCCTCGAAGCCAGACCGGCCACAGGCAGGCTGTATGACCGGATCTTCATCCGGCACTGGGATACCTGGAAGGACGGCCGACGCTCTCATCTCTTCATTATGCCCAAAACGGGCGGAGAGGCTGTCGATCTGATGAAGGATATGGATGCCGATACGCCCAGCAAACCCTTCGGCGGGCCGGAAGAAATCACCTTCACACCGGATGGAAAAGGGCTGGTCTTCACCGCGAGGGATGTGGGCAGGGAGGAACCCTGGTCAACGGATTTCGACCTGTACTCTGCGGCCGCCGACGGGTCCGGCAAACCCCAGTGCCTGACCGAAGCCAACCAGGCCTGGGACACCGCCCCAGTCTTCTCCCCCGACGGCAGGACCATGGCCTATCTGGCCATGGCCCGGCCCCGCTACGAAGCGGATCGCTTCCGCATCCTGCTCCGGGACTGGGAGACGGGAAAAATGCTCCTACTGACGGAGCACTGGGATTTTTCTCCCGGTTCCATCGCCTGGTCTGAGGACGGATCATCCATCCTGGTCACCGCCGCCAACAGGGGACAGAACTCCCTTTTCGCTATCGACGTAAAAACCGGGAAAGCCAGGACCATCGTCGAGATGGGCACAGTTTCCGGATTCGCCCCGGCGAAGGGGCGAATCATTTTCAGCCGCCACACCCTGACATCCCCCACCGAGATTTTCTCGGTCGACACGGACGGGAAGGATGAACGGGCCGTTACTTCGATCAATACGGAGAGGCTGGCATCGGCCCGCATGGGAGAACCCGAGCAGTTCACCTTCAAGGGTTGGAACGACGAGACGGTCTACGGCTACATCGTCAGGCCTGCGGATTTCGAGCCGTCAGCGATATATCCTGTCGCCTTCCTCATCCACGGCGGCCCCCAGGGATCCTTCGGGAACGACTTCCACTACCGCTGGAACCCCCAGGCCTATGCCGGGGCTGGCTTCGCGGTCGTCATGGTGGACTTCCACGGCTCAGTAGGCTACGGGCAGGCTTTCTGTGACTCCATCCGCGGCGACTGGGGAGGGAAGCCCCTGGAGGACCTACAGAAGGGGCTGGCTGCCGCCCTCGACCGCTACCCATGGATGGACGGAGAACGGGTGGGCGCTCTTGGCGCTTCCTTCGGCGGATTCATGATCAACTGGATCGCCGGCAACTGGCCTGACCGCTTCCTCTGCCTGGTCAACCACGACGGCAACCTGGACGAGAGGATCGCCTACTACGACACCGAGGAACTGTGGTTCCCTGAGTGGGACCACATGGGCACTCCCTGGGACAACCCGGAGGGCTATGAGAAGCACAACCCCGTCAATTTCGTCAAAAACTGGAAGACACCCATGCTGGTCATCCACGGGGCGCAGGATTTCCGGGTTGTGGACACACAGGGCATCTCCACATTCAACGCCCTGCAGAGGCGGGGGATCCCCAGCAAGCTGCTCTATTTCCCTGACGAGAACCACTGGGTGCTGCAGCCCCGCAACTCTATCCTCTGGCACGAGACGGTCTTGGGATGGCTGGGCTACTGGCTGAAATCGAAATGATAGGCCTCCAATCCGCCTCCGCTCTTGCGCCGACTGCGGAGCAAGATGGGAGATACGGTTCATCCCGGAAATAGCCTTGAACGAGTGCGCTAACTGCAAGGAATGCTTTCCCCTCTGCCCCACATCCTATCTCCAGGCCGCCTTCGTTCTCACCGAAGCCTTTTCCGCACGGTAGAGTCACAGGTTCGAATCCTGAATCGTTCACCATTTTTTCTATTCTACTTTCTTTTGCCACTCAACTACGGGATTCAATCCACTCAATTTTTGGCTTCTTATGATTCATAGCACAGTCCTTCAGATATAGATTAATAAGCATCTGATAGGAGAATCCCGTTTCTCGAGCAAGCTCTTTGAAATATTCAATGGTGCCATCATCCAAGCGTATCGTTATCTGCTTTTTCAGAAGCTTTGCATAAGGGTTCTTTCTGCTTTTCATTTTTTTTAGATCGTACTCTTTTTTCATATCAGTCTCTCAAAATAGATCTTTTGTTCATTTTTTGTCGCTTTCCGCGAAGATATTATTCTAATAACATCCTCATTTTTTCTTTCCCTTACTGTATAACTCACAAGTAATATCCTCAATCTTGAGCTCAATCCTGCCATCAAGAAGCGGATTTCCTTCAAAGAATGATTTTCGTCATAGAATTCAATGGCATTTTCATCATAAAAAACAGTCTTTGCTTCATCGAATGGAACACCATGATTCCGAAAATTTGCTAAATCCTTTTTTCTGTCCCATTCAAAACGTACTTTATTCATAATTATTTTATATTTTTTTTATATTACAATGCAAGCATGAAATTAATTTTTGTCAGTTAAACACTCCAGCTGTAACTTTGACGATCTAGAAGTAGAGAAAATCTCACCCTGAATCTTTCCATTTACCGAAAAAATCAAAAAAAACAAATAGATACATACAAGAATGAAAATTCATGACGATATGATTTTTCAAAAACACAACCTTCCTCTTGAAATGAAAAAGGCAAGATATTTGACTGCGATGATCGGTCAAGCTAACTTTTAAAGCTGAACAGCCGCCTCCGTCTTATCATGTCCAACAGGAACTCCTGATGGCAGCCGAAGAGAGGGGGGGAGTATTTCAGAGGGCCTATATGGTTGTCTTCTACTGATTCAACAGCGCAGTCTTTTGTAAACTTGATGGTCTGGTGAAACTGTCGTTCCCCAACCAGTCTTCGAGAATTTTTAACTGAAGTGCATCTGGGTCGGACAAGGGCTTGATTCGAAAACTCCTCTCCCGCTTTCTCGTCAAAATGACCTCGATTTCTCGCTTCTGTCCACGGCGTAAAACCATAATCCGGAGATTGTCTCCAGGCATCTTAGAACTAAGGGTGTCTTGAAGGGACTGGCTGGTTGCTTTTTTTCCGTCCAAAGACAAAATTTCATCGCGGGCGCTAAGTCCTCCCTTACAGGCGGGAGAATCCCATTCAACGCTTGTAATCAAAAGACCTCCGTCTTGTTCGCGCGTCGAGGCTCCTAAAAAGACACCTGGCAACTCCTGATAGCTCGTATCGATCTCCAGTCCGGCGAGGGCAAAATATTTCGCATAGTCGATTTCCTGAACGGTCGGTACGAAGACGTCGAAAATTTCTGGGAGGGAACAGGCGGCGGCTCTTTCGCATTCGGCACGAAACTCTGCGTCTGTAAATCCTCTTTTCTTCTTCTTATAGTAGTCGAAATAGAGAGTCCGCATCACGTCGTCGAGAGACAGCCGATTATCCGTTTCATGACGGATTTTCAGATCCAGGAGAAGGCCCAGCGCAGCCCCTTTATCGTAGTAAGAGATGGTCGTATTGGCGCTGTTTTCGCTCCTGTTGAAAAATTTCAGCCAGGTATCGAAGCTCGACTCGCGAGCTGACTGGAAGAGACGGCCCGGACGGTTCTCGAAAGCGGAAATGAATCCCTGAACCCGATCGAAAAATTCTTCACGGGTCAAGAAACCGGCCCGCCTGAGAATGAGGTATTCATAATAGACGGTAAATCCTTCTGAAACCCAAAGCATGTTTGTGTAGTTTTCCCTGTCATAATCGAAAGGCCCGAGAGCGACGGGCCGGATCCTTTTAACATTGAAGAGATGGTAGTATTCGTGGGCGATGAAGGCCAGCCAGCGCTTGTATCCCGCTGAGTCTTTCCACCCGGAAGGATTGTAAAAAACGGCCATGGAATTCAGATGTTCCAGTCCTCCTCCGCCGCTCTCCATCATGATGAAGGTGTAGTGGCGGAAAGGGATCTCTCCGATGAGACGGATAGCGCCTTCACATACTTTTTGAATGTCTGCCGTGAACTTTTCCTTATCGAAATTGCCCAGATTCTCGATAGCGATTTTGTGGGGGATCCCCTGGATATCGAAAAGGAGAATCTCCTGGCTGCCGATCAAGACGGGACAGTCGTAAAGAATATCGAAGTTCGGGGCTGAGAAGGTGTTGAGTTCTTCCGCGACCGGATCGAGCCCGGTTGAAATAATATGGCTTGGATCATGGGGATGGAAAGCGACTAAAACGGGTTGATCCAGATGCCCCTCCACATGCATGAAAACTCCGGTCGGGCAGATGAACGCCCGGGCATCATCGAGGTAGCTGTCGGCCACCGAGCGGGAAAAAGCATAGATGTCATACCTGATGATGAGCGGATCGGCCTCTGTGGATTTGACCTGCCAGGTGTTTTTTTTCGTTTTGGCCCAATCCAGAGGATTCCCGGCGCCATCTTCGGCTTTGAAATTCAGCACATTCTTTGCATAATCCATAATCAGGTAATAGCCGGGTGTCCAGACAGGGAGTTTGAAATTCTGGGTTTCTCCTGTGAATCCCTGGCAGCGCAAGACCACATGATAGTAATGTGTGTGCGGATCTTCCATGGAGACGGTGAAGGCCATCGTTGTCTCCGCCGCCGCCAGGCTGCAAAACACAACCAGAAACAACACCATAACTAAAAGCAATGCCCGAGTCCTAACTTTCATCGCTTAACCTCCTTAAAAATTGGGGACGAACCCCCATTCTTTTCATCGGCTAGTAGATTCCTTTTTCTTTAAGGATTTGGACAACGCCCTTATTTTTCATCAGGGCTTCGATCTCGTCGATAGAGCGAGGAAGGCCGGCACTCAGGTTCTCGCAGCCGTTATCTGTGATCAGAACCGTGTCCTCGACCCTCACGCCCAGGTTTTCTTCCGGAAAGACAGCCAGAATGTCACAGGCAAAAACCATTCCCTGTTGAAGAGGAATATTGCGCGGCGATCCCCCGACATCGTGAACAGCCATCCCGACATAGTGGCTGCATCCGCCTCCTCCCCGGGTCATGATCTTGAAGGCATCCGTATTGAGGTCGAAGCCTTTCTGTTCGAGAATCTCTTTCATTCTGTCATTGACTTCCTGACAGGTGATGCCGGGTCTGTACAGGGAGACGCAGGCTTTCTCGATTTCGTAACAGGCTTCATAAATTTCTCTCTGTCGATGAGTGAATTTGCCGTTGGCCGGATAGGAAATCGAGATATCCACATCATAATATCCGACATCCGGTCCGGCGTCGACGACAAGGAAATCCCCCTCTTTCAAAAGCCTGTTGTACTTGTGATAATGCAGGTAAGGGTGGTTCTCCTCGGAACTGATAATGGGGATGTAGGCCTGATCTTTGACCCCCTCTTTTTTGCACATGTAATCATGAATAGCCGCCACTTCGTACTCGTACATCCCGGGACGGGTCGACTTCATCATCTCTGTCAAAGCCTGAACGCCGATTCTTCCGGCCTCCCGCATGAGCTCGATTTCAGCCGGAGATTTGATCATCCGCAGCTCCCAGATCAATGCCGAACAGTCTTTGATTTCGACCTCAGGAAAACGGCTCTTGAGGTGTTCGACAAACTGCAGTTCCCTGGTCAGCCGTCCGTCCCATTCGTTGAACATCATGTTCGACCTCAGCGTGCCTAGTTTTTCTGTCGACACCTCGCGCATTAATTCTTCCGGTTTAAAGGAGGTGTAGATCACCCCTGTGCGCCCGCTCAACCTGGCGATTTGGGAAGAAAAACCATCAAGGGGAGAAAACCTTTCCAAGCCGGTGTAATCCACCGGATTATGGACGAGTTCGAGGCTGATGTTTTCTCCGAGAGCTTCCCGGTCGGAGATTGAGAAAAACAGTGTGCTTTCCCTTCTGATTCCATCTATAATCAGGATGGAGTTGGGAATTTCAATCCCGCAAAAATACATGAAATCATTGTTCTGAAAAAACTCCTTATAACCGACCACACTTTGAGCCCCCAAAATAACAGCGAATCCATCCTGGATCTTGTCCATCAATTTGGCCCGCCGGGCCGCATATTCGGATTTTTCAAAAATAAGCTTGGCCGGCAACTCTGCTGCGAGAAATAGAAGCAAAACCAACACAAAAGATATCGATCGAAGAACGGCCTTCATGATGCCCTCCTTGAAGTCATTTTTGTGCCCCAATCATTTTTGTCTGAATATATCACCTTGAATAATTCCGGTCAATCGGCGCTCCCGCTGCCTTGCAGCACGACCTATCACAGCCTCAATTCTCGCTAATAATCTATCAATAAGCAAGACATGCGTTAGCGTCTGGACAAAATTGGTGGCGGCCTGCTTTAACCCTGTAGAACAGGATTTGATCATCAAAACCAGGTCCGGGAAGGTGGATAAAATCCGCAAGATGATTTTGGAGTTTCTGCTGGCTCATGCCCCGACTGTCTTTCCTGCCACTGAGGATTCAACTGCTTTTCGCAGATGGTAGCGATTGCGTGATCGTTGAACCGGTTGTTTATCTTATGATATACTCATTTTAAGATGACACGGGGTAAAATTACAGGAAATAATGTGAGCTTTTTATCAAGCTCAAAAAAGGAAATTTTATAAGGAAGATGCACTTTCGACTTTGGCAACTGGATCGCCATGGATAAAGCAGAGCAAGGGAGGATAGATCCAGTTCGCAGGATCCTAACAAGCTTGCTATCAAGCGTTTTTCTCCTCGCGATCCTCCTCTGCGCGAATTCCTGTTCCCTGGAAAAGATGGCCCTCAAAAAAGTGGCAGGGATGCTGTCCTCCTCGTCTTCGGGTACTGTCTTCACCGGTGACAACGACCCAGAACTCGTCGGCGACGCTCTGCCCTTCGCCCTCAAGCTCTACGAATCGCTTCTGGCCTCGATCCCAAAACACGACGGCCTCCGCCTGAGCACGGGGAGCCTTTACGTGATGTACGCCAACGCCTTCATCCAAACGCCTGCGGACATGACCCCGAGACATGAAGTCGAGGCAAAGGAAGCCCTGCTCCACAGAGCTAAGAATCTCTATTTCAGGGGACGGGACATCCTTCTTGTCGCCCTGGAGAGAAAAAACCCTGCCTTGCGCGACCAGCTCAAGGCCAGAAAATACAAAGACGCCGTCGCTCCTTTCGGTCCGAAGGACATTCCGTTCCTCTATTGGGCCGCGGTCGGATGGGTCGGAGCCTTTGCGGCCGATCCCTTCGACATGAAACAGCTGACGGCCCTTCCCGAGGCCGGCGCCCTAATGGAGCGTGTCGTCGAGCTGGATCCCGATTACGGCCAGGGAGCCATCGATGTCTTTTACATCCTGTACTACGGGTCCTTGCCAGATTACATGGGAGGAGACCTCGGCAAGGCCAGGACCCACTTCGAAAAGGCTTTGGCCACCGTTGCGGAGGGCGACACCTCTCCGCTTCTTGCGATGGCTACGACCGTCTGTGTCAAAGAACAGAAGTCCGATGAGTTCAGAGCCCTTCTCGAGAAAATCCTGAAAGTCGACACGGATAAATATCCAGATAACCGCCTGATCAACACCCTCAACCAGCGAAAAGCCCGATGGCTCCTCGAGAACATCGACGACTATTTCCTGACTATCGAGGAAAAGCCCGGAGCTCGAACGAAGGAAGGATTTCCATGAAAATAATCCGGACCATCGCTGTTTTGGCCCTGGCCTCCCTCCTCCAATCTCCCTTGGCGGGGGCGGGGACCGTGGTCATCAAAATCGGCAGCATAGCTCCCAGCCGTTCCCCATGGGACAAGGCTCTCCACGAAGTCGCCCGGGATTGGGAGAAAATCTCAAATGGAACAGTCCAGGTCAAGATCTACCCAGGTGGGATCGCAGGTGGTGAAGCGGACATGATCCGTAAAATGCGGCTCGGCATTCTCCAGGGTGGTGTTTTAACCAACATGGGACTCACCAAGGTCGAACGTTCTGTCCTCGCCCTTAACATACCGTTCCTCTTCGACTCCCAGGAAGAGTTCGAGGCGGTCTTCGAGAAAATGAAGCCTGAGTTCGAGGCCAAGATCGAGGAGCAGGGCTTCAAGGTCATCCTCTGGACGCTGGCTGGGTGGATCAACTTTTTCGCCAAGGAGCCGGTTATCTATCCCGACGACCTAAAGAAACACAAGGTCAGCGTCACCGCCAACGACCCAGAGCTCGAACAGGTATGGAAAAGGATGGGATTCCAGGTCGTCCCGGTGGACATGTCCGGGCTCATGGTCCAGCTCCAAAGCGGGATGGTGACAGCATCCTATCTACCGGCCCTCGTGGCGGGATCCGGGCAATACTTCGCCATCATCCCGCACATGCTATCCCTGACTTTGTCCCCTCTTGTGGGAGGCCTGGTTTTTTCCGACCGGGCTTGGCAGAGCATTCCCCAGGAATACAGGCAACCCATGCTCGAGGCGGTCACTAAGGCCTCCCGGGGTCTTTACGAGGAAACGATGATTCTCGAAAAAGACGCCCTGGAGACAATGAAGGAGCACGGGTTGATCATCCACGACCCGCCGCCAGACGCCATGGAGAAGTGGCGTGAAAGGGCTGCCGAAAGCGTCGATAATCTCGTCAGGACTGCTTTTTCGAAAGAAATCTACGACCAGATCCTGCGTCATATCCAGGAGTTCCGGAAAGATCGTGGGAAGTAGGCTCGCCGGGTTGGGACGGAAGCTCGAAAATTCTCTCGCCTACCTCTGTATAATCCTTCTGGTCCTGATCCTCATCATCGAGGTCATCGCCCGGAAGTTTTTCCATACCGGTGTCCCGAACTCAACCGCTTATGTTCAGCACCTGGTTCTGGCTGCGACCTTCATCGCGGCCTCGATCACTTCCCGGGAGAAAAAACATCTCTCCCTGGCCGCGGCAATTCCCCTCCGGGAGCCCCTCAAATCAGTTTCCGGGATCATTGTCGCCGCTCTCTCGTCGTCTCTCGTCTTCGCCTTCATGGTGGCCTCCTTCTCTTTCACGCTGATGGCCTTCGCTCCGGGCGAGAAAATAGCCTTCCTGCCCAAGAGGCTCCTCGGTCTGATCATGGTCTGGGGATTCCTGATGATGGGTCTCCGTTTCATCTTCCAGATGGAAAGAAAAAATCTCCGAGCCCCTGTCGCGGTTCTGTCCATCCTCCTTGGCGTGTTCTTCGCATTCGCCCCGTTGGCCCAGGTTCTGAGCCAGCTCAAGGCGTCATGGGCCCCCTTTCTCACATCGGCAGCGAGCGGGCTTCAGCCCATCGTGGCAAGCTTGACCGTACCCCTCATCGTCCTTTTGATCATGATGGCCTTTCTGGGAGTTCCCATCTTCATCGTCCTTGGAGGGATCGGCTTCTTTCTCTTTTTGCGGCTCGGACTCCCCCTTGAGATCATCCCCAACCAGGCCTACACCGTCCTCACGGGCAGCGCGATCCCGGCCATCCCGCTCTTCGCGATCGTGGGCTTTCTGCTCTCCGAATCCAAGGCCGGAGAGAGACTGGTCAAGTTCTTCCAGGCGGTATTCAGCTGGTTCCCGGGTGGTCTGACAGTGATGGCGGTCCTCGTTTGCGCTTTTTTCACGACCTTCACAGGAGCGTCCGGAGTCACCATCCTGGCCCTCGGCGGGCTCCTGTCGTTCATCCTCATGGACGCCGGCTACTCCAAGAAATTTTCCGTGGGCATCCTGACCGCCTCTGGGAGCGTTGGCCTCCTCTTCCCGCCGAGCCTACCCATCATTATTTATGGGGTTATCGCCCAGACGAGCATCAAAGACATGTTCATCGGAGGGCTCATTCCAGGCGCGGTCCTGGCCCTGGCCCTCGTTGCTGCCGGCGTCGTTTTTTCAGCGAAGCGGAAAGTTCCCCGCCATCCCTTCGAGCTCAAACAGGCTCTTTCTTTTTTCGGGAAGTCCATTTGGGAGCTCCTCCTCCCCGTGGTTATCCTGGTTTTCTATTTCGGGGGGATCACCAACCTCCAGGAGAGCGCGGCAGTGGCCGTCCTCTACGCTTTCGTCGTCGAAACGTTTATCAAGAGAGACCTGAAGATCCGGGATTTTCCGAAGGTCCTGGCCAAGTGCATCCCAGTCATAGGCGGGGTCCTGATCATCCTGGCCCTCGCCAACGGACTGTCCTACTACATCATCGACGCCCAGATCCCGACCAAGCTCGCTACCTGGGTAGAGGGAGCCATTTCCTCCAAGTATGTTTTTCTTCTCCTCCTCAATCTGGCCCTCCTCGTTGTCGGCTGCTTCATGGACATCTACTCGGCGATTCTCGTCGTTGTTCCCCTGATCATCCCCCTCGGGAACCTATACGGGATCCACCCTGTCCACTTGGGGATCATCTTTCTGGCCAACCTCGAACTCGGCTACCTCACTCCGCCCGTGGGCCTCAACCTGTTCCTGGCCTCTTACCGCTTCAATGAACCTATGCCAAAGCTTTACCGCGACGTCCTGATCTTCCTTGGAATCATGCTGGGGGCCGTCCTCCTCATCACCTACGTGCCTTTCCTGACGACAGCTCTCCTCAAATAGGGGCGTTGATTTAAAAGATACGATCAACCCCTGCCACAGAGAAACACTTCGTACAGAATGACGCTGACGATAGATCTCCGCTACAGCATAGTCAAAGATTCAAATTCGGTGTTACTCAATATCGAATTTATTCAAGTTTATCACTCTCTGCACGTATCGATCGAACTTCTTTTTTTCGCTGGAAAAGAGTCTTCTTGTCCATCCGAAAATCATTGAGTTCAAAGCTGAAGGGACAAGTTTTAACGCGCCTTTGATAAAAGGAAAGGATTGTTTCTTGAATTTCCAGAGGGCTTTAAAAACGTCGAAAACGCGGACACTGAGATATTTGTTCGCATACCTGTACCTTGCCGAAAAGAGCTGCTTCTCATCCAAAAATTTGGTCCTTATGATTGGATGGCCCCCATCATACATCTCGTAGTCGTCGGGATTCACCACAAGCCCGTTTTCCATTAACTTCTCTCTAATTTTGGTTTTGGGGTAAGGAATCAAAATCTGAACGGCAGAGAAATCGGTTTTCAGGCTCTTGGCGAACCTGTAAGTTTCCTCGATATCTTCATAATTATCCTCGGGAGTACCGATGATATATCCTCCTGCAACAAGGAATCCATTGTCTTTCAAATATTTTACAGCTCTCTTGCTCTTATCTAAGATATCTCCCTTATTCAATTCGGCAAGACTTTTCTTGGAGGGACTTTCGATACCCAAAAAAACATACTTGAACCCAGCCGCAGCCATTTTCTTCACCAGACTTTCCGAGGATGCGATCCCCGTTGAACTTGCCTGAACGCCATAAATCAAATCGTTGTGGCCATTTATGCAGATTTCGTCACAAAGATTCTCGAATTGCTCGACATCGATCGTGATGTTGTCATCGACGAAAAACAACATTTTCGTGCCTTTTTGTTTTGCTCGTTCGATGTCCTTTATCACTCTTTCCATTTTGTATGTTCTGAAGGATCTGCCGTACATATTTCGTATGTTACAGAAATTACAGGACATCAAACACCCTCGGGAATATTCAACCAGGTCCCAGGGGACATTCAAAAGCGTGAAATCATCCCACAGTCGCACGTTCCTGTCCGGTAATTTTATCCGGTCCAAATCTTCCAGTTCCCTCGGCCTGTTATGGATGAATTTGCCGTTCTTTTTGAAAGTCAGCCCATCCACTTCTTTTAAATCCGTTCCCTCTTCGAGAGCATTCACCGCTTCGTTGAAACTCAGATCACCTTCGCCGCGGAACAGAAAATCGAAATAGGCTCCGTCGGGGCTCCCCGCAATTTCCTCATACATCAGGGTTGCATGGTATCCCCCCAGGGCTATTTTAATCCCAGGGTTTTGCCCTTTGATATATGCCGCGACCTTCAACGCGGTCTTGTACTGAAAGGTCATAGCACTCAACCCGACAAGACTAGGTTCTGCCTCATCTAGAGCTTCCTGTATCGCTCCCTTCACACCATTCCGCTTCAACACGAGGTCTGCGATTCGTACACGATGCCTTTTATCTAAATTGGCAGCCAAGGAAGACAATCCAAGATTCGGCGTTGTGAGCATCTGGGTTGGATATCCGTTGCCGACATCGGGCATTCCGAATAACAGAATATTCAATGATGATTCCTTGTTCTCGGTTTTTTGGGGAAAGTTGCTGCAAAAAATTGTATCACACAGATGATCTGGATTCAATATTATGGGAGTCAGCTTAAAGATGGTAGACCCGGCTTTTTGGAAATCTCTTTAAATTCCTCTAATCATCTTTAACTTCTTTAGCTGTTCAAGGTCCCAAGTCAGGCTATGTTCTTGAAAAAGTTTTTCTGCTTTATCCAAGTACTGTTTTCCGTCGATCCCATTCAATCCGGTGTATCGACTTTTTTTCTCGAGCAATCTTTTCCCGATTTCCAGATAGGTTCTGGAAAGATCGATCGGGGTTTTTAATCGTTGAGCTTCCTTCAAGCTTTTGTCCCACCATTTCAACGCTTTCCTCTGCTTGTCGACAATCCAGAAATAAACGCCCATCAATCTATAAGCTTCTGTTCGGTCGTAGGCAACAGCGCGCGTATTCCTAACAGCTTTATGGCCGAACTTCCGGGCGCGTCTCCTGACGTCCTTCTGTCTCGACCTTGGGCTGTTTGCTGTTATCTTTTCGACCTCTAGGAGCAAAAGGAGAAATTGTGCGATGTAAAAAGTGCTGAAGTTGTAAGGGGTGACATCGAATTCAGATTTGTGTGTGATCAAATGCTTGAGAGTCTTTTCGGCTTCCTGAATTTCCCCGATCAAAATCTGGAGTCTTATCTTGTGAGAACAGTAATAACAGTAATCCCCTCCATATCCGGTTTTGCTCGTGAATCTGATATTGTCATCGACTGCCTGGAAAGCCTCAGGCAGTTTCATGTATTTGATTAGTTTATATGTTCGCAAATGTCGGGTGACCAAATTCGCGAAATCGTTTTCCAGCACAACAGAAATCTCATGGCAATCCTCGATCAGCTCCTGCGCCTTAACCTGATCCCCTCGCGCTACACTCGGTAAACCCAGCATGAACATCAAACTCACGGTATAAAAGAATTCCCCGACATTGATACATTTCTCAACCAAATTTTGATCGTATTCGTGTAGATTGTCCCAATCTCCGCTGAACGACTTGATCAGGGCATCGGCAACCCTGTCATACATCACGGCTTTCGGGTTGCTCTGATCCACCTTATCTTCTGCGTATCTTTGGATTTTTCGGCTTATTGCAAAGGATATGCCAGAATATGAAAAAGTCCCGCTGCTGATGGAAAGGATCCCAGTGCCATTCTCGATCTTTGTGATATCATACTGAAACAATTTTTTCAGCCAGTAAAAACTTTCGATCACCATCCTTTTGGGATCAGCCTGGATTAAAGCTGTGCCTTTTTTAAAAAACAGGTTGATATAGTCGCTGATTTCCTGCGAAGGAACCCTTTTCCTCTGAAGAATCGGAAAATTCAGTCTCAGCAAGAAATTGACAACTCCCCTTATAAACTTAAAGCCCTTTCCCAAAGAAGTTTTCGGGAATTTCTCTCCATAAAACGAAAGGACCCTTTCAAAGAACTCATCCGCTTCCCTAAACCGGCCTTTGTTGAACAGGGCCAGGGCGATGTTTTTCTCCAGCATGGCGATTTTCTCGGGATCCGCTTGGTCGCTGTACTTTTTTTGGTAAATGTTCAAAGCTTCCCTGTAGTAATTCAAGGCTTCACTCGATGCCGAAGATTTCAACGCTTCTTCTCCAGCTTTGAGCATGTATTCTTCTGCTTTGTCCATTTCCTCGGCTTTGCTGTAGTGCAAGGCCAACATGCCATAAAACTCCTTCAATCGGTCACAGAACACCTGTTCTATCGAATGGGCTATTTCCCTGTGCAGAATTTTTCTCTGCTTCAGCAGGATAGATTCGTATGTGGCTTCCTGGGCTAAAGCGTGCTTGAACAGGTATTCAAGCTCCTCCATACGCCACCGTTCTTTGATGAGCTGAACTTCTTTTAAATAAAGAAGCTTCCCGTCGATCTCCCCGACATTCTTCGCAACACATGCAAGAATCTTATAGAAAAAGTTCCTGCCTATGACCGATGCGATCTTGAGCAAAGACCTTGTGTCTTCATCCAGCTTATCAATTCTGTTCATTAAAACTTCGCTTAGTGTTTCTGGAATTTCTGCGGATTCGATCTTTTTCGTGAGGACGAATTGGCCTTTTTTTATCTCAACGATCCCTTCATCGATAAAATTGCGCACGATCTCTTCGATAAAATAAGGATTGCCACCAGCCCTGATGGTGATCAATTCCCTGACTTTATCAGGAATGGTTTTGATCTTCAAAAGGTTGTAAAGGAGTTGCTCGGAATGATTCTCATCCAGGGATTCCAACACGATCTCAGAATGGAATTTGTGATATCTCTCCTTAGCGGTCTTCAACAGACGCTCTGTGGTTTCTTCATAATCTGGCCGGAATACGGCAACAAACATGACCGGATTGGTCTCGGCTATGCGAAGAAGAGATTCTAAAAATTCGATAGAACTGAGGTCTGCCCAGTGAAGATCCTCCAAGATAATCAAGAGTGGTTTTTTTTCCGCGGTTTTGGTGACCCAATCCCGCAGGTTTTTGAGGATCAATTTCTCAAGAGCCTCTCCTTCTATACCTCTGATTCTTTTTTCATGCTCTCCCGTAAGTTTTATTCCCATCATCGTCGCGATAAAAGGGAAAATCTCTTCAACTCTATCCGGGGATATTTCCCGTATGGCGTCATGGACTTTCACTGCCGATACTTCCTGCGAATCCGACTCTTGAACACCGGACCAGGTCTTGATCATATCGATGATCGGGTGAAAACTCAGGTTTTTCCCGATGGATAGGGCCCTTCCTTCCAGAAGAATGATTTTTTCGATTCCTTCTGCGCGTTTAAATTCTGCAATCAACCGCGATTTTCCGATACCCGCTTCTCCGATTAAGCTCACGATCGAGCCCTCCCCCGCAATGGTTCGCGACAGGTGACCCATCAGCAGGTCCAGTTGTTTTTGGCGGCCGACCATTAGGGATTCGATCATTCGCTCATAACCCAGAGTGGGTCTGTATATTTTTTCGTGTGTGGAGAGAAGTTCAAAAGCCGAAGTTCCTTCTTTCTTACCCTTAACCAATAGGGATTTGAGTTTGTTATAATCGAAGTTATCTTGAGTGTAACGATGGGTCATTTCCCCGACAAGAATCTGTCCGGTTGCTGCACTCTCTCCCAAAGCGGAGGCCACGGTGACAGTGGTTCCTGTGACAGAAAACTCCTTACCCCCTCCTGAGCCGATCATTCCCGCAATGACCATGCCCGTGTTAATGCCGATACGGATTCCAAGATTCAACGGGAGTTTCCATTTTCTGTTCATGTCGTCGAGACCATTTCTGATTTCGATGGCCGCATTCACGGCTTTATTAGGGGCATCCTCTATGGCAATAGGCACGCCAAAATAGACCGTGAAGTTGCTGCCCGTAATCTTGTTTGTTCGTCCCCCGTACTTCCGGATCACAGACCAGGAGATTTTTGTGAATTCACCCAGATAAGAAGAAGCCTCTTCCGGATCCAAGCCTCCCATCAATCTCGAATATCCAAGAAGATTCACTTGCATGACGGTCGCCAACCGACGCTCTGTTTCTTCCCTCTCAAAAACTCTATCTTCAGGGAAAACAGGAGGGGGTTCTTCCAATTTCTTCCTGACCTCTATCAGGCTAGAAAAAAGGCTTTCGGCAGAACGGAACCGCGATTCGGGCCGTTTCTGAAGACACTTCAGGATGTTCTCTTCCAGTTCTATGGGGATATTGTGATTGAGTTCTCGCGGAAAAGGAGGGGATTTGTTAACGATCGCTTGGATCATGGACTGAACATTCTGTTCCATAAAAGGAAGCCTTCCTGTAAGCATCTCATAGAAAAGAACTCCGATAGACCAGACATCTGTTTCATAACCTGTGACCCTAGCTTGAGCCTGTTCCGGGGACATATAGGCTAATGTGCCGACAATCTCCATTGTCTCAGATGTATCGACCGTGTCCGCCAACTTTGCCAAGCCAAAATCAACGATTTTAATGATCCCTTCATCTGTTATGATGATATTCGCTGGTTTGATGTCTCGGTGTATAATGCCATTTTTGTGAGCGATCGACATGCCCTGAGCGATCTGAATCACGATATCCAGAGCCTCCTCAACGGATAGCGGGCTTTCTTTTATCCTTTCTTTCAGCGTCTCTCCCAGGTAATAAGTCATAGCGATAAACATCAGCCCATCGCTGGTTTGGTCGATTTCATGGATAGTGCAGATGTTTTGGTGATCGAGGATAGAGGCCGATTGGGCCTCTTTGACAAAGAGGCCGATAGCCTCTCGCTCCTGGGTGTACTTTGGTAAGAGGAACTTCAACGCCACATGGCGATTAAGTTTAATGTCCCTCGCCCTATAAACGACACCCATTCCCCCACTGCTGAGCTTTGCTATGATTTCGTACTTCCTGGCAAAAACGGTTCCCTCTTTGAATTCCCGGACAGCAGTCGTTGCCTTACCCGAAGGGATGAAAATGGTAGTTTCTGTAAAGGGGACAGAAGTCTCGCAAGCGGGACAGATCGTCGTATCTTCAGGAATCTCGGTCCTACAATTGGGGCATTTCATAAATGACATCCCTTATCGCTGAATAATATATACAATATCCCCGGATAAAAAAAAAGCCAAATATGGTAAGCCTAGTTTCGCAGCACAACTATCAAAGTGCAAAATCAAATTATCTTGATATGGAAAGGGCAACAAACATCCTAAACATATATGCTAGATTTGACGGTGCTGCGGATCAAGCGAAAGCTCCTCAATGATCTCTGTCTCTCCGCGGTGCGCACACTTATGAAATTTCAGCACACAAGCACATGCTTTGAGCTTATGCCTGGAGTGAAGGCCGTGATCCAGACTCCCGGTGATCGCTTCAACCTCCATCCCATATCAATGTATTGATCACCGAAGGAGGCACGGCTCCGGAACTGCAAATGGAACCGAAAGCAGATCACACGGGCAGATTGGGTGAAAGAGAAAAATTTTTTGAAGCCGATCCTGAAGTGCTCTGCAAATCTCAAAGTCCGCTTTGTTCAAAATGATAAAGGGGCCACAGAAAGAATGAAGGAGGAGGGAACTTCTTAATTATAATTTTTTTATGATGATCTGATATTCTTGATGAAGGACCTGCAGCTCGTTTTTGAATATCCTCAAGAAGGCCTCTATGGCTATTTTTGGTCTCTTTTGAGGAGGCAACTCCCATTCCCACATATAGTCATCGAAAATCATGATGCCGCCTTTTTTCAAAAGTTCCCAACTGAGGGCAGCATCGACCATCACATCCGGAGCATCGTGCGACCCGTCGATATACACGATATCATAAGAATCTAAAGGGAGCGATCTCAATGTTACTTGTGATCTACCTGTAATCAATGTGGCTTTTTCAGAAAGGCCCGACAGTTCCAGGTTAGACAAGAAT
>Ga0307445_10000535_pt1 | contig 20769 bp, 22 predicted proteins | sample SalMarSW160330MG_FD_202147 | JGI IMG/M metagenome (GOLD analysis project Ga0307445, IMG submission 202147) | Salt marsh sediment microbial communities from the Plum Island Ecosystem LTER, Massachusetts, United States - SW1603-30 | ecosystem: Environmental > Aquatic > Marine > Intertidal zone >... | reverse complement strand
CCGGCGACCCGTTTCACCACTGCCGGACAAGGATTCCCCGAGCCATCCCCTTACGACACCCGTATGTTCGATGACAAGGTCCGGTTCATCGGAGATCGCGTCGCCGCCGTTGCAGCGGATTCCGAAGAGATCGCACTTGCAGCGTTGAGCGCGATTGAGGTCGTCTATGAGAAGCTACCCCCGGTGCTATCGATAGATGAAGCCCTTGCCTCCGGCTCGCCAGTTATCCATGATGAAGCGGATGCGACCGGGATATACGAATCAACCAAGAATATCGTCGCGAACGTAGACATATCCGCCGGTGACGTGGAGCGCGGTTTCGCCGAATCGGACGTGGTAGTGGAGACGACATGCGAAACGCAATATGCGCAACACACGCCGATCGAGCCACACGTCGTGCTCAGCTATCTCGCCGATGACAACCGCCTCGTCCTTCGCACAAGCACTCAGGTTCCATTCCACGTGCGCAGGATCGTTGCCTATGCGTTGGGAATACCCGTCCATCACATCCGCGTGATCAAGCCCCGCATCGGCGGAGGATTCGGCACCAAACAGGAGATCTTGCTGGAGGACGTCGCCGGACTTGTCACGCTCCGTACCGGAAGGCCGGCACTGATCGAACTCACCCGAAAAGAGGAGTTCGTCTCTTCGCGCACGCGACATCCGATGCGGGTGCGAGTCAAGCTCGGAGCGAAGAACGACGGCGTGTTGAACGCGATCGAAATGGAGGGAATCTCGAACACCGGCGCATATGGAGGCCACGGGCTTACCGTTCTCTCAAACACCGGGTCTAAGTCACTTCCTCTGTACAACAAGGCGGAGAACGTCCGTTTCTTCGGGAGAGCGGTCTACACGAACCTTCCGGTCGGTGGCGCATACCGCGGCTACGGGGCAACGCAGGGCTATTTCCCTCTTGAGGTTGCGATGGATGAGTTGGCTGAGCGACTCAGCATTGATCCGGTTGAGCTCCGCAGAAAGAACCACATCCGCAGCGGCGAATCCTCTCCGATTTTCGCCAAGCTCGGAGAGGGGAGAGAAGGCGTAGCGTTCACGATCAAGAGCTGTGCCTTAGACCGCTGCATCGATATCGGCGAAGAGCGTATCGGATGGGCCGAGAAACACGGGCGGAGATTCCGTGACGGCGCCTGGGTGCACGGTGTGGGAATGTCCGTTCACATGCAAGGATCGGGAATTCCCGAGATCGACATGGCCGCGGCGACAATCAAGATGAACGAGGATGGATCGTTCAACTTGCTCATCGGAGCGACTGACCTCGGGACTGGGTCGGATACGATCCTTGCTCAGATCGCCGCCGAGGTGCTTGGCGTTCCGCTGGAAAAGGTTATCGTGTACTCGTCGGACACCGATCTGACCCCGTTCGACGTGGGTGCGTATGCCTCTTCGACGACATACGTGTCCGGGATGGCGGTCAAACGCGCGGCTGAGAAGGTGCGCGAGCAAATCATCGGCGTCGCCGCTTCCATGCTCGACGCCGACCCATCCAGCCTCACCGTCGATCAAGAAAGCGTAAACACCCCAGAGGGCAAAAGCGTTTCACTCGCCGCAGTGTGCGAGCGCGCAATGTATCGCGTAGACCAGTTTCAGATCGGGGCAACCGCTTCCAGCGTGCCGCAGGAGTCTCCGCCGCCGTTCATGGCGAGTTTCGCCGAAGTGGCGGTGAATACTGAGACAGGACGCGTCAAAATCCTGAACTACGTTGTCGCCGCCGACTGCGGTACGGTCATCAATCCAAACATGGCCGAGGGGCAAATGGAAGGGGCAATCGCAAACGGAATCGGCTACGCCCTGACGGAGGAGATGCAGATAAGCTCTCTCGGACGGGTTCGTAATCCGAGCCTGTTCGACTACAAGATTCCATCCATGCTCGACATGCCGCCGCTCGACGTAGTCTTGGTCGATTCATATGAGCCGACCGGGCCGCTCGGCGCCAAATCGGTCGCGGAAATCGGGATCAATGCCCCTATTCCGACAATAGCCAATGCTATCTACGACGCAATCGGAGTGCGCCTGACAGAGACGCCGTTCACGCCAGAGCGCGTGCTACAAGCCCTTAGTGAGAACACCGCCTAGGAGTCGCCCGGGTTAGGCTGTCAAACCGGCAATCCGCCCGGGCGCCTTTCGTACCGGCTGGTGCACCGATACTTTTGTGCTATTATCTTCCAACGAGGTGATCGATATGAGGCAAAGGACATCTGTCTTGGCGGCCATTATCCTTGGGATCGGGCTTTTTGTTGTGGCGGGAACAGCACTTGCAAACAACCAACCACTTCCGCACTTCTCCGTATCCTCGGGGGGAGGAACGCCTCTCAGTGTCCGCTTCGATGCCTCTGCATCGGAAGATCCCGATGGCAGGATTGTCTCGTATCAGTGGGTTTTCGGCGATGGCTATACCGGATCGGGTAACAAGAAGACGCACGTCTACGCCGCCCCGGGTGATTATGAAGTGACACTGATGGTCTTCGATGATGCAGGCGCCGGCAACAGCTCGACAAGCACGATAACCGTTTCCGAAGCTAATGTATCGATGGGTGACAATCTGATAAGCGACAAGGCCTATCAGCGGGCCGACGTCCCCACAGGTCTACAAGTCGGGCAGGCGGCCCCCTTGTTCACGCTTCCCGATCTCCAAGGAGCAAATCATAACCTATCTGACTACTTGGGAAAGGTCGTCATCCTCGAGTTCTGGCGCACTACCTGCTCCCATTGTCTAGCATCCCTCCCCCATTTGGAAGACTTGCGAGCGGACCTCACAGATGACAATGTGGTGGTGATAACCGTCATCCTCAATGGTTCACCACAGGACGCGGCGAATTATCTGGCAAAAGAGGGATTAGGTGGCTTCATCAACCTCTGGCAGCCATCTCATCTCTCTGAACGACCGTCCGACATCTACCAGATATCATTTGTGCCGCACACCATCCTCATCGACCGCTACGGCGTGATCCGCTACAACGGATTACCCGATAACCTTGTGGAAGCGACGATCACTCCATTCCTGTAGCCCAGGCTCGTCGCACGAAGGAATACCTATCCTCAAGTCGTTCGAACCGTTTCCCGTTGGCAGATACCGCTAGACGCCTTTCCGATGCGCCCAATCCCATAACCAGTAACAGAGCCCTTGCCACTTACCCCAGCGGGCAAACGCCGCCTCCACTTCCGCCTTTCCCACCGGCTCTCCTTGGTACCATTCACGCGATACCAGTCTGACCGCCCATGAGTCGACGGGAACGAAGTCGTAGCGACCGATGATCATCAGAAGGTTCGCCGCCGCATAGGGGCCCACGCCCTTGATTGCAAGCAGGCATTTTCGGAGTTCGTGCGTCGTCATTTCAGTGTCCTTGAACGATTCCAGTTTCAAGCCACCCGTGGCGACTGCGCGCGCCAGCTCGACCACGTGAGGAGCGCGATAGCCAAGTCGCGCGACCGTACGCAGTTCTTCCGGATCCAAACCTCCGATCCTTTCCGGCGCGGGGAACGCATGGCGCTTCGTGTCTGACGGAAGCGGATCGCCAAAGCCGGCAACGAGCGCGTCGACCATGTGCATCGTGCCGCGCCAATTCGTATTGGTGGTGAGGATTGTCTTGACTGCATCCTCAAACAGGGTCGGACAGCGCAGTACGCGTCCTTGCGACCGTTCTTCAACATTTGCCAGCCTGGGTTCATTGCGGATGACGGAATAGAATGCGGAAAGGTCCTGATTCAATCCCACCATCCAGCCTACCTTGCGCGCCACTTCTTCCCGTTCGAGATCGTCCAGACAATCACTCACTTCTACGGTCACTCCGTTGCGGTACTGCGCGATGAGAAGCACCACTACACGTCCCGAGTCCAAGCGGTCGACATACTCAAGCCCGTCCGAGCAGATTCCAAACGGCGTAAGTTCGGACCACCCGTGCGATCGAACGACAGATGACAGGGAAAAGGCTGAGCAAGCAGAAAGTCTGATCTTCAATTGTCCACCTTTGTGCGTGTAAGATGTGCGGCTATCCTGAGTGTCTTTTCCGCAGTGACATGTTCCCATCCACTCTACGCTACGCTCCTCATCTGGGCAAAATCGCTGACCGGGATCGGTCGTATGCCCTATGCGAGTCGTGTATCTCCAGAAGTGAAACCCGCAGCCATACTGCGGGTATGTAATCCGAGGTGATCCCAATGAATAGAAAACCAGCCTATTGCCTGTTCCTTGCAATGCTGTTGGTTCCGATCCTGGGAGGAGTCGCCTTTGCTGAGGGCGGTAGCCACGCTTCCGCTTCGGCATCCGTCTCCTCCGAGGGGCCGATTCAAGCTACGGTTGGCACGTTCCGTTTCGCGCCGGGAGACGAGCTCGCAATAGAAATAGGTCGAGATGACCCGTGCCCTTGCATGTGCGACCCGTTGCTTGTCACCGGGTTGCGTCTGCTCAATGGGGATGGCGAACTTGTGTCGGGCAACATTGAGGCGGATGCGCTTCCCGCCTCATACGACGAATGGGTGGGCCGCCTCACCCTCTCCGACTCCTCCGGTATGCCGCTCTCTGAAGGAGCGTACACGATCGCCGTGGACACGACGATGGGCGAGTTCCAAGCACAACTGCAGGTGATGTCACCAGAGGAAAGATCGGGATACCTCCGCGTTACATCGCATGCTTCTGTGTGTGGCGCACAGCTCAAAATCTACCGGCTATTCGACGCGCCAGCATCCGAGTCCCCGATCGACATCAACGTGGGTGATCTGTTGGTGTTTGCCCTACACGGGAATCCAACCACCGGATACGGCTGGTTATTGGCAGACGAGTCGGACGGCGATGTTCTCGAAGAGATCGAAGGTATCGAATATATCCCCGATCCGGTCGATGCGGGGATAGCTGGAGGAGGCGGCACGTTCTTCTTCCGCTACAACGTGGTTTCGCCCGGAGTGCAGACGCTCGGATTCGACTATCGCCGTTCGTGGGAGGATGCCCCGCCGGAGGAGACCGTTACATTCATCGTAAGGGCACACTAGCAGATGCTGTCTGTGCTATTGCAGCGCGAACAGTGAAACGCGGATCGCTCATTTTGGTGATCCGCGTTTCACTTGCAGAAACACGTCTCTACAACAGCTGCATCGCAGCGTTGATCGAAACATCAATTGACCACGCGGGATCAGCTGCATCCTTGGTGAGAGAAACCTGAAGTCCCACATCGGCGCCGCCGATATTGAAACCAAGGCCGACAGACGCCGCGTGGCTGATGCTGGCGGCGACGCCCGCCTGCTTGGCGCGCTGCAAGGCATAATCCGCAGTGAGGAGAGTGTCTTGAGACATTTCGTACTCATATGTGACCGAGGCTGTCATTGTGTTTTCGTTCACAATATCGAACGGTCCGGAGAAACTGGCGTGAACTACCAACTGATCCTTGGGAGTGGAGGCAAAGGCAGCATCCCCGCTGCAAGCGATGACGACGTCCTTTGTTCCGCCGAATGGATCGATCAATTCGTATCCGACTCCCGCCTGGATCGCCCAGCCGCACTTGCGATCATCGCCGGTCATCAGCACGATCTCCTCGATCGTCAGCAGAGCGTGCGCGTCGAGGCTGATTCCGCTCGCCCCTTCGATCAACGTCTCGATCTTCGCCACCAAGTCCTTGATCGTGGCATACTCCGCCTCCTTGCCAATTTCGTTGGCAATGGCCATGAGTACGCCAGATGTCAGGCTCTCCGTGATTGCCCGCTCATTAGCAAGCGCCTCTTCTATCTCTACCGCCTTGGCGAGCGGCGTCACATCCGTGAAGCGCCCGTATCCCATCCCCGCTCGAACCTCAAGCCCCACCAAACCTGGCGACATGCCCCCCTCCGCGCCTCCGAACGCGAAGAAGGAAGAATCCGGTACCAAATAGAAACGGAATGTCCCTGCCGCCTGGCCAAGCCAGCCCGTGGGAACAAACTGATCAAGCGTGACTTCGGTCGTTCCACTGACCGAGAATCCGATGTCGGCAGAATCGAAGAGTTGATCGTAGTCGACAGCTATCCTGCCCCCGTTGACATCCACTCCGGGGGTAGCGCCGTCATCAGAATACCGATAGGCAAGCGAAAGCCCAGCATCGGTAAGCGCCGTCATCGGCGAGTGATAGTCGCACAGAGATACTGCTTCTACTCCCAACGAAAGACCAAAAAGCAACAGCAGTCCCAACAATACCCCCACCCTTCTCATCTAACTGCCTCCTTTCTGTGTTATGTGCCGCTAGTCATCTAACTCTAGCTATACAGGGACGGCAAAGCAAGCATCGGACGATCAGAGGAGCAAGCTCGAGGTTTTCGATTCATGCTGGTCGCGTTTATCGGCGCAGTGTGTGTGTTTTCGGTTGTCCTGCCGGCGATTCTGCACTATAGTGAAGCAAGCGTGGAAATTCGTGATCCCGCCTACATAACTGACAAGATGACCGACACGCACAATGTGCGCAAAAGGAGTTGATTGATCGTGCAGAGTATCTTGCGTATCGACATGACTGAGCTAGCAGCCACCTTTGAGAGTGTGCCAGAGAAATATCTCCAGAGGGCTGGACGCTGGCTGACATCAAGCATCGTTTTCGATGAGGTGCCACCCACGTGTCACTCGCTCGGGCCGAACAACAAAGTCGTGATTGCCGCCGGCATTGTCAGCGGGACCGCTGCCCCCTCTTCCGCACGCGTATCTGTGGGCGCAAAATCGCCGCTTACAGGAACAATCAAGGAATCGAACGCCGGAACCGCATTCGCCCACATGCTCGCTCGATTGCGAATCAAGGCAATCATCGTCGAGGGTAAGCCTGCCGAGAAGGACAAGTATTGGACCATCAAGATCGACAAGGATGGCGTGAAGTTCGTCCCCGCAGACGAGTATGTCGGAATGAAACTCGGAAGCGCTTACGAGAGCCTGTTCCGCCAGCACGGCGACGTGTCGCATACGTCTATCCTCGGTATCGGCACGGCGGGCGAATACCGCCTGGGAAGCGCCGGCGTCTGCTTCAACGACATGAAAGGCCGTGCTACCCGCTATTCGGGTCGCGGCGGGATGGGCGCGGTACTGGGGAGCAAGGGCTTGAAGTTCATCATTCTAGACGACACCGACGCCCCCGGCGTGGAGATCGCAAACAAGGAGTTGTTCGACCAAGGGCGAAAGAAACTCGCCGAGGCACTGACCTCGCACGCAATCACCAAGCCAAAGGGAGCGCTGAATGCGTACGGAACGGCAGTACTGGTAAACATAATCAATGAGGCAGGGGGACTTCCAACGCGCAATTTCCGCAGCGGCCGGTTTGAGGGTGCAGCAAAAGTCGCCGGTGAGGCGATTTTCGAGATCAACAAGGAACGCACCGGCAAAGAGGTCTATAACCACGCTTGTAGCCCCGGATGCATCATCCAATGCTCGAACACCCTGTATCGTCGCGATGGGAGCGAACATGTGTCATGCGTTGAGTACGAGTCCGATTGGGCGTTCGGACCCAATTGCGGAATCGATGACCTTGATACAATCGCCGACCTTATCAATAGATGCAACGAATACGGCCTCGATACGATCGAGATCGGGGGTACGATCGCGGTGGCAATGGAAGGCGGCCTCGCTAATTTCGGTGACGGGAAGAGGGCGCTTGAACTCGTTGATGAAATCGGTACAGGGACCCCGCTTGGGCGCGTACTCGGCAGCGGCGCGGTCACGACCGGGCGTGTACTGGGCGTAGAGCGCGTTCCCGCCGTCAAGGGACAGAACATGCCTGCGTACGAACCACGCGCAATCAAGGGAATCGGAATGACGTATGCCGTGTCAACGATGGGAGCCGATCACACCTCCGGTTACACGATCGCCACCGAGGTCCTCGGCGTCGCCGGCGAAGCCGATCCGCTGGAAAAGAAGAAAGTGGAAATGACGCGCGGATTCCAGTATGCGACCGCATTCATCGATTCGAGCGGCCACTGTCTGTTCATTGCATTCGCCATCCTCGACATTCCGTCAGGATTTGATGGAATGGTCGACGAATGCAACGGAATCCTTGGCACACATTGGACCGGCGACGATGTTGTCAGAATCGGAAAAGAGATCATCGGTATCGAGAAAGCGTTTAACCGCGGCGCCGGATTCACGGCCGCAAACGATCGCCTTCCTGAGTTCATGAGCCGTGAGCCGCTCCCGCCACACAACGCGGTGTGGGACATCTCAAATGACGATCTGGACAGTATTCTTGGCTAGCTCTGTATTCAGACGTGCGGCAAGCCAGAATCGGCCTGCCGCACGTTGGACCTAATCATGAATCGAATTGAGGTCCATCTATACGGCAAACTGCGTCGCGTCGCTGCCGATACCGACCCTCGCGGAGAATCGATCGTCTATCTCGACATAGACGACGGAGACACGATCGCGACTGCTGTTGCTGCGATTGGGATTGACAGGGCCGATCTGGGCGCAAATGTCTTTGTCAACGGAGAATACTCCTCACTCGACCGTGTACTTCACTCCGGCGATCGACTAGGTCTTTTCCCCGACGATATGCAGCTTCTGTACAAGTGGTACTTCGAACCGAAGCACGGCGATGATCCAGCAGATTGAGGTGGATTTGCTGTTGTACGCGACGCTCGCGGCCCTTGTCCCCGGGATCTCCGCCGGCAAGCCAACGGCAATGCACGTCGATCGCGAGACGAAAGTAGCCGAACTCGTCGAAAGTCTCTCCATCCCGAGAGATGCAATCCACCTTGTGTTCATCAACGGAAGGGTCGCCACCTCAGAGCAACAGCTGCACCAAGGAGATCGGGTCGCCCTTTTCCCTCCCGTGGGAGGGGGCTAGTTGCCCAGCACGGTGAATACGTCGAACCCGCTAATCTCATTCACTTGTCGTTCAAGCAGCGCCACCAGATCCTTTGACAATGCCGCCACGTCGCTCTCATTCATCAGCGGCAGCACTATTGCTGCAACCAGCATCTGCTGCTCGATCATCTGCGCGGAGATCGCTTGCACCTGAAACGAGCCGTATTCGCTCTCCGTCAGCGGGCGGATGATGACGACTAGGCTCGTTCCGGGAAGGACCACGGCGTATAGCGGCGCGGCGTCCTGTCTCTCGCTTACCGGAACAATCCCCGGATACCGTACCAGATCTTGCCCAGATGCGAGCGTAAAGCGCACCACGTCAGCAGCTGCGGCAACCGATGCGACCAGTCCAATGATGACAACGAAGACGGCCATGAATCTCATGTTACGCATGGATAGTCACCTCCGGTAAGACTATAGCGCACAAGTGTACGCGCGGGAAACAACTTGCTTGTGCTGTCTCTCCCGCATGGATACGCTCTTACACTTGAATCCTAAACAGGGAGTGGAATATGGATCCATTAGACGAGGTACGCGTCAGTTGTGCGCGCGTGGCGGCGAGGGCAACTCATGTTCGCGTTAATCCGGCGGGGATTGCATCGTACGGCGCGCATCTCTCCCAGTCGCTATCGGACGAGCCGGTGCTGGACCCGACACGCCATTACTTGAACCACGGGGAAGACACGGCATCGTTCCTCATCACGCTTGACGCGATCAATTTCGGGTCAGGGTATTTTCCTCATCTGCGAAAGCGCGCTGGGATGTCCGGCTATTTCACGATCGCATCATACTTGAACGATCATTTCGCGTCACGCGGACCGGTTTCGGCACATGCCCTCACGGAGATAGTGCCTGCGGATTGCGCCAAGATCTTTCATCAAGACATGGGACAGCCGGAGGCGGCTGAGCTAATGTGCCTCTTCGCCAAGGCGCTCAACGACTTGGGCAGCTACTTGCTTGACCGCTTCCGCGGAAGATTCGTCGATATGATCCTTGCCGCGGAGCAATCTTCGTCGAGACTAGTCGAGATTCTGCGACAGATGCCGCTATTCGATGATACCGCAGTGTATGATGGAGCGACCGTATCCTTCTACAAGCGGGCTCAGCTCACCGCAGCCGATCTGGCGCTGGCGTTCGGCGGAACGTCGCTGGGAAAGTTCGAAGATATTGATCGCCTGACGATCTTCGCCGATAACCTCGTGCCGCATGTGCTGCGCATCGACGGGATATTGGCATACGACTCTGCTCTCGTCGCTCGCATTGAGAGAGGAGACTTGATTGTGTCGGGATCTCCAGAAGAGATCGAGATCCGCGCTTGCGCCGTACACGCAGTGGGATTGATCGTCGAGGAACTCACACGCTCGGGGTGCGAGACAAGCGCTCACAAGCTCGACTACATTCTCTGGAACCGGGGGCAGGGGCGTCACTACAAGGCTCGACCACGCCACCGCACCCGGTGCGTATTTTACTAATCGCCGAACAGGTCTTATCGGACGATCTCATGGCGCCAACAACAAGCTGACAGCCAGAAGTGGGATCAAAGCGTACTCGACAAATCACGCTGCAGTTTGCTGCACTGCGAGTCAGGCAGAGCATCCACCAACGACACCGCCAACTGCAGCCATGCGACGATTACTGTCCCAATGTGACTAGGGCGCTGACCTTGGCAATGACGCTATCGCCAACGCCACTGACGTTCGCCAACTCACCAATCGTGTGAAACGATCCGTGTTCTTGCCGATAGGCGATGATCCGCTGCGCCAGCACGTCACCAATTCCGGGAAGCGTTGCTAGTTCATCAACGCCGGCGGTGTTGATATCGACCTTTGGAGGTGAGTCAAGAAACGTGGGCACGATCACTCGCACGTTTGGCAGAATCGCCGGGATAGGGGCCGGCGGATGGTGATGGATGAGCCTTGGGACATACATGGCGACGCCGCTTGCCAGGATCCCCATTGCAACAAGAACTACCAGGCCCATCTCCTGAGCGTGTGAGTACCGCGATCTCATTCGAACATCTCCCGCAGGCGTCGCAATCCTTCCGTTTCACGCGCAATCCGCATTGGCTCCGGCAATCGTTCGTAGCGGTACCAGCCAAACTTATCGGAGTAAGCGCGTGCGAAAACGGCAAGAAGTCTCCTCCGTAAGTCCGAGTCGGCTCGCAAGACTCCTTCCTTGGCAGCAATCAGCCGCTCCACCTCCGGGATGTACAGGTCATGGCGGGCCGACGCCGTCAACAGATTGAGCGCCTGCTCGTTATCTCCTCCCAATGCTGCAATCCCGCTATTGAACAGCCGTCGCCGCTCCAACTCCCCCTTGGAAGACGCAAACATCTCTTTCTGTAGCCGACGACGGTACGCCAATTCACTTCTGAAAAACGGAACGACATGTCTCTCACAATCGTTGTCGCACTGCAAGAACGCATCGGAGCGGTTCGCGATTCGCCCGTGTTCGGAAAGACAGGTTCTGCACGTTCGATACGTGACGTTTGTGAAGAACTGGTACCGTTTTCTCTTCCACATACGGGCAGTGTATGCGGCAGGAACACGCGAGGCAAGCCCGGAAAACGATTGCCGCCGCAAGACAGCCACAGTAGAATCCTCACATTCCGGAGGTGAGCCATGCTCAGAACGATCCTCTCCACATTTGTACTCGTGTTCATGGCCGAGATCGGCGATAAGACACAGCTTGCCGCGTTCGGCCTTGCTGCCGAGGCAAACGCGCCATGGGCCGTGTTCATCGGGGCAGGAGCCGCTCTTCTCCTCTCTACCGCTCTTGCCGTTGTGCTTGGCGCAGTAATGTCACGGCTGATTCCGGAAGGAGCAATTCGCGCAGTCCACTACACGGCTGGTTGCCTATTCATCATCGTCGGCGTATGGACGATTTGGAAAGCCTAGGCTATTCTCACGCAAACCAGGGGCGCTCCTCCCACTCCTTCAACTTGTCGAGCAGCGGCTGATCGGTCATGTCGAGATGGATCGGCGTAATCGAGATGAACCCGTTCGTGATCGCCCAGATGTCGGTTCCTTCCTCTTCCTGCGGCAGGTTCGTCCGCGGCTCACCGGTGATCCAGTAGTAACTCCTGCCACGTGGATCCTTCCCATGTACCAGGTAATTCTTGTACACGAGTCCTCCAAGGCGTGTGAGACGCACCTCAGGTGGGCGCTCGCGCGATAGGCTGGGGACATTGACATTGAGCAACACTCCTGCCGGAAGCGGATCGGACTCCAGCATGAATGATGCCAGTCGCGCTGCGAAGTTTGCCGCCTGCGAGTAGTCGGGTGCCTCCGGTCCCTCAACGTCGATGTCCATAGACATGGCTACCGCCGGAATTCCAGCACGGGCACCTTGCATCGCCGCCGCGACCGTTCCCGAGTAGGTGACATCCTCACCGAGATTGAGGCCGGCGTTGATTCCTGAAACGACCAAATCGGGCTTCTCCTTGAGTAGACCAAGAACAGCCAGAGAGACGCAATCCGACGGCGTGCCGCTCGTCATGTGGCCGATGCTTCCGTTCAACAGGCGCACGCGATCGACCCGCAACGGCTTGTGAAACGTCATCGTCCGACTAGCAGCGGACCAATTACGATCCGGCGCATACACCTCCACGTACGCCACTCGATCAAGCTCTTCCTTGAGTGCCACCAAGCCGCGCGCGTTAATCCCATCATCATTCGTGATCAGTATTGTCTTCTTATCGTTCACTGCATCTCCTCAAGACGCCTCGCAACATCCGGCCTATCTGCCGGTCGTCGCGCGATAGAAATCAAGCACATTGTCTCCATACACCCGCTTGTCAATCTGTTTGAGTAGCCCATACTGTTGATCCAAGGTCGTCTTGTTTCTCACCTCGGTGATAACGACCGCGTCAGGATCAAGGATCGACCGTTCCGAAAACAGCCGCAGCGCAGCGTCGGCAAGTCCCTTGTCGTACGGAGGACCGACAAAGACAAGATCGAACTTCTTGCCACGTCGCTCCAGGTAGTCGATCCCTTCGACATAGTCTACATGCAGCACGCGCGCCCGATCAAGAAACCCTAGCTGATCGAGGTTGCGGCGCACAATCCCGCACGCATCCGCAGATTGATCGATGAACGTGACTTCGCGCGCCCCACGAGAGAGCGCCTCCAAGCCAACGCTTCCTGTTCCGCAAAACAGATCGAGAAAGCGTGCCTCCAATATCGTCTCGCCAATAATGTTGAACAACGCCGTTCGCACGAAGTCGCGCATCGGCCTTATTCCAGCAGCTTGCCACTCCACGAGTTTCCGCCCTCGACTGCTCCCTCCGATGATCCGCATTTCGCTCCCTTGTTTCCGTCGAAAAGACCTTCTTGGGATGTACCCGCATGCCAAGCAGGTTAACATATACAGGATATGCGCAATGAGGATGCCATTCAACCGTCATTTCCGCGCAACTTGTCCGCGGTCATCTTCGACCTCGACGGAACTCTGTGCGACTACAAGACGAGCGTGGCGGAAGCAATGACCGCTGCCCTGTCTCTTGTTCACCGCAGAGATAACCTGATCGGAGATCCGGAACAGGCCGCTTCGCGATACTATGCGTTGTGGTTCGAAATGGAGTCTGATCATGAGAGCACCGAAGTATTGCGGGATCGGATATGGACGCGCCTATTGTCTGAGAATGGGGTCGATGACCGGACACTCGCCCAGTCGCTGTCACGTCTCTATGCAGGTTTGCGCGCAGATTCCCTTAGCCTTGTCGACGGCGCACGCCCGCTCCTTGCCGATCTCGGCAAGCGTTACACGCTCGGGTTGCTGACAAACGGCCCGAGCGACCTGCAATGGCACAAGATTGACGCGCTGAGAATACAGTCGAGTTTTAGCCACATACTTGTCTCGGGTGATTCCGGAATCCACAAGCCAGATCGACGCGTGTTTGCTACAATGCTGAGGCACGTACAGGCAGCCCCCGAGCAAGCCGTATACGTAGGCAATTCATATCAGGCAGATATAATTGGAGCACACGACGCCGGCATGTGGTCGGTGTGGGTCACTTCCGATGGGGAGAAGGATCCAGAAAAGACCGCGGCAGACATGACGATCGCTCAATTGAGCGAACTACGGAGGATACTCCTATGAGACGGGTGGACGTAGCAATACTTGGCGCTGGACCGGCGGGATTGTTCGCTGCCAAGGAACTTATCGGAAGCGGCCTTGAGGTACTGCTGATCGATCGTGGCAAGGCACCGACCGAACGGACGCACATTTGTTTCGGAGTAGGCGGAGCGGGCGCGTTTTCCGACGGCAAGCTCAACCTGACCCCGCAAATCGGCGGCGACCCGGCAAGCATAGGCCACAACGAGTCCGTGATACAGGCATACATAGATCAAATCGACGACACATTTACGGCATTCGGCGCCCCAAAGAAATACTCCGGCGAGGACGAACATGCGTTGCTTGAGCTGAAGAAGATGGCCAGCCGATACGGGATCGAATTCATCAGCGGTCGACAGCGTCACATGGGTACGTCACACGTCCGGCAGATCATCGATAGGTTTTATCAGCATCTCGTCGAGGAGGGGACTCACGCTTCGCTCGAGAACAGGGTTGAGCACATCGAACGAAGAGGAGATACGTTTATCCTTGCGGGGACAGAGGATATCGAAGCACGCTACGTCATCGCCGCCCCCGGCCGTGCCGGTGCTTATTGGCTGCGCGAGGAAGCGGGAAAGATGGGGATTATCACCGAGTACGGTCCGATTGACGTTGGCGTAAGAGTCGAATTCCCTGCCGAGATCTACACTCCCATCGAACAGGTGATGTACGACGCCAAGCTACGCGTGCGCACAGCCACCTACGATGACATGGTTCGCACCTTCTGCACAAATCCGCACGGGTTTGTCGTGAAGGAGAGCTACGACGATTTTACGCTGGTGAATGGACATGCGGAGAACGACGAAAAGACGGACAACACCAATTTCGCACTTCTCTCGCACATCGAGCTTACCAACCCCGTAGAGGATACGACCGAATACGGCCGCGCGATTGCGAAACTGGCAACAACGATTGGCGGCGGCAGGCCGATTATCCAGCGATTGAAAGACCTAAACAACGGACGTCGTTCCACAACGGAACGGCTGCGGCGGGCGACAATCTCCCCCACACTGAGTGACGTAACGCCGGGTGACATTTCCATGGCGCTTCCGGATCGCGTTGTTGTCAACCTGCTGGAAGGGCTGGAGCAGTTGGACAACATCATCCCCGGCCTGACCGCGGACAATACTTTCCTATATGCACCGGAGATCAAATTCTACGATACGCGCTATCCGGTGAGACCCACGATGGAGACGGCCATACCCCGATTCTATGTCGCCGGTGACGCGTCCGGTCACTGCCGTGGCATCATCTACTCCGCCGTCAGCGGGCTGATCGCGGCCCGCTCAATTCGCGCCCAATCGGGGGAGGGAGAAGAACAGGCGTTATGAGGCAGGCAGCATATCTTGTCCTTCTTGCCGCCTTCATCCCATTTCTTATCGTCGTACCCGTAACGGCGCAACAAGAGACCATCAGCCTCCCTGTTCCCGCATTCAATCAGGCATACATCAACGCAACCGGATACTGGGGAAATTGTTCAATGGGAACGAACGGCTGCACGGACGCAGTCGCATCTGCCGGATGCTTGATCACGTCCTTCGCCATGGTCCTCGACTACTACGGCGTGGAACTCAGCGTACCCGCGGCTTCTTCCTGCACCGGCGCTACTCAAAAGGGGATGGATCCGGGGATTCTGAACGACTGGCTGAAGACACACGGCGGATACGGCCAGTGCGGCGATGGTTCGGGTGCATGTTGTCTGGAATGGACTAATCTACCGCCGCAAATATCGACAGCAACATATGTCAACCACAATGAGAACGGACTTGCAACGGATGCTCGCCTGATGATTGACCAATCCTTGCGGAACGGGTATCCGATCATCTGTGGTGTCCACTGGGGCAACCACTGCCATGGGACAACGGCCCAAACCGAGGACTGTCACTGGGTGGTAATTACAGGGAAAGCCTCCGCCACGTACACAATTATCGATCCGTACAACAGCGACACGGCTGCTTCCGCAGGCGTGAAGACTACCCTCGATCACGGCGTTTTCGGGTCGTACACGATCGACCGCTACGTGGTCGTGTCCGGCCCGGTCCCTGCCGTTTTGCAGTCAGATTTGCGTATCTCATTGTCGTTCTCTCCGGACGGGGTCGTTCAGGCTGGGCAGACGCAGGTGCGTTCGCTGACCGTCCAAGAAGGCTCGGACGGAGCGACACCGCTCTTTCTCTACACGCGCGTGATCGACCCAAGCGGCAATGTACGCTATGCCTACCACACCTCGACCTCAGGAGGGACACTTCACTACTCACGCTCCAAACAGAGCCTCTATCCGGCGGCGCGGCCGTTGTCGGACGGAACGTTCATTTGGGGAAAAGAAACTGTCTCGCAATCCGAGGCGGGAACATGGACTTGGGAGGCATGGGCGGAAGACCCTTCCTATCCAGGGCGTCCGCTCGGGTATGAAATCGCCGCCTACACAATCAGCGCGGAGCCCGCATCATCGACCACAGTCGGTATTCTGATCGCAATTGCACTGACGCTCATAATCACTGGTGCCGTCTACGCGTCGATTCTGCTACGATCCGTCCCTTGATCCTTGTTGTGCGCGTCGTTCATCCGCAACCTTCCGAGCGTTCCGTTCGTGCGTGATCTGCGGAGCAAATGTCAGCTTGAGAGCGTCAAACGAGCACGCGGAAGCGCACTCCCCACACTTGATGCAGTTGTGATCGTCGTGGTCTTCGTGCGGATTGATTCCCATCGGACAGGACGAGGCACAATCGCTACATCGTCCGCAACGGCTTGTGTCAAGTGTGAGATGAAGGAAGCTTACGCGGTTGAACAGCGAAAGCAACGCCCCCATTGGGCACAGGTAGCGGCACCAGAAGCGCGCGATCAACAACATCCCCAGTAGCGTAAGGCCAAGCGTAATCATGTGCACGACAAATGGGCGATTGACATGTGCCACGCCTAGAAAGAGATAGGGGATCGACGCCTCAAGTGATGCGGCCGGGCATATTTTGCAGAACATGGTGTCGGCGAATGCCCACGCAGCGACTACCGTCCCCGCCAGCACAACAAACTTGGAATATGAGATGGGCCTGCTGATGCGCACGCGCCGGAAAGACAGAAGATCGTTCAACGTTCCGAACGGGCAGAACCAGCCGCAGAATCCTCTTCCGGCAAGCAAGCCATAGGCGACAATCGCGCCGATCCAGAAGTAGGGAAACGTTCCATAGACCACGAGATTCTGCATCAGCCCGATCGGGCAGATCGTCACCGCAAGCGGGCAGGCGTAGCAGTGAAGGCCGGGGAAGATAATGTGCGTCATCCCGATCCCGGTAGCTCCGAACAAGCCGAGTACAATTCCGAAGAACTGGCTTATCCTCCGCATGATCGACAATCTCATGTCCCCACTCCCAACATGTGAAGCAAGCGGCTCTCCAGATCTTCAATCCCAAATATCACTTCACCCGTGTCCGTGCGGACGATCGCCGGAACGATAGTCCGATTGGAACGTATGACACCGTGCTTCATCGCCAGATCACGTTGAGTGCTGACATCGATGAATTGGTAGTGGATGTGTTCGTTCGCTGCCGCCATCTGCTCCACCATCGCTTCCGCATACGGACAGGTGTGGCACCATGGAGCGAAGAAGACTATCAGGTCAACATCAGAAGTGACTCCTCCCAGAGCCGCCAAGCCCGCGGGCGTTAGGGAAGGGGCTCCCGGCTCCGCCGATTCGATCCCTACGCACGACGTGCAGAGTACGGCCGCGATCTCTTGCGCTTGTTCATGCTGGCCGCGGGAAACGCCGTAGGCCAGCCCCACAACGACGAGAACGGTCAGGATTACGTACAGGGGCAGACGTTGGTCGCGGAATCGCCACAGGCCCAATCCCAATGCAATTAGCACCGCCCCCGCACCGGGCAATAGCCAAGGTGGGAGATGCACGCGCACCGCCACCGGGGCAGCCACTGCCGTTTTACTGACGGCAACCGTAAGCGGAATCTGTTCCACAATTTGGAAACAACTGATATCAATGCAATACGTATATATCACGTCGAGGGATAGACCGTATCGACCTTCCGCAAGAGAGGAGGATGCGACCAGATTTGCAGCGACGGTGCTCGCAGCAAACGGCGCGATCTCAACTACTGACACCTCGGACGGATCAAGTGTAATCCCACCGGTCGGAGACAAGCTCACGGCGATGTCGTCAGCCTGATATACGGAGCCGTTGTCGACTCTTACCTCAATTGCCGCAGTCCCCCCAGGAGAAAGTGAGACGTCATCGGGAGAAACGGTGAACTTCAGGATCGGCGACTGCGCCCACGCGACAGCACCGGTGATGAGACATGTGGCGAGCAAGAGCAAGATAGCTCGGACACTCGCCCGATAGCTCACTTACCTTCTCCCACAAGCCCGTCGATCGCCTGCCGCAGCGTATCCCCCCGCAGTCGCTTGCCGCGAATAATGCCTTGGCGATCGATCAGGTATGTCATCGGAATCCCGATAACACGATACAGAGAAGAGACTGGGCCGTCGGCGCCATCAAAGATCTGACGATAGGTGAGCCCGAACGATGACACGATGCCGGCAAACGCCCCTTCGTTTCGATCGATATCAACTCCAAGAACAACAACACCGTCATCGGCGTACTCGTTGGCGATCGCTTCGACATTCGCGAGCTCGTCCCGACAAGGCGAACACCAGCTCGCCCAGAAATCTATCAGTACGATCTTTCCTTGCAGGGATGAAAGCTGTATCTTGTCGCCTTCATAATCGGTGAGTGAGAAGTCCGGAGCAGGATATCCAACCTCGAGCGGCGGCTTTGGATCAACCCACGTGTCGCTCTTGTCGATTTCGATCTGCGAGCCGTCGGCCGTTACCCTGGTAACAGCATATACTTCGCCGCCAATGTTGAACGCCTCATCCAACCTGTACCGCTCGTGCGAATCCGGCGACGCCAGAATCGTTCCGTCCCGATCAAGATCGATGAGAAACACTCCGCCTGAAAGATCGTCGAACTCCCCGTCACTGTTTTCATCAATGATGGCAATCTTGTACATCGCACCATCGAGATCGATTTCGCCGCTCTCGTAGTTGTCACGGCAGTAGGTAAGCACGCTGGGCGTATCCGGGTTCCACATGAGGAAGGCGCGATAGCGTCTCTCATCAACGGCTTCTCCGGAGAGCCGGAATGATACGCTCGCCAGGTAGTTCCCGTCCTGTCCGTGACTCATCCAGCTCGCCGCGGATAGGGCGCCGCTTCCATCAACGTCCACATACAGCGTTCCGCTCCCGCCGTCTGAATCCAGTACAACCGGAAACCGCATTCCTCCAAGCGGGACAAGCCCATACATTGCAGTCCCGTGATAGCTCGGCTCGGTCAGAGCGGGAATCGGTTGCGAAGAGAGCTGAATCCCTTGCGGATGATAGTAGCTCGTCAGATCGAGTATCGAGTCGACATAGTGCAAGTCGGCCGTCGCTGCAAATGCGGCCGCGGAAGCAAGGATGCTGAGAACGGCACCCATCCACAAATAGCGACGGCTCATCGATCCGCTCCCTCAATCGCCCGCAGCCGTTGTGCGACAAGATCGTTTCCGATGACCGACAGAATGTCGAATAGCCCCGGACCGACGGCACGTCCCGTTGCGGCGGCGCGGATCACGGCAGCCACATCTTTCAGCTTTGCCCCTCTTGCCGACAGAGTGTCGCGTAGCAGCGTTTCCACATCCTCATGCGAAAACGACTTCGCGCCGGCAAAGGAATCGCATACCGCTGAAACTAGCTCGGCCTGGCGCTCATCGATATTAAGATCGACTTCACTCACCATCGGAACCGGGAACAGGATCAACATCATCTCCGCCAGATCAACCAGGGTGTGGCAACGGTGACGCAACAAGGACGCACCTTGCGCGAGTCGATCCGTTCCGGCTTCTTTCCACATCGATTCAGTAACCGCCCCTCTTGAACAGACAAACGGTTGCAACAGATCCACCAACCGCGCAGGATCGGCTGTCTTGAGATGCTGTTGATTCAGCCAGCGCAGTTTCTCTTCATCGAACACAGCGGCGGAACTCCCAACGGCGTCCAGATCGAACAGCCGAATCAACTCGTCACGCGTGAACACCTCCTGATCGCCGTGCGACCAGCCAAGGCGGGCGAAGAAGTTGACCATTGTCTCGGGGAGGAATCCACGGCGTTTGTACTCGAGTACCGAGGTTACTCCGTGGCGCTTCGAAAGCCGTGTACGATCCGGCCCGAGGATCATCGGCAGATGCGCGAAAGAAGGAAGCTCTCTTTCCAGCGCTCGATATAAGAGAATCTGTTTGGGAGTGTTCGTCAGGTGATCGTCGCCGCGGATAACGTGGGTGATTCCCATATCGGCGTCATCCACTACTACAACAAAGTTGTAAACGAAGCTCCCATCGGAGCGACGGATGACGAAATCCTTGATTTCGTCGTGACTGAATCGCACATCTCCGGTCAGTGCGTCGCGCACCACCGTCTCGCCCGCAGGGATGCGAAACCACCATGCACCATCCTGCTCATAGGCGGCGCCGCTATCCAGCAGCCGCCGTGCCGCATTTTGATGTACGTCGGTGCGATCCGTCTGGCGATAGTACTCATCCCAATCAAGCCCCAACCACTGCATTGCCTCGGCAATCTGATCGATCGATTCCTGCGTTGAGCGCTCTTGATCGGTGTCTTCTATCCGCAGGATGAACGCACCGTCGTGATGACGGGCGTACAGCCAGTTGAACAACGCCGTGCGCGCCCCGCCGACGTGCAAATATCCGGTCGGGCTGGGGGCGAATCTCACTCTGACCATCTCATTACTCCCTTTCCTTATCCTCACCTGCATTCATTCTACCATCACGCAAGCGTGACAG
>Ga0307445_10000533_pt1 | contig 20810 bp, 19 predicted proteins | sample SalMarSW160330MG_FD_202147 | JGI IMG/M metagenome (GOLD analysis project Ga0307445, IMG submission 202147) | Salt marsh sediment microbial communities from the Plum Island Ecosystem LTER, Massachusetts, United States - SW1603-30 | ecosystem: Environmental > Aquatic > Marine > Intertidal zone >... | reverse complement strand
GTTTAACATAAGCAACTTCTGGTAACATGTTTCTTCCGGGTATTACCCCAAGATTTTGGAGCTCTCTTCCAGTCGAATAGACGTTCATGCCCACGAAACCGTGTAAAGTTTGAGTGGTCATTAAAATGGTGATGTTTTCTTCTATCGCTCTTTTGATTGCCTTGTAGACATCGGTACTAACGTGCCCTAATCCCGTGCCAGCAAAAACAATTCCTTTATACCCACTATCAATGTAAAATTCAATTAATTCATTTTGCATCCCGGGATATGAGTAAATAAGAGCTATTTTGTTTTCGAAGCCCGTTTTGAGTACAATTTCTCGATTGTTTCGCTTTTGGACATCATCTTTGAACAGTTTTATTTTTCTATCCTTTCTAACCATTCCAATTGGAATATCATCGATAGTTCGAAATGTGTTTCTTACAGAAGAATGCATTTTTCTAACGAGTGTTCCCCTATGAATTAATCCGTAATCATGAGATGTAGATCCAAGCATAACAACTACAACTTCTGCTATATCTGAAGTTGCAACTGTTGCTGAATTGATAAGATTCAAGGCAGCATCAGACGAGGGTCTATCTGAACTTCTTTGACTACCGGTCAGTACAACTGGAATTGATAAATCTTTTAGCATGAATGATAATGCCGCACTTGTAAAGCTCATTGTATCTGTTCCGTGTCCAATGATGATCCCATTTATACCTCCATCAGCGGCTTTTTTAATTTTAGTTGCTAATTGTTGCCAATATTCGGGTTTCATGTTTTCGGATAATATTTCGAACACGATTTCACAATCAAGATTACATATTTCGGCGAGTTCTGGAACAGAACTAAATAATTCTTCGGGTGTGAACGAGGGGATTACTGCTCCCGTGATGTAATCTAACCTAGACGCAACCGTCCCGCCTGTTCCTAATAGTCGTATGTTTAAGAGATTGTCATTAATTGGGAACTTTTTTTCAGGGATCTTGTAGGTAGCTTCTCTTTTTCCGGTTTTAGTGATCTTTTTCACCTCATTGAGATTTATACCCAGATTATAATTGTTCTTAAGCTTAATTTCAATGAAATCAGGATTTGCATATTCATTTCTAGGAAGAATGATTCCTTTCAATGTTGTTTTGATAGTTTCAATCTCAACTATATCCCAGATCCCTATTTTATTTTCTTCTAAAAACTTTTTCGTTTTACCCTTATAACCTTGTAATTTACTGGTCATTTATTTCAATACCTCCAATCTCTTTTGAATTGCTGTTTTTAATTCTTCAGAAACAATTGCCCCATCAATTTTACCACGTACTTCTTTCATAACTTCACCCATTAAAGGTCCCATTGAACGAATTTTTTTGCTTTTTATGATTTCAATGTTATCATTGATGACCATTTCTATGACTTTTTTTAGTTCATTTACATTCATCTTTTCAATTTTTAATTTTTGTTTGATTTCTTCAATAGATAGATGAGAGTTATCTGCTTTCATAATCAACATTTCTTCAATTGCTTCTTTACTAATCTCTTTTTTTTTTAACTCCATAAATATGTCTTCAAAATCTGAATCTGCAATATTTTCTATATTCTTTCCATCTCTCCTTAAAGCAGTAGTCATTTCTGATATTACATTAATAATTAAGGAGGGATTTTCAGAAAAGATCTTGATTAGTTTTTCGAATAACTCAAGTTTATCATTAAAGATTAATTTCATGATTACCTTCTCTTCCAATTTATGCTTCTTCGCATATCTTTCAATTGTTAACCAGGGGTATTCTGGAAGTTTTTTTCTTATAATTTCAGCTTCTTCAGGTGGATTGAAAATAGCTTTGGAATCAGTATCAGGATATAATCGTGCTCCGCCATGTAATTCCCTCAAAAATTCAGTATTGCCATTTTCTAATGCTTTTCGTGTTTCAGGAGGGACGCCATTAAATGACACTTTTACCCGTTGAATAATGATATCGATAGCTTTTTTGCATTCTTCTTTTAAACCTAAAATCAATAGGAAACAATCATTTTGAGAGTCTGAATTTAGATTTTTTCTAATTTTATTTAATTCCTCATTTGATAATTTATACTTGTTAAGATCTTCATCTGAATGGATCAAACCTTTCAATCCTACGAGCGTTTTTATTTTACTACTAACTTCAGTACCAAATCTATAATCCTCCATCAGTTCAATGCCGAAAATACCCTTAAAGCCTTTCAGATTAATGCCATAGAGCATTTTTCCTTTCTTAATGCCCATTCCTATGAATCCTGAGTTATTATTAATCAGTTTTGTTAAATCTTGACCATTAGGGATAATATCATTTAGTTTTAGTTTTCTTTTTTCTAATTCTTCTTTAATTTTAACTAATCCAAGTTGTCGAGAAATTTCATGATTAATTAAAACGGGGATCCATCCTAATTTCTGAACCCCTTTTATCTCGATCCGAGTCCCTGACTTAATGCTCACATTAATATCTTGACGTATTGAGCCTAAAACTTTTTTTACTTTTGTTGACCATAAAAGCAATCCTAATCGTTCAGCACATTCTCTACATTCATCTGGATGATTTATATCAGGATCGGTAGTGATTTCAACAAGGGGAATTCCCAATCTATCCAACCTAAAATAGTTAGTCTTGTTTTCAGTCTTAATTCTTCTAGCAGCTTCCTCTTCTAAGCTTAAAATATCAATGCCAATTTTTTTTCCATTTTTTAGCTCCACGTATCCATCTGTTCCTAAGATCATCGTTCTTTGAAATCCACACGGTACGCTACCATCTAAATAATTTTTCCTGCAAACGTGCATTTCTTCAATTATATTGGCGTTTAATAGCATTGCTACTTCCAACGCAATTTTTCGTGCCTCTTCATTGCATGAAAAGGGAGGAGTATCATCCATTTCATAAGTACATATCACGTCATTATAACCCTCATATATAACATCCATGCCTTTTTCATATTCTGTTAGCATTGCTTTATCAAACGTCCCCATTTCTCCTAAGACAGGTCGCATTAATCTTTTAATGGTAAAATCGGGTTCTTTTGTTCCTTGGAGATTTGTTGGACACCTGCAAAACAGTTTAGTATTAGTATCAAGTTGTTGATGTATTTCTAAGCCACATTTGAGGCCTAACTCTTTATAATTAAATTGTTTCATAAAAGATCATCATAATATTTTAAACAATAATAATAACAAGATCTAATCAAGTAGGAAAATTTAAAATTATTATTAAAAAACTAAGTTTTTTGCGACATATGGTCCATCTGATTTGTAACCTAATTTATAAAACCAGTTTCTTGCCCCTACTCCGCTGATAACTGCTAATTTTTTTGCATCATACTCTTCTCTTGATATTTTTTCTGCTTCTTCCATAAGTAACTTACCAAAACCACGGTGTTGAATCTGGTTAAAATAATTAGGAATCGTCTCTGTTGGAACAATTTCACCGACAATTCTAATTTCTCTTACAATTAATGTCTTCCCATCATTTAACTCAGATCTATGTGAAAGTTCAGAAGGTTTTCGCAATCGCAAGTAACCTATTAATAAATCATCCTTTTCATATGAAAGAAATATTTCATCTCCTTGGGATGCTTCATAATTTAATCTCTTTAACTTAAATTCTTTAAAATTGTTTTCAAAATATGGTTCTTTATTAAAAGCGAATCCATACTCTCGACATCTGATACATTTACATTTTGAGTTGGTCTGATCCAATCTCAACTTTACTAACTGTCTTAAGTTACTTTTATTACATCCCGCCTCGATTAATGGAGCTGGTATATCTCTCATTATTCTTTGAATTCTAACATAAGGGGGGATTTCTTTTTTAACTCGTGCAATCAAATCTATTAATCGATCAGTCGAGTATGGATGATATATGCCGTTTTTCCACCATTCATATAATTCCGTGCCTTTTATCACCAAACACGGATATATTTTTAGCATGTCTGGTTTATAGTCCGAATTAGAAAATAATATATGAAATAGCTTTAAATCTCGATCAAAATTTGAACCAGGCAAGTTCGGCATAATATGGGCATTAATTTTAAGCCCGGCGTCTCGAGCAATTCTTATTGCTTCAACACTATCCTTTGTAGTATGTCCTCGGTTTACTAACTCAAAAACGTCATCAAAAACGGTTTGAATCCCAAGTTCTACACGTGTTACTCCATAAGATAACATTCTATCAACATGTTCTTCTTTACAGTAATCGGGTCTTGTCTCAATAGTTAAACCAATTAACCGTCGTTTTGAGTTTTCGGCCAATCGTTTCGCTTCATTTAAATTGGATACTTTTTTCTGCAGAATACCTTCATAGGCTCCTTGAATGAATGATTCTTGATAATTGAGTGGAGTAGATAAAAACGTACCACCCATACAAATCAGTTCGACCTTATCTATAGCATGACCAATCGCTTCTAGATCAGTTATTCTGCTTTGAACTTGTTTATAGGAATCATATTGATTATTAATGGATCGGAGTGCGGCAGGTTCTTGTCCTGTATAAGATTGGGCTACTTTTTGCCCAGGTTGAGATTTTTGTCCTGGACAGTATATGCAAGTACCTGGGCAAGGAAGTGGTTTTGTCATAATAGCAATTACTGAAACTCCCGAGATTGTTCGTGTCTTTCTTCTTTTAAGTAGTGGCGTTATAATTCTTTTTTCTTCACTTGAAGCGAATTGTAAAATAGTTGCATTCTTTATGACGTTATCAAGAAAATATTTTTTTCCTATTTTTCCCTTTAAAGTTGTAATTTTATGACGTGGTGTATTGGGGTTTTCAATTAAAAAATTTATCATTTCTCGAGAAATCTTTTCCAGTTTATCAGAATCATCAAAATCTTCAACCATCTAGTAAACATAGTTTTTATAATAGGATAAATTTTTTGATATGCTAACAAAAAATCTAGATGAATTTTTAGATTCATAACTCAAATTCTTATTTTTTTTCCTGTGAAATCCCTTTTAAATTTACCAAAATCATCCATTTTACTTAGTTGAGATAGACTAAAAATAGGACCGTCCTTACATACTAACATTCCAACGGGATCAATGTTACAAAGTCCGCATAAGCCGCAACCACATCTCATAATTCTCTCCAAACTGGCGAATAATTCTATTCCTTGCATTTTACAGATTTGAAAGAGCTTATGCATCATAATTTCTGGACCACATGTATATACAATAATATTCTTCAGATCGTCTTGGTTAAATTTACTAATAATTTCTTCAAAGACATTCGTTGGAAAACCTTTTTGACCATAAGAACCGTCGTCTGTACAATATAAAAATGCGTTATTTTTGTTTTTTAAATCGAACGACTTATCTAAAAATATTAATTCATTCTTATTTTTTGCTCCTTCAATTACTTTAAACATGAAGCCAGACTCTTTTAATCGATTTGCAAGGAATTTTAACGGAGCCATACCGGTACCTCCTCCAATTAAAAATATGTGCTTTGATGATTTAGAGGGCATTTTAAAATGATTACCAAGTGGACCTCTTATCCCAATATAATCTCCAATTTTTAATTCTTGCAGAGCATTTGTGCATTCTCCGACATTTTTAACCGTAATTGACCAATTGCCACTTTTCTCGTGATCGGATATTGACATAGGAATCTCATCTACTCCCGGTACCCATATCATAACAAATTGGCCTGGTTTTGGAGTGGGATAATTCTCCAATTTGAAGGTAATTGTTTTTACGGCAGAGCATTCTTCGATAATTCGATTAATTTTTACAGTTTTTATTATATTTTCAGTCAAAAATCGGGCACCTTTTGTGTTTCAAAGTTATGAGATAATCCTTTTATCTCAGTTAAATTTTTAAAATTATTTAATGTTAGATATTCTCTTATCCCTGAGTTGATCTTTTCAACTATATCAAAGCCTTGATATAAGATTGAACCAATTTGTATAGCTGTAGCTCCAGCAAGAAAAAATTCAATAGCATGTTCCCATTTAGATATACCACCACATCCAATTATGGGAATCTTTAAAATCTTATAAAGATCATAGACTTTTTTCACGGCGATTGGGTGAATGGCCCTTCCAGAAAGTCCTCCGCTTCCGTGGGACAGAATTGGTCTCATTGTGTTAATATCAATCACCATTCCTGCTAAGGTATTTATTGCAACAACGCCATCAGCACCTCCTTCTTGGGCAGCGAGAGCAATCTCACAGATATCAGTGACGTTAGGGTTTAATTTCACAAATAAAGGAATCGATAATTTTTCCTTAAGAAGTTTCGTGAGGTTAAACGTGAGATCTTTACTTATACCAATAGAAGAAACCTCAGCATGTGGACAAGATATGTTAATTTCGATTGCATCTGCTCCTGCCTTTTGTGCTTTTAATGCTACATCTAAATATGATTCATTAGTATCACCAAATACACTCACTATTAAAGGAATATTATTTACTTTAATCTCTTTTATTTCTGAGATGAAGTTCTCGATTCCAGGATTCCCTAATCCTACACTATTTAGGAAGGTCCCCGGAAAAATTTCTATAATTGAAGGATTTTTATATCCTTTTCTGGGTTTTGGACCAATAGATTTTGTTGTTATCGCCCCTAAGCCTGTATCCATAAGTTTCTTCATATTGGAAAAAGAAACTCCTAATATACCGGAAGCTAGAATGATTGGTGATTTTAAATTTAAACCCGATAAAATTACCTTTAGCATTACATTATAATTTAAGAAAGTATTATTATTATTATTATTTGAGAAAATCAAATTGCAAGTTGGTTGAAAAATGAACTGTTTTATCATTGATACTTTATTAGGAATCTATGCCTTGGATGAGGGAGAAACAATTGTCAATTTTATTGACTTTAGCAAAGATGAAAAGAAAGCTATTGATTTTTTCAAATCTTTAAAGGAAAAAAGTATCAGTAAGGAATATGAACAATTTCTCCAAGAAATCAGTAGTTCTGGGTTTGATAATTTAATTTTTGATAACGAGATATTAGCAAAAACTACGAATATCAATTTGGGATTAAAAATAACTCTTACCCCTGAAGACTTAGAATTCAGAAATTTTCGATTGAATTTAAAAGAGCAACTTAAAAAAATTGGAAATTACCAGAGCTTAGATGATCTCTCATACCATTTTAAACGTGTTCAAGAAATTTTAATCAAAACCAATATCAGAGAAGCTGGAGGAAAAGAGGATTTAATAATAATTCAAGTTACTGAATCACTTGAAATTGTAAAAAAGTCAATAAGCTTATTTGCAAGTCGATTAAAGGAGTGGTATGGATTGCATTTTCCTGAATTAACTGATAAATTGATCGAAGACAATATAATTTTAGCGAAAATGATTGATAGAATAGGTCATCGAGATAATTACACACTAGACAATATTAATCTATATTTTGATTTCAAGGATGAAAGAAGTGAGATGCTGCAAGGATTAGCAGCTCGTTCTATGGGAGCAGATATAGATCTTACTATTATTAAAAAATATGCTCAAGAGATTTTAGATTTAGATGTTTTTCGGGAAGAACTTGAACAATATCTTGAAGAATTAATGATGGAAGCAGCACCTAATCTTACAACACTTATTGGGAGTTTGATTGGAGCAAAATTGATAGCAAAAGCTGGAAGCCTGAAAAATTTAGCTTATATGCCCGCCTCAAGGATTCAGCTTTTAGGAGCTGAAAAAGCATTATATAGATTTCTTAAAACTGGTGAAAAAAGACCAAAACATGGATTAATTTTTCAGTGGAATTTAATTAGAGGAAGTAAAGCTTATATCCGCGGAAAAATTTCCAGAGTTATTTCAGGGAAAATAGGAATTGCTTCAAAAGTAGATTTTTTTAAAGGAGCCTTCATAGGAGATATTTTAGCAAGAGAAAGTGAGGAAAAAATTAAAGAACTGGAAATGAAATATCCTAAACCGCCCGTAAAAAAAAGTCAGGTGCAAACAAAATCAAAATCAAATAAAATGCAAGCAAAGAAGAAACCTAGAAGGAGGGAAAGCTAATATGAGTAATTTTAATATTAGAACCCATCCAAAATACGCTAACGTTTATATTTCTGGTCCTCCACACAACCTCAAGCTTTATACTAAAAATTTGGTTCCTGGAAATAAAGTATATGGGGAGAAATTGATTGAATTTAAAGGAGAAGAATACCGAGAATGGGATCCCTATAGAAGTAAATTAGCAGCCATGATATTGGAAAACCCTTTAACTGATTTCTTATCCGGCGATTTAAAATGTTTGTATTTAGGTGCATCATCAGGTACTACAATATCTCATCTTTCAGATATATTTTGTGAAGGGATAATTTATGGAGTTGAATTTTCTGAACGGAGCATGCGTCAATTAATTCAAAATACAAATAAAAGGAAAAATATTATTCCAATTTTAGGTGACGCTAATTTTCCAGAAAAATATTCTAATTCTATTTTTACGAATATTGATATAGTTTATCAAGATGTAGCTCAACCAAACCAAGCACAGATTGCTATTGTGAACTGTGATTATTATCTTAAGGATAAAGGATTTTTAATTCTCGCAATTAAATCTCAATCAATAGATAGCGTTCAAAAACCTGAAAAAATTTATATTCAAGAAATAAAGATTTTGGAAAAAGCTGGTTATGAGATAAGTGAAAATTTTAATATTCACAGATTTGCAGCAAATCACATTATTTTAATTGCACATAAATAATCTTAGCATTACTTCTATAAGCGAATTTTGTTTTTTTCAAAAGGTGTTAATTTTTTTAAATTATTCATATAAAATCGGTAAATTTTTTCGAGTATAATTCTTCGCGAATTATTTTTTTCGTTGTTTCCCATGAATTTCTCGCAATAGGGGGAGCTTTCTTATGCGTTCTAACCCAGTCACGAAGGAAAGTAGTACTCCGCAAGTCTGATGGATACCCTGATCCAAAATCTCCATATTTATTCTTTAGTTCTTCAATGATTCTATCTCTCTTATCTTTAGCAATTATTGAACTTGCTGACACGATTGGATATGAATCATCGGCCTTATGTTTAGAAATGATTTTTTTTGGCGAATAATTTAGCAATTTAGCAATTGAACGCCCAAATCGATCTTCTTTAACATCAGCAGCGTCAATATATACAAAATCTGGTTTTAAGTGATTTATTATTTCAGCCATTTTTAATTCTTCAAGGTGATTTAATGAAATTCTAAGAGAAAGTCTTTCATCAATTTCTTTCGGTGATACAATCACGTTTTGATAAGAATAGCATATTGATTTTATTTTTATAGATAATTCGCTTCTTTTTCTCATTGTTAATTTCTTCGAATCCTTCACTCCCAAACGTGAAAGTAAATTGATATTTTCTTCGAGAAAGCAAACACCACAAATTACCATTGGGCCTAGAACGGGTCCTGTCAACATATAATTCGATATGAATTATATTCTACCAGCCTCATCTAATCCACAGATCAATTTAGAGGTTATTTGCTGTTCCTTTGACGAGTTCGATAAATTCATCTTCGTTATCTATATTTTCTAAATCTCTAACTTTTACAATTGGTATGACGTTATTCTTAGTAGTATCAGATACGTTAATGTCATTGTTTATAATTAAAAGACTTTTTTTTTGAAACAGATTTGTAAATATTTTCAAGCAATTTAAATTGATTTCAGAAATTTTTTTCTGTTCTTCAGAGATCCCAGAAAAGATAGGATAGATATTGACTTGTTTTTCAGAAGATGAATAAATTGAAAATTTGAACGGGATGGGTCCCTTACTATACCAGTATGTTGACATTCCAATATCCTCAATTACGTCATTGATATGAGCTTCAAAAGGATTTAAATCTTTTTCTTCCCCAATAGTTGATTCTTGAAATTTGAATTTTATTTTCCAACTAAAAGGGTCCATTCTTTTTAGGATCATATTATCGTGTAATGTTTCAAGAATTTTTAAAGCAATACTTTCCGATGGTCTCATGCTGTCATTTTCATAAGCACATACGGTTCTTTTCGTAACTCCCAACTTTTCAGAGAGTTCTTTTCTTGAAATTGATTCTGATTCTCGTTTAAATTTCATTAATTGCCCATCCAAGAAGATAATGCCCCCTCCTCGCCTTGCTAAGATGTAGGGATAGTCATCATGTTCGATTATTTTTTGAAATGTATTCATTGAAATAAAGGGTAATCCATATCGCATATAGACGGAATTATCCTCTAATTGTTGATACCTATTTCTAAGTCCAATCAATAATGGTTTTGATTTGAGTAATAATGATAGTGATTTAATGTCATTTACTAATTCAATATTAAGATTATCGATATTTGGAAATATTTTAACACTAAAAATAGAGTCTTTTTTTTTTGCTAGTAAATCAAAACAAAATTTATTCTTCTTATCGTTAAAATTATCAAGCAAAAAAGTCTCAAAATTAGCTTTTAGTAATATGGTATTAATTTTTTCAATAATTTCACTAATCATAATATCGGCATTATATGAAATACAAAACTCTTAAAAAAATATCTGATTAAGAATAATTACGAATTACCTGAGTGTTAATTTAAGAAAATTCGAATCTGTAATGATCCCGAGGTATTCATCAAATTCTTTCACTAATACAGCTGAATATTTCACTAATAGGTTTGAAATATCCTTTACACTCCAAGTTTTTTCAACTTCAGGAAAAGGTAATTCCTTAAAATTCATAACATTGATATTAATTAACTCTGGATTTTCAATGATGAGTTTTTGTATTTTTTTGGAAGTTATACTCCCTAGATTCTGCCCATTATTCCCTATTATTGGTATTTGGGAAATACTATATTTATTCATTATTTCCATCGCATCTTTCATTGTTGAATTTGAATTAATGCTATAAATTTGTTTTGTCATAATATCCGAAGCAATATTTTCTGTTTGTTCTCTCTTTCTACGTTCTTTTTCTAAAAATTCATATATCTTTTTAAATTTAGAATAAGGAGGATCCATTGTCTCATTTTCAATTCGAGAGACGGTTGATTGGGGGATTTTTAAGATTTTGCCAAGTTCTTTTTGGCTGATATTCAATGATTTCCTTAGACTCTTGATTTCATTTAGTTCTGGTAAATTATTCATTACTAATTCCATTTATCCATAAAATTTATTTAGTATAATCTGAACGCATAAAAAATGCTGCAGAGTTATTTTCATTTCAATAATTATTAAATAAGCTCATTAATTTAAAAACGTAGTTAATATTTAAACATCGTTATAGATAGAAGAACTTGGTTTAGCAATATGTTAAAAATTACAAATGCAAATTTTTTACCAATCGAAAAAAGTGAAAATCCAGAAATAGTTGAAAGAAAGGGTATAGGGCATCCAGATTCCGTATGTGATGCTGTCGCGGATGCTTGCTCAAGAGCGTTATGTGCATATTATTTGGAACATTATGATCGCGTATACCATCATAATGTTGATAAAGCAGCTTTAGTTGGAGGAACTGCGAAACCTACTTATGGTGGAGGGATGATAATTCAACCTCAATATTTTCTAATAGTAGGGAGAGCAATCAATCAGATTCTTACACAGTGTGGAACTGAATCTAAGTTAGATTATATACCTGTTGCGACAATATGCATCGAAACCCAACGAATTGAATTAGCAAAAATTTTTAGAAATCTCGATTTAAATCGAGATATTCAATTTGATTATGCTGTTCGTCCTGGATCAATAGATTTAACAGGTGTTTTTGACTCATCACATCATTCTGAGGAGGTTCCTTTAGCAAATGATACGAGTTTTGGAGTAGGCTTTGCTCCTTTCTCTGATGTTGAGAATATAACCTTAGAAGCAGAAAGATTGCTCAATTCTGCAAAATTTAAAGATAAATGTAAGGGTTCAGGTGAAGATATCAAGGTAATGACTGAAAGAATTGGTAATAACGTAGGAATTACAATCGCAGCTGCAATGGTTAGTAAATACATACATGATCTTGATGAATATATGAGTTATACTAATCAAATTAAAGATGCTATTTTAGATTTAGCAGCAAAATTAATTCCAGATAGAGAAGTCACTTGCCAAGTAAATGTTGGTGATAATATTGAAAAAGGATTAGTTTACCTTACAATTACAGGAACTTCTGCAGAAGCTGGTGATGATGGTGAAGTTGGTCGAGGAAATCGATCTAATGGTTTAATCACTCCTTGTCGTACAATGAGTTTAGAAGCTGTCTGTGGAAAAAATCCTATAAATCATGTCGGAAAAATTTACAATATTTTGGCAACGAACATGGCCAGAGCGATTGTAAAGCGGGGTGAGGGAGATATCGTTGAAGCACATGTCAAACTACTATCACAAATCGGTCGTCCCATAACTGATCCCTGGATTAATTCAATTGAATTGATCCCAGCTGAAAATGTGAACTTTAAAAGCATAGAGAAAATAGCAGCTGAAGTAAGTGAAGAAATGCTGAGGAAAGAAAGTCTAATTGATTTGAGGAAACGATTAATAGAAGGGAAAGAGCAAGTATTTTAGAATTTTAAAATAAAAAAATTATTTTTTTTACTCTTTTATATATAACAATACTATTATTTATAACAAGAATAAGTAATATTAATACATGATTTTATTTTGATCTAATAAATACTTCAAAATCAGTGATTGTGCCTTGAGTTTAGATAAATGGATAACAGATCCAAAAAAAATAAAAAAAAAACAAATTCCAAAAAAGGAAATTATTGAAGAGCAAATTGACGATATTAAATATCAACCATCTGAATTTGAAACCAAGATAGACTCACAAATGCTAACCAAATTTGTACTTACGTGTTCAGATTCGAAGTGCAAGTATAAAAAAACATTAAGAAAGAAAAATCTTAAAGATAAAGATAAGACTTGCCCACGATGCAAGAAGGAAATGAAGGTTAAAATAATAACTGATTAGTCTTCCTTCAATACATTAGGAAGGTTATCGAGATCAAATTGGGTTTCACAATTTGGGCAACGATTTTTCTTTTTACTGTATTTTAAAATGAGATATACAAAGAATCCTAATCCTGCGGTGAGAGTGACTAAGAAGCATAAAACTTCATGATAAATGTGTTCAAAGTTTTTTCGCCTTAGTTCTACATTTGCTTCACACACTGGGCAATAGACCACGTTTTTTCCCGTATTAATCAACCAAATATTGATACTTTAATTAGTTTTTAAAATAATTCTTCTTTAAATTATTTTTTGAATCTAAAAGAGTAATGTGAATTATAGAAGACATCCATAAAACGAAAATTCTACTCTTTAATCGCCATTTTTTTTTTTCTTCGTTAAATCAGATAAGAGATTCCAGGTACTATTCACTCCTAACTCATCTAATTTTTTTCGTTCTTTATTTATATCCTCGGAATCTTGTCTACTTTCTTCATCATTCATTATTAATTTCTACTTCAATTTCAATATTTTTGAATATACTTAATTTATCCAACTACATCTTAATAAATCTATTTTGATGTCAATTTGGATTAACATTAAAAGCCTAGAATTTTATATCAAATTATATTGTAAATTATCATAAAAAGGTCTTCTATCATACCAACATGTTATCATTGCGGAGAAAATGTTTCAGAAATACATCATTGCTCTCAATGTGATCAAAATTATTGTTCTTTTCATAAAAATCCAATAGATCATGAATGTAATCTAGTAAAAGAATCCTTAAACATTCACGCTTTTCAAACAACCCCTCAATCAACCACTTCCTCATATCAATCATCCACAATTGAGGCAGTGCAAGGAAGTTCTGTAGTTAGAGGGACCACTGATGGCACATATACTTGGTATAAACAAGAAAAACAACTACCCAATAATGCATTTGATCCAAATTCGGGGATAAATTTTAAAGGAATTCTATTGTCTCATAAATCTGAATTAGTACATTTTTTAATCGCGAGTATCATAATATTTGGTATTGGTTTATGGTCTTTTTATGAGGTTGTATCATATGGTTTAATCTGGGCTTGGTTCATGCTTTCAGGATTTTATGTGACTGCTTTTCTCTTTCATGAATTCGGTCATCGACAGGTAGCACTACACTTTGGTTTACAAACAAAATTTAGGTTGCTTACTTATGGAATACTTATGACTGTAATAACATTGGGGCGAATGGCTTTACCTGGTGCGGTTGTTGTATTAGGTTTAGATAAAATAAGCAGGAAAACGGGATTATGCAAAGCTGCAGGACCACTTGTTAATTTGATTTACGGTTCCATTCTTTTATTAATTTCCTTCATTTTACCCAATTCAGTATATCCCTTGAATTATTTTATTGGGTACGGTGCTCAATTTAATTTTATGCTTGGGTTATTTAACATGATCCCAATGGGTATTTTAGATGGTCAAAATATTTGGAAGTGGAATAAAAAAGTCTACATCTCACTTATCATACCTTTAGCAGTTTTATTAGTCATAACATTGATTAGCATATCGGCTCCTGTTGGATCCAATCCATATATCCCAATATCATAAAATTTAACAGATTATTTTTTTTATATCATATAATGATAAAATATCAAAGAAATAGTTGATATTTTTAAATTAATGTCTTAGGATAATTCAATCTCATGTCTTTTTGTGAATTTTGTGGAGAAAAAATTGGGTATTTGCCTTTTAAATGTAAATATTGTGGTGGGGTTTTTTGCAAGAAACATAGATTACCCGAGAATCATGAGTGTACATTTGAATTAAAACACGTCCCTTTAGTGCCAAACACGTCTACAGGAGGGAATCCTTTACTTATTAAACCACAAAAGTTAAAGTCTAAGTCAAAACAACAAAAACAACTGAATAATTATTTGAAACGTCAAGACCAACATTACATACCAAGGGTGAAACGATCAAATAATTGGAATGCGAATTTTGGAGGTACGAAAGCGCTTTTGATTTTTATTTTAATTTTATCCATAGTGGCTTCATTATTTAGACAATTTAATCTTCAATTATACATATATTTTAGTTTGAGCGGATTGATCAATAATTATGCATTTCAAACGATTATCACTTCGCTTTTTATTACAGATATCGATCTATTTAGCTTCTATGCCTTTTTGGATATAATTTTTTTAGCTATCATGCTTTTTTTCACATATTTGCTGTCCAGAACTATTGAAATACGATTTGGATCATTTTTTCTTTTCAAGCTTTTCATGGTCTCCAGTTTTTTTTCCCTTCTATTTTTCATCCTTTTAAGACTCACATTGATTGAAATAGTTCCAATAACCATAATAAATGCAATTCCTATGGGATTCGCGTGGGGAGGAATTTTAGGTTTAATTTCATATTCCTTGTTCCCCATCATGAATCAAGAAATAACCGCATTCATGGCGATTATTCCTATAAGATTGAAAGGGAAAACTTTCTTATATGTCATTATCATATTAAGAATATTCCCAATATTGTTTAGTCCTCTTTCTTTCGTGGTCTATCTTCCTGATTTAGGTGGAATTTTAGGAGCTTGGATTCTTTTTCAATATCAAATAAAAAGAAATTAAAAAAAAAGAAAAAAGATCATGAAAATTATCGAGTTAAATGAAGATTTAATAGGAAATAATGAGAAATTAGCTTCTGCGAATAATGAATTATTCAAAAAAAATAAGATAAAATCTTATGATATTGTAGGCGCTATTGGAGCAGGTAAAACAGCTTTACTGGAGGCAATCGTTAGTCATATTTCCAATGATTTTAATGTGCTTGTGATTAATGGGGATGTAGCAACAAGAATTGATGCTGACAGAATAGAACAGCATGGGGCAAAATCGATCCAAGTGAATACAGGAAGGGAATGTGCTTTAAATTCTTATCATATCAATCAAGTACTAAAAAATATTGATTTAAAAGATTATGATATTGTTTTTATTGAAAATGTGGGTAACTTGATTTGTCCATCCGATTTTATTTTAGGTGCTGACAAGAGGATTGTAGTTGTATCAATCACGGAAGGAGAATGGGTAATAAAAAAGCATCCGTTATTGTTTAAGATGTCAGATATAGCGGTAATTAATAAAATCGATTTAATGGATGTTATGGATATAAATATTGAGGAGATGATTTCTGATGCACGCAATATCAACCCTAATTTAGAAGTAATTACGACAAGTGCTCAATCTGGGGAAAATATTTCTAAATTCATAAATTTGCTCCTCTCATGAGAAAATTGCAAGAAAATGTGTTTTGAACTAAATTAAGAATAAAAGCAAAAGAACATTTCTAATATTAATTATATAGAAAATATTCATTATTAATCATAAACATGTCGCTTAGATCATACAATCAAGAATTAGGTCTACTTATTGATAAGATCGTCAAGGTCTACCTAGAAGGAGAAGGATTTTTTGTAGGTCAGTTAAAAGGAGTCTCCGAAGATTCAAATCTTATACTTGTAAACGCTAAGAACCATAAAAATCATGCTTTTCCTAAATTATTAATACGTAGCTCATTTTATAATTTTGTGACAATAGAGGATGAACCATTTCCCATGAAAGCTTTATCAGAGAGAATTGGGACGATTTTCTCTGGACACGTTAATTACATAGAAGATCAAAACATCATTTCAATATTAAATGGTAAAATTATCGTTGATGAAAATGGTGTGAGAGGGACGGGTCCTTCTTCTGATCGCGTAAAGAAAATTTATGAGCAATTTATACTAGATATTGAGAAATAATTGTATCCTTTTATTTTTTTTCCAATTTAAGAAGGTCTTTCTTGTTCAAAAACATTAAGCAAGTTTTTTAATCTTAGATCTTGAATTATATTCTTCAATATGGCTTTACCAAGCGGTGTAACCCTAATAATGTCTAAATCTTCAATTTCTCTTAAATAATCATTAGCAATTAAAAATTTAATATCTGAATCCCACACATCAGAAAATAGGGTCATAAGATCTTTTTTTGGTAAATTTTCTTCTAATTCCTTACCAAGAGCTGTTATCAATGCCAAAATTCCATATTGGGAGGGTGATATTGTATCATCCATTCCATCGGTGGTTAACACGTAGAAGTTTTGATCAAAAAATTTAGTTTTTATTAGTTCAAATCCTACATTTTGCAAATTTTGGTAAACTTCACTTATAATTTCCTCAAAATCTTGGTTACTACTAAGGGTTTTCAAGTCTTCTTCTCTAACTAACTTTTGAGGATTTGTTAAAATGAGTTTCGTTATTTTTCTAACCGTTTTTTCAATTTCTTGATTTTCCATAATCTAGTCACTATCTATAATTTTTATTATTTTTATATTGTTAATTTGATTTTTTAGTTCTAAATTAGATATGATAAAGACGATCGTATAATCATTGAAAGTTGAATTTCGTTCAAACAATTGAATTAATTTTCGAATTGTTCTGAATATTGATCCTCGTTTATTATAAGTATCAGGAATAAAAGCATTTGAAATAATGATTGTTTTTGATCTTTGGAGCATCTTTATTGCAATTTGCAATATAATTATAAAATAAATCTTTTCAGGGGTAGTTAGGTCATTAAATGGTAAATTATCGTTCTTGGTTCTGGTAAATTGAGGATGAATTAATAATTTTTTATAATCCTCTGTAATTGATATTTCTAGGTTTATTCGTAAATTTATCTCATTTAACAATAAATTGAGTGTTTCCTCTAATTTAGTCACATGAGACTCTAATATGAAATACCCTTCGAACATTTTATCGAATTTTTGATCTGCATCAGAAATAGTCATTTTATTTTTATTTTTATTTAAAAAGTTAATTAATTTGCCAAGTTCGTCTGTTAAAGCCTCAAAATTAATGATAGAATCATCATTTACATACGTTTCACTTGTTAAAATCGTTTCCATTCTTAATTCAAGATCTGATAATGCGAGTTCTATTTGGGAAGGGGTTTTAATAGACTTAAAATCGATTTTTTGTACTTGTTCACTCAAGCTTACATCTAAACTTGTAAGTGCCTTTTTTAGTTCATTTTCTTTTATCTTTGCTTTATTTTCATCTTCCTTTATCAAATGTACTAGTTTATCATAATCTTGAGTAATGATTTTAAATTGGGGGAATAAATCGTCATGTATCTGTGAAATTTCGTCAAGATTTAGTTTTAATTTGTTAATCTCGTACTGAATTTCTCTTGCTTTAATTTGTAATAATCTGATCTTCTCAGCATTTGTCATTTCAGAATCTAAATCTAAAAGAGAATTGAGTTCTTCTTCATTTGTTATTAATTTTGAGGATATATCCATATTACGAGTAATTTTATTAATATAGCTGAAACACATTTTTTTTTTATTTGTCAAGTTTTGTAAAATATCATTATTCTTCTGGATATCTTTATTTACATTGTCAATTTGATTTTTCTTTTTTTGATAATCTTGTGCTAAATAGCTTAATTTGGTTTTGTTTTCTATTAATGATTTATTTAACTTTTCTAATAAATCCGAAATTGCTTTTATTTCACTTGATTGTTTAAATGTTTTAGCAATCTCTAATTCTTTATTGAGTCGAGATTTTTCATTATTTAGTGTAATGATTTGAAACAATTTTATTATTTTGTGAGTCAGATTAATTAGATTTGATAATAAATCAGTATTTAAATCGATTGATTTAAGATAATTCTTTAAATATTTTAAAAGATTAATTGATTCTTTAATCATAGGGTAAAAAGAATCTAGATTCTTTATTAAATTCTCTACGGGTATAGGATCTAAATTTGTGATTAATTCAACTAAATTTTCATCCTTAATAGAGATTATATCATCGTCTTTAATCTTACCAATGATTAAAGTTAATCGATCTTGGATGAGATATTTCCGTGTTCCTATAGTTATTTGTCCATGCTCATCTTTAATATTCATTTGTTCATTCCTGACCAAAATGTTTTTTGAATTTCTTAAATTCTTCTGCCTTCAATTTTTTCCTCTTTCTAATTAAATCTACAGGGTCTTGTTCTTGGTCTATTCCAATTAAATTTTCATCTTGAAATTTTTTTTCGAATTGAGATTTAAATAATTCTATTTTCTCAGATATTTCTTCACTAATTTCTAATTCTTTAGATTGATTGAAAGGAACATCGATATTACTTAATTTTTCTCTTGATTTTTTCCTCCTTCGTCTTTCAAATTCTTTTGCTGACAATTTTAGGTAATCTTGATAGCCTTGATTTTGTTCTTCTTGCTTTAATTTCAATTTCTCTAATTCTTCTTTTTCCTTCATTTTTTGTAGGAGGGCTCTTCTCTTGTTTAAATCAGAGGCTGTTAGCAATTTTTCATATTCACTAAAGAATTTCTCAAAAGATAAATCAGGATCGTCATAAAAAGCATTCTTGAAATCATTTTTAATCTCATTATCAAATTCCTCAGGAATCATCTCCAATTCTTTTTTTAATTTTATAGCTGTAATTTTTCCGTAATAATCCCTTATTACAGGGATTAATTTCATAAAAATTGAATTTTGATTTAATGAATCTAAAAGATTAAACCAATCATTCATCAAAATAGAATTAACATAGGAAATCTGTTGATTTACCTTACTAATTTTTTGCTGGGAAATTAAGTAAAGCCCCAGAATTTTGCTCTTTTCTTGATCAATATTCAGTCTTAGTAAATGATTTTTATATTGTTCCTTGTATTTTTTTAGTAAATTATCTTGAAAATTAAGGAAATTAGTGATATTCTTGTTAGTGATTTGAGTGAGTTCATTATATAATTCTTGGAGGTGAGTTAACATCTTTTCAATCTGTGTTTTTTCAATTTTAAGAGAATTTACTTCATAAATCTGCTTTTTTGATTGGTTGACTTGTTCTATGGAAAAAGAAAGGGAATTCAATCTATTTTGCAAGGTATTTAATGGTTCTGTAATGCACTTAATTCTATTTAAATCAAAAATTAAATCTTTTGACATTATTCATCACTTCTTTTTTTATAACTCTTTTAAGGAATTAAATTTCAGGGGGTTTTTTAGTGCTATTTAGTTTTTTCTCATTTCCTTCATCTATTTTTATACTTTTAGTTGTAGCTAATGTATTTTGACGTTCGACATGAATTGCTGTGCCACCGACTAATTTTAAGGAATCATGGAAGAGATCGTAAGTTAGGAGATCACTAGATATAGCCTTTAATAATGCAACCTTAGTCCCTCTTTCAATATCAGATCCAGAATACCCATGAGTTAATTTTAATAACCCCTCTCCTTTAATTTTTTTAGAGATTTCATTCCATAATACCATATCGTCAAATTCCGTGACTTTTTGACCCATTTTATTTGTGATATCTTTTTCAATCTTTTGTATACGATTATATTCATCATCTAAACGAGTAAAAATTTGATCATCAACGCCTATTTTTGCTTGCTTGATTTTATCTAAAAAAGCTTCAATTATCTGTTTTCTAAGATTATAGTCTGGAAAATCAAACTTGAAATGAAATGTAAATCGCCTCCATATTGCTGAATCTAATTGATGTTGGTGATTTGTAGCTCCAAAAATAGCAAGGGGTACCCCTTCATAATTTACTCTATCAATTACTTGTAAAAAAGAAATAACAGCACGTTTGATCTCTCCTACCTCATGAATATTGGATCGTTCTGATCCAATAGCATCAATTTCATCAAAAAATAAAACAAAAGCACCTCTTTCTTTAGAAATTTCTGAGGATAACTCAACTACATTTCGTATGTTTTTAATTGTATCTCCTAATAATGGTGAAACAAGGCGATCTGACTCTACAACACAAATTGGCACATTATATTTTTTTGCAAATCCCCTGGTTAGTGAGGTTTTTCCCGTTCCTGGAGGTCCATATAAAAGTACAGTGAGATTTGGATTTAAGTTTGTATTTTTTAACTTTTCAATGAATTCATAATACTTATTCAA
>Ga0307445_10000530_pt1 | contig 20884 bp, 13 predicted proteins | sample SalMarSW160330MG_FD_202147 | JGI IMG/M metagenome (GOLD analysis project Ga0307445, IMG submission 202147) | Salt marsh sediment microbial communities from the Plum Island Ecosystem LTER, Massachusetts, United States - SW1603-30 | ecosystem: Environmental > Aquatic > Marine > Intertidal zone >... | reverse complement strand
TGAATCGAACGGGAAACAGCTGAGACTTTCGCATTCGCTTCCATGATGTCGAATTTCTTGTTGTTCAGCAAATATCTCATCTGTTGGGGTGCCCATTTAACCCCCTCGAATCCTGCCATAGTGTATCTCCTTTATCCCAGAATCGAGGAAAACGACTCTCTATATTCAACTTTTCTCGAATGCTATGTCAAGTCTCAACCGAAATGAAAATGGCTGTGGAAGCGACGAAGAAGTCTGCTGGAATTTATAGAAGCATTGCCGTATGATTTTCCTTATATCTACAGACTATTTTTTCCATCCGTCGATATTCTTAGAGGTGCTGCTTTGCCATCTTTATCCTGCCCTATGTAAAGAGTTCTGTGAGGAAAAGGAATCTCGATATCTTTTTCGTCGAATTTCTTTTTAAGCCTTCGGTTGAACTCTCTTGCCACCCGCCACTGTTTGATCGGTTTTGTCGTCGTGCGAGCCTTGATTATTAGCGCCGAGTCGGCAAATTTGTCCAATCCGAATATTTCTATGGGCTCCAGGATATCCTCCTTAAAATCAGGATCAGTCCTCAATTCACTATCCACTTCTTTTATGACATCTATCACTTCGTCTACGTCTTCCCTGTAAGCTACTCCTATTTCAAAAAGATACCGAGAAAACTCTTTGGTCATGTTGGTGACAACTTCAATACTACCATTTGGGATATAATGGACATTGCCGTTAAAGTCACGGAGAACTGTCATTTTGAGATTTATCATCTCAACTATGCCGGCATTGTCAGATATCTGGACATAATCGCCCACTCTGATCTGATCCCACAACAAAAGGAAAAATCCATTTATGATGTCTTTTATTAAACTCTGACCTGCAAATCCGATAGCGACACCGGCGATTCCAGCAGTGGCAAGCAGTGGCGCTATTTCAATCCCTAATTGTCCGATAATTGTTATCGCAGAAACGACAAGAACCAAGATAATCAAAAAATTCTTTATAACAGAAGTGAGTGTTTTCGCTCTTTTTTTAGACTCTTCTTCCTCACTTTTTTTGAGAAATCCAGCCTCCAGTCGGTTGGAAATCACTCTTATTACCTTGATCAATATCAAAGTAACGACCACGACTATAATAATCTTTATGCCTGTCGTGAGAGCCCAATTTTTAGTCGCTTCTAGAAAGGTTGAAAAATTCATGGGCATTCCCTCCTTTAGTTAGTAATGGTGGGTTATAAAAAATTATCACAATCAAAACGAGAAGGTCAATAAACTTCATTATTGAAGTTTACCGATGATTTCAGTTTTGTTTGGGATGCAAGTCAGATTGTATTTTTAGCGGAATAGGTTTTTCCTCCTTATAAATTTTCAGCTCATGAATGTCTGAGGGGAAAGAAAATCCTTTGCCCATCAAAGTTTCTTTGGTTTGGTTGATGATGATTGATTTCAATTCCAAAGCAGATCCTTTGTATACAAACTGGTTTACCCAATAATAGGCTCTCAGGTTTACGGTACTTTTAGCGAGTTCTTCGACTGCCACTAAGGGTGCAGGCTCTTTCAACACCCCATCCATCCTTTCTATACCTTCGAGAATAAGGGCTCTTGCTTTATTGGCATCATCAGCCTGGTCGATCCCTACGACAAAATCGAATCTCAGCAACCCATCCCTTGTGTAGTTGAAAAGTGGATTTTTTACAATGATAGCGTTGGGAATGTAAATATCTTTTCCATCGAATGAGCGGATATGCGTGTTCCTCAGATCCAAGGTTTTGACCACTCCAATGATGGACTCGGATTGGATAGTATCGCCTACATTGAAAGGTCGACTGAACGCTAAAAGAACGCCTGAAAGCAAATTCTCTCCGATATCACGAAAAGCAAAGCCGAGAACGATTCCCGTTACACCGGCGCTTGCGAGCAGACCCCGGGCAATTCCGCCGAGCTCTACAAGATGCATGAAGATGGCAATGCCCAAAACGATTATGGTCCACTGGAATACTCTGGCAATAAATTTTGCCAAAAGTGGATCATCCAACCTCTTACTCGTTCTCTTCTGCACTAATTTTTTTACCTTTCTTGCTATAATGACAGCGATGATCAAAACAGCGATCGCCAAAACGATTTTCGGCATTAGAATCAAGAAATCTTCCCAATATTTTTCCAAAACAGGCATCATCCGATCTTTCATTAGATCCTCCTATGAAATTGTGAAATTAATCGTGTATTTTTTAATATCATCCAATTCCCATGGCTTCCTATACCCAGCCGTCAAGAAATTTTCCTGATAAATCAAACCTACATCTAACGATATCGTATATGAAATTAAAAGGCTTGACCGATGCTGAAGAAAATTTGAGAGAGATTCTCCCCTGGACGGCGATCGAGTTTGAAGCCCCAATCGAATCTAACCAGAACAAAAGGAGTATGAAGACGAAATCCGAAACCGGCTGTTTTTCTGATATCGAAAAAGTCAATATCCGAAATTTTGGGGTAGACATTGCCCAGATCCAGAAAGACAACTCCTCCGAGTTTTTTGAAGATGGGAAATCTGAGCTCTTGATTCAGGATAAAAACCCCGTCTCCGCCTAAAGGCAAATCGGAGGATGGATCCCTCGGCCCGAGTTCATCCTTTTTGAATCCGCGGATGGTGGTTCCTCCTCCGGCAAAAAATCTTTCGCTGGTCGGTAAATCTCCGCTTAAGCCCTTTCCCAGACCAACCCGGACCGAAACCGCATAGGTGAGAAAATTCGCTAATTTTTGATATGTGTTATACTGCCCGAAATAACGGATGAACTGCGTTTTAGATCCTAAAAATCCCGGCGCATACCTTAGGCTCTGGGAGAGGAACATTCCACGGGTTGCATCCAAAATATCATCCCGGGTGTCCCGAGAGAACGCAACATTCAACGTTCCGAGACGATCGGTAGTGTCCATGTTTTGAACGTCTTGAAACACGGGATATAAAGTATCGATTTTTTCATAGGTATAATTATAAGAAATCACACTGGACTTTTTGATTTTTATCTGTTGCTGGAGCGTAAACCCTATCCGATCCAGAGTAAATGCCGGTTTTATAGTCCTGTTGTAGGACAAAAAAAACTCGGTGTTGAGCTTTTTGGAGAAAAAGTAAGGACTTCTGAAAAACGCCCTGGCATCGCGCTCATCACGATTCAAACGGAAACTCGTTCCTAAAAGATCGGCACTCCCGAGGAAATTGCGATTGACAAGATTGGCAAGAACGCCAAACGACGTATCGGTGTCATACTGAACACCATATCTCAAGCGGTAAGGTTTGAGTTCCGCGACGTCGATGACCACCCGAAAGCATTTTTCATCATCCTGCTCAATAGGAATCATGTCGATGTTGACCCGTTCGAAAATACCAAGATCGTACAACCTCTTTCTGGTCTCGTTGATCATTCGGAAATTGACCACATCCCCCGTATGGAACATCAGTTCTCTCCGGATGGTCTTTTCACTGGTATACTCATTTCCTTCAATCAAAAGTTCAGTGATACGGCCTCTCTCATTTTCTTGGACATCGATGTTCAGATTGGCAGTGCCGTGATCGGCATTGACCTCGATTCCGGATTGAACACGGATATCATTGAATCCTTTTTGCACATACAGTTCATGGATTTTAGAGTCGATCTGGTTGAACCTCTCCGGAGAGACGATGTCACCGGAGCGAATACCGATTTCTTTAAGGATCTGATTTTCCTCGAAAAATCTCAAGCCCTTGAGCTCTATATCCTCAACCTTATATCGATCCCCTTCCTCTATAGACACATCGACAGAGGCTTTTTTTTCATTCCGTTCAAGATGAAAGACAGGACGCTGGACTTTTGGGCGCAGGTATCCTTGACGGATGTACAGATCTTCTATGCTTTTCACCCACTCTGTGGGCTTGTCGAAAACGCTGTTTACCGCCCCTATTTTTTCCAGATGCGCTGCAATGACCTTTTCTGAAACCGCCCGATTCCCTTCGATCCGGATATCCGGTTTACCATATCTGGTACCTTTTTGAATCTGGAAGACCAAGGTTCTTTTGCCCTTTTCCCCTTTTCTCTCTTCTGATCTGACTTTGACCTCGTAATATCTCTTCTCCATAAAGTGCCCTCGAATCCTCTGCTCGATATCCCCCAGGGCCAACTGTCCGAAGGGACTCCCCACCCAAGTATCCACAATTTCTTTTTTCATCCTTTTGGGAATAGAAGCTCCTTCGTATTCGAGAAAAATCTGAGGCCCGGAGTCGATCTGAAGGATCATGTCCATCTTCCCATTCGACACTTCCCTGTTCGCTGCCAGGGAATAGCTCAGATAGTGTTTCTTCTGATAGAGTTTGCGTATCCTTTCAAGAGCATCCTGAACTCTGGCAAAGTCTATTTTTCTTCCTTTTTTTAACTTCAGACTCTGAAAAATCATGCTTTCAGGGAGGTTTATCTGGCCCTCTATTCGAATATCCCCAATGATAAGGTTCTTTTTTTCCTGCTGCTGCGAGGGAATCCGTGGGGGAACTGCTTTTAATCCAAACTGGATTTCATGCCGAAGGGCAAGATTGAATTCATCGTTATCCCGCTTAATCCCTTGGATATTGAAACTTTTATACGGGTTGTAATTCAACACCCACATCTGGTTCCGCGAGTCTTTCAGATCCTGCGAAAAAACCAGTTCTATATCAGAGGAGAGATGCTGTCCGAGGGTTATCCTGGCCTCGGGATTTTCTTCTGTGGAGACAAGCCCTGCATCGATCCGCACACTTTCCAAACCCAAGGCTCTGGCTGTTGCCTGTTCGATCCTTCCCGTAATCGCATTATTGAGATAGGAGAGGGCCGTGCTGCCAGCGACACTCAGCACACCAGCTGAAGCGCTCTCGAGTGTCCTACCCATAACGAGAAGAGATATGATGTTCGGCTCGGAAAGAGGGGGATCAGAGACAAGGCTGGCTGTCAAGTTATCCGGTGTCCCCTGCACGACCAACCGTATTTCGTATTCTTGGACTTGAGTTTGAGCACTGAGGTTCAGCTCCGGTTCGATCCTGGTGGGATTGATGAAATCCACTGTGCCTTGTTCTATTGAGAATGTGTTCGCGTTGAAATAGACCTCTCCTCCTTCAGCAATGCTGGCACGGCCGGAAAGACTGGGATTATAGGGCGTTCCGGACAGCTTGAGGGCAGCCGTTGCCTCCGCCTTGGCAATGTTGTTGTCGATGATAAAATTATTAGCTATACCGATATCGATATTCAGGTTCAAATTTTTCAGGAACTGAATAGGTTCTCTCAAGGTATCCTGGACCGAACCTCTTCTCAAAAGATTATACACAGCCGTTCCGACTTTAAAATCGTCCCTGTATATCGCATCCAGGATGGTTATTGTTCCGGCAACTTGATGGACTTTTCCATCAGTAAGGAACTGGAGGTTGCCTGAAACCTGAGAATGTAGACCTTTGGGGAAGTCAAAAAAGGAATTCTCGTTCTTCAGAACAATTTTGGCGTCATGCAGGGTCCATCTCTCCAGCCCGATTTTTCCGCTCAAGTTTATTTTACCCCCGTTGAGCACTCCTTGCATACTTTCGATATCGACTTGATCCCCCTTGAAATTGATTTTACCGCTTACCTGTTCCAGCCTTAATCGGGGAGTCATTCGTTGATAGCGTCCATCTTGGATATCCAAAAAGCCTTGAATTTCTGGATTTCTGTAAGATCGGGTGATATTGATCTGAAACCGAGATTTTCCAGAAAAAACTCCTTCCTCAAGAAAAATATTGAGTAAATATAGGTCAAGCTCTCCATCGAGAGAAAGATTAAGGTCTCCTCCACCTACTAGATTAGAGGTTCCGCTAACATTCACCAGGTTTTCTCCTCCGCGGAGCGAAAGATTTTCAATCGATACTCTTCCTCTCTCCAAGACTATATGAGAAGGGGCATCCTGCTCGAAGGAGACTCCCAAAACTTCCAACCGGAATGTCTCGAGCCGGCCCATGCCCGACATGTCTTCTAACCGGAGGCTTTTTCCTTCCAACTCGATTCTTCCGCTGATCGTCCCGCTGAACGGCTGGGATATCTGGAAGGGAAGCAGTGTCACAAGGGAAGAAGGGTCCCAATCTGAGAAGGTGAACACGAGGTTAGCCTTTTTTCCCTCAAAAGCGTGAAATTTTGCAGGCAATCGGAAGGGAAGAGATGCCAAAGGAATGTCTCCTTTCAATCCAAACGAGGCTTCAGCGATCCTTCCAGAAAAGGATTCGATTCGGAGGAGATTTTGATCTATCTCGAGGTGGGCCTGGATATCCTCCACGACGAAAGGAATTTGAGGGGATTGAAAGCGGGTATCGCTAAAATCCAGAACAGCCGCAACCTCCAGGTCCGAAAGAGATCCAAGAAGCTTAGACTCCATTTTTAAGGATCCCTTACTGCCCTTGATGGGGAAAAAGTCATTCAACAAGGAGATATCCACTTCGGCTGAAAGCAGAATTTTTGAATCTGACGGAATATTCAGAGGAAGACTCCCTTCCGCTTCGATTCTTGTTCCCGTCCCGATCAACAGAAGTCTATCCACGCGGATGGTTTCCCCCTCGAAGGAAAGGAGGATAGGACCGTCGTTCCGGATAAGGCTATCCCCCGATTTAAGCTGGGCTTGCTCTATTCTTGCCTCAAAACTTAGACTCTTTCGGGGATCTCCGAGATCTATGCTCAGATGGGCGTCAGCCGAGACCGAACCGGGAAAATCATATTTATTGAAAGGCGGAACGCTATCCTTGAGGTCCTCAAGACGCATCTGGCTAACAGATAGTTCTGCGCGCAGAATATGAGGCTTCTTCAGGGAGACGGTTCCATCGATAGAACCATCAAATGCCGGCGCTTCGATTTTGAACAGGACCTCGTCCTGTTCGGATCGAGCTGTGAATTCCCAATCGGGCAAATCCCGAGCACCTATGGATAGCTGACGGATTCTTCCTTTTGTGGAAAGGTGAGTATTTTCCAAGTTTCCGTATGCTTCGAAGTCTAGGTCCAGTTCCCCCTTTATTCCGTCCATATTATTCGCGATTTTAAGCCCCTCAAAAGGAAAGGACTTTCCCGATAAACGGACTCTAAAATCATTGCTTCTGAGATCGTAAAACCCGCTGGCTTCCAGCGTACCTGTTGATTCGGCGATCCGGATAGAACTTGAGATGATGTTGCCATCCCGATAATGTGCTTCGCCTTCTATCCTGCCGAATCTCGCTCCGTACAATGAAGCGCCGGCCACCGACCACTGCGATTGGACTCTAGGAGCGTCCGTTCTCCCCTCTACTTTGGCCTTGAGTTGTATGAGTCCCGTCGCATTCAGCTCCCTCCCGAGAATTTTCAGGATCTTTTCTAAGGATAACGCTTCACCTTCGATATCGAGTTGCATTTCCCGACCAGGTGGCACAACGGGATAAATCCCGGATATTTCGATATGACCTTCGCCTTCCTCAATCCGAAGTGACTGGATTTGGAGCGTTCGAAGGTCATACAAAACGGTTCCGGCTAGCCTCAAGTTTTTTGCTTTCAAAACCTGAAAATCAGGGCTTTCCAAATCGAAGCGAAAGGAGGGCGTATCCAGAGTCCCCCCCAAGGTGCCGGAAACGGAAACCGGCCCGGCCAAACCTAGTCTCTGAACATCCTCTTCATCCAGATTTTTGGCAAAAGCGAGGATCAGCGGCATCATTTTTTCGATGCTTTGCGCCTCCAGCTCTAAGTCACCTGATAGCTCATCAGAGCTCAGGCGAAGTTTTCCTTTCAAATCGGCGTCTAGAATCGAGAAATCCAGTTCCGTGATTTCCAATCGGCCCGAATCTGTTTTGGCGATAATTCTTCCGCTTAAAGGTGTTCCTTTTTCCGGATGATCTCCGGTTTCCTTTGCAACAAAACGAACGTCACACGCGCCAGTGACATCATCCGGCGAGAAACCCTTCCATGCCACATTCAGGGTTCCTGTTGTTTCCGTTGAGAGAGGATAGGGGCTTTGGATGAGGTCCACGAAGGTCTCCACATCCATGTCCTTCCACACCAAGTTCAGATGACTCCCATCCTCCCAGTTTAAAGGATGGAGGGTTCCAAGTCCGTGGATCGACCCTTTTCCTTTCCGTAAATCGAAGGAGAGGATTTCTAGAGCCTTGTTTTTCCAAGAAAGTTCGGCGTTTGTGTCGATATTCTCGATCTTCCCATAACTCAAATCCTTGCTTCTCATGCTGATCCGGGCTTCCATTTCTTGTAAAGGGCCCTTCAAATCCGACCGGAATACAATTTTCCCTGAGAAAGGATTACTAGCGGCCGTCAGGGAGCGGAGATCTTCCACATCGAAATTTCCCTGCATACTCCCCTCGAAAAGGAGGGAGGAAAAATCTGATATCCTTCCTGAAAGCTCCAGTTCACTGTTTGCCAAGGCCAAGAACAGTCTAGATATGTTCAATCCTCCCTTTTCCAGCTGTGCTTGGGCAACTCCTCTCTCGACGAAAAGGGATCGGCCGCGGAAAGCTACTGTACCTCCACTCTGCATCTCCATCAGGAATGAATGCATTCCGAAGTCTTGTCCCTCTCCTTTGATCCAAATTTCTGATAATCCAAGCTCCAAGCCATTCCTTTTGTCTATGTAGTGAATCTTGGTATTCTTTGCTTCAAAATGTTCGATAAGAAAGTCCGGGATTATGGTCTGTGTTGGGGGAGATTTTTTCGGCCCTGTCTGAAAAGGGAAGTTATTGTTTCCGTCTTGATCTATTTGGATGTGGACTTCCGGATTGATAATCTCGATATCTTGTATCCGGAGCCGGCGCCTGAGCAGGAGGGAGAGAGGGATGTTCACGTCGATCTCATCTGCACGAAACACGGGTGGCAGACTCGACCGGTCCAACTTTTGAAGCTGGACGCCTTTAAAGGAGAACCGAAGTTTCAACAGATTGTAATCGAATGACTGGACAGCGACATGGATTCCCTGGCTTTTTTGAAGGCTCAGTTGAAGCGACGACAATATTTTCTGTTTCACAAAGCGCGACTGGAGAAGTAGTATCCCCAATATAATGAAAAGGATAATGCATCCAGACGCTATCCCTATCTTCTTCCATTTTTTTTTCATCAAGGACATTCTATTCCAATTCCATTGCGATTTCTGCACCGAGAAGGAAGACCAGGATGCTGTAGTAAAGCCACAGCATCAACAGGATCAGGGACCCTATGGAGCCGTAAATGACAGAGTAAAGCTTGATGCGAACGATATAAACACCGAAAATGTGTTTTAAAACCTCCCAAAGTACCGTGGCGGTAAGACCTCCGACCAGAACACCCCTGAAAGAAAGCTTTGTACGGGAAAGGAATTTGTAGGAAATGGCAAAAAAGAACGTCTCCACGGCAACATGAATGATCAATATCATGACGTAGGAATTGACGAGGGGGATTTTCTCCAGGTTAGACGCGAGAATGAGGAAGGTATTCCCAGTGAAGAATGAAACCAGGAGGACAAAAGATGATAAGAGGAAAAGGGAAAAGGCTTTCAGTGTGGCCTTCCAGCTCTCGATCTTTTTGTCCACACTGAATATTTTGTTGAGAGCCTTTACCAGATGGCTAAACACGTTAAAAGCGAAATAAATCAGGAATAAAAAGCTGATCAGCGAAAGAATCTCGCCGCTTTCGAGGATGTTTTCAAGGTTCGCGATGACCGTATCGATAACAGATGGGGGGAAAAGGCGAAGGGTGAGTCTGATTTTTTCAACGGTGACGGTCTCTTTTAGGAATAAAGATGAAGCATACAGCAGCATGATGAGGAACGGGAAAACCGAAAGAAAGGCATAAAAGGCAACGGCTGCTGCGAGGGTAAAAATGTCTTTTTCCCGGAATTTTATGATGATGGCTTTGATATTCGGAAAATATTTCTTTTTCATGGTCATCAAGCTGTTCTTTCATTTTAGCCTGAATTCCTCCTAAATCCAAACCCAATATTCAGAGAACGTCCTGTCATTCTCGACTACATCGCAAACTGCACACTGATTCAACATCACATCTCTCTGTAGCCCTTTCCATTCTCTTCGACTGTTGGGGGATTCGACTTGTGTAATCCGAAGCGAAGGTGACAAGTTAAGGAGTCTTTAATTTCTTATTATTTTTTAGGGCGTCGAGCACCTTTTCCGGAGTGATCGGGAGATCGCGGATCCGGACGCCCACGGCGTTGTAGATGGCATTGGCGATGGCGGGAGCGGTGGGGACCAAACCCGGCTCAGCCACTCCTTTAGCGCCGAAGGGGCCGAAATTGTCGTTCGTTTCGATAAACACAAGGTCGATCGGAAAGTCCATCTCGTGGGTCCTGGGGATCTTGTAGTCCCTGAAATCAGGATTCTGGATCTTTCCCTCCTCCGATTTCAATTCTTCATAAAGAGCATATCCGACACCCTGTGCTAAAGCTCCATAGATCTGTCCTTTGAGCCCCGGAGGATTGAGTACCCTTCCCACATCGTGGGCTGCGACCATCCGGATGATCATGATTTCTCCGGTTTCCGTGTCCACTTCCACCTCTGCGCCCTGGGTTCCAAAGGCATAGGTAGAAGAGATATTCCCCATTCCTTTCTCGAAGTCAGGAAATTCGTTGGGCGGATCATAAAAGGCTTCAGCAATCAGCATCTGTCCCTGCGGACGGAAATGAGCAGACCGGAGCAGCTTTCCCAAATCCATTCGGAGCCAGGATTCCATGGGAGCGTCCTTGATAAAGATGTATCCCTCATGCAGATCGAATCTATCGCGTTTTGAAGCTTTTGCGATATCGAAATCCGGAGGCCTGTATCCTGGATTTTTTTCCAGGTGTTTTTCGAGATTTTTTTCCACCTCTGCCGGAAACAGCTCTTCAGCCAGCTGGAAGATTTTTTTTCGCAGCTTTTCGGCGGCAAGAATAGCTGCGTTTCCTGCCATAAATGCCCCGCGGCTGGCGTGTGTTCCCACATCCCAGGGACATGTCCCGGTGTCCGTGGGATTGATGAACACTTTGTCAGGCCGGACGCCTAGCGCTTCGGCCACAACCTGGATCAACACGGCGTGCAAGCCCTGCCCCATCTCCACACCGCCGTAAAATACGTTAACGTTGCCGAAGTCATCCAGTTTGAGGATCATACCGCTGGCATCTGACCGGTATATGCGTCCGCCTCCTCCCACGTGAATCAGTGAGGCCATGCCTATGCCGCGGTTTTTTCCTTTTTTTGTCCCGTTATTCCAGTCCAGTTTTTGGGCCACGGTTTCGAGACAATCTTTGAGCCCGCACGTGCTGATCTTCAATCCCATAGGCGTGGTATCTCCGGGTTCGTTGCGGTTCAACATTCGGAATTCGAACGGGTCGATCCCGGCTAGCTCAGCCAGTTCATCCATATTGCTCTCCAGAGCCCACGTGAGTTCAGGATTCCCGTAACCTCTCATGGCCTGGCAATATGTGTTGTTTGTGTACACCAGTTTGGCATCGAAGAAGATGTTGGGAACGCGGTAGAGGGATGTGGCCGGCATCATCATGACAGAGGGGTAGGTAGCTCCCCATGAGGCATAAGCCCCGTTGTCTTGAAGCACATCGACCTGTCGAAAGGTGAGTTTTCCATCCCTGTCACATCCTTGGACGATGTGTGTTTGAGAGGACTGCCGGGGAGAGAGGTTGTCGAACTCCTCTCGCCGGTTGTAAACGATCTTAACCGGATGTCCTGTCTGGTAAGCCAGGAGTATGGCGATGTATTCATAGGTGTGGGTATCCAGTCCGGTACCGAATCCTCCTCCCAACGCCGGTACGATAATCCGTGTATTCTTGCCTTTTAGTCCCATGTCGGAAAGGGCCCTGTTGAAATCCCTTTGAGCCAGGAATGGGATCTGGGTTTTGGCCCATAGGGTGAGGTTGTTGTTCATATCGAACTCGGCGATACACCCGGCTGTTCCCATGCAGCACTGCTGCACTAGCGGCGTCGAGAACTCGCCTTCTGCGACATGGTATGCCGCCTGCTTTCCCTCTTCCAAATCACCGGATTCGTGATGGTACTTGAGGGGAAGAAGGTTGTGGCTCCTGGTGCGGCCTCGAGGGTCGGTTTCGTGCACGAGCGGTGCGCCCTCTTTCATTGCTTCTAATGGGGAAAAGACACCCGGCAAAGGCTCATATTCCACCCGGATCAGATCGATGGCTTCCGCAGCGATATCCGGATCGATGGCAGCCACGGCGGCCACCTCGTCCCTGTATTGACGCACTTTGTCCTTTTTTAGGGCCATGTTATCCCGGAGAAAGCCCAGGCGGATTTCCGGAGAGTTTTTGGCAGTGACAACAACTTTAACTCCGGGAAGACGCTCGGCCTTGGATGTGTCGATGTGCTTGATCCTTGCATGAGGAAAATCGCTGAACTTGATCTTTCCATGCAGCATTCCCGGGCGTTGGAGATCGTGGATGTAATGGGCTTTTCCTGCTGCTTTGTCCGGGCCATCGGGCCTAGGAACGGCTTTTCCGATGTGCAAATATTCGCTCATGATTTATCTCTCATATGAACCGCTGCTTTTTTCACGGCTTCGATGATTTGAACATAACCCGTGCAACGGCAGAGGTTGCCGGAAAGGGCTTCTCTGATATCCTCCTCGGATGGATCAGGTTGGGTATCGAGGAGGGCTTTGGCAGAGAGAATCATGCCAGGGGTGCAAAATCCGCATTGGATGGCCCCGCTGTCGACAAAGGCCTGCTGGATTATAGACAGTTTGTTTTTCATCTCGACGAGGCCCTCTATTGTGGTGATATTTTTGTCTGCAGCCTCGAAGGCGGGATAAAGGCAGGCATTGATGGCCAGGCCGTCGACCAAAACCGTGCAGGCTCCGCACTCTCCTTCCCCGCAGCCCTCCTTGGTCCCTGTCATGTGCAAGGATTCGCGCAAGAGCTCCAGGAGAGTCTGGTGGCTGTCTGCGGCCACTTGGATTGGGGATCCGTTCAGAGTGAAAGAGAGCTGCTTTTTCATATTCAGCACTTTTTTCCGAATTCCTTGTCTCCCGATTCCCCTAACTCCTTATCCATCAGTCTTTCCAGCGCCCGTTTAACCAGCACACCCACAAGATGACGCCTGTAACCTGCTGTGGAACGCACATCGGTTATGGGAGAAACGCTTTTGGTTGCCAGTAGTTGGGCCTTTGCTAGAAGTTTTTGTGAGAGCATGGCTCCTTCCAAAAGCGATTCAACACCGACAAGACGCAGGGGAGTCGGGGCTACTGATCCTGCAGCGATGCGGGCTTTTATGCACCGGTTGCCTTCTGAACAAACGAGAGCGGCCACGCTTGCTACGGCAAGATCCATTCTTGTCCGTCCCTTTTTCAGGAAAATCGATTTTGCGTTTTGTTCGGGGGGCTCTAGCAGGATCTCGGTTAGTATTTCGTCAGGAAAAAGATCTATCTCACCCTGCCCAAGAAAGAAATTTTCAAGCGGGAGATCCCGGCTCTTTTTATCATTTTGGAGCCTGATTTTGGCTCCAAGCACCAGAAGCGGAGGGGCCATATCAGCAGCAGGGGAGCCATTGCAGAGATTCCCTCCGATAGTGGCCATATTCCTGATCTGGACACTTCCCAATTCTTGAGCTGCTTGGATAAGGACAGGATATTTTTCATGAAGCAATGGATTTTTTTTAAGTTCGCCGATAGAAGTAATTGCCCCTATCCGGATGAAGTTCCCGTTTTCGATTCCCGAAAGGCCGGGGATGGAACGAAGGGAAATTAGGGCAGGAGGATGGAGCTCTTTTTTTTTGATGCGGACCATCAGGTCTGTTCCACCGGATATGTACAAAGATTCGGGGTTGTCTTTTTTCAGGCGGAAAGCCTCCACAAGAGATTCTGGCTGATAATAGTCATAAAAGCTCATGCCACGATCCCTTGATCCCTGAGGGTGGCGACCTCGTCTTCAGAGAGGCCCGCTTCCTGGAGGATGGAGTCGGTGTGCTCCCCATAGGCTGGTGCAAAGGTTAACGTTTTATGGATTTTTTCCAAGTGTTCAGTAGGAACGGCAGGAGGCGGCAAACGGATGGATTTCCCATCCGGTGTTGTGGTCTTCAGAGAAGAGGTTTTGAAAAAGGGAAGGTCCGGCACCTCCTCGATCGGGGTGATGGGCGAATGGGGGATGGCGGATTCCGATAGGATGCCTGAAATTTTCGTTGAAGTATGTTTTTGTGTGATGTCTTCGATGGATCGATGAAGCTCAGTTTTATTTTTCCGGCGGCCCTCGTTGGTCGTCAGCCGATCCTGGTCCAGGGAAGCGAATAGGGGATTTTTGACGAACCGGGCCCACTGGGCATCGCTTCCGATGGCCATGTAGATGTGGCCGTCTTGTGTGCGATAGGCATTGACCGGGATAAACTGGCGGTGCTCATTCCCCGAGCGTTTTAATTCGGATGGAGGTGATCCCATATCCAACATCGGAACAAAGGTGTGAAGCCAAGAGAGGGCAGCCTGGGCCATGGAGATGTCGATGACTTTCCCTTTACCGCTTTCGTTCCGCTCCATCAGAGCCAGGAGGATCTGGGCGAATGCCTCATCACCTGCCTTCAGGTCGATGATAGGCGGTCCACACTGTAAGGGCGGCCCATCAGGATGGCCCGTGAGGTCCATGTATCCACACAATGCTTGCATCACGGGATCATAACCGGGCACGTGCGGGAAAGCCAAACCCATGGCCGAGATACAGCACCAGATGAGCTCTTCCTTACCTTGGCGAAGCTTTTCATGATCGATCCCCAGTTTTTTGTGCCGTGCCGGCATGGTGTTGGTGCAAAACACATCGACATCCAGTTCTTCGATGAGGCGCTTAAGCAACACTTGGCCTTTTTGTCTTTTGAGGTCGATGGCGATGGCTTCCTTTCCGGCGTTGGGTGCCACGAAATAGCTGTGCCGGTCCTCTCCGGCCACAGGACGGCCGATGTACCGGTTGGGGTCGCCTTTGGACTTCCGGCCTGGCACTGGCGTGGGCTCCAGCTTGATCACGCGCCAACCTAGGTGAACGAAGCGGAGGGTCGCGTATGTCAGGGTGAGTGCCTGCTCCACGCTGATGATGGTTCGAGGTTTCAAGATGCCAAATTTATAACTCAAGGAAAATTTGATGTCAAGCTGGGCTCTTTTCTTGCAAATTGGAAATTTTTCATATAATCTTTTTGACGCACCATGACCATTCGAATTGTTAAATCGGCATTTCCAAACATTCCGAAGGAGGATTGAATGCTACCAGGCGTTAAAAAATATCCCCATATCTTCAGCCCCATCCAGATCGGGAAATTGTGGGCAAAAAACCGGATAAAATATGCTTCTACCGAAACCAATTACAACTACAACGATGGGTTCGTCTCTGATAAGGAACTTGCCTATATCGAAGCACACGCCCGTGGGGGATCCGGGATCGTGACCACCCAAGGGGCCTACACAGACCCCCGAGGCGAGGGCCAGGGCTATGTGGGGATGATGGGGATTTGGGACGACAAATTCATCCCCGGGTTGAAAAAAATGGCCGATGTGATCCACGCGGGAGATGCGCTGGCCTGCCTTCAATTGATGCACTGTGGCCGGGTCGGCGGGATCAATCTCGACTACACGGTCGGCCCCTCAGCCATACCCCAAAGGCTGCGCCGCTTCCGTCCGCAGAGAAAAATGAGCATCCCCGAGGTCGAAAAATGTATCCAAGATCATATTGACGGTGCAAGAAGAGCGGTTGAGGCCGGGTATGACATTATCGAGATCTCGGGCATCGTGGGCTACCTCATCTCCAACTTCATCTCCTCCTACACGAACTGGCGGAGCGATGAGTACGGCGGGGATATTCAGGGACGATCCACATTCATGCGGAAGATCGTCGAGGGAATACGGACCGAGATCGGGCCGGATACTCCCATAGGCATACGCCTGTGCGGATGGGAGATGCTGGATGACCGGGAGGGGAATACCGAAGAAGAGAGCATGGAGTCGATCAAAATAGCCGAGGCGGCCGGCTGTGACTTCATCAGCGTGACAGTAGGTTGGCAGGAATCCTTGGGGTCTGTCATCTCTAGGGATATTCCGATGGGGAAGTGGCTGTATGTGGCCGAACGGACAAAAAAGGAGGTCAACATCCCTGTCAGCATGGCCTACCGGCTTTTTGTTCCCGATATCCCGGAGAAGGCCATTGCCGAGGGGAAACTGGACATATGGGAGATGTGCCGGCCGATGATCGCAGACCCGGCTCTTCCCAGCAAGATCATGTGGGACAAACAGGAAGACATCATCCCTTGTGTTGCCTGTCAGGTCTGCCTGGCACGGCTCTTCCGTGATGCGCCGGTCAACTGCACGGTCCGGCCTTCATGCGGGCACGAGGGAGAAAGAGAATGGGGTTTCTACGGATTCCCGAAGGCTGAGGTCAAAAGAAAGATCATTGTCGCCGGCGCAGGTATCGCAGGACTTCAGTGTGCCAGTATCGCCGCAGAAAAGGGGCACGCTGTGACCATATATGAAAAGACCGATCATATCGGCGGCCAGTGGTATTATGCATCCCGGAATCCCTGGGGAGAAGGTTCGGATAGATACTGGGACGACGAGGAATTCATGAGATGGGTCAACCATATGAAGGCCCAGTGTGACAAACACGGGGTGAGATTCGTTCTCGAGGCCCCTGTGACCAAGGAGATTCTGGAGCAGGAAAAGCCTGATTCCCTGGTCATCGCCACCGGAGCGGTACCCGAGGTCCCGGATATTCCTGGGGCAGACCTCCCACATGTCCACAGCATGTTCGATGTGTTCACAGGAAAAGCGGAGGTGGGCAAAAATGTGGTGATCCTCGGAGGGTCTGGGGCAGCTATTTCCCTTATGCTTTTTGTGATCGATACCCTGGAGAGGAAGGGCACGAAGGATTTTAGCCTGGTCATGATCGATCCCGCTCCGCGTTTCGGGTTGGATGTGAATCCGTCATATATCTGGAGGTATCGACTCAGGCTTAAAAAAGCCAACGTCCAGCAGCTGACACACGGGAAGATCAAGGAGATCAAGGAAAACAGCGTGATCACGGACTGGAAGATCGTCGACAGAAAGACAAAGGAAAAACAGGAATTCAATGACCAGTCCATTCCTGCCGACACGGTCATCCGGGCACAACTCGTTCCCAACCAAGAGTTGGGATATGGCTCTTTCAGGGGAGATACGGCCATGATCGGGGATTGCGTTTGGGTGAGACGGGGATTTGACGCCATCCAGGATGGATTTCGCCTTGGCATGAGGTTCTAGTATCGAAAAAAATCCGGGCTAAAAAAGGAGATAAATATGATATTACCGAAAATATCCAGTGCGAGGCCGAATATTCCAGGTACGAAAATGAGCGTTTATCCCCACTCGGGATCCAGCCATTTGGGGTTGTACCCATGGATCGATGCCTACCGGTGCAATGGTTGCGGAGCCTGCACTCGAGCCTGCCCTCCGGGAATCATCGGGCTTCACAAAGGAAAAGCGGCGATCGTGCTGGACCTTTGCCAGCAGTGCGGGGAGTGTTTCGAGGCCTGTCCGGTCGAGGGAGCTATCCTTTACAAACTTCCGCCAGGTTCTCCCGAAACAGGGAATACGCCATACATTTCTAAAATTTAAACCAAAGGAGGACAGAACATGCCCGAAAAATTAAAAACCAATTATGTGGATCATATATGTATCGCTGTCAACGACGTTAAAAAAGCGGAAAAAGACTATGTCGATGCCTTCGGATGGGATGTGGCCTACCGGTATGTGGATGAGCCTGAAAAGATCCGGGTGACCGGCTTTATGGTGGGCCCCACGGCCATCGAAATAATGGAAGATCTAGACGGCACGGGCGAGGTGGCCAAATTCATCAGACGAGCCGGAGAGGGCGTTATGCTTATCAGCTACAATGTGGACAATTGCGAGGAGTCTTTGGAAGTGCTGAAGAAGAACAAGGTGAGGTTGATCGATCAAAAGCCCAGATTTTTTGCCGAGTACAACAGAAATTTTGCTTTCATCCATCCAGCAGCCACGCATGGCATCCTGACCGAAATCATCGACGGCAAATACTAACCTGACTATTTATAAAAAATGCCAACATTATTATTATCAATGCAACATCAGGAAATTTTCCTGATATTGCATATAAAAAGCCTGAAAAATAATTGTTCAGGAGAAAATCTATTAATTTTGGTTGGCATTTTTTACCCTTCGGGCGAGCCGATCTCACTACACCGACGTCGTTGCAACCCATTCGCGGTAGTTCACTACAGCATCATGGGCCACTACCTTGCCGTTGCAGCAATCTCGACTCGTGAATAGCCAGGTTAAGGTTACAATGCAATGAGATTAAAAACATCATCGGGGGAAAAAAGGATCAGGGTGGTTATCGCGAAGCCCGGGCTGGATGGGCATGATGTGGGAGCCAAAGTGGTCGCTCTCGCCTTGAAAGATGCCGGCATGGAAGTGATCTACACCGGGCTTCACAGGACGATCGAAGAGATCGTGAAAACGGCCATGGAAGAGGATGCGGATGTGATCGGATTGTCCATTTATTCCGGGGCTCATCTTTCCCTGAGCAAAAAGTTGGTGGATGGATTAAAAGACATGGGACTTGCGGATAAAATTGTTTTGGTCGGAGGAAATATCCCGCAAAAGGATACCAAAATCCTCGAAGAGTATGGAGTCGACAGAGTCTTTCCCGTGGGAACGAAATTGGATGATATCATCGGCTTTATCCGAAAGAGGATGGGCGCTGAAAATGAAAAGAAATAACGACGAAGAGCCAAAAAAAGTCGTGCTTGAATCCGGGATCGAGGTGAAACCCGTCTACGGTCCAGAAGATACCGAGGACCTGAGCTTCGAGGAAAAGATCGGCCATCCCGGCGAATATCCCTTCACGAGAGGCATTCATCCTCTGATGTACCGGAAACGTCCCTGGACCATGCGCCAGTATTCTGGCTTCGGGACCGCAAAGGAAACGAACGAAAGGTTCAAATGGCTTCTGGAACAAGGGCAAACGGCGCTCAATGTGGCGTTCGATCTGCCCACACAGATGGGGCTGGATTCGGATGATCCGTTCGCAGAGCAGGAAGCGGGCCGTGTGGGCATGGCTATCGACACGTTGAAAGACCTAGAAGAAGCGTTCGAGGATATTCCCATCGATAGGATCAGCACCGCACTGACTATCAACCCGGTGGCGTCTGTGCTGCTGGCTATGTATCTTGTGGTTGCCGAAAAACAAGGAATTACCTGGGATCAAGTCCGGGGTACGACACAAAACGATATATTGAAGGAGTATATCGGGAGAGGAACGTGGATTTTTCCGGTGAAACCATCGATCCGCTTGATCGGTGATATGGTAGAGTTTTGCTCTTCAAAAGTTCCCAAGTTCAACCCTTTCAGCGTTTGCGGCTACCATATTCGAGAATCGGGAGCAACGCCGGTTCAGGAGATGGCTTATGCTTTCGAAATCGCAATCGCTTACATTCAAGAGGTGCTCGGCCGGGGATTGAAGATCGATAATTTTGCTGGAAGGATTGCCTTTAACTTCGATATTCACGGAAACCTATGGGAACAGGTGGCCAAATTCAGGGCGGGCAGAAGGCTCTGGGCAAAGATCGTCAAAGAACGATTCGGCGCCCAAAATCCCCGCTCCATGACATTGAGGATGATCGCAGGAGGCGGAGGCGGGGGGCTCACAGTGCAGCAACCCGAAAACAATATCGTTCGAGGCGCCTATTATGCCCTGATCTCGGCCTTGTCGGGAACCCAGACCATGGCCCTGTGTTCCTATGATGAAGCATACACCATACCTTCGAAAAAGGCCGCTTTGATAAGTCTGAGAACTATGCAGATACTGGCGGATGAGATGGGCCTGAAAGATACGGTCGATCCCCTGGGGGGATCTTATTATATCGAGTGGCTGACAGACCGGATGGAAAAAAAGATCGTTGAAATAATGCAAAAAGTGGAAGATCTGGGGGGGATGGTCAAGGCTGTTCAGGAAGGCCACATACAGAGAGAGGTCAGCCATCAGGCCTACCTGAAAGAGAAAAAGATCCAATCGGGAGAAATACCCAAGATCGGCGTGAACAGGTATGTTATGGCCGAGGAACGGGCGGAAATCGAAATGCATCCTTTTAACCCTAATGTTTTCGATGAGCAAAAGAAAAAATTGGAGCGATTAAAATCCGAAAGAGATAATGCCGGTGTCGAAGCAGCTCTTCTCGGATTAAAACAAGCAGCGCAGACAGCGGAAAATGTGATGCCTCACATGCTGGAGGCGGTCAGAAAATACGCCACTTTGGGTGAGATCACAAAGGTGTTGAAAGACGTTTTCGGCGAATTCAAAGAACCCGTGGGTTTATGACTGAATACAAGATCGGCATCGATGTGGGGGGAACTTTCACCGATTTTCTGCTCACCTCCCAGGACGGAGCTTCCGAAATATACAAGGTTTTGTCGACGCCGGAAGATCCATCATTAGGGTTGCTGAACGGTCTTGCGGAAATGGCCGAGGCTCATCATGTCCCTTTGCGGAAATTTATCAAAAAAGTGACGGCCATCGTCCACGGCACTACGGTGACCACCAATGCCGTTTTGACTAGAAAAGGGGCAAAAACAGGGCTTTTGACCACAAAGGGTTTAAGAGATGCGCTGGAAATGAGAAGGGGAATACGGGAGAAGCAGTACGATAACAGATACACCAATGTCAAACCCTTGGTCCCGCGATATTTAAGGTATCCTATCGAGGAACGGCTGGATTACAAGGGGGACGTCGTCACAGAGTTGAATGAAAAGGATGTTTTGGATTGCGTCGATTTTTTTAAAAAAGAGGATGTCGAAGCGATCGCGGTCTGTTTCATGAACTCTTTTGCCGACGGAACCCACGAATCGCGAGCAGCGGAAATCATCCGTCAGCAATGGGGAGAAGAGGATGCAAGCCCTTATCTGACG
>Ga0307445_10000529_pt1 | contig 20897 bp, 22 predicted proteins | sample SalMarSW160330MG_FD_202147 | JGI IMG/M metagenome (GOLD analysis project Ga0307445, IMG submission 202147) | Salt marsh sediment microbial communities from the Plum Island Ecosystem LTER, Massachusetts, United States - SW1603-30 | ecosystem: Environmental > Aquatic > Marine > Intertidal zone >... | reverse complement strand
GCTGTTCCGTGAATTCAGGCTTAACCATATTCAGGTTCGTAAGCCTTTGCCTAGCTTCAGGTGAAAGTATCTTCCTCAGCAACGCCTGCTTCTGAGCTTCCATCCGTTGCTCTGCTTGTGATTGTTTTTGTTCGTCTCCTCGTTGCTGCATGGCTAAAAGTTTTCTTCTGCGGATTTCTTCAAGCTCTTCATCCGACATCTTATTCGCCCTGATATTTCTTGAGCTCGGGAACTGTTTTCACCAGCTCTTTCTGCAAGTCTTCAGCCACTTCCTGCAGAAGTTTTCTTCCTTTAGGGGCCATTATTCTTCCTTTAGAGGTTTCGGTTTGGATTAAATCTGCGGCTTCTAGCTGCTGGAGGATTTTTCGGATGATGCTTCCGCCGGCTTTCACTGCGTGTTCCGGTTTGACGCCGAAGTCTTTTCTTCCTCCGTAATCGGCTCTTAGTTTCTCAAGGCCTAAGGGGCCGTGAAGGTATACTTTGCGCAGTATGGAAGCGCTACGTGTGTACCACCAGTTGGGGTTCTGTGGCTGCTTTTGCACGTGGGTGCCTGTTTTGGCCATGCTTGCCCATGCTGGAGGTTGCACTTCGTCAACGTTTTCCCTGAGGTATTTGGCTAGTTTTTCGATGAATTGTGATGCTGGAACGTCGTAAGGAGTTGTCAATATGCTTGGTTCCTTCTGGTTTTTCCTTGCAGTAAAATCATTAAGCCTAATATAAATATTCTCTGGGAGAACTGGCGCTCGCACGGGACTATAGCCCCCTTATATATAGCTTGAAACGGTGATTGAACTGTAGGCTGCTGGTTGAGGAGGAAATGAAAGTTAAGCAAACCTTTTATCCGCTGAAGAGTATATTTTCTTGAAAGTTATGCCAAAAGTAAAAGATTTCATGACGAAAGGCGTCCTGACTGTTGATGAGGAGAAGACCATTTTTGAAGCTGCAGAACTCATGAGCCAGAAAGAAGTAGGAGATGTAGTGGTCTTAAAGGGCGAGATTCCGAGGGGAATAGTGACTGAAAGAGATTTCGTAAGAAGGGTGGTGGCGAAAAAAACATCTCTGGACGCTAAAATCTCCGATGTGATGACAAAACCGCTCATAACTATTAGCCCCGAAGCTTCACTTAAGGAGGCGGCGAGGAAAATGGTGAACAGCGGAATCAGAAGGCTCCCAGTGGTAGAGCAGCATAAACTTGTTGGAATAATCGTGGTTTCCGATTTTGCACGGCACATGAGCAAAAAAACGCTCACTGAAGGCATCTTGGAAGCGATATGGCGTCACCCGATGACCTAGGTTTTTACCCGTAAAGTGAAAAACACATAGTCTTGAACATGGACACGACTGCTACTTACGTTTTCAAAAGGCAGCAACATCAAGGCTGCGGCTTCTTATGCCGTCGGTAAAGAATGAAAACGTGCCCTCTAACCTCCACTAACGCGGCACAAGCATCCTCGGCGGCTCTTGTCGCGATAGCTTTTGCGGTTTCACTTTGCAGGGCGCTAGGCAGAATCCTGACCTTAACCATCTTATTCTTTGAAAGCTGACTCTCAATCTCACCTGAAAGCTGAGGCGTATAGCCTTCTTTACCTACCCATATCGTAGGTTTCTCGTCTTTCAGTACATGTCTAACGTGGCGTTTCATTCGGGTAGTTATTTTGCTCAAGTCTTTGCTTCTCCTTCTTCTTCCTCAAGAGCATCCGCGTCTGGTAACCGCAGTTGAGGCATGTTACTACAACGTGAGGCTCCCTTTTCTGTTTTATCCGCACCCGGCAATTGGCACCCTGCACAAGCAGCATATGGCAGTTCTTGCAGATCTGGCGCCTGTACACGGTTGGCAGGCGTATTTTTGCGGCCATGGCTATTTTACGTGCAGTCTCAACGTAGCGGCTGGAAAGCTGAGGATTATCAGGGTAGACCTTTTTAGCTTGCTGAAAAAGAACCTGAATTCTTTGTCGAGCAATCTGCTTTGCCGCTGACTTCATTTTGATGTCTCAACTTCTATAATGCTTTAGTCGGGTTTCGAGTAATCTACAGTTAGGATTCACTGTTCATAACGTTTTTGTTTACGCCAGCGATTCCTTGATGCAGGTGTGCGGATGGGTTCAAATCGCTTGTTTAACACTCAAAGATTTAACCGCGTCGTTATAGCGGTTCTGCTGGTATGGATTGCCAGCGCAGCTTTAGGCATTTATTTGTTAACCAGATTTGACACACTCAGTCACAGCCAGCTTTACAATTACGGCTTACAGTTTGACCACGCTTGGGCTGACACGTACTATCTTTATGCTCAGTTAATGTACATCGCTCTGGGTGTTCCCATGGCACTAAGCTTCGCCTCTATAGCCGCAGGCTTCAAGAGGAAAACCTACAAAAGTCCAGTAGCGCCTAAACTATAGCCAAAGCTTGCCCAGCCCCGACCGCAACCAACCATTCTCCAACAGAGAAAAACGGAGATTTATAACGACAACAGAGGTGCGGGAATCACATGCCCCAACTGCGAAAAAGTTTTCAGCAGACCTTTAGTCATGCTAAACTTTGAGAGCGGAAAAAACAAGCTGGTGAACGTCTGCCCCTATTGTAACCACGTGCTAGGAAACGCAGAAAACGAAAAATCATCCAAGAACGACTTTCAAATCACAGATTCAGACAAGAAACTAACACACTGAAAAAGACACATTATAGCATGTGCCGCGTTAAATTTCACGCGAAGCTTACAAGTCTTCAGCCAGCCAAAAATCAAAAAATAAAGCAACAGGAATAACCCTTTAATAATTTCCATTACCTAGTCAAGACGTAGGTGGATGCTCTGGGTTCTAACAAAAAAAACACAATCAGGATAGGCGCCTCTCTCGCCGTCGGCATCCTACTACTAATCGTTTTGATATGGTGGACAGGAATAGACAAAATCTGAGCAGCAATCGGTTCCGCCTCACCGTTATGGCTTGCAGCAGCCGCGTTAATCATCCTACCCACATACATCCTAAGGGCAATACGCTGGAAACTCCTGCTTCACCCCGTCAAGAAAAACGTTCGCGTAAGCACCACCTTCTGGTCCACCAGCGTCGGTTCCATGGTTAACACTTTAGTCCCGATCAGACTCGGAGAATTCGTAAGAGCCTACATCCTAGGCGAAAAAGAAGGAACAGGATTTGCGTCGGGCTTTTCATCCATAGTCGTGGAACGCACATTAGACCTGATAGGACTGCTCAGCATAGGTATAGTAACCATGTTCATGGTTTCCGCCCAAATCGGATTATCCAGCATGGTAGGAGACATCTTCACAGCCGTAGGGCTGCTCATAGCCACAGTACTCGCGGTCATAATCGTGGGCATAAAAAAAGAAGACCTCATCATAAGATTAGTCACCGGAATCACATGTAAAATCCCCCTCGTCAAAAAATACACACCTAGAATAGCAGAATTCACAAGTTCCTTAATCAAAGGACTACAGGGACTCAGCCAAAACCCGAAAATGTTTGCGGCAAACATGGCTTTGACATGGATTTTGTGGCTAACCCAAACCTCCGTCATCTACTTAACGTTTTTAGCGTTCAACTACCCCATGCCGTTTGTGGCCGCAACCCTCGGCGGCGTGCTCATGTCAGTCTCACACATTCTACCCGCGACGCCAGGTTACGTAGGATCCTACGAAGCCTTCTGGGTGGTGATTTTCACCTTACTGGGAGTGACACAAGCCGACATGCTTCTGGCTATGGGAGTGATAAGCCACCTGATAGGAGTACTGCCAACCGTAATTGTCGGCTGCATAAGCGTCGTCTGGCTGGGCGCCTCCTTCGAAGATATCTTCACGTTCAAAAGATACGTCGCAGCCGCAAAACCTCTCGCCACCCAAAACCAGTGAAAAAGAACATGGGCAATTTAATTCCTTGAAAAGGCACAAGGCATTACCAGTTGATAGAAAATCCATCAAGAGATAAACGCCAATTCTTCTCTCATTCTTTCCAATGCAGAGTCAATTGGAAGAGGCTTATTTTTCAGGGAACGCTGAGCCTTTGCCGTGTCAAGCGAGGAGTCTCTCGGTCTTTGTGCAGCCCATGAAAACTCCGCTGACGTGGCGGGGCGAATTAGGTTTGAATCTAAATTGAATGTTTCCGCTATTTGTTTGGCAAAATCGTATCGGTTTATGCGTGTAGCTCCACAGAGATGGAAGATTCCAGTTAATTTGCGTTCTATGATTTCCAACGTCATTTCAGCCATATTCGTGTTTAGAGTGGGCGAGTTCCACTGATCAGTGACGATTCTTGCTTGTTCATTCCTTTTGAGTTTACTAAGCACCCATAAAGCGAAGTTAACTTTGCCTGCAGCAGGAGTAGAACCGTAGACAACGCTGGCTCTTGCAACACAATACTCGCCAACAAAGTCTTTAACAATCTCTTCAGCCTTCAACTTGGTAAACCCATAATAATTGATTGAATCAGGCTTGTCAGTCTCTTTATATAAACCGGTTTTCCCATTAAACACGTAGTCAGTAGATACATACACTAAAAAAACGTTGGTCGCCTTAACGGCTTCAACAACATTTCGGGTGCCTTCAACATTAATTTTCCAAGCAAGCTCTTTGTTTACTTCGCACTTGTCAACATCGGTCAAGGCGGCAGCGTGAACCACAACGTCTGGATCAACTTCTTTGAATACTTCTTCAACCCGATTTTTGTCAGAAACATCAAACTGAACAGAAGAGCCATAAGCAGGTTGGTCGCGGTAGTATCCCGAGTGAACCGCGTAGTTTCTTGCAGAGGCTATTTCAGCCAGTTTTGAGCCAAATAAACCGCTTGCGCCTGTAATCAGCAGTTTCAATTGACACCACTCAGTTTCCAAGGCGTTGGATGAAGAATGGCTTCTGTAGCGAGTGGAGCCCACCACCGTTCATTTTCAACATACCACTGGACTGTTGACTCCAATGATTGCTTGAAAGAAAACTTGGGTTGCCATCGTAGCTTAGATCGCGTTTTCGTTGAATCCAAACTATATCTTACATCGTGACCAGGACGATCTTCCACAAAAGTAATCAGAGTCTCTGGTTTATCCAGCAAAGCCAAAATTCTTTTGGCGATTTCAATATTAGGAATTTCATTTCCAGCGGACACATTATACACTTCACCGGCTTCGCCCTCCCTCAGAACCGCATCTATGGCTTCGCAATGATCTTCCACGTAGATCCAGTCACGGATGTTTGTTCCTGAGCCATATATAGGTACATGCAGGTTCCTTAACACGCGGATAATCGTTTTAGGAATGAGCTTTTCCGGAAGCTGATAGGGCCCGAAGTTGTTTGCACATCTTGTGATAGAAGCGTTCAAGCCGTAGGTTTTGTAGTATGCTAACACAAACATGTCAGCTGCGGCTTTTGAGGCTGAATAAGGGTTCGACGGGTTAGCAGGGGTGTTTTCTGTGAACGAGCCAACGAGCACTTGCCCATAGACTTCGTCGGTTGACACATGAACCAACCTAGCCTTTTTGTTGTATTTTCTTAAAGCCTCCAAAATCGTGAAAGTACCCACCGTGTTGTTTTGAAGGAACAGGTAGGGATCAACTATACTTCGGTCCACATGGGTTTCCGCTGCGATGTTCACGACGGCATCCACATCGCGGATTATTTTATGTAGAAGTTGAGGGTTGCAGATGTCGCCTTTTATGAAGGAATATCGCTTGTCGTTCTCCATATCGTGCAAGTTTGAGGGATTAGCACCTATACCTATTTTATCTACGTTTATCAGGTCACAATCAGGGTGCCGTTTAAGCATGTACCGGCAGAAGTTGCTTCCAATGAAGCCTAAGCCGCCAGTTACGAGAATCCTCATACGTTTCACTTGTGAGGTGGTTGGTTCCAATCCCAAGGTTTACCCACGCGCGAATCGTCTGCTTTGCCGTTTATAGACTTAGGTACAAGAGTCAAGGCGTTCCAAGGTCTACGCTCCTCATCCGGATGGGCATAATCGTACATGTTAGTAGTAAAGTAAAGCAGCATCGCCGGCACATCTCCGAGGGCTTTAAAGCCGTGCCAATAATGACCGGGCATGCGCACAATTTGTAAATCTTGACCTGCGGAGACTATCTCGTTCAGTTCCTCGGTTTTTTCATCGTAAGCACATATTTTAACGGCGCCTTTCAAGGCTACAAAGTAGTCGGTTTGCCCCCGCAGATGTCTATGCCACGCTCGAATAACACCAGGATACGTCACCGAAAGGTTCGCTTGCAAAATCTTGTCTTCTCCGAAAAGGTCTTGCCAGTCTTTCCGCATCACTTCTGAGAAGAAGCCTCTCTCATCTGAAAAACGCTTTATAGGTTTAATTGTTATTCCTTTTAACATGGTTATTTTCCAAGTTTTGTTTTGTCTGCAATCATATTGCTTGGGACATTTTATAATGATTGCTGTTTTCGGCTCCATGTGACGCGAGGCTAAACTTCCGCTTCCGAGTAATCGCCAACGTGAAGTTTGATAGTTCGGTTCTTTTGGTTTTTGGTTACTTTGGCGTTCTTGCCTATTAGGCTGTCTTCTAAGCGTTCAACATCTTTTATGATAACGTTTTCCAAGGTAACACAGTACTCCAAGTTTGAGTTGGAGATTTTTGAGTTGTCGCCGATGCTTGTGTAAGGCCCAATAAAAGAGTTTTCGATTAACGCGTTCTTGCCTATTATGCAAGGACCTCTGACGGTGCTGCCGACGATTTTCGCTTCAGCCTCCACCTTGACCCGCCCGTCAATAGTACTATCTGCCACGCTGCCTTTGACGTCACGCTGAATGTACGCGTCCAGTATTTTAGCGTTGGCCGAGAGTATGTCATCTTTTTTACCCGTGTCCAGCCACCAAGAGTTAAGGATTTCAGCTTTCACCGTGAAGCCCAAGTTTATCATCTCTTGAATGGCATCGGTTATTTCAAGCTCGCCACGCCACGAAGGCTTTATACGCGCTATAGCCCGGTGCACCTTGTCGGAGAAAAGATACGTACCAATTATGGCAAGATTACCCATCGGCGCCTTAGGCTTCTCCACCAACCGAACAATGTTACCCTCATCGTCCAGCTGGGCAATGCCGAAGCTAGACGGATCATCCACCTCCTTCAAGATGATAAGAGCGTCAAGACGCTCCTCCTGAAACTTTTGAACAAAGGCCTTCAAGCCTTGACCCGTAACGTTGTCACCCAAACACATAACAAAAGAATCCCGACCTAGAAACTGCTGCGCGGTTTTGACCGCATGCGCCAAACCAAGAGGCTCCTGAGAAATATAGCTTACATCAACCGCCCATTTCGAGCCGTCACCCACGTAATCCTCAACGTACTGACCCGTTTCCGGCGCAGTGATAACACCGACTTCCGTTATGCCAGTCGCCGCCACCTGATCAAGCACATAACCCAAGATAGGTTTGTTGGCCACTGGAATGAGCTGCTTGGCACATGTGAAAGTTAAAGGTCGCAATCTAGTGCCTTTGCCGCCGCTAAGTACAAGCGCCTTCATACCGACCCCTGAGTCCTTTAATGACCAGTTAATATTAAAACTTGTGTAATCATCTGTTAGAGACACTTTTCTAAGCCTAATTCAGACAGCTATTTTGAGAGTCTCTTTAGAAGTAGTCGTCGGTGCTGAAACGGTTGGACCGACTACTTCTCGCATTTCCCTTTTAACGAGATTCCCTCTTGAATTCTTGCTCAGTTGAATGAGCAAACCCGCATTACATGTTTTGAAGCTTACAGGGTCTATATGGCAGTTTTATTGGAACAAGCTTTGTTTGGCAGGTACTTCGCATAATCGTAAACGGCATCGCAAGAAACCTCATCAAACCAGCCGAACGCTTCATTCTCAGAGTTGAGGCGAATAGCGCGCTCAGCAGAACTCACTGCAAAAGTCACCATCACCTTTATTCTGTCAAAAGTCTCCTCGATTCTGCCAGTTATTATGTCGCCAACCTTTATGTCCAAACCAGTTTTTTCCTGACCTTTCTTTTCATTGCTTCCTTCAAGCTCTCATTTTCCTCAACATGCCCGCCAACAACATCATACTACCAGCCAATGCGGCAAACGTATGCTGTCAACAGAAGGGAATAGAACTGGGATCTAGAAAGCTAGTACCGAAAACGCTAAATGTTAATGACCCACAAATAATTTTTGCGTGAAGGCGGGTAAATATCTTTCGGTACTACTGCTTTTAATTTTGGTTGTCGCGTTAGCGTATATGTTTTTGGATCAAACCATCTCCTATGGGAACATAGCAGGGCAACAAAACATGTCTGCTAAACAGAATTTGGTGCCTAATGGTAGCTTTGAGGAGGGTTCCGCTGACTTTGCAGTGGGCTGGACATACCAAAACGATGCCGTGACAAAGATTTACCGAGTTGACTCTGGCTTCTGTGAAGGCAACTATAGTTATTACATGTGGAGTAACACATCGATCGTAAATGCCTACTCAGAATATTTCGGTATAACATCTGGCGGCTACTATAATGCGAGTTTCTCCGCCAAAACGTCGTTTCCTTTACCTGAAACAGCACCAGGATATTATTTAGAGTTACTGGCAAAAAATGAAACAGCAGAAAACATAATCGAATATAGCACGTTTATAACCGAAACTACAGACTGGACAAGATACCAATATAATTGGCATATACCTGATTATTATAATTACACGAAGGCTCGGCTCAGATTTACTATGATTTTGGCGAACAATGCAGGTACGGTAAATGGTGCTTCTGCCTGGACTGATAACTTCTTAGTTAAACCTCAAATTCGCTCAATAATATGCAGTCAACCGTTCCTTCTCGAATACGAAGATTTGCCCACTCTTTTGAACTTCTCTGCGCAGTTTATTAATGTTACAGCAAACCCCTTTGTGAAAGTTAACGACTTCATTGTTAAGCTTGGCGAAAATAATCTTACAGCAAAATCTGTAGCATACGATGAATCCACACAGTTATACGAAATTACCGTAAACTTGCCGCCCTTACATGAGGGTAAGCATATCCTAAAGCTGGTATATGGCTCACAAGAATCCTTGAATTTCAAAATAGTTAGCGTGTACCACTACACGGGAAATTTCACTTTCATTCATTGGACTGATTTACATTACGACCCGCCGAACAGCGCATTTGAAGACCAACTAAACGTCACCCTACAACTTTTGAAAAATGCTAATCCAGAATTCATACTAATGACGGGGGACATGGCATCTTCTGAAGCGAACTACCAACGTTTTTACGCAATCCTAAAATCCATTAATTTTGATGTCCCCATATTTTTTTCTAATGGCAACCACGAAAAAGAATCACTTGAAGAATTAAATAGCGCAGTTCTGTACATGGGCCAAAAAAATACACAGTTCGAAAATGAGTACCCATTTACTTTTAACTATGGAAATTACCATTTTATTAATTTGGACAGTGGAATTTTTCCATATTCTTCAAAAGGCAACATTTCGGACAATCAGCGTGATTGGTTAGAAATCGATTTGCAACGCAACCAAGGTAAACATTTAGTCGCATGTTGCCATCATCCACTTTACTTCTCAGGAAGAGTCATGTTTTGGTCGAACATCTCTGTTGCTAGAAATATTATAGGGATGTTTTCCAATTATGGGGTTATTGCAACTTTTGCAGGACACGCGCATAGGTCCGACGTTACAAAAAGAGGCGTGACAACCTATTATGCCACTGTTAGCGGATGCAACGACACGCATTGGGTAGGTAATGAACCATTCCCGCCTTCAGGATTTCGAATAATTGAAATCGTCAACAGCGAAATAGTTAATGCACAAATAACGAATTTATTCAGTTACTACTCAGGAGGGTTTGTTTATGAAGATGGGAAAATTCGTTAGACAGCAAGTTGCGTTTTTGAGACGAAAAAAGTTTGCAAGTTTCCAGTAGTATATCTGCAAGCGCGCGCGTTCAGATCGATGTTGTATGTGGACATTTTGGATCTTTGTAAAGCCTATGAAAACTTCGCGCGAAAAATTATGGAAGACAAAGTTAAGAAAGATGGAAACAGCTTAGCACATATATTCAATGTGTATTACCCAGAACCTGTAACGATAATCGAGTTAGCTGAAATAGTTAGAGAGGCCATAGTAAAATATTCTCAAGGTGAAATAGATCCTGAAATAAATGTGGTAGATACGGGTCAACCGAGTGTGTTTAACGAAAATGACAAAAGGTTGATCAAGGTTGACACAAGTAAAGCATTAGACTTCTTGGAAATGGAGAAGCTTAAAAGCCCAAAAGAGTCCGTGGAGGACATTGTTAGATTAAAAGTCAGCGATAATTGATGTTACTGGCTTATCTCCTTAATTGTATTGCAAATGTAGTTTATCTCACGCTCCTCAAGTCCTGAACTCGACGGCAGGTGCAAGCCTTTTCGCGATAATTCTGCAGCAATGGGAAAAGTGTCGCCTTTGAAAAAACCTCTGTCCTGAAATACTGGCTGCTGATCCATGGGAACGAAAAAAGGCCTTGTTTCTATCTGCTTATTCGCTAACATCTCAATCAACTCGTCTCGAGATGCCCCAAATTCAGGCTCAACCAAAATAGAATACATCCAGAAGACGTTCTTAGCCCATTCTTTCTCAGGTGGCAACCGTATACCCTTTAAGTCGGATAGCAGAACGTTGTATAACTTGGCGTTTTTCCTTCTCATTTCAACGAACTCATCTATTCTTTCCAGTTGAGCCAATCCAATGGCGGCTTGCATGTTTGTCATTCGGTAGTTATAACCCACTTGAGAGTGCACATAAACTCTGGCTCCCTTTGGAAAGGATAAATCTCTAAGCGACCTTGCCGTTTCCGCGATTTTTTGGTCATTCGTTACAACCATTCCCCCCTCACCGCAGGTTATTATTTTGTTTGCATAAAAGCTGAAGCATCCGATGTCCCCAAGCCCACCCGTTTTCTTGCCAGCATATTCTGCTCCATGCGCCTCCGCAGCGTCCTCTATGACATATAGGCTATATTCTTCGGCCAATTTCACTATCTTGTCCATGTTGCAGGGGTGGCCATAGATATGAACGGGTATTATTGCTTTTGTTCGTTCGTTTATTTTCTCTTCAATTTGGTCTGTGTTTATGTTCCAGGTTTCGGATTCAGCGTCCACAAATACTGGTTTTGCACCGCAGTAGATTATGGGAAAAACGGAACCAATCATTGTAAAGGATGGGACTATAACCTCGTCGCCTTTCTTAATGCCAATTGATGCCAAAGCTAAATGAATGGCGGTGGTTCCGCTCGTTGTGGTGATGCCGTATTTGCAGTTGCAGTACTCAGCAAACTTGTTCTCGAATTCCTTCACATACTTGCCTTTTGAGGAAATCCAATTCGTTTTAATGCAATCTACAACGTATTCCAGTTCTTTTTCTCCAAGTAACGGAACACACACGGGAATCATATCTTTCCATCAGCAACCTTTTTGGCTACTACAGCGATATTCCATATATTCTCGTCAACTTTTCCCTTTAAATCTAAAAAGGGGCATATTTTCAAAACTTCAAAACCAGTTGCTTCTAAGAAAAAATTTATTTCTTGCGGAAAGTAAAATCTCATAACGTGCTTCTCATCGATTTCGCTAAATTTGTTATCATATTTATTTAAAATAAGCAATTTGTAGTTTACCTCGCAGATGTGGTCAAAAGATTTCAATTTTGGGTCTGCAATCCGCAGAAGCTTTACTTTATCGTTTTCAACAACTTTGATTCGCAATTCCGGAAGGAGCCTGAGAACTGCAAGTCCATTCCAAACGTCGAAAACGAAAAGACCGTTTTCCTTTAAATGCCTGTGAATATTTTTTAGCGCTTTGATTATGTTTGAATTCTCGGCGATGTAGCCCATGACAGCAAACATTGCGATGCAAGCATCGAATTTATCGTTTATAGAAACATCGCTTATGTTTCCCTTAATAAATTTACAAGTGCACTTCTCTTTTGCTGTTTTGAGCATGCTTTCTGAAATGTCTATTGCTGTCATGTCGTATCCTTTTTCCAGAAGTATTTTTGTGTAGTTGCCGGTTCCGCAACCGATTTCGAGAATTTTTTTCGGTTTATGTGTATGTTCAAAAATGTCTTCGAGAAAAGTGACTTCTTTTTCATAGTCTTTGTCGTTGTATATTAAATCATAATATTTTGCGAGATATTCAAAACTCTCGTTTTTTTTCACTCTATCATCGCCTTGTCTTTGTCTTTTCCTAAATATGGACCTTGTTTTACCTCTATGAGTTGGGTGTCTTCAAGCATTGTGAAACCGTGGCCGCCCTCAACAAAAAATATGGTATCGCCCATCGATAGTTCAATTGACTTGAATTTTGTTCCTTTTAGGTCGTACAAGTTTACAATGGCTCTTCCGCTTTCAAAGTGCACGATTTCCTGAATTTTGTCGATTACTAACTCTTTGTCGATATGGCGGTGTGGTCTGATTTTGTCTCCTTTTTTGTAGTGGCTGATCCCCAACTGTAGAGGGAAGTCTTCTTGGGAAAAGAAGTTCCCTCTTTTTTTTCCAAAAATTGCCCGGGCAATGATGGCTATGGTCGTTCCGTCGGCAGATTGTATCTTTTCCGATTTGCTCACCTGTCTATTCGTTGGTATCGTGATATGATTTTGTCTTCGTCTGGATAGTTGGGAGCGTCCCATGGGAACTTTTCTCCTTTTTGCCATCGTTCCCATCTATTCAGGTCTTCTTTTACCATTATTTCCACAAGTTGGTCAAATTTAATCTTCGGTTTCCAGGCAAGCTTTTCTTTTGCTTTTGAGTAATCACCGCACAGTAGATTAACATCCACTGGTCTTAGAAATCTCTTGTCTACTTCGACATATTTTTGCCAATCTAAGCCGCAAACGTCAAAGGCTTTTTCTGCAAATTCTCTCACAGAGTGAGCTTCGTTAGTTGCTACGACATAATCATCGGGTTCTTTCTGTTGCAGCATTAGCCACATGGAGTTGACGTAGTCGGGGGCATATCCCCAGTCTCTTTTCGCATCCAAGTTACCAAGGAGGAGTTCTTTCTCCATACCTAAAGCGACTTTTGCTGCAGTGTTCGATATTTTTCTGGTAACAAATTCTAGTCCTCTAAGCGGGCTTTCATGATTAAACAGAATGCCGTTACATGCAAAAAATTTGTATCCTTCTCGATAGATCTTAGTCAACCAATATCCATACAGTTTTGCGGCTGAGTAAGGGCTTGCTGGATGGAAAGGCGAATTCTCGGTTAGGCTACCTGAGTGTCCATTGCCGAACAATTCGCTTGTTGATGCTTGGTAGAATTTCGCGGTTGGATTAATTTGTCTAATTGCCTCCAGAATCCGGGTAACTCCTAAACCCGTTACTTCGCCTGTGCTAATCGGTTGTTCAAAAGAGGCGCCTACAAAACTCTGCGCTGCTAAATGGTAGATTTCATCTGGCTCAGCTAACTTGACGGCTTCCACCATTGAACCAGCATCAACAAGGTCTGCCGATACTAAATTTACTTTGTCAAAGACACCTAAATATTGTAGACGCCAAAAATTTGGTGTAGATATTCTCCTGTAAGTACCAAACACTTCATAACCCTTTTTCAATAGAAAATCTGATAAATACGCGCCATCTTGACCAGTTATTCCCGTGACAAGAGCATGCTTACCCAAGCTATTCACCCATTCTTATTGCATTGTGCAAGGTTACTTTAATATTTGATTATCCTCAAACTCGGAAACATAAAAATATGAATTGTACAACGCAAAACTGACATACTCAATGTTAGACCATGATTAATAGAGCTCGAGAAATTAGTGGTATAGGCAAAATTTTTGGGAGAGAATGTCATATCAATACTAGCTGGTAGATGTGCCAAGTTACTGAATAGGGTCTCGTAAGGAGAAAACGAAAAATTATGGCGTCGACGTGGTCCCATGTAGGTTCACCTTGATAGGGGTGAAAAGTAGATAAAGGAATCAAAAAGCGTTTCATTCCAGAAAAATCATCGGTGAAAGTAATAAGCCAATAACTGTTGTTCGAAGACCTTATCATAATTTCCATTCGTTCGTTTGAGTTTGCTCCATACCAATTAAAAAACAAAAATTGGAACCGCTTCCAATTGTTATGAGAGCTAAAATCATGATAAATATAGCCTTCCCCGTTTTCCGTGATTTCAACTTGCGCTTTTAAAGAACTTTGGTTGTCAATTTTAAGTTCATTATCGGCAACTAAGCTAATCTCAGCATCTCCATTTAAAGAAGCTTTAAAGAATGAAAGAATATCTTCTGAAAGGGAAAAGGATAAGCCAGTTGTTATGTGTTCAGTCAGTTTTTGTGACGATGAAGACATGGACCAAGAATTTTGTTCAGCTTCAACAATAGCCCCTGAAGAATTCGAAAATAATAAAATCGAAAGCTCTTTTCCACTAGAACTCTGTAAACTAACTTCAACACTGCCTATTATATATGTGACTTCTGAAATTGAAGTTCCTTCAAGGGGTCCAACGTAAATTTCCTGCAGGTTGTTATTTGTGCCTTTAAATGTGTCGCTTAGACGAATTACATTCGTAATATTGTCATACTGCTGAGTTACCAAGGCTTCAACTATTCCTGTGTATTCATCGAAATCACCTAGTCCAGATACATCAAAGGTTAATTTAATCCACATTTCTTGGGCAGCCCCTATGTAAAAAGTTTGCTGCGTGGCATAATTATCACCTAAGAACGTTGGAGATACAATCGCATCTGATTTATTTGATGAAACTACTCGAGTATCAACCATTCCATAGAAGCTATCAGCTGAATAATTTAGCTTATATAGTGCTGAGAAATCAAAGTTGCCCAGAAACGTAGCATAGTTAGAATTTAAAACAAGATTAAAAAAGTGGCATGTATTAGAAAAGCTAACAAATTGCGTGTAATATGGACTATTTGGAAGAGGTAATACAACATAACCAATTCCTCTGTCGGTCAGCAATTTGAGCATATGAGTGGCGTTTGGACTGGTAGCTATGTCGTATACATCCGCTATACCTAAAGCCTCTATGGTATCAAAAGTGCGGTGACCAGTAAAATAACTAAGACCGTTTAGCCAGTATCCAACAATTGTTAAGTTATCGTGAATGTGAGTGTTGAAATAATCTATTAAACTCAGGTCATATTCTGCTTTCGAAAAAAGAGAGTCGGAACTTGCTTGGTATTTATCAACATCAAAATTGTTTTGATACATAGACTGGGTCAAACTCAGAAAAGGAGTAAAAAGAAGCGAAGCTATAATTGCGAAGAAAATTAGGGCGTAGCCTAATTTTTTAATTATCGTTCCTTTGCTCGTACTATTCCATATAGGTTTAGGGATACGATGTGACTTAACGAAACAATTTGCGAGGGCAATTAGGCATATAATCAGTGGAGGGAAAAGAGCCCACAATAGCGTGGTAGATGAAATAATGGGTTCGGATGGCGTTATTCTTGGCAGTAGAGGAGAAGAAAGTCCCAGATTGACGTTAAATCCCACTAACAGGTACATGACTAGAAGCAGGGTTATTAGTCCAATTGATAAGGATGAATTTACTCTGAGCTTCTTTATTAGTACAAGTACTCCATATGCCGCCACCATAGACAGGAAGGGTATTACAATAAGACCGTTTCTCAAAGCTGTGCTAGTTTGTATTCCATAAAAGATAACGGACCAAAGTACCAAATACAGTAACATAGGAAAAATTACTATAAACCATTCTTTCCTATGAGACTCCACTAAGTCACCTTCTGGCGGTTTCAAAATTTTGAAAAAACCTATGATTTTGGGAACTATCAGCAATGAGCCCAAATATGTGAAAGTTAATATGTAGTCAAATCGCAATGTGTCAAAAATAGTTCCTGTATTGCCGTAGGTAGGCGGGAAGACTGTGGCATACAGACTTTGAGCTTTACTCAGCAAGTAAGTTGGCGCGATATTGAGAGTTGGTGTCCCAAAAGTGAAAAAGTTACGGACGTACCAAATTAATCCCGCGCTTGAAAAAAGTAACAGGGAGAAGGAATTTCTGATATTTAAAGAACCATCTATTGAGATTTTTAAAACAAAATAACCCATCACAATCCCGATTAATGCGATGAAAACCAATTCAGCGAGCGCTAATTCAAAGTAGAAACTAGACAAGGAAACATTGACAAACGCATTTAAATAAAGGCGATATAAACTGGGAACAAAGCAAAATAACAAACCAGCAACCTTCAGTTTTCGTGAACGGAAGAAAAGGGGAACTACTGACAGGATAATGAAAACACCATACAAACCTACATTTTTTGATAAAAGAGTTAAAGCAATTCCAATTCCAGCAAAAATAAACCAGAAAGCTTTATTGCTTTTCAAGCCTTTTACAAGACAAAACACCGCTGAAATTATATAAAACATTAAAGACATTTCCGTGTAAACTGAATAAAAAGAGAAAAACGCAAAAATCGCAGGCATAAAAGTCATAATTGCTGCTGCAACAAGACCCATTTGCTTGTTATTAAACAACTCTTTACAAAACAGATAGACAACTAGCAAAGACAGCAGAAAATGAAGATAAGAAATAAATCTAAAATCCATTGCAAGTGAAGTAGTTTCTGCGAAAGCATGAAGTAACAAAACGCCGGGGGTGAAATCACCCAAAAGCTGTGTATAGGGGACATTTGTTGGAATGTTATTATTTTTAACAATTGCCTTTACAATAGGACCCTGAAAATACACGTAGTCATAAGAATTCAGTAAAGGGTGCATAATTATTGTTAAAATGAAGATTAACTGAACAGCACATATGAAAACAACTAGCATCATTGCTGGAGTAAACAACACCTTTGAACACTGCCGAGTATAACTTCGGAGGGAACTGAAAGAAAGCCTGTGCAATACCTTATCAGCATATAAAAGAACAAAAAGAAATGTCATAAAACTGTAAACTATAAAAAATTCTCTAACGAAAGCTTGAAGAACTATCCCTGTAATGAGAGTGGGAACAACAAGAACAAAATTTGAAATTAACGCACCAATAACCAATCGCTCAGCCAGAGAAAGGTTTGTTCCGTACTTAGAAAGTGAAATAACGCTAAATCCTAAAAGGAAACTGAGTAAGGCAAAGGAAGTATTCTCCAGAAGCTTACCGAAGAAACTTGGGATATTGAAAGATAGATGAGTAATCAAGAAATCAGAATATAGACAAAAAGTAAGGAAAACAGCAACCAATAAGAAAAAGGCGTGTTTGATCACGATTGAAACCCGAAAATTATTATTTATGTACTTTTTGATATTCAAAGCGGTTGAACCTTACAAATCTGAAAAAAAGCGGATCTTGTCAAAGTATTTGTCCCATGTGTAATCGCTTGGATCTATTGTTTTCTCCACTTTTGTGGCAAGAGCTTCGCTCAAAGCCTTTGCAAAAGGCTCGACTGATGGATATGCCTTAAACACGTACCCAGTTGCTAACAGGCGCGGTTCTATCTCCATCTCGCTAGAACAAACTACCTTTTTTTGCATCGCCAACGCTTCATACACAGTAATCGCATAATCCCCCCAACCAGGATAAGCAAACACATCACAAAAGACATAGTAATCCCATAAATCTTTCTCGTCAACAAAACCAACAAACTTCACACGATCTTGAACACCCAAATCTCTCGCTAACCTCTTCAATCGCGTCTCCTCTGGCCCCTTTCCGCCTATGACTAAGACCGCATTCGGATTATCCTTAGACAACACTGCGAAAGCCTCTATAAGCAAACCTATTCTTTTTCTATGGTCCAGCCTGCTTATGCTAAGTATAACCTTCTTTTCTTGCAACCTAAGCATTTCCTTAACATTCTTCTTAGGAGTGTAACGCATCAGCTGCGACGAAATAGGTCCTATCGGTAAAACAACAGCATCTCTCTTGTACAACTTATTGACCTCCCACCGCATCTGATTTGACAAAACAAAAACCGCTTTGGCACGCCTAACCGCAAAATAATCCAGCAACGCAAGAAGGTTTAGGCTTAACCGCTGAAATACACTTAACTTAGGCTTGCCCGCCACGAATTCTTTGTGCCCCACAACAGATTCTCTAATTTCATCAAACACAGACCTATGAATCAAAGCATATTTCATGAGGTTTTTATCGAGCCAAAACAAAGAACCATGCAGATGCAACACGTAGGGAATAGAAGTGAAAAGAGTCGCCAAATAAAGCTCAATCCAACCAGCCCAACAACAACCAATAACAAGAGACGGCGAAAGTTGACGCAGTCGCACCCCTAACGCAATCACCCTAGACAACGACGAAAAAAACGCCCTATAGTTAGCGTTGCTCTTTTTTTCACCCTTCCAAGCTATCACTTCTAACTCAGGCAACCCCTTATGACCAAACAACGCTTCCTCCTTCACCCGAAACGTCAGCAATCGCGTCTTTGACACTCCCCGAAAATACTTCGCTTCCTCAATAGCCACCCTCTCGGCACCTCCAGCTCCAACAAGCTGCCCATACAACACAACAACAGTCTTCAAAAAAACACCTTAACGGCAAATTTTCTGCCTATTTATAGCATGCGCGCCGAACCTGCTTGAAAAGATAACGCAGCTCAATTACAAAAATCACTTCTTTCCATCATCATTCTTCAGCAATTGTTCAACTATCGCAGTAAATTGCTCTTTAGTCCGTGAACTATTGTGATATTTTCTCACATACATTTCACCATTTTCAACAAGTTGCCCTCTTAACTCATCATCAGAAGTCACCCGAACAATCGCTTCAGCTATACCTTGCGAATCACCACGAACAACAAGAGCATTTTCGCCATCAACAAACCACTCTTTCCAACCGAACCTAGTCGATCCAATAATAACCGGCAAACCGCAAGCCATAGCCTCTAAAACAGCCGACGACAACCCCTCTATAAAACTCGATAAGACAAACAAGTTACACGACCTCAGCAAGTTAGGAATATCTTCAGGAGATGCCTGACCATAGAAACATACATGCTTGTCCAGTGACAAATTCGCTACTTTATCGCGCAAATAAGCTTCATCCGGACCTGAACCTATAATATAGTACAAAATCTCAGGATATTTATTTTTAAGCAAGCCAACAGCTTCAATAACGCTATCAATGTTCTTTTGCTTGTCAAGCCTAGAAACTGTTATCAATCTCGGAAACGCCGTAGAACTAAAAACCTGTTCTAACCCAAGATTGAATTTAGAAAGATCAACCCCTTGACTGAGCACAACCTGCTTTCTGCCAATTTTATGTGAATACCAACGCATATCACGATTTGAAATCACAACAGTTGACATAGAAAATGCAAACCGTTCAAACACCTTAATAAACGAGGAGATCAGAGGACCTAAAAAGTATCTTGACCGAACAATGTATCTCGTTGGCTCAGAAATTCTAATTATGGATTTCCTATTCAAAAGTTTGGATATTAAAGCCACAACAAGTCCGGAATAAACATGCCCACCTAAGCTAACCAAAACGTGAGCGCCAGTTTTAGCTGTAAAACGTATACCCTTGAAGAAAACAAAAAAAAGATATGATATGTAACCAATGTAAAGACCTATACCCCGAGGCGCCATTGGACAAAACATAACTGAATGAACATCACTAAAATTTTCTTTCAAAGCCTTGACCCCCAAATAACTGCCTACCACATGGATTTCAAAAAAGTTAGAGTCAAGGTGCTTCTTCATTAAAGGAATATACTTGCTAACGTAACCCATTTCAGTACGTGCAGGTTCTAAAATAACTAAAACAACAATTCTTTTAGAAAACACGACCATACTCTACCTCGCTTCCAATAAAGCAGCATCATAAACTGCATCTAACTTGGCAGTAACCTTTGCCCAATCGTATTTTTCAACCATCAATTCTCGGGCATTTTGACCTAAAAAGCGACGCAACTTCCCTTCCTCAAGCAAAGTCAAAATAGCTTTCGAAAGAGCCTCGGGGTCTTTCGGGGGTACAAGAAGGCCATTACTCTCGTTTCTAACGATGCCCTTAATTCCAGATACGTTTGAACCTACTATAGCGTTCCCGCAAGCCATTGTCTCTAAAAGTGCACGAGGCATACCTTCTTTTAAGGAAGGAAAAACGAAGATGCTTGATTTAGACAATATGTCTGCAACTTTTTCATGATTTATAGCTCCAAGAAAAAAAATGTTTTTCTGCAAACCAAGCTGTCTTGCAAAATTTTGTAAGTATTGTCTTAGAGGCCCATCTCCGCCTAAGACCAGTTTAACATTAGCATGCTGTTTAACAACTTCGCGCATAGCTTCTAAGAGATAAACTAATCCCTTTTCAGGAACCATGCGCCCAACCCATGCAACTAAATTTGAGTCTTTCTCATCTGAAGGCCTAAAAAAATCAACATCCACACCGTTTGGAATAACAGAGATTTTGCCATATCCACCCATGACCTCTGCTACGCTTTCTGCTTCAGTCCCAGTTAGGCATATCACTCGTGACGCCATATTGAATAGGGATCGTGCCACAGTCTGCAGGTAAACCTGTTGCAGCATATCTATAACTAAACTCCGCCTAACCGCGAACCCATGAACGGTTACGACAAAAGGAATTCTTAAAGACCACGCCGCCCTCGCAACCTGATAATTACTCAAAAACAAATGGGAATTAATATGAACAACATCGGGTGCCAGCTGCCTAAGACGGTTCTTCACACCTTTAAAAACAGGATAAGGCGTTCCAGTAATTTTAGAAAGCGCATCCCACGTGGGAGGAAAATAAAAATTAACATCACCGTCAAGATACTGATAATCAAACCCTCTTTGAAAGGCGCCCAAGAAAACGCTCACCTTGTGTCTTCTCTTACGCACTTTGTCTACAAACTCAAGCATTACCTCGGGGTAATGCCAATAAGCCGAAACAAACAGAATGTGCAGGCTCTCACGACCATTATCCGCAAAGTTTTGCTTTGCTAAACTTTCCC
>Ga0307445_10000528_pt1 | contig 20906 bp, 18 predicted proteins | sample SalMarSW160330MG_FD_202147 | JGI IMG/M metagenome (GOLD analysis project Ga0307445, IMG submission 202147) | Salt marsh sediment microbial communities from the Plum Island Ecosystem LTER, Massachusetts, United States - SW1603-30 | ecosystem: Environmental > Aquatic > Marine > Intertidal zone >... | reverse complement strand
TAGGTGTGTCATGTAAGAATACGGGAAAAGAGACTGCATTCAATGTTAAGGTCAGTGAATGTGAGCTGAATGTATTTAGTATCTTTTTCCAACCTATAAGTGTCCTTGAGCCAGGAGCTTCCACTAAGTTAGAGTATAGAATTGTTGGCAGGAACAAGGAAGCCTATTCCATAATAAAAGGAGTAGGCGAAACATATTTGGGATTTCCTTATTTTGAAGGGATGAAGGTTGAGAAGTACTGGCTAAACATTCACTACGAGGACGCAAAGAAGAAGGAATATAAGACAGAGATGGTTGTGGATTGTAGGTTAAAAAAGATTACTGTAGAAAAAATAGGAAAAGCCTAAACTTACTACACGGACATCGAAACAATCCTAAATCTGGATGAAGCAAAGCAGGTTATTTTGAGCGGACTTGTCAAAGAGCGATTGTAACAGGTATGGTTGAGTACGGAATATTTTCTTTTTAGTATTGTATGTAGAAGGGAGGGTGTAATGAAAAACAAAAGCTTCATTTTTTCAACCATTGTATTACTTTCTTTCTTTTTTGTTTTTGTTTCCTGTGGTAAGCAAAAAGCAGAGTGGGGAGGAACAATAGAAGTAGTAGATGCTGTAACGGTTGTTAAGAATCCGAAAGAGCCGATGTATGGCGAGGATGTTTTTAGCTTGGAAGAAGAGTTTTCCATTGGGGAGACAGAGGGAAGAGAAGAATATCTGTTTTCAGAAATAAGACATTTAGCCATAAGTGAAGATGAGAGTATCTTTGTTCTTGATTCGAAGGAAGACCATATTAAAGTGTTTGATAAAGAAGGAAAATATATAAAGACAATTGGAACACCTGGGCAAGGTCCAGGAGAATTGGACAGACCATCTTCCATTTGCATTAGTCAAAATGAATTGGTTGTGCTTGAGGGGGCTAGAAGATTTTCAGTTTTTTCTTTAGAAGGTGAATTTTTAAAGCATATATCAACGAAAGAAACCTGGGCGCTTGGAGCTAGTATGGATTCAGTAGGGAATATTGTTTTAACAGAAGGAGTCATGGACCCTGAATATTTTCATTATAAGGTGAAAAAGGTTGATGTGAATATGAATCTACTCTGCGAGATTGCAAAAACACCTGCACCTGATGCTCGTACAGGTATCAATCCATTTATGCCTTTTGCTTACTGGCGAATTGATGAAGATGATAATATTGTCTTTGGTTATCCCAAGGACTATGAAATACAAATTCTTAATCCAGACGGCAAAGTAATAAAGAAGATAAAAAGAGAATATGACCCAGTTGAGGTAACAGAGCAAGAAGAGAAGGAGCGAGCAGAAGATTCTCCTCCGCAGATTAAATATATTTTCCCCAAATACCACTCTGCTTATTATCGGTTTTTCCTAGATGATGAGGGGAGGATATTTGTCCAAACCTGGGAAAAAATAGAGGACGAGGAGATTTATTATCATGATATTTTTGACTCAAATGGGAAATATGTTGTTAAAATTCCTCTCCGAATGAGACCAATAATTTGCAAAAAGAATAAGCTCTATTCCATCGAGGAAGATGAGGAAGGGTATCAATACGTAAAGCGGTACAAGGTTACCTGGAATATATAACATCTTAATATGGACATCGAAACAATCTAAAATCTGGATAATGCAAACAGTCTATTTTTATAGGGAACTGTCAGGGAGCAACTTTAACAGCAGGGTTGACGATTCACTGCTCTATATCCCAGGTATTCATCGAGGCTCTATGAGTCCCTAATAATAGAATTAATCCCCATCAGCAGGAATAATACTTTATCCCGTAATTGTGTATTCCTCATTTCGTATGATGGTTGGTTTATTCCCTTATTTCAGGTTGTTATCCTCGATATTAGGATAACTAATCCCCGATTATCTGCTATTATTCCCTTTTTCGGGTAGGATAGCTCCTGGGGTCTGGTTAGAGTTCAGGGGTAGTTTACAGGGCGGGTATTTTTTTCGTGGAAATAGAGGAGAAAATATCTATCCCGTAAAGTTTGAACCTGGGTTGCAAATTCCGGCCCATTCCGGACACTGATTCCGATTTATTCCGGTCACTAAATCCGGCCCATTCCGGCCACCGATTCCGGTTTATTCCGGCCACTTTTTGCAGGATTCCGGAATCTGGGCTCACCGAAGCGACGCTGGATAACTTAAAAGGAATAAGCCATCATGTTTCTTCTGAAAAAGAGAGGAGGACAAGATGGCCAAAAAGAGGTTATCCATGCGAAAAATCAGAGAAGTACTCAGGTTAAAACATTCGGGACTTTCCATTCGGGCTATTGCCCGGGCCTGTTCGATTGGGAGGGAGACAGTCCGGGAGTATTTATGTCGAGCCTCGGAAGCGGGGCTTAGCTGGCCACTTACTGAAGGGCTTTCGGATGAGGAGTTGGAAGGACAGCTTTTTCCTTCCGTAATAAAGATTTATGGGAAGAGGAGCTGTCCCAACTGGGCATTGATTCATCAGGAACTGAGGAGAAAAGGAGTGACCCGCAAGCTGCTCTGGACAGAGTATAAGGAAGAGATCTCAGATTATTATGGCTACTCTCAGTTTTGCGAGCTCTACAGTCAATGGGCAAAGAAACTGATCCCCTCCATGCGGATTGCTCACAAAGCGGGAGAGAAGCTGTTTGTCGACTATGCCGGGCTGACAATGGTCTACGCGGACCCGTCAAGTGGAGAGGAAAAGAAGGCGTATATTTTTGTGGCGACATGGGGAGCCAGCAATTACACTTATGCCGAAGCCCATCCTTCACAGGCTCTCACCTCCTGGATTGGCGGTCATATAAGGGCTTTTGAGTATTTTGGTGGAGTCCCAGAGCTCTTGGTTCCGGATAACACCAAGACCGGAGTGAGGTCGGCTTGTTACTATGAGCCGGATCTCAATCCGACTTATCAGGAGTTTGCCAGGCATTACGGGACGGCGGTCCTTCCGACTAGGGTCAACCGGCCTAAAGATAAAGCCAAAGTGGAGAAAGGTGTGCAGGTGGTCGAATACTGGCTCATCGCTCCGCTGAGGAAGAGACAGTTTTTCAGTATCGCTGAGATAAACGAAGCTCTCTGGGAGAGACTCGAGGATCTCAACACCCGCCCGATGCAGCATCTGGAGAGAAGCCGACAAGAGATGTTTGAGGAGTTGGATAAACCCGTGCTTCGGCCTCTGCCGAAGAGAGCCTTTGAAGTGGCGGAATGGAAGAGGGCCAAAGTGAATATCGATTATCATGTGGAATTTAAAAGACATTACTACTCTGTGCCATACACGTTGATCAAAAAGCATGTCGACATCAGAGCCACAGACCAGGTCGTTGAAGTCTTTTACAACACACGTCGAGTCTCCTCCCATAAAAGGGATGACACACCGGGACGACATTCCACTCATCCCGATCATATGCCGGAATCTCATCGTAAATATGCGGAGTACAATCCTGAGCGATTCATCAACTGGGCAAAGAAAATCGGCGGTTTAACCGAACAGCTTGTCAACGGCATCTTCTCCTCCCGGCCTCATCCCGAACATGGATATCGTTCCTGTCTGGGACTTATGCGTCTGGAGACACGGTATGGCAAAGAGCGGCTGGAAGCAGCCTCGAAGCGGGCCCTTTTTTTCGGTCTTTATTCCTACAAAGGTGTGAAAAACATCCTGGAAGCAGGATTGGATAAAGTGTCGTTGGAGGAGCAAACCGATGTGGTCAGTAAAGCACACGGCAACATCCGTGGAACAGGTTACTATTCCTGAAGGTTTGATATGGATCGATCAAAGATAAAACTTTATACGGCCTCTGAGGGCCTCGTTTTTTGCTTTAGAGCCAAAATACAGAAAAAAAGGAGATAGTCATGCTTCATCAACCGATAATGGATAAATTATTCGCTCTCAAACTCAGCGGTATGCTGGAGGGGCTGCGGGAACAGATGGAGAGCCCGCAGTACAAGAAACTGAATTTTGATGAGCGTTTCGGTCTTCTTCTGGACAGAGAATGGGACCTGCGGCAGAACCGAAAGCTGCATCGCCGGATGCGAATGGCACGGTTTAGAGAATCTGCAGTCATGGAGGATCTCGATATATCCGCAAAACGGGGACTGGATCGAAAACAAGTCCTTTATCTGGCAGAGGGAAAATGGATCAGGGAAAAACTCAACATGGTCATAACCGGACCCACTGGAGCCGGGAAAACCTATCTGGCCTGTGCCCTTGGAAACGCGGCCTGCCGACGCGGGTATTCGGCCCGCTATTTTCAGCTCTCCCGGCTGCTCGAAAAACTAAAACTCGCCCGTGCGGACGGATCCTATCCGAAGTTGTTAGATCAGATCGCAAAATATCAGCTTCTTATCCTGGATGACTGGCTTCGTAATCGTCTCTCCGAGACACAAACCAATGACATCCTTGAAATCGTCGAGGACAGATACAAACACAGCTCGACCATGGTTGTCACTCAGATACCGGTTGCAGAATGGCATGAACAGTTCGCTAATCCAACTCTTGCCGATGCCATTATGGATAGAATCGTTCACAATGCCTACAGGTTGGAACTCAAAGGAGAATCAATGAGAAAACGAAGATCAGCCTTGACTCATTCCGGCCACTCGGAGGTATAATGAAAAGCCAGCGTCGCTTCGCTCCGAATGGTGGCCGGATTGAATCGGAATCAGTGGCCGGTTTCGTCGGAATAAGCATGGGTTGATTATATCCATTTCCCTGCTTAGGTTGTTGGTAATAAAGGATTACGGATAAGAATTATTATGTAAACTTTATAAAATTTTAACTACAGCAAAATAAACAACTTAACGATATGAGTGATAAAACGGGATTTTATAGTGGGTTTTTGCTGTTTTCGTCCCGTTTTGATTGGTAAATTAGAAGAAATTCGTGAGGATCAGGGAAATAAACGCCAGAAAATGAGATGAAAATCCCTCCCACACTAGGTGCCTCACCAACTCACCTTATTCCGGTACTAATACCCTCCTTCTTTTTTCCCATTGCCCGGAAGGTACTCGTCCGCCTACAGGCCTCTCAGAGTCTTGCAGCGGTAGCCTGGCGACAGTGTTACTTTTCCAGGATGGCGGCAACTTAAAACGCCTAAGGTGCCCGGTTCCCCCAAGAGGGTGCCAAACGCTTTCAAACCTGTGCTCTAGTTTATAAAAACTTAGCAGTAGCATATGAGTGTAGTTGACAGTACATGTGTTCCTTGATAACATTTTGACGACTAGGTACAGGGGAAAGCAATGTCAGTAAAATGCCCTAAATGTCAAACAGATAATCCTGATACCCAACGATTTTGTGGTGAATGTGCCACATCTCTCCAGCCTTCCAAGGATATCGGTGTTACCAAAACCATAGAAACACCTGTCGGGGAGTTAACAAGAGGGACTTTATTCGCGGATAGATACGAGATCATCGAAGAACTGGGCAAAGGGGGGATGGGCAATGTCTACCGTGTCGAGGATACGAAGACAAAAGAGGAAATTGCGCTGAAACTCATCAAACCCGAGATTGCATCGGATAAAAACACGATCGACAGATTCCGCAACGAATTGACGACGGCTCGCAAGATAAGACATTTAAATGTATGCGGGATGTATGACCTTGGGGAGCATGAAGGAACGCACTTCATCACATTGGAGTATGTTTCTGGTCAAGACTTGAAAGGATTAATAAGACAAACAGGGCAGTTAGCAGTAGGGACTACAATAAATATAGCCAAGCAAATATGCGATGGGCTTTCGGAAGCACATAAGTTAGGAGTGGTTCACCGTGACCTGAAGCCCAGCAACATCATGATAAACAAAGAAGGTGATGTCCGTATAATGGACTTTGGGATAGCCCGATCCTTAAAAGCAAAAGGGATAACGAAAGCAGGTGCAATTATCGGGACACCTGATTACATTTCGCCTGAGCAAGTGGATGGCAAAGATGTTGATCAGCGTGCGGATGTATATTCTCTGGGAGTTATACTCTATGAGATGGTGACTGGGAGAGTTCCGTTTGAGGGAGATACTCCACTTAGCATAGCTTATAAGCACAAGCATGAAGCTCCTCAAGACCCAAGAAAAATCAATGCCCAGATTCCAGATGATTTGAATCATTTGATATTGAAGTGCTTAGAAAAGGATAAGGACAAGAGGTATCAGAGTGCGGAGGAAGTGAGATCTGAGCTTGCGAACATAGAGAAGGGCATTCCGACAACAGAGAGGGTGATTCCCAAGAAAAAGCCCCTTACATCAAAGGAGATAACGCTACAGCTCAGCATGAAGAAATTGCTTCTTCCAGCATTATTTGTTGGTGCTCTCGTTATTGCTGCAGTTATGGTGATCTGGCAGCCCTGGTCACAAAAAGCGTCAGTTTTGGCTCTCAAGATCGAGAACTCGATTGCCGTTATCAGCTTCAAGAACCAAACTGGCGATCCAGCCTACGACTATTTGCAGGAGGTCATCCCCAACCTGCTGATCACGAACCTGGAAAACAGCGGGCTGTTCTATGTCACGACCTGGGAGCGCATGCAGGACATCCTCAAACAGATGGGTGTCAAGCAAGCGGAGGTCATCGACAGCGACCTCGGATTTGAGCTCTGCCGGCGGGAAGGTATCCAGGCCATCGCTATCGGCACTTTTTCCCGGGCTGGCGAGGTCTTCATCATGGATGTGAAAGTCCTCGATACTGAGACCAAGAGGACCCTCAAGAGCGCCAACACCAAGGGCACAGGAGCCGACAGTATTTTTGGTAACCAGATCGATGAATTGAGCAGAGAAATATCTCTTGGCTTGGGCGCAGAAATGGGCAAGGCTGAAACTGCCCAGCTCAATATCAAGGGCATCACCACTCACTCTCTCGAGGCCTATAAATATTTCCTCAAAGGAAAAGAAGCCTGCCAACTTCAATATTGGGAGGAAGCAAGAGAAAATTTGGAAAGGGCCCTGGAGATAGACCCGGCCTTCGCCATGGTTTATGTGTACTTATCCTGGTCGTATATTGTGCCAGGCCCGGAAAAAGCCGTCGAAGAGACGATCGAGAAAGCGATGGAGTTGTCGGATAAAACATCTCAAAAAGACAGGCTTTATCTTGATGGCTTGTATGCTTATTTTGTCGAGAAAAATACGGGAAAAGCTGTCAAGATTCTCGATGAGCTGCTCCAGAAATATCCTGATGAGAAATGGGCTCTCCATATGTCGGGTGACTTTATCAGAGATGGTGGCGACCTGGAAGGAGCCTCTGCTCAATACGAAAAATGGATCGAGCTCGACCCGCAGGATGTCTATGCCATTTATCATCTCTGCTGGATTAGTATACTCAGGAGGGATCTTAAGAAAGCGGAAGAATTAGTCAAGATGCACGAAGTTATTGCTCCTGCCGAAAGCGGAAACCTTGTAATACAATCACGTTTGTACAGATGGATGGGTCAAGTGGATATGGCCATAGCCAAGTTAAAGCAAGCTCTCGAGGTCCATCCTGATTATATAGATTCCATGCGTTTACTTACGGTCTATTACTCTTATAAGGAAGACTACAAAGAGGCTATGAGATGGGCGAATGATTATATGTCCATGGCCTCCTCGCCCACGGAGAAATTTAATTCTTATATCGGCCGGGGGAATATTCATTTCTTGATTGGTGCTTTCGACGACGCTATGACCGATTTCACTTTAGCTGTCCAGGCTGCAAAAGAAACGGAAAATTTAGAAAATCAGGCCTTCGCATTAGAGAGGAAAGGATTCGTTTGCCTTGTCAAGGGAGAATATGAGGCAAGCCGGGAGTCTTTCGAAAACATGCTTGAGTCACTCTTGGAATACGATATTGAAACACCTGCAACCGACAGAGCTGTTTGGGCATTTGACATGGGTATGCTGGCCTTAGAACAGGGGCAGATCGGCCAAGCGAATGCCAGACTCTCAGAGATCAAATCCTTACTGCCTGAGATTAACAAAGAACAAGTATTTATTTACAATCTACTCGGGGACCTGCTTCAAGGCGAGTTGCTGCTCGCTCAAGGGACTTTGGATGGGGCTCTGGCTGCCGGAAAAAGGGCATGCGGGCCGGAATCTCCTTACTGGAAACCAGTGGGATTTCTTAATGAGTTCCAGGCATATTACATGGACCTGGCTGCCAGAATATACGAAAGAAAAGGAGATGTCGGTCAGGCGATCTCGGAATATGAGCGACTGCTCAAAATGAATTTTTCAACTGGTTTTGCTTTTCCCATCTCTCCCCTCTATCATTACCGTCTGGCCCTGTTGTATGAGAGAGCGAATGAGGCTTTGCAGGCTGAAGCAGAGTTCGAAAAATTCCTCGCCCTCTGGAATGACGCTGACTCGGGTTTTGTTGAAGTGGAGGATGCGAGGAAAAGGCTGGTGGGGTTGAAAGGCAATTTTGCGACACTCATACGCTAGCAGGTTAGTAAGAAATTGCGAAGATCTGAACACTATTAAGGAGCGATAGGATATTCCTCAATCACCACGACTCAAAGATGTCTACATTCCTAGATTGAACAAAAGAAAGCGGCTGTTAATTCTTTGGCTGGACAAACTTATGCTTATGGGCTACAATGGCAAACGAGCGACAAAGAGGCCACTGTAGCTGTTAAATCTGATGGTGTAACTTCTTCTTATCTAAGGAGTTAGAAGTGGCTAGGGGAGCGTGCGTGGCGAAAGCCAAGCAGAAGCTAGTGGGTTCAAATCCCATCGTCCGCTCCATTTTTATTCAGGTTATCATGAGGAAAAAGGCGCGGTACCCAAGTGGCAAGGGAGAGGTCTGCAAAACCTCGATTCGTCGGTTCGAATCCGACCCGCGCCTCCAACATAATCCCACCATTTGACATCAGAAAATAAAAATTATATATTTGTGGCAATTCAACATGGAAGGAGGCCGCACATGGATATTGTCAATCGTGTTCAACAGCTTATTTTAAAGCCTAAAGAAGAGTGGTTAAAAATAAAAGAAGAAAAAACCACCCTTGCTGAATTATTCACTTCATACGCGATGATCCTGCTGGCAATTCCGGCCGTCGCTCAGTTTATCGGCTGGAGTCTGATAGGCCGCCGGATTCCTTTTGTGGGGTGGTACAGGATAGGGATCGGTTCAGGTCTGTTGCGTGCCATCCTTTTTTATGCTCTTACTCTGGTTTCGGTGTATGTGCTCGGCATCATCATCAACGCACTTGCCCCGACTTTTTCATCCAAGTCCGATGCCACAGCCGCCATGAAGCTGGCTGTTTACAGCATGACTCCTGCTTGGGTAGCGGGTGTTCTTTATATTATCCCTCTCCTGGATATTTTGGTCATTCTCGCTAGCCTTTATGGCATCTATATAATGTATCTTGGATTTGTTTGTCCGATGATGGACACTCCCAAGGACAAGGTTATCACCTACATGGTCGTCTGCCTGATCGTGGTTGTTGTTGTCTGGGTTGTAGTGGCGATGATACTAGGTGCCATATTTGCCGTCGGAGGAGTTTACCGAACGATTTAACTCTTCCTCGATTTTAAGGAATGCTTCAGCGGGGGAGGGAGCTTGCGTGATCGGTCGCCCGATCACCATGTAGTCCACTCCTTTAGCGATCGCCTCGGCAGGCGTCAAAATCCTTTTCTGGTCCTGGGCTGCGGCCCACTTGGGCCTGATCCCTGGGGAAATGACCAAAAAATCCTGTCCGAATTCTCCTTTGATGATGTCGATTTCTTGAGGAGAACAGACCACTCCATCCATTCCGTTTTCCTTGGCCAGCCTCGCCAACCGCAAAACTTGTTCGCCCACTCTGTCATCCATTCCGATCTCTTGGAGCTGTTCTTCTTTGAGGCTTGTGAGCACGGTAACAGCCAAAAGCAGGGGCTTGATGCGGCCGCTTTGTTTCGCTGCCCTGTCCGCCGCCTCGACCGCCTTTGCCATCATTTCCCTGCCGCCGGAGGCATGAAGGGTCATCATGTGGATGTTGTGCCCGATCCCCGCTTTGACAGCTCCGCCTATCTGATGGGGGATGTCATGCAGTTTGAGGTCCAGAAAGATTTTTTTCCCCTGCTCTTGGATTTTTTGCAGCAGAGGCGGACCCTCGGAGACAAAAAGGGTGAGCCCCACTTTGAAAATTTTCGCCCTGGGGAGTTCTCGAACCAAAGACAAGGCTTCCTGCTGAGTCCGGGCATCCAGTGCGATGATGATCTTTTCTGCCAGAGCGGTTTCTTTTTTCATGGGTCCGTTGTCCTTTCGAAAATTCCTGTTTTATTCCTTGAACGAGCCGATGACCCGTTCTATTTTTTCGATCCCTTTATTTCGGCAATATATTTCCAGGTCAAGAATGATTTTTTCCGTCGATTCAGGATCGACGAAGTTTGCGGTTCCCACCTCGATGGCACTCGCTCCGGCGATCATGTATTCGAGCGCATCGTTACCGGTTGTGATCCCCCCGATGCCCACGATAGGAATGTGGACTCGCTGGGCCACCTGATAGACCATGCGAAGGGTGAGGGGTTTGATGGCAGGTCCGCTGAGTCCGCCAAAAACGTTGGCCAGTTTGGGAGCCTGTGTATCGGTGTCGATGGCCATAGCTAAAAAGGTGTTGGCCAGCGCAAGCCCGTCCGAGCCGGCCTCTTGCGCGCTCAGAGCGATTTCCACGATATCTGTGACATTGGGAGAAAGTTTTGTGATCACGGGACGTGAGCTTGTCTCCTTCACCAACCGGACGACAGCATGGGTGGTATCGGGGCTCAAAGCAGGACATCGGCCTTCCCTTTTTGTGTTCGGACAGGATATATTCAACTCATAGGCGGCAATGCCTTCCTGCTTGTCGAGATATTCCACGACCGCGGCATACTCCTCGTCATTCTCTCCGCACACATTGACGATGAGAGCCGTGTCGAAGCCCCTGAGTTGAGGAAGGATTTCTTCAGAAAATCTTTTGACACCGATTCCCTGGAGGCCGATCGCGTTTATCAATCCGCTGGCTGTTTCCACAAGTCGAGGCGGGGGATTGCCAGCGCGAGGATTGAAATAAAGCCCCTTGACGACAAATCCACCCAGCTTGTTCAAATCCACGAAAGGAGCGAATTCCACTCCGTAGCCGAATGTCCCGCTGGCCGTGAGAACAGGGTTTTTGAGCTTGAGAAATCCAAGATCGACCGATAGGTCCACCATCAAAACTCCTCTTCCTCCTGCCAGATGATCCGCTCGCCGGCGAACACAGGTCCCTCCTCACAGATCTTTAACCAATCTTCTTTTTCCCCGGTTCTTATTTTCCTCACACACCCCCAGCATGCGCCGAATCCGCATCCCATGAATGCTTCCAGAGAAAACTCTGCGTAAATGTCTTTTTCCCGGGCGATTTGAGCGATTTTTGCCATCATGGCCTCAGGACCGCACGCGAAGATCCGGGATGGGGAGAATTCTCGAAGGGATGACAAAAAAAGATCGGTGATAGTGCCTTTGGATCCAAAGGACCCATCATCGGTTGACAGGAGGATGTCGAAATTTTCCTCTTCGAATTTTTGTCGAAGAGGGATATCCTCGATCGTTTTTCCTCCGTAGTAAATGCGAAGGGAGACGCCAAGATCACGTAGCTTCCGAGCGAGGAAATACAGGGGGGCTATACCCCTTCCTCCGCCGATGAGAGCGGCACATTCCCTTTCGGAAGAACTTATCAAACGGAATCCTTTTCCGAGAGGGCCAATAATGTCCAGGTATTCACCCTCGTTTTTTTGGCTTAAAAGTCTTGTTCCGGTCCCGGTTTGTTGGAAATAGATCTCCAGTATGCCATCCTGAGCGGAGTGGATGCTGATAGGCCGCCGGAGCAAGGGTTGGAAACCTTGGTTCGTGCGGACCATGATGAATTGGCCGGGCTGTGCCAAGTGCGCGATCTTTTCTGTCTGAAGGCCGAGCAGGCAGTACTCTCCCCAGATTTTTTTGTGGACGATAAGAGTCTTCGGTTCCTTGTGCATACCTTGGGTCCTACTGGCCAGGACAAAAATATCAGAATAGCGGAACAATTTCAACAACAGCGAAACATGCCGGGCACTTCACGACCCCTCTGTTTTTTTTTGACATAACTTCGTGATTCTGGAATAATCGAGTTTCCTCGTAATTCTTGTGATATTTGTTGAGGAGGATCGAATATGGAAATATCTCAAAGGGGACTGGATATCCAAGAATCTCCCATCAGGAAGCTGAAGCCATTTGCCGACCAGGCCAAGGAACGAGGTATCCACGTCTATTTCATCAATATCGGCCAGCCTGACATCGCGACACCTCAGCCTGTCTGGGATGCCCTTAAAAAATTCGATGAGAAAGTTCTCAGCTATGGTCCTGCCCAAGGATTCTTGGAACTGAGGCAAGCCATCGCCGATTACTTCGGCTCCTACAATATAAGAATTAATGCCGATGATGTCGTCATCACAGTCGGGGGATCTGAAGCCATCCATTTTGCTTTCAGTGTCGTTTCCGATCCCGGAGGAGAAATCATCATCCCCGAACCTTTTTACACGAATTATAATGGATTCGCTGCCTGTGCCAGCGTGAACATCGTTCCGTTGACCCTGAGTGTCGAGGATGGATTCCGCCTGCCATCCATCGATACCATCGCCAAAAAAATAACGCCCAAGACGAGGGCAATCCTGCTGAATTCCCCGGGCAATCCGACAGGGACGGTGTACACACCCGAAGAATTGGAGCGGGTAGTCACCTTGGCTCTTGAACACGATTTGTTCATTATCGCAGACGAGGTTTACAAGGAATTTGTGTATGACGGGGCTTCCCATAAGAGCATTCTGGAATACGGGGAGATCCAGGATCGGGCTATCGTGGTGGACAGCATATCCAAACGTTTCAGTTGTTGTGGAGCGAGGATAGGGGCAGTAATCACGCGGAACGAAGAAGTAAGCCAATCCGTCATCAAATTTGCCCAAGCGAGGTTATGTCCACCGACGATCGAGCAAAAAATGGCCCTGGCAGCCTATGGGATGGGAAGAGACTATTTTGTTCCCGTTCAGAAAGAATATCAGCACAGACGGGATGTTCTTTTTGAAGGTTTGAAAGACATTCCGGGGATCGTGATCCGAAAACCTCAGGGTGCTTTTTATTTTATTGTCAAACTTCCCATCGAGGATTCTGAACATTTTGTGCGCTGGATGCTCACAGATTTTCAAATGGACAACGAGACGGTCATGGTCGCTCCTGCCCAAGGATTCTACGCCACACCGGGAAAAGGTGTCGATGAGGTCAGGATCGCTTACGTTCTCAAAGAAGAAGACCTCAAGAGAGCGATCTCTGTTTTCAAAGCGGGTCTTGCTGAGTATTTGAAACAGGTCTGAGAAACACCTCTCCTTGAATTTTCGGTGAGTTGTGTGTATATTTTTGGATTCATTTAAATCTTGTTATAAGGAGTTGAGCCGTGGAAAAGAAATACGTGTACTTTTTCGGAGGAGGAAACGCCGAAGGCAACAAGGATATGAAGGATATCCTAGGCGGAAAAGGGGCTAATCTGGCTGAGATGTCTGGAATCGGACTGCCTGTTCCTGCTGGTTTCACCGTTTCTACGGAAGCATGCAACCTTTTTATCCAAGAGGGGAACAGGATTCCTCCTGTTGTCGAGGAGGAAATTAAAAAGAATTTAAAAAATTTGGAGACGACCACCCGGCAAAAGTTCGGAGATCGAGATAATCCCCTTTTGGTATCTGTGCGTTCCGGAGCGAAATTTTCCATGCCGGGAATGATGGATACAGTCCTCAACCTAGGCCTGAATGACCAAACTCTCGAAGGCTTGGTCCGAAAAACAGGAAACAGAAGATTCGCATGGGATTGTTACAGGCGATTGATCCACATGTTCGGAGATGTCGTGCTGGAAATCCCCAAACGGAAATTCGAGGAGATCCTGAGGGAAAAAAAGAAAGCCACGGGAGTGGCCAACGATTTCGAGCTGTCGGAAAAATCCCTGGAGGAACTGGTATCGGAATACAAAGAGCTGGTGAAAAATGAAAAAGGAAGGGACTTTCCGCAGGATGCCGAAGAACAACTCTTTTTGGCCATATCGGCCGTTTTTGAGTCCTGGAACAATCCCAGGGCTAAAACTTATCGCCGCCTGAACCATATCCCCGATGATCTTGGGACTGCGGTCAATGTTCAGCTGATGGTGTTCGGGAACACGGGAGAGAATTCGGCCACAGGTGTGGGTTTCACCCGGAACCCTGCAACAGGGGATAAAGAATTATACGGAGAATTCCTTTTCAATGCTCAGGGAGAGGATGTTGTGGCCGGTATCCGGACGCCATCCCCTCTCAAATCGATGGGAACCCAGATGCCCGAGGTTTTTAAGGAATTGAAAGAATTCACCGACAACTTGGAAAAACACTACAAGGATATCCAGGATTTCGAATTCACTATCCAAGAAGGGAAGCTGTATATGCTTCAAACCCGGAGCGGCAAACGAACGGGCTTTGCAGCCGTCAAAATCGCCGTGGACATGGTAGAGGAAGGTCTTATCGATCGGGAAAAAGCCCTGTTGATGGTCGAGCCCGATGCTTTGAACCAATTGCTTCACCCGGTATTCGATACCAAAGAAAAAGAAAAACATTCCCTTTTGGCTAAAGGCTTGGCAGCTTCCCCGGGTGCGGCCGCTGGGATGGTCGTGTTCACGGCTGAGGAGGCGGTTGCGGGAAAAAAAGAAGGAAAACGTGTGATCCTGGTTCGGGATGAAACTTCCCCGGATGACATACACGGGATGAGCGCTGCCCAGGGGATCCTGACAGCGACCGGGGGCATGACTTCCCATGCTGCGGTTGTCGGACGGCAGATGGGAAAACCGGCTGTCGTGGGTTGCGGAGACCTCAGCCTGAACGAGGAGCAAAAGTTTTTCACTATCGGAGAAAAAAAGTATGCGGAGGGTGATTGGATCTCCATCGAGGGGACGTTAGGAGAGGTTTTAGATGGAGAGATCCCGACCCAGCCCTCTGAAATTATGCAGGTTGTCCGCGGAGAAAGAAACCCCGAAGATTCTCCTTTGTATCAGCGTTTTGTCAAATTCCTTTCCTGGGCCGATGAAGTGAGAAAACTGAGAGTAAGGGCTAATGCCGACACCCCTGAGGATGCCAGGACAGCCGTCGCGTTCGGAGCGGAGGGCATCGGCCTGGCCCGGACCGAACATATGTTTTTTGATAAAGAACGGCTTCCCTTCATAAAGGAGATGATTCTCTCTGAGACCAAAGAAAAGAGGAAAGCCGCCATCAACAAGCTTCTTCCATTCCAAAAGGAAGACTTTTATGGATTGTTCAAAGCCATGGGCGACCGCCCTGTCACGATCCGCACGCTGGATCCCCCTTTGCACGAGTTCCTGCCCCGCCGAGAAGACCTGATGGTGGAGTTGGCCGTGTTGAAAGCCACGAAGAGCGATCAGAAGGAAAAAATACAAGAGCTGGAAAAACTGTTGGACCGTGTCAAGGCCTTGTCTGAATTCAACCCGATGCTGGGTCACAGGGGATGCCGGTTGGGTGTCACTTATCCCGAAATCATCGAGATGCAGGCCTCAGCTATCATCGAGGCGGTGATCCAGTTGACGAAGGAGGGCGAGAACGTGTTCCCCGAAATCATGATCCCGTTGATCGGTACCCGGGAAGAGCTTACCGATCAAAAAAAGATCGTTGTGCGCATCGCCGAAGAATTGATGGAAAAACACGGTGTCAAGATCCCCTATTCTGTCGGTACCATGATCGAAATCCCACGGGCAGCTATCACGGCTTCAGACGTCGCCCAAGAAGCAGAATTTTTCTCCTTCGGGACCAACGACCTTACACAGACGACCTACGGAGTGTCCCGGGATGACGGGGCAGAATTTATGGCGTATTATCTGAATCACGGAATTTGGCCGGACAATCCTTTCGAGACCGTGGACATACCCGGCGTGGGGGAGCTGATGAAATGGGCAGTGGAGAAAGGACGGCAAACCCGCCCCGACCTCAAAGTGGGGATCTGCGGTGTCCATGGGGGCGATCCACGGTCCATCGTTTTTTGCCACAAGATCGGGTTGAATTATGTGAGTTGCTCGGCCTACCAGATTCCGATCGCACGTTTGGCTGCAGCCCAGATCGTTTTGGAAGAAAAGAAGAAAAACTGAGGACCTAGCGTTTGCCTATCATTTTTTGCATGATATTTTTCATTATGTAGATCGCCATCGCAGGATTGGCCGCAAGCCGTCTTTTGCAATAAGCGGTCGCGTACTTCCATTTTTCGGCAAAAGGAACATACAAGCGGACCAGAATGCCATTGCGGATGAGCTGGTCTTGGTAGTCATTCAGCGGAACTCCCATCAGCATCTGAATTTCGTATTGGTCCTTTTTCATATTCAGTTTTTCAGCCAGGTCGATGGACTTATCGATCAGGGCTAGATCGTGTGTGGCGATTTCGGCGTAATGGCCTTCCTTGAACAGGACTTCCAGCTGTCCGAGCATTTTTTTCTTCATTTCGGGTTTGCTTTGGATCGCGACCTCTTTTGGTTCGTTGTAGATCCCTATGCATAAACGGACGCGAGCGTTCATTCCTTTCAGGGATCTTATGTCCTCATCGTTGCGGTAAAGGCGGGATTGAAGAACAGTTCCGAATGTCGGGTGGTCTTTGTGTATAGCCCGAAAGATATCCAGAGTCATGTCGGTAAAATTGTGGTCCTCCATATCCAAAGTGACCTTGATGTTAAACTTTTCGGCATTGGCAACGATACCTTCGATGATATCCCGACAGTGCTCTGTGCTGCGATGGCTTCCCAGTTGTGTCGGTTTTAGCGAGATGGTGGCATAGGGTTGCTCCCCTAGGGCTTCGATCAGCCTTTCATAGACGCCCACAGAATACCGGACTTCCCCATCGTCTTCCAATTCCTCTCCGAGAAGGTCAATAGTGGAGCACACGCGTCTTTGCTCCCAAAAATTCTTGGCGGTGCCAACAGCCAATGCGATGCTGTCTCCCGCTACATAAGGGTTGGCAAACAGTTTGACAAGGGGTGTTGGGGCTAAGTTGATGACGAATTTTTTTAATCCCATCTCACATTCCTTTCGGCGAGCATGATTTTAGATAGTATGATGAAAATACAAACTAAAATATTTTTACAAAAACTTCAAGGATTGTTTGAAATTTTCTTGTTGTTGTTTCTGGCGGGTTTTTTTGGTATGTATAACTATCAATGGCATTGCGTGGATTTTTACCCCGGCTAAGGACGAAAAAATTCCCCTTCCGGTTCGTTTACAGCGATGCCTATTGGATGGTGGAATTGGGGAAGCATGTGTTTCCAGTCGAAAAATATCGGTTGATTTATGAAAAAATTTTGCATAAGGGAGCTAAAAAGGAGAATTTCGTATCCCCAGAGCCCGCTTTGGATAAAGATCTTTTGCTGGTTCATTCCGCAAAATATCTCAAGAAATTGAAAACAGGGCGTCTTTCTCCCGCAGAAGTGATGACGATGGAATTGCCCTATTCCGCTGAGATTTTGGATTTTTCCCAGCTCATGGTCGGAGGAACTATCTTAGCCGCCCAATTGGCTCAGGAGGATGGATTGGCCGTTCACATCGGGGGGGGGTTCCATCATGCTTTCCACGATCACGGCGAAGGCTTTTGCATCCTGAATGATGTGGCCGTTGCGCTGCGGAAGCTACAGCGGAACGGAACGATCCACAAGGGAATGATCGTGGATTGTGATGTTCACCAAGGCAACGGAACCGCAGAGATTTTTGCCCAGGATAAGACCGTCTTCACCTTTTCGATACACCAGATGGACATCTACCCAGCCCAAAAGGAAAAAAGCATGCTGGATGTGGGACTTTGGACGAAAGACACCGATGGGAAATACTTAGAATCCCTCCACTCCCATTTTCCCCGCCTTTATAACACCTTCGAACCGGAAGTGGTGTTTTACTTGGCTGGAGCCGATCCTTATGAAAAGGATCAGTTAGGTGGATTGAAAATCAGCATGGACGGGCTCAAAGAGAGAGACAGCCTAATCATCCAAGAAGCCCTGCGTTTGAAAATCCCTGTCGTCATCCTGTTTGCAGGGGGCTATGCTTATGATGTCATGGACACGGTAGATATCCATCTCAATACGATCAAAATCGCTCAAAAGCTCGGAAGAAAATATCTCTGAATCTCTTATGATTGAGTTTCGCTATCGATCCAGCCAAGATAACTTTCACTCCCGGTGAGGATAGGAAGCGCGATGATTTCCGGGATGTCGTAGGGATGAATTTCCAGGATCTTTTTCTCTAGCTTGGTGTAGACTTCGTTTTTTGTTTTGATAAACAGAGTGTGTTCCTGATCTTGAGTGATCTTCCCTTCCCACCAATAGAGCGACTGGCCGGTTGCTTGGAGTGTGACGCAGGCCGCCAATCGTTCCTCGATTATTTTTTCGGCGATGATCTGACCGACGTCAGCGTCGGGAACCGTTGTAATAACCAAAAGAAATTGTGTCATTTTTGAACCTCTCTCTGGGGATATTCCGCCTCCTTTGGATTCACATGGATAATTTATGAATCATCCAGATAGCTTTATTTTTGCAGGAAAATGTGGGCGAAAACCTTTGCGTCTCCCAGCATATTATCGATCACACAATATTCGTTGGGTTGGTGAGCGGTTTCCTCGACCTTGGACCAACAGGCTGCGTCAAATTTCGCTCTACGAAAAAGAGCTGCCACTGTCCCGCCCCCGATTCCGATGGGTTTTCCCTCCTTGCCGTAAATCGCCATAATGGCTTTCTGCAAGGCGCGAACCACAGGGGCTTCAGAAGAGGTGGGTGGAGCGGCGGGCGCCTCTTGTACAGCTTCTACTGTGATGGACACATGGTATTTCTCTTCTACGCTGGCTGCAATTTCTTGGATTTTTTTTCTGACCTCATCCAGTTTAACCGAGGGAAGGATTCGGTTATCCATGTAAAATACATCTTCTCCAGGGATGGTGTTGATGTTGGGGACATTGGACTCTTTTTTTGTGGGTTCGAAGGTGGATATGGGTGGGTCGAATAGGGGATTTCGATCGGGATAGAGCTCATAAAGTCTGTTGAGCTCTGTCACAAGAAAGGAGGCCGCCCTGAAGCTGTTCACTCCTTTCTCCGGTGTGGACCCATGGGCTTGAATGCCGATGGTTTTGAATTTGAGCCAGAGAAGGCTCTTTTCAGCCACCTCTATCATGGTCCCGTCCTGATTGCCTGCGTCTGGGACGATGATTAAATCTTGTTTGCGGAAAGGATTGGACTTCTGCAGAACATAGTCGATTCCTTTTCCACTCCCGGTCTCTTCGTCCGCAACTAGTGCGATCCCGATATCATACGCAGGGATAATCCCTTCGGCGAAAAAAGCTTTGAGAGCATACAAAGAGGCCACCATATCCTGTTGATTATCTTCCACTCCGCGTCCGAAAATTTTTCCTTCTTCAACCCATGCCTTGAACGGATTCCCATTCCAGAGTTCCAGCTCTCCCGGGGGGACGACATCCATGTGAGTCATGACCCAGATGGTTTTAGCCGAACTTTTTCCTTTGTAGAGGGCTAAGATATTCGGCCTGTATCCGGACGGAGCATCCAAATCCGGAGCTTTGATGACAGAAATGTCGCTGAAGCCGTTGGCGTTTAGAAATTCGAGCAAACATTCGGCTTTCTTGAGCTCTCCTTCTCCTCCGCTGGCCGGGGAAATGGCAGGAAAAGAACACAGTCGAATCTGCATATCAATCATTTCGTCTCTGAAGGAATCGATTCTTCCAGCGATTTTATTCATCCGATCCATCGTGGTCTCCTTTGTATCGGAGATGATATCATCGCCTTTATCTAGAAGCAAGAACAAGTTGGGAGGGAATCTTGACTTTGGATATTCTGATTAGGTAAAAGAGGAGAGTGTTCCAGCGGGTATGCGAACATAGAATTTGATCTCTATGAAAAAATTATTTATTGCCATATTGAATGGTTTGGGTGTTTACCGGATCACCCATGCTTTTTACCAGAAGATTCGTTACGGTTTTGATCTCCATTTAAAAAAAAATAATCGGGAGTGGATCAAACAAGGTGTTCCTGATGGACTACCGGTACCGCCTCCCCATCTTGTTAATCTTGTGGCGGGACACTTCGATATGGCTGCGTTTTACCAAAACGGCCGGTTGGGAGCGGATTGTATTCACGATATCCTAAAAAAAAATGGGATTGAAATGAGCCGGCTTTTTTCCATCCTCGATTTTGGCTGCGGTTGTGGGCGCATCCTCAGATTTTGGAATAAGCTACAGGGCCCGAAGATCCATGGTTCAGACTACAATCGAACGCTTGTGCGCTGGTGCCGAAATCATCTGCCCTTTGGGGAGTTCAGGACCAACAAGCTGTTTCCTCCGCTGGATTACCCGGATGCGGCATTCGGGTTAATCTACGCGATATCTGTTTTCACTCACCTGGCCGAAGGATTGCAGATACCCTGGATGAAGGAACTCAGGAGGATCTGCCGGCCAGGGGGTTTTGTTCTTTTCACTGTCCATGGGGAAAATTACCTCAATAGCTTGCCAAATGAAGAGCAGAAAAAGTTCAAAGCCGGAAGGTTGGCCGTGATCAGGGAAAAATATTCAGGAACCAATATCTGTGGTGTGTTCCATCCGGAATCCTACGTTCGAAATACCATGACCGAGGGATTCTCCATGATCGACTTTTTGCCTTTGGGTGCGAAGGATGCCAATCAAGACATGTATCTTTTGCAGAAGCCTCGCCTGCCTTGACTTTTCTGGTCGTTGGGCATACATTACCTCAAAATGCGAATCGGGTTTGATCTGCGGCCCTTTCTCAGAGAAGAAACGGGTGTTGGGGTATATTTCAAGAATCTCTTGTTCACGCTGGCGAAGGTAGACCAGGCCAATGAATATTTTTTGTTCAGTTCTTCGTTGAAGGACCGGTTTGATCCTAGAAAGATCCCTTTGTTTGAAAAAAAAGACTT
>Ga0307445_10000526_pt1 | contig 20939 bp, 22 predicted proteins | sample SalMarSW160330MG_FD_202147 | JGI IMG/M metagenome (GOLD analysis project Ga0307445, IMG submission 202147) | Salt marsh sediment microbial communities from the Plum Island Ecosystem LTER, Massachusetts, United States - SW1603-30 | ecosystem: Environmental > Aquatic > Marine > Intertidal zone >... | reverse complement strand
TACCGGCATTCGCGGTAATCTCTGCAACCGCTGTGCTTCTACTCATCCCTTTTTGATACGATCGTTCATGGATGATGGCATCGAAGGTGTCGGCTACTGCGATGATTCGAGCGATCAGAGGGATTTCTTCTCCCTGGAGACCCTCTGGATAGCCGGAACCGTCGTAATGTTCATGGTGATATTGTATCCCCGGAAGGATAGGCCGTAATTGTTTGATATGCCCCACTATCTCTGCTCCGGCACGGGGGTGCTCCTTCATGATCTCCATCTCCTCCACGGTCAACATCCCATTCTTGCTCAGGATATGATCAGTAATCCCCACTTTCCCTATGTCATGGAGGATGGCCGCGAGCGTAAGCTGCCTCTTTTCTTCCGGAGTTAAGGGCAGATACTTGGCTATTGCCATACAGATCTTCAAAACCCTCTGGGGGTGCCCTCCCGAGTAACTGTCCCTCTTTTCAATGGCCTCTGAGAGACCCTCAACAAGCTTCCGGGCCATCTCGTTCAATTCCTCATACAATCGAGCGTTGTCCAGGGCGATGGCGATTTGATGCGCAAAGGATTGAAAGAGCTCGAGGTCATCTTCGGTGAACGTACCCTCCCGTTTATTGATACCCTGAATAACCCCGATGACATCCTCTTTGATCCGCAAGGGGACACAGATGATATTATGGGTGATGAAATCGGAGGTCTGATCGACATCTTTAAAAAAACGGGGGTCCTCAACGGCCTGGGGGACGATGAGTGGTTCACCATGCACCGCCACCCACCCGGCAATTCCCTCCCCCATCTTGAGCTGAAACCGTTTTACAATTTCACCCTTTTCCCCCAAAGCCACTTCAAAGAATAGTTGTCCTTTATCGTCCTTCAAGAGGAGGGAGCTGGTCTCACAGTCGAGAAGTTCCGTTACCGCTGTTATAGTCCTTCTCTTTACGTATTCAAAATCAAGGGAGGAATTAAGGAGACCACTGAGTTTGGTCAGTATCTCCAACTTGCTGCACCTTTCCTGTGTCCGCTTCAGCTCGCTCTGAACGCTCGTAACATCCTGCAGTCCTTCTTCTGGGGATATCCGGTTCTTGGTCAACGTACTGTTCCTCCTCTCAAGCCGCCTCGAGTTCCTGCAAGACAATCTTCTCCTCGGAAAGGGCCAATACCTTGAAAGCGGCCCGCAAGACCTTTTGTTCACCGAAGATGTTCTCCAGACGCCACCTATCCCCGTCAGATTCGATAAGATATACAGATTCCAAGAGGAGTTCCTCCTCGCCGTTCTTTTCAAGATAGACATGTGCCTCACACATCGATCTTCTCCTTCAACTCCTTCGAAATAAGATCTTCTACCAGATGGGGGAGCGGTTGAGGGATCACACCGACAATGGATACCTTTTCCTGTGAAAGGGGGAGCAAAATCTTTGAGGCAGGGCTGGAGGAGATGGCCTCGGCCATCAAGGGGGTGAGTTCACCCATCATGGCGTTGGCCATCACGATGCTAATGGGACCGATGATATAGTCGGCCTGAGGGACCATCCGTACGATGGCATTTTCCCCGGTGGCACCTCGATTGGCCCTGGCCTTCATCATGGCTGCAGTGGCGATGGAATTGGTCCCCAGGGCAATAATCTCCACCCGCTCACCAAATTCTTCTTTGATCCGCTTGACGATGGTACTCCCAATCCCCCCTCCCTGCCCATCAATGACGCATATTGTTACCTTCTTGGGAGCCATTACTTCCCCTCTTCTTTCTCTATTTCACCAGTCATGGGGACGAAGACGACATCTGAAACCAGCTGTTTCTCGATCTTCCCTGCCCTCTTGGTGAGCACGGTAAGGGATTGGTGAAAGGGTTCCTCACCTAAGGGCAGGATCATCCTCCCCCCCTCCCTCAGTTGCTCTACCAAATGCTCAGGGATCGTCGGCGCAGCACAGGTCATAATGATGGCATCATAAGGGGCGTATTCCTCCCAGCCATAAAAACCATCACCGCTCTTTACCCACACATTGGTATAGCCCAATTGCCGCAGGCGCTCTTGGGCGGTAAGGGCCAACTCCTCAATAATTTCAATAGAGTAAACTCCCTTCACCAACTCAGCCAAGACAGCGGCCTGATATCCTGATCCAGTACCTATCTCCAAAACCTTATCGTCAGGTTTCAGGTGGAGGTGATAGGTCATGAGGGCAACAATATAGGGCTGTGATATGGTCTGCCCTTCTCCGATGGGTAAGGGGCGATCCGCATAAGCCATGTGGCGATAATCCTTCGGGACAAAGAGGTGGCGTTCCACCTTCAACATGGCCTCCAAGACCCTCGGATCATCGATTCCCCGTCTTTGAATGTCCTCCGTGACCATCTGCTGGCGGGCAGCCTGGTAGAAATCCTTATCTCCCTTCTGAGCAGAACAGGTGAGAAAAAGCAAAGAAGCAACGATTATAAAACTAACCTTAGCGATGGGATCCATGGCCATTTAAGAGGTATTCACCCTTGACATTGCTCAGGGCGGCAAAAATGTTCTTCTTTATCCTCTTGTCCATCTTACTGAGCTCTCCCAACAGGTATTTTATCTGCCCCCTGCGGGTCGTACCACGCGTGGGGCATCCATCCTTTACCTCGGGGAAGTCACGAAATTGAGCGTAGGCACGAACCGTGTCCTCCTCTACCAGGGCCAAGGGCCTGATAATGGTGAGTTTCCCACCAAAAAGTACCTGATGGGGAATCATGGTGCTTATCTCACCACCGAAAAAGGTGTTGAGCAGAAAGGTCTCTATGATGTCATCTTTATTATGCCCCAAGGCTACTTTATTACATCCGAGCTCATGCGCAGTCTCAAAGAAGATTTTTCGTCTCATCCGCGCGCAGAGAAAACAGGGGTTTCCCCGATTGAAGCTGCTCTGGGCCAATGGTCCGATCTGAGTCTTCTTGAGGACATAATTCCATCCAAGATCCCTCATGTACCCCTGCAATGCCTCAAACGTGACGCCTGCGTATCCGAGATCAACCGTAAGCACCTTCAACTCATAGTTGATGGGCACACGTGCCCTCCGTTCATTCAGGATGTTCATCATCACCATGCTGTCTTTACCCCCTGAAAGGGCTACCAGTATCCTGTCCCCATCTTCGATCAGGCGATAGTGGTGTATCGCCTTTCCAACCAGACGCCTTATTTCGCGCTCGAGGTAGGCCATCCCTCCTCCAAAGGGCACTCAGCACAGTGGGGTTTGGTCTTACAAAAGGTCTTGGCCAATTGGACGAAAAGGGCGTGATATTCCTTGTACAGTGAAACATCCTGGGGAAGGCTTCTCATAAACAGACTCTGAATATCCCCGTATGATGTACCATCGGTGATCATGCCGTGTCGCGATAATATCCTTCTGGTATAGGCGTCAACCACAAAAATCGGCTTTTCCCCTGCATAGAGGAGGATGCTGTCGGCCGTCTCTGGACCGATACCCTTAATTGTGAGGATCTCTTCCCTAAGGCTCGAAAGGGGTTCTGAAAACATCTTCATGAGATCCCCCCCATATCCCCCGTCAAGGAATTTTATGAGGCTCTTGAGTCTCTTGGCCTTGACATTATAATATCCTGCCGGACGGATGAGCTCTGCTAATCTCGCTTCATCTATACCCTTTAACCCCAGAGGTGTAAGCACGCCCTCTTTTTTGAGGTTCTCTATGGCACGCTCCACATTCCTCCAGGCCGTATTCTGTGTCAAGACAGCCCCAACCATAACTTCAAAAGGAGTATCTGCTGGCCACCACCCCTGTTCCCCGAAAAAACTCAATAACGTATGGTAAATAGACAATAATTCCTTCAAAGCAACTCTTTCACATGTAACAAAAGGTTAACACAAGGAACAAAATATTTCAACTAGGGGAAAAACTCGCAAAAGGAAGCCAAAGAAGCATGAAACAAACAAGACTCATTCTTGCGGATGTCTTGTTATGAATGGGGCGATCATTGTGCATACGTACGAAGAATAAGTTGCTTCGGGGATTCAAAATATGGTAGTCAACAGAGGAAAAGAATTTTTGTACTTATAAGGAAATAGAGGTGCACGAGCAGCGGGAAATAGTCAGGGCCACCGGGGTAATGAGTTCTGCAACCCTTATGAGCAGAATCCTGGGGTTGATCAGAGATATAGTCATTGCAGGCTTCTTTGGTGCTGACAGAGTCACTGATGCCTTTTTCATAGCATTTGCGATACCGAATTTGCTGAGGAGACTCCTCGGTGAAGGAACACTCACGGCCTCATTCGTACCCGTCTACACCGACTACTTGACCCATCGTCCACATGAGGCACCACAGGTTGTCAATGCCATCACCACCGTCGCGGCCTCCCTCCTGATTATATTGACCGTAGTAGGAATCGCCTTCACACCGTTGATTATCAAGATCCAGGCCTACGGATGGGTCAAAAATGATCCTGCTCTGATCAGTCTCACCATTACGCTCGCGCGCATATGCTTCCCCTACCTTTTCTTCATTGGCCTGGTGGCCTTGGCTATGGGAATACTCAATTCTCACCGCCACTTCCTTGCCCCAGCCCTCGCCCCCTGTCTGCTCAACATCTCCATTATCGCCTGTGTTCTCTTCTTGAGTCCCAGGATATATCCCCCCATATTGACCGCGGCCCTGGGGGTATTCCTTGGGGGCTTAACCCAGTTGCTTCTCCAGATTCCATTTCTACGTGCCAAGGGGATAACCTTTAAAATTAAGTTCGATCTTCACCATCCGGCGGTGCGACGCATCGCCCTCATGATGGCTCCCATGATGTTAGGTATTGCGGCCTTTCAGTTCAACCAGGTAGTGAGCCGGCTGTTAGCTTCTTTCCTCCCAAAGGGAAGTGTTTCTTATCTCTATTATGCCGATCGAATCTTCGAACTCCCTCTAGGGCTTTTCGGTGTTTCTCTCGGAGTAGCGCTCCTGCCCAGCTTTTCACGGTTGGTGGCCCAGGGAAAGATGCAGGAGTTCAAAAAAACAGTGAACCTTTTTCTGCGGATGAGTTTCTTCATCTCCATACCCGCCATGGTGGGGCTCATCATCCTCCGCATCCCCATCATTAACCTCATTTTTCAGCAAGGGGCCTTTACCTACCACAGCACCCTCATGACGGCGCAGGCCCTGCTCTGCTATTCCTTAAGCATTTGGGCATACGCTGGCATCCAGGTCCTCTCCAGGGCCTTTTACGCCGTCGAGGACGCCAAGATTCCATTCTTAACGGCCATCGTGGCCGTGGTTGTCAACTTCCTGTTGGGAGTAATCCTGATGTTTCCGTTGAAACACGCCGGGTTGGCCCTCGCCAACTCCTGCGCAGCTATCGTCAATGTGGCTCTGCTTACTTTGTTCTTTCACCGCAAAACAGCTGGACTGCGCTGGCAAGAATTGTTTTCATCCCTTTTCACAATAGCATTGGCTCTCATACCCATGACCCTCGTGGTTATCCTTATTGAAAGGGCGTATACGTGGACGGAAAGTGGAGGTTATGCGGTGAAGATACCCCTGTTAGGTGGCGGGATTATCGTAGCAACAGCTATTTTCTTTTTCTGTTCGTATCTCCTGAAAAATCGAGAGTTACGATTGTTATGGGAGGCTATGAAGAACGGGCGCGACCGGTAAAAGCCTTCTTCAACTCCTCAGGAGTAACGGTAGCGGTACCCACCTTGCCTACCACGATCCCGGCAGCATAATTGGCCAAGACCGCCGCCTCGGGAAACGTGCTCTCAGCGGCCAGAGCCAAAGTCAGGGCACTAATCACCGTATCCCCCGCCCCGGTAACATCGTAGACCTCCTTGGCCACGGTGGGAACTGCGGTAACCGCTCCGTCACGTTCAAAGAGGGCCATCCCTTCCTCCCCCCTGGTGATGAGGATTGCCTGGCTGGCGAACCGCTCCAACAATTGGTTGCCTACTTCCATGAGCGACGCTTCGTCCCGTATCTCTTTGCTGGCAGCTGCCTCGGCCTCAGATCGGTTGGGGGTCAGAATGGTCGCCCCTGTGTAGAACGCAAAATTATTCACCTTGGGGTCGACAGCCACCAGCTTCCCATCGCTCCTCTTTCTATTCATGACGAAATCCATCAGGTCCGGTATGATCAAACCCTTGCCGTAGTCTGCAATAATGACCCCGTCGACCCGGCCCCAGTGTGTATCGATATAATCGATAAGTTGCTCCTGGCTTTGTGTGCTGATAGGGTCCCGACTTTCCCGGTCAAAGCGGACTACTTGCTGGCTATGAGCGATGATCCTCGTCTTGACCGTCGTCGGCCTCCCCTCCTCCACCACAAGCCCTCCCCTGTTGATCCCTTGCTCGGTGAGGAGCTCCTTTATCTTCTCACCCATCCGATCGTCACCGATCAAACCGGCCAACAGCACCCGCCCGCCGAGGCTATGGACGTTATGCACCACATTGGCAGCGCCCCCCAGCATAAGGTTCTCATGAGTGACAGCGACCACCGGTACCGGGGCCTCCGGGGAAATTCGAGAAACCGTCCCCCAGATAAACTCATCGATCATGATGTCCCCCACCACCATGAGGGTGGTCTTTTTGAACCGCTGCACGAGCTTACCAACATCAATGTTACCGCGGATCTGTTGTAACATATCTCACCTCTCTCAAGCCTTCATGGGATGGACAGGACCTGAGGTGCCAGAGCAAGAGCCGGCAGTAGGTCCTCCAGCGCTTCCGATACCGAAGTTTCCAGAGCAAAAAAGAATTGCCCACTATCTCTCCTATGAGGCGCAGTATCAATCCCAGTTTTAAGAGCATCATGTTCCCCCTCCCCTGCCACTTGGTGAAAAACCGATATCGAGAACGATAAAACTCTATCTTTGCCTCAGCCTTGGCCATTGCGGCGCTCGCCCCCTGGAGGTGAATGATTCGGGCGTGGGGCACAAAACTAATTCGCCAACCCTGCTCCCTCATCCGCAAGCACCAGTCGGTCTCCTCCATAAAGAAGAAATACCTCTCATCTAAGTTCCCCACGTCATCGATGGCCTCGCGCCGGACGATGATACAAGCACCCACCAGAGAATCCACGTCTATGGGAAAAGGATACTCCCGCTCTTTCCCCGGATAGTAACGGGGGAACAGGGTCCGCAGCAGGCGTCTGTTGAGCAATTCCGTTGCCAAAGATGGAAAAGGGGCAATGGAGTTCTGCAGTGAGCCATCCGCGTTGATCAACTGTCCGCCTGCTATACCCACATCGGGGTTATCCTCCATAAAGGCCACTAAGGCTTGCATCGCCCCCTCCTGGATTCTTGCATCGCTGTTCAATAGCACGATATAGCGCCCCCCTGTTCGGTTCAGTGTCTGATTGACGGCCCGAGCAAAGCCCTGGTTTGAGTCATTGAGGATGAGCTTGACCTGGGGGAAGGTCTTTTTAACGGCTGTCGAACTCCCATCCTCCGAACCATTGTCCACTAAGAATATCTCATACTCATAACCATGAACAGTATCAACAATGGAGCGCAGGGCCTCCAGAATGAGCTCCTTGGTATTCCAGTTTACCAGGATAAACGACAGATCGAGCTCCATCAGCCAATAAACTCCTTGAGCTCGCCTGCTACTTGCTCTACGTCCTCACGGCGCAATTCCGGGTACAGGGGGAGGCTCAGGATCTCCGCAGCTACCCGCTCGGTCACCGGGTAGGTCCCTTCGCTGAGCCCCAGGTAGCCATACGCAGGCTGCAGATATACGGGGGTAGGATAGTGAATGCCCGTTACGATCCCCGTGTTCCCCAAATGCTCCCGCAGGCGATCCCGCTCGGTGCACCTGATGACATAGAGGTGATAGACGTGGGTACTCCCCTCTCGGATCGTCGGACGCACCACCCCCTTTGCATCCTGCAGGAGGGTATCATAGAGCGCAGCCCGTTCCCTCCGTTCCTGGTTCCATCGGTCGAGATGGCGCAGTTTCACCCGCAGGATGGCGGCCTGCAGGGTATCCAAACGGGAGTTCATACCTTCTATTTCGTGGCTGTACTTCTGCCTGCTGCCGTGATCCCGCAGCAGCATCACCCGCTGAGCAATCTCTTCATGATCCGTCACCACCGCCCCGCCCTCACCATAGGCCCCGAGGTTCTTGGTGGGATAGAAACTAAAACAGGCCACCGTCCCAAAACCCCCTACCTTTTTTCCCCTATAGAGCGCCCCATGGGCCTGAGCCGCATCCTCTACCACCAAGAGTTTATGGCGCTCGGCGATAGCGAGGATGGGCAGCATATCCGCTGGCTGTCCATAGAGGTGCACCGGAATGATGGCCTTGGTCCTCTCAGTAATGGCCGACTTGATCTGACCCGTGTCCATAGTATAGGTCTCAGGATCGATATCGACGAAGACCGGTCGAGCCCCGGTCAACGTAATGGCCTCTGTCGTGGCGATAAAGGTATTGGGAACCGTTATTACCTCATGACCGCTTCCCACCCCGCAAGCCAGCAGGGCGAGGTGCAGGGCCTCGGTCCCACTCCCCACCCCCACGGCAAACCGCACGCCGCAGTATTGGGCGAACTCCTCCTCAAACCACTCAACCTCTTCTCCCCCTACAAATATCCCTTTCTCCAAGACCCCATCGATGGCCTCCTGAAGCTCATCTTTAATCTCACGATACTGGTGCTTAAGATCAACAAAGGGAATGCGCATCTTGCAAAACCTCATACACAGGGGCAAAAGAAAATTCCGCCAGCAAACGCTCTACCTTGGTCTGTACCGTATCAAGGTTGTGATACAGTGCATACCTCCCCTTCCAGCCCAATGGTAACCGCGGGAGCTCTGTGTCCAGCTCCCATGGATGGAGATAGATAACAGCGGGAAGACCCCTTTGGTTCAAGCTCTTTATGCAGAAACGGATAAACCAATAGGGCAACGTCCTGAGATAAAGCCCGCCGGAGAAAGGGAGCCGAAAGCGTCCCATCCGCATAATGGATGGTGGCACTTCGATGATCTCGGCCTCCGCCCTCCGATGTATCAGGGGATTGGAGCGATGCATCCCCTCCAAGTAGGACTTGGCCGGGAGGATACTGGAGTCGTATTGAAACCCCATATCTGCCAGTATCCTCAGGGCCCAGAGGGATCTCTGGGTAATGGACCACGAGGGGGCGCGAAACCCCATGATCTTGCTCCCTCCTATCTCCTCCAATAGGACCTTTGCCGCGTGGGTCTCACGGCGAAACGCCTCCTTTCCCTGTTCGTAGACGAGGCGGTGATGATAGCCGTGCAACCCGAGCTCAAAGCCATCCTCCCCCAATTGCCTTACCAGGTCAGGGTATTGCTCAGCAACCTCCCCGAGGACAAAAAAGGTCCCCCCCTGACCAGCACCCCTCAGCAGTGCAACGAGCCGCTGCATCTGTTCAACCACCCTCCCCCCTAAGAGCTTACGTTGTTGAGAGGAAAGACGGAGATCGTTTCTGTGGAAGGCCTCCTCCACATCAACGGTGAAGATGTTTTTCACTGCGTTGACGCAAACCATTCGACTGTCCTGCGCAATCCCTCACCGAACTGGATTGCGGATTCATACCCCATAAACTTCTGTGCCTTTTCTACGCTAGCCAGGGAGTGTTTAACATCTCCGGGGCGGGGATCAGCGTATTCGATTTTCAGATCCGTATTGACGATCATTTGTAGTTCCTTTACCAATTGATTGAGTGAGGTTTGAGCCCCACCACCTACGTTGAACGTCTCACCGGCAATACCCTCAGCCTCACATGCCCGGAGGTTGGCCTGGACCACATTGGCCACAAACGAAAAATCTCTAGTCTGCTCACCATCTCCATATACGACCAAGGGTTTCTTCGCTAAAGCGGAGGAGATGAAAATGGGGATCACGGCAGCGTATAAGGAAAGGGGATCTTGCCGGGGGCCGAAGACGTTAAAATAGCGCAGGCTCACGGTCTCGAGGCCGTATACCTGGGAAAAGACCTGACAATAATATTCCCCGGCCAGCTTGGAGGCTGCATAGGGGGACAAAGGTGCCGGGGGAAAATCCTCTTTCTTCGGAAGGGTTGGGGAGTCACCGTAAACGGAAGAAGAGGAGGCATAGACCAGCCGTTTCACGCCGGCATCCCTGGCAGCCAAGAGGAGGTGGAGGGTACCATTCAGGTTGTTCTCCGTACTCCCTTTGGGATCTTGAATTGATCTGGGAACAGAGGGAATGGCAGCTTGATGCAGGACAAAATCGATCCCTTCCATAGCCTGTATAGTTGTCTCCTGATCCAGGAGGTCGCCTTCAATAAATTCTATCTCACGCATGAGGTGATGCAGGTTCTCGGGCTTGCCTGTCGAGAGGTTGTCGATCACTCTGACCTGTTCTCCCCTCTTGACTAGCTCTTCGGCGATGTGGGATCCGATAAAACCCGCCCCACCGGTTACGAGATACAATGATTCCATTAACACTCCTCAAAAAAGGGTTCTAGGGGTCGAGGATTCAAGAGTTAGAGTGTTTGTTCCGCAGAGATTTAATGAGCGCCTTGAGCATCCTCTCAACCTCCCCTATCTCTTGCTGAAGATCCTGGAAAGCGTCTGATTCAATATATCCTAAATCATTTGATAACATGATCTGGGTCTCCAACTCGCAATGAGAACCATACGCTATATATAATGCTTGCACATACTCCAGTGTCGTCTTCCTACCATACCCCTCTGCGATGTTCGATGGCACAGATACGGCAGCCCTCCGGATCTGTGATGTCAATCCATATCTTTCTTCATTAGGGAAATGTTTCGTAATCTTATAAATCATGATGCAAATCTGGTACGCCTTCTGCCAGACTTTTAAGTCCTTATAGCTCTTAAGCATTTCACTTTACCACTAGGACCCTTGACCACTTGAACCCTGTCGATGATGTCACAACACTCTGATTATAACTCTTCGGGTCCTCGGGCCGTCGAATTCGCAGAAAAACACCCCCTGCCAGGTCCCCAATGATAACCGCCCCCCCCTCACCAAGAGGGTCTCAGATGATCCGACAATGACCGCCTTGATGTGGGCATCGGCATTCCCTTCCATATGGCGGTAGCGGTCTCCTTCCGGGGCTAGTTCGCTCAGTTTGGCTATGATATCGGCCTTGACGCTGGGATCGGCGTTCTCATTGACGGTCACCGCCGCCGTGGTATGGGGTACCACAAGCACACAGATCCCTTCTCCTACCCCCGATTCCTCCACTACCTTTTCCACCTGCGGGGTGATATCGACCAGCTCATTTCTCGTTGTGGTCTTGACCTGTATCTCTTGTGTGATCACTGTATATCCCCCTCCGCCCCCCTCGCATCAAAGAGCTGCAAATCCCTGAGCACCCCCTCAAGACCCGTGACCTCCCCGATATGATAATCCGCCACGATCTGTTCCTTCTTCCCAACATAGACCGTGGTCATCCCCAATTCCCTGGCCGTCGCCAGTGTCGGCGGGTGGTCATCCAGGACAAGGCATTCAGCACCAGCCACCCCCAGATACTCCATCACCTTGTGAAAAGAAGAAGGGTGAGGCTTGGGGGTATACTCCATAAAAGCGATGTCAAAGATATGAGAAAAAAAAGGTTCTATCCCCAGCGAACGTATGACGCGGCGGGCATGCCGTTGCGTGCCGTTGGTGACGATGACCTTTCCCAAAGGGATACGGGACATCATGTGGGCAAGCCTCGTATCCTCTGCGAGGACCCCCTCGATATTCACCTCGTGCACGAATGCCAGATAGTCCTCGGGATCTATCCGATGATGATTCATGAGTCCCACAAGAGTGAAGCCGTATCGCCGCAGATAGCTGTGCCTCAAGGCGGCGGCCTCTTCGAGGTCCAGACCCAGCCTGGTACACAGGTACCCCTTTATTCTCTCCTCGATGAGGCGAAAGAGCCCACATTCTCGTGGATAGAGGGTATTATCCAGATCAAAGAAGATATACCGCGCGATCATAGTCCTCCTCAAAAATACGGCTGAACATTATAGGTCTTTTGCCGGGAATACGCAAGGGCGCTCAGGTTGATCTCCCTCCTTGAACCACCAGGAGAAGTATGGTACAACGCAGAACTGAGGAGGCGATATCAATGAAACTTTCCAAACGGGCACACATGATCAAACCCTCCCCTACCCTGGCCATTACGGCCAAGGCCAAGGCAATGCGCGCCCAAGGGATCGACGTCATCAGCTTTGGGGCCGGCGAGCCGGACTTCGACACCCCCCAGCACATCAAGGACGCAGCCATCACGGCCCTACAGGAGGGTTTTACCAAATATACCCCTGTGGGGGGGATTGATGAGCTCAAGGAGGCCATCTGCGCAAAGCTCCAACGGGAAAACGGCGTGCAGTATCTAAAGGAGAATATCCTGGTCTCCTGCGGGGGGAAACATTCCTTTTACAACATGGCCCAGGCCTTTATAGACGAAGGGGATGAGGTGATCATCCCCGCCCCCTATTGGGTATCCTATCCCCCGATGGTCGCGTTGGCAGGGGGCAAGCCCGTCAGCGTCAGCACCTCGGAAGAAGAAGGGTTCAAGCTATGCCCTGAGACCTTGGAGAAGGCCATCACACCCAAGACCAAGGCTCTTGTCATCAATTCTCCTTCAAATCCCACAGGCAGCGCCTATACCCGTGAGGAGTTGATGGGACTGGCCGATGTAGCCCTGAAGCATAATATGTATATCATCTCCGATGAGATCTACGAGAAGATAGTCTACGACGGCTTTGAACACGTGAGTATCGCATCCATGAGCGATGAAGTTAAGAAACTCACTATCATCCTCAACGGCGTCTCCAAGACCTACTCCATGACCGGGTGGAGGATCGGGTATACAGCTGGGCCAAAGGAGCTCATCGCGGCCATGAACAATATCCAGAGTCAGAGCACCTCCAATCCCACCTCCTTTGCCCAAAAGGGGGCCTTAGATGCCCTGCAGGGGAGTCAAGCAGAGGTCTCGGCCATGGTGGAGGAGTATCAGCGGCGCAGGGACCTCATCTGTGAGGGACTTACTGCTATAACGGGAATCTCCTGCTACACACCCCAGGGGGCCTTCTACGTCTTTCCCAACGTGGGGGCCTATCTCGGCAAGGAGTATAAAGGGGAGCGAATCACAAACACCTCCCAGCTCACCGGCTATCTCCTGGATGAAGCCCGGGTGGCGGTGGTTCCGGGGGTCGAGTTTGGGGCGGAGGGGTTTCTGCGCCTCTCCTATCCCATCGCTCCGGAGGTCATCACGGAAGGGATAGCGAGAATCAAAGAGGCCCTGGCACGATTGGATTAGTCAAAAATGGCCCCTGTGCCACCAGTGGTGGCCCCTTTGCCAAGGGTCTTGCGCCGCCCCGTCTTTTTATACCGGAGGTGGCCCTTTGGCCAGAGGAAATAGTCTTTGAGAATCTCGTCGTGGTCAAAGGCGAGCTGAGGGGGAAGATCAGCTTCGGAAAAGATCCCAATATCTTGGGCATCATCCTGGGCCCGCAGGGACCCGCCAATGGCACGGGCGATATAGACAGTGGTGATGTTGTGCTGTCTCGGGTCCCGCCGGGGATCAGAATAGGTATGGAACTGCTCTATAAGCTCCACCTCAAGGCCAGTCTCCTCCCGGGCCTCCCGCACCGCCGCCTCTTCCAGGCTCTCCCCATAGTCACAAAATCCCCCGGGGATGGCCCATTGACGAGGCTCATTCCGGCGCAGGATCAAGATAATCCCCTCATCCTGTTCTATGATGATATCCACCGTGGGGAAGGGATTGCGGAACTCCTTAATCAAGCTACCACAGTGGGGGCACAGTAGGCCCTTTGCCTTCTCAGCAATATTAGTCATGAAAATTTCCCCTCATCAACTCGAATCAATTAAGATATTATAATATCAAATTTTTAGCTAAAGAGATTAGACAGGTTATTTCTGAATCTTAGCGTGATAACTCCATAGGATCCTATCAGATTTTAAATGACCTTATTTTGAAAAAACTCTTAATCTTTCTCAACTTCGTATACATCCTAATATTTCTTCTCGCAATTGAGAGACCATCTAATAAATCTTGACGTGATGTATTCATTTTTGAGCATACTAGTTTAAAAGACTCCTCTGGTATTTCATTAACCATGTCATCATTTTCTATCAATGTAAGAGCATATTCTCGCGATATTTTCCCCTCTCGCACATCAAAAGCAAGTTCCCACTCTAATAAACTCCAACCAAAGGTCTGCTTATATATGTACATGAAGGCAGGATGAGCCAAACAATCATTGTGATGATGATGTTTAAGTTTTTTATTCTTGTCCTTAAGCACTTTTTTTTCAAAAAAAGTTGTAATTTCATCATCATTGTAATCTTCCATCAAAAAGAAGGCTATGTACTGAGGAATAAATTGTTGCTTCTCACACTCAACGGGATCAATAAAGTATTTACTTTTAAATTCTTCTCTTGTTGCAGGATTTTTGATAAGTCTTTTCATAATACGATCTATGTTCTTCCGAGCTGATTTAGTCAGCTGCATATACTCCTGAAAATTAAACTGTCGATAATTTATTGCATAAAGGGGCAAATAGGGGTCGAAAGTATATTCTGATATTTCTCTAAGCATTTGTGGTCGTGACCTCCCATGAACAAAAAAAGGAATTTTATGGTCAAAGCAATATCTTTGCATATTAAGACCATGAAAACCACACGCAGTGCAAGCTCGCCCCACTTGGATAGCCGCCTCTTTATAGAGTTGGTAATGTTGCTCTCTATCATCATATGCTATTGTGATATGATCTACCTTAAGATCATCAACTATGGTTTTGATGTACTCTTTCGCTAGTTCAGTTTGGAAATGATTATCAAAAGTAATTGCCAATACTTTTAAATTATAATCCTGTACGAGTTTATAAAGAACATATGTGCTGTCTAAACCACCGCTCAATCCCGCAGCACAGTCATATTTGAATTTACCACGATTGGCTTTGACTTGGTTTAAAAAATTCTTTTTGGCCAATGAGAATCTTCTAAATTTTTCAATATATTTATCGTGATTATGGCAAAAATTACATACTCCATTGTTGTCAAATCTAATATTCCTCAAATTGCCCGGTAGTGTACATCTGCTACACCGCCTTGTCTGTATTTCACTACTCATTACTATCCCCTTGTACAATCTCGCTGTATCTTAAATATTATAATTCTTTTACGGAAAAAGCAATATTTTCCATGCTCACTGAAGAAGAATTTGTTCAAAAAAAAGGCTTTTTTCGTAGATTTTCCAAATAGGCTTACAATTACAAAAACATTTCCTTAGAATTTATTTAATGGTAATATCTATAATATGGTTGTCAACTCCAATGTATAAATCGAAGCCAGCAAACAAGAAAAAAAGAATAGTAATTACTGGCTTAGGTGTCATAGCACCAAATGGCATTGGAAAGGAAGCCTTCTGGAAGGCCTTGCAAGAAGGAAAATCCGGTATCGTGAAAATCACCAGATTTGCCGTCTCCTCTTATCCTTCCCAGATAGCTGGGGAAGTTTACGGCTTTGATCCTACGAATTATATGAACTCAAAAAATGCTAAGAAGATGGATCGATTCGCGCAATTTTCTGTAGCTGCAGCTAAAATGGCTGCTGAAGATGCTGGTCACAGTTTATCTCACCACAATAACTCTATAGGTATTGTTTTTGCTTCTGCGATAGGAGGAGGAATATTTGGCGAGTCACAATATCAGATCTTTATGGAGAAAGGACTTCAAAGAACGAGCCCCTATTTTGCCATGAGTCTCTTCCCTGGAGCTGCATCGAGCCAGATTGCTAAAGAATTGGATATCACTGCTTACAATAATACCTTCTCGACAGGTTGTACGGCCGGGGCAGATGCCATTGGCCACTCCTTCCATCTTATACGTGAAAATCTGGCTGATGTTATTATTTGCGGTGCTGCAGAATGTCCTATTGCTCCAGTCACTTTCGGCTCTTTTTGTGTCATCAATGCTTTATCAACTCATAGAAATAATGAACCATGGAGGGCCTCAAGGCCTTTCGATAAAGAACGGGATGGCTTTGTTATGAGTGAAGGAGCTGGAGCAGTACTGTTAGAGGAACTCAACCATGCCGTGAATCGAGGAGCCCACATCTATGCAGAGATAATTGGCTATGGCACAACATGTGATGCATACCATATGACGCAACCTTCACCCACCGGGGAAGAAGCTGCAAGAGCAATACGGATTGCTTTGGATGATGCCAATATTAAACCAAAAGAAATAGATTATATTAATGCCCATGGAACTTCAACTTCTCTCAATGATGTTTTTGAAACGAAAGTTGTCAAAAAGGTGTTTGGCGAGCATGCATATAGGATACCTATCAGTGCTACTAAATCAATGACCGGGCACTCCATAGGAGCAGCATCGGCCATAGAATTGATAGCATCGGTCTTAACTTTACAGAACCAATTTATTCCACCTACCATAAATTATGAATATCCTGATCCCGAATGCGATCTCGATTATGTACCTAATGAGGGACGACCAGCAAAAATCCATACAATATTGTCAAACTCATTTGGATTTGGTGGGAAAAATGCAGGATTAATTATTAGAAAATTTCAAGAAAAAAATTAACAAATAAGCGGGAAAAAATAAAAAAACTAATCACTATTTAAATAACACCTTTCTGCTTCATTTTTACTTAAAATGACATTATTCTCGCTATATTATTACTCTATATCATTCGCATTGATGTAGGTTGTGCATAAGGTAATTCATATGCCAGTAATGCCTGCTTTCGAAGAATATTTAGTAATTCAATACCTTTTATACGTTGTTTCCGTCCCTGAATATGGCGATATAGTGTATGGACATTGATCATCATTCGCTCAGGTGAATTCCAAGTGGCGAATGGCTGTTCCATAAATTCATTGTTCAGCACAATATCACGCGCTGCCTTTGAAGCGGACATACCTTTTTGGAAACGTTGACGAACCTGTTTGTCGACGAATTCCCAATATTTTTTGACAGCTTCAACGCCACTTTTATCAGTAATCGGACCATGACCAGGAATGATAATCTTAACATCGAGTTCCATAATTTTGTCCAGCGCTTTTAGCCAATTTTCTAGTGGTCCAGCCCATATAATAGGTGTCGATTCAACAAACAGGATATCTCCACTAAATAAGGCCTTGGCGTCAGGTATGTAAACCATTAAATCCCCAGCAGTATGTGCAGGACCAATTTCAATGAGTTGCACCCCACGTCCTCCTACACTGATAGTAAGCTCTCCCTCAAAAGTTCTTGTTGCAGGTGTGTGCGTAACGGACTTAAAGTCATATGGTGCGGTCATGCCCTGAAACCAATGTCCTACTTTATCATTATTAAATACCTTTATTGCGCTAAACAATTTACCGATTTTATTTAATAATAACATAGAGTTAGGCTTGGTATGCATCATCTCAAGGAGACTTGATTTCGATGTAATAACCTCAACATGTGCAACGAGCTCGTTACCCCAGAAATGATCACCATCAGCATGTGTATTAACAACATATTTAAGAGGGTTTCCCTGAGTGAAAGACCTCATAGCTTGAAGCATTACCTGCGTATAGTTAATGTCCCATAACGTATCAATGAGCAATGATTCACCCTTTCCTACAATGAGACCTGCATTGGATTCTCCCCAAGAACCATTAGGGACCATCCAAGCATAAATATCGTGTTCCAGTTTATATAGTCCGCCTTGAAAATGAGGTTTTTCTCCAAATCGAGTGATTTCGGAATGAGTTGGAAAGATACATTTCCATTTCATTTTTTAATCCTCCTCAGAAAATCTAAAATCTAAAGGCTGTTGCCCAAACCAGTAAATGACCACAAACTGAACGTGGTCTATACGTATCATGCAATAATTTCAATAGGTTAGAAAGGCTTTCATTCTGCTATATCTACACAAATCCACAAAAAGGGGATTTGGACAACAGGCAGTCTATGATTAACCATTACCCAATTCTGAGTGTAGGAAGCTTTTTGAAAAAGAGTAATAGCTATAAATTTCTTTACCACAAAACTTTCAACATGTCTTTAATGAAAACAATCTCATAAAAGTCTTGATTATAATAATTATTTACAAGATATACCTTCTTTGGTATCATCTGAGTGGTTTCCTTGAGGTTTTCACTTAAAAAATTGGGCAATTTATTATTTCGAAGAGAAAATAGAATTTCAGCATGATGATCACCCATCTCAATTGTAAAGTTTTTCTAGTATTTGGCTGAGTACATGGCACTTTTTATGGAGTTCGTTGAGTGTAATTCTTTCCTTGTGAAATCATTTCACATATATATTGTTTATGTCAATACCAAAGAGAAAAAATAGGGGAAGAAGAGTCGTGATTACAGGCCTGGGTGTAATAGCACCAAACGGGATTGGGAAAAAAGCCTTCTGGAACGCATTAAAAGAAGGCAAGTCAGGCATTAGAAGAATCACCAGGTTTGACGTCTCCTCGTATCCCTCAGAAGTGGGGGGTGAGGTCAATAATTTTGATTCTACAGACTATATGAGCCCCAAAAGCTCCCGAAGAATGGATAGATTCTGTCAATTTGCTGTCGCTACCGCTAAAATGGCTGTAGAAGATTCTGACCTAAGTATATCTCACAAAAATAAGTCGTCCATAGGTATTGTCTTTGCTTCAGCGATAGGTGGGGTGGGATTTGCAGAGTTACAGTGTAGCATTTTTATGGAAAAAGGACTTCAAAGAATGAGTCCTTATTTAGCCATGACTCTTTTCCCAGGCGCCTCATCTGGCCAGATTGCCATAGAATTGGGTATCACCGGTTACAATAATACCTTCTCGACAAGTTGTGCCGGTGGAGATGCTATTGGTCATGCTTTCCATGCTGTGCGTGAAAATCTGGCGGATGTCATCATTTGTGGTGCTGCTGATTGTCCTATCGTACCAGTCACCTTCGGCTCTTTTTGCGTCATTAATGCTTTATCAACTCATAGCAATAATGAACCATGGAAAGCCTCAAGGCCTTTCGATAAAAAACGGGATGGCTTTGTGATGAGTGAAGGGGCTGGAGCAGTAATGGTAGAAGAACTCAACCATGCCGTAAATCGAGGAGCCCATATCTATGCAGAGATAATTGGCTATGGCACAACATGTGATGCATACGATATGGCGCGGTTGTCAAACGATGGTGAGGGATCAATAGAAGCAATTCAGAATGCCTTGGATGATGCCAATATTAAACCAAAAGAAATAGATTATATTAATGCCCATGGGTCTTCAACTCCAATAAACGATGGTCTTGAAACGAAAGTTATCAAAAAGGTGTTTGGGGAACATGCATATAAGATACCCATCAGTGCCATTAAATCAATGATCGGCTATGCCTTAGGAGCTTCACCGGCGATCGAATTTATAGCCTCGGTCTTGACGATACAGGATCAATTTTTGCCACCTACTATAAATTATGAATATCCTGATCCTAAGTGTGACCTCGACTATGTGCCTAACAAAGGACGCAAAGCAAAAGTTAACGTAATGCTGTCAAACTCGCAGGGGTTAGGAGGAAAAAATGTATCATTAGTTATAAGGAAATTTGAGGATACAGTAGAAGGCAATAAGTAATATTATATTAGGCGAGGCTGAGATAAAAGAATAGAGAGGAGACAAAACAATGATACATCTTGAGCATTCAGTTGTCATCAAAAGTAGCATTGACAAGGTGTACGCGATAGCTGAAAAAATTGATAAATTTCCTGAGTTTATGCCTCACGTTAAAACATCAAAAATTATAAAAAGACAGGGCAATAAAAGACAAGTTGAAATGTCAGCGGTTGTCAATGGAATAAAGTCACATTGGATCTCAGCATCAACGATAGAGAAAAATAAAAGAATTAGATATAGTCAAGTTAAGGGGTTCTGCAAAGTCATGGGTGGAGAATGGCAATTCAATAAAGTTCCGGGGGGAACCACCATTACGCTCATTCATAATTTTGAAGTAGCGTTACCCGTCATAGGTAAACTTATCGGGCGGATGATCATCAAAAAATGGGTAGACAAATATTCTCGACTTACTTTAGGACATATCAAGACAAAAGCTGAGTTGAATAGATAATTAAACGGAACTTAATATATTTTAAGATTTTAATAGGTTATGGAAATCAAATACGCAGCGATTTTTATAGTTATAATTCTTGCTTTTAATCGTTTTAGACTTTCAAAACGAACTGCTACCCTAAAAGAAAAGGGCAAGGGGAAAGTTTTTCATCAGTGGACTTATTCCCTACTATTCCTTGCGTATATAATTGTCTTACTGGGATCAATTTTTGAGAATTATTTTTTAGTGCCCAAATTGAATCTTATATTCTTCTTTGTAGGTTTCGTGGCTTATTGGACAGCCTTGTTTGGACGCAATAAGGCAATAAGAACATTAGGTAGATATTGGAGTATTCATATTGAAATAAGAGAAAACCACAACATAGTTCAAGACGGTCTTTATAGATATATTAGACATCCCGGGTACTTGAGTTTGATCATAGAAACTCTCTCTTTACCTGTAATGTTAAATGCACATTATTCCCTTTTAGGCATCATATGCATTTATATACCCCTGATATGTATTATAGCTAAACTCGAGGATAAAGAAATGGAAAAAGAAATCGGCAATGCCTTTATTTATTACAAGGCAAAAACTCGGGCATTTATACCAAAAAATCTATTTGATTTTATTAAGCCCTCAATCAAAAAGAAATATCATATTAAGACTAATAAATTGCTATGAAAACATACGCCATATTACCACTGTTCGTAGTGATTCTGAATGTACTCTTGTTAATCTTTATCCTAGCGAGAGGAGAACGGAAGAAGTTAAATTTGGCTTTTTTTCTTGTGAGTATTTGCGTAATGGTATGGAATATTGGGTATTTCCTTTTATATATCGCTCCTTCTAAAGACTTCGCACTTTTCAGCCGACAGATAAATTTTTTAGGTACAGTCTTTATCCCTCCGTCCTTTCTCTATCTAGTAATGGTTTTTACCGG
>Ga0307445_10000524_pt1 | contig 20977 bp, 19 predicted proteins | sample SalMarSW160330MG_FD_202147 | JGI IMG/M metagenome (GOLD analysis project Ga0307445, IMG submission 202147) | Salt marsh sediment microbial communities from the Plum Island Ecosystem LTER, Massachusetts, United States - SW1603-30 | ecosystem: Environmental > Aquatic > Marine > Intertidal zone >... | reverse complement strand
CATCGCCCAGCGGGGGGATTTAGCCTCGCGCAGCTCCGGGAGAGACCCCAACCGGCGGGTGAGGATTTATAAAGAAAGGCCGAGGTAATAGCAGCGATGTCCCTATTCATCACCCTGGAAGGCGCCGAGGGCTGCGGCAAGACTACCCAGGCGCGGTGGCTCTACCGGCGGCTTAATAAGCTGGCCGTACCGGCGCGCCACGTCCACGAGCCGGGCGTGACCGCTTTGGGCAAACGGGTCGCCCGCCTGCTCAAGTGGGCGCACGGGGTCAATATCTCGCCGCTGGCGGAGCTGCTGCTCTTCAACGTGGCTCGGGCGCAATTAGTCGAGGAGGAAATCCGCCCCGCCCTGGCTAATGGCGAGGTAGTCATCTGCGACCGCTATGCCGACTCCACCACCGCCTACCAGGGCTACGGGCGGGGGCTGGACATGAACACCGTCGCGGCGGTGAATCAGGCGGGCACCGGCGGCCTGACTCCCGACCTGACCATCTTGCTGGACGTCTCGCCCGAAGCCGGGCTGGCCCGTAAGCCGGGCGGCAAGCGCGACCGCTTTGAGGCGGAGGAAACGGCCTTCCACCGCCGCGTGCGCCAGGGATATTTGAAGTTGGCAGAACAGGAGCCGGGACGCTTCCTGGTCATCGACGGTGCGCAGGACAAGGACAAAGTTAGCAGAATAATCTGGGAGAAGGTAAGCAAGCTGCTTTCGGTGTGAGAGGCGTTTAAGAGGGGCGAAGCCCCTCTTTTTTATTACATCCCCCTCTCCTATCAAGGAGAGGGGGACATAGGGGGTGAGGTAGATAATAATTCGCCGGAAACCCTCATTCGCCGAGGAAAAGCGCCTCCGCGCCGAGGGCTACGAGCTCATCGCCGGCGTGGACGAGGTGGGGCGGGGGGCGCTCATGGGCCCGGTACTGGCGGCGGCGGTCATCCTGCCGCGGGTGGTGCGGGCCCGCTGGCGGGACAAAGTGCGCGACAGCAAGCAGCTGACCCCCGCCGACCGCGACTACCTCTACGGATATATCCGCGAGGCGGCCGTGGCGGTGGGCGTGGGCTCGTCCTCGCACGAGGTCATCGACGAGGTGGGCATCGCCCGGGCCGCCCGGCTGGCCATGGTCGCCGCCGTAGGAGAATTATTGCCACGGCCCCACTACCTTCTCATCGACTATTTCAAGCTCAGAGAAATCACCCTGCCGCAAAAAGGCATCACCGGCGGCGACAGCCTCTGCTTTTCGATTGCCTGCGCCTCCATCATCGCCAAGGTCACCCGCGACCGCCTGGTAGTGGCCCTGGACAGCGAGTACCCCGGCTACGGTTTCGCCGCGCACAAGGGCTACGCCACCCCCGAGCACCTGGCCTGCCTGCGCCGCAAAGGCCCGTGCCCGCAGCACCGGCGCTCTTTCCAGCCGATAAAAGAGTACGAAGAGCTGAAGAGAGGCGAAGCCTCTCTTACGTGAGGTCAATAAAATCGGAATCAGGATTAAATCGTGAAGAAAAGTGAGACCGGCGCCCGGGGCGAGAACCTGGCCTGCGCCTTCCTCGCCAGGAACGGCTACCGCGTCATCGAGCGGAACTACCGCTGCCGCCAGGGCGAGATTGACATCATCGCGCAGCAGGGGGAGACGCTGGTCTTCGTCGAGGTGCGCGCCCGGACCGGCGGCGCCTACGGCACCCCCGAGGAATCCATCACCGCCGCCAAAAAGCAACGGCTGCGCCAGGTGGCCGACCACTATGTCCAGCACCGCGACAACCTGCCCGAGGCCCGCCGCATCGACGTGGTGGCGGTTCGCTTGGGGCAGGGAGGCCGCGCCCGGCGCATCGAAATCATCGAAAACGCCGTCGAGGGGGCGTCCTTTACCGACTGACGGGGCTGTGCTAGAATTAACCCCGTAGCATGGAAGAAATGAAGGCGACGCCCGACAACCTGCGCATCATCGACGCCAATCTCAACCGCATCGGCGAGGGGCTGCGCGTCCTGGAGGAGTTCGCCCGCCTCTCGCTGAACGACGCCGCCCTGAGCCAGCGCCTCAAAGACCTGCGCCACCGGCTGGCGGTGACCGACGCCGGCCTGCGTACTCGCCTCCTCGGGGCGCGCGACGCTGCCGGGGACGTGGGCGCGGCGATGGAGGCCCCCGGCCAGGACGAGCCGCGGGACGCCACCGCTATCGTTACCGCCAACGCCCGGCGGGTGGAGGAGTCGCTGCGGGTGCTGGAGGAAACCGCCCGGACGCCGGAGACCGGCCTGGACACCAACAGCTTCAAAGAGGCCCGCTTCGCCGTCTACACCCTGGAAAAAGACCTGCTCTCGCTGCTATGGCGCCGCAACGCCCGCCAGCGCATCCGGGGGCTTTACGTCATCATCGACCCCGTTTTCCTGCTGGGGCGCAGCCCCATCGCCGCGGCCGAGGCGGCTATTAAGGGCGGGGCCGGCGTCATCCAGCTCCGCGACAAGGAGCGCGGTAAGCGGGAGCTACTGGGCATCGCCAGGGAGCTGAAAAAGCTCTGCGGAGAGGCGGATATTCCCTTTATCGTCAACGACAGCCTGGATATCGCCCTGGCGGTGGATGCCGACGGCCTGCACGTGGGGGACGAAGACCTGCCGCCGACGGTCGCCCGTAGATTGCTGCCGCCGGGCAAGCTCCTGGGCTGCTCGGCGCGCACCGTCGATGCCGCCGTGGCCGCCGAAGCCGCCGGAGCCGACTACCTGGGCGTCGGCTCGATGTACGCCACCGGCACCAAGTCCACGGCGACGATAGTCGGGCCGGAAAAAATCGGGAAAATCAAGCGCGAGGTGGAACTGCCCGTCGTCGCCATCGGCGGCATCAAGCCGGAGAACCTGGGCAAGGTCATGGCCGCCGGGGCGGACGCCGCCGCCGTCATCAGCGCCGTCCTGAGCGCGCCCGATATCGAGAAAGCCACCCGCCAGCTGGTGAAAATCATCAAGGGGGAAAAAGGTGGATAATCTGGACGCCATCGGCGAGAAACTCGTCAGCGAGCTGGCCGCCCGCGATGCCGCCCGCGAGCGGATGCTGCCGCTCTGCCGGGACGCCATAAGAGATTGCAGCCAGGCCATCCGCGCCGTGCACCGCCAGGAGTTTAAGGCCGCCGGGGAGCGCCTCACCGCCGCCCGCCGCCGCCTCACCGAGGCCGAAACGGCCGTGGCCGACTACGGCGAGCTTACCAGCACCGGCATCGTCCGCGACGCCCAGAAAGAATACGCCGAGGCCAACATCACCCTGGCGCTGGTGACGGGTCAGCCGCTGCCGCCGCCGGAGGTGCTGGGGGTGGCCGCCGCCGCTTACCTCAACGGGCTGGGCGAGGCCGCCGGCGAGGTGCGCCGCTACCTGCTGGACATGATGCGCCACGGCGACCTCTCGCGGGGCGAGGAATTGTTGGCCGCCATGGACGATATCTACAGCCTGCTGGTGACGGTGGACTTCCCCGACGCCATTACCGGCAGCCTGCGCCGCACCACCGACATGGTGCGCGGCGTGCTGGAGAGGACGCGCAGCGACCTGACCCTGGCCATCCAGCAGAAGGCGCTGGAGGAGCGCCTGGACAACCTGCACGGGGATAAAGGCGAATAACACCCCGGTTGGGTTTACATAAACATCCTGAGGAAAGGTGATGTAATATTATGAGTAAAGTGCTTGAGGGCAAAGTAGCCGTCGTGACCGGCTCGGGGCAGGGGGTAGGGCGGGCCATCGCCATGGGCATGGCCGCCGAGGGCGCCAAAGTGGTGACCAATAATCGCCAGCCGGGCAGTACCGGCGAAGCCATGCTGACCGACGACCAGGTCAAGGCCCTGGGCGAGGGCCAGGCGGCCTTCCAGAAGAAGATGTCCCAGGCCTCCGGCGACGCCGAGACCACCGCCAACGCCATCCGCGCCGCCGGCGGGGAGGCGGTCGCCTTTTTCGGGGACATCTCCGATTTCGAAGTCGCCGGCAAGCTGATTCAGACCGCTATCGACAGCTTCGGCAAGATAGACATCCTGGTGAACGTGGCCGGGGCCTTCGGCTTCAGCCCCATCGAGAAGCTGAGCGAGGAGTTATGGGATAAAGTTACCCTGGTCAAGCCGAAAGGCTATTTCAACACCATCCGCCACGCCGTGCCCCACATGATTAAGCAGCAGTGGGGGCGCATTATTAACTGCACCTCCAAGGCCTGGAACGGCGATATCATCCGCCACGCCGAGTACTGCGCCGCCAATGCCGGGGTGGTGGGGCTGACCAAGGCGGTGGCCATCGAGCTGTACTCCCGCGGCATTACCTGCAACGCCTTCTCGCCCTTCGCCCGGACGCGCGCCTCCTACGAGCTGGATGCCGCCACCGCGGTCATGAAGGGCGACGACGCCGTTTTCGTCGTCAACCGCTACGCCGGCGAGGGCAAGCCCATGCTGCTGGCCGACTTCACGCCCACCCCGGAGTTCATCGCCCCGTTCCTCTGCTACCTGGCCACCGACGCCGCCAAGGAAATCAGCGGCACCGTTTTCAGCCTGGGGGGCAACGGCATCGGGATGTACTCGGAGCCGCAAATCGACAAGAGCATCATCAAGTTCGACGCCGCGCCGTGGACGGTGGAGGAAATCAGCCAGCAGGCGCCGCGGGGGCTTTTCATGGGCTACCGCAGCCCCGCCGCCGACCCGCATTAAAAGCTAAAACTGTCATTGCGAGCGAAGCGCGGCAATCTCTATCGCTATGAAGGAGATTGCCGCATTGTCCTTTAGGGACTCCTCGCAATGACATCTCGTTAGTTCTTACCTACTTCGGCGCGTAGATGGACGACCGCGGCCGCTTCTCCATCTCCTTGACCAGCTCGGTAATGGGGCCGTAGAGGAGGCAGCTGGCCTGACAGTGCTTGACGCAGGTGGGCTCCTCATGAGCCAGCGTCCGCGCGGCGCAGAGGTCGCAGAAGCGGGTAAGGATGGGGACGTTGTCCACCTGGACTTTATCCGGCCCGGCGGTCACCAGCTCGTCGACGCGGATGCCGCACACGCCCCCGCCGTAGTTGTGCTCCTGCTTGCAGGCTACCTCGCAGGCGTGGCAGCCGGTGCAGTATTCGTACTCAATCAGTAAGCCGTTACGCGACATGGCGGCTCCTTTCAATCCTTAATCTTGGTGACGCGGCAGAGGCCGGAGCGGTAGTCCGTCCCGCCGAAGCCGCTCTTGCCCTGGTTGCCCATCGTGGTCAGGTTATTGATGTTGTACTCCCAGGTGCTAAAGAGATTGGGGGCCTTGCCATCGGTCTCGGGCAGCCACCAGCCGTGGGGCGCCGTGACCACCTTGGGATGGGCGGTGGGGGTGACCTTGGCCCTCATCTTGATTTTGCCGTGAGCGTTCTCGATGGAGACCCAGTCGCCGTTCTCGATGCCCAGCTCGGCGGCGGTCTGGTCGTTGATTTCGCACTCGGGGTCGGGGTCAAGCTCGCGGAGCCAGGGAATCATGCGGTGCTCCGAGTGGAAGAAGACCGGCGAGCGCCGCCCGGTGGTGAGGATGAGGGGGTATTTCTTGGCCAGTTCCGGGGTAGCCACGTAGCTCTCCCGCGGCTCCTCGTAATAGGGCAGCGGGTCGAGGCCCCACTCCTCGTAGCGCTTGGAGTAAAGCTCCACCTTGCCGGTGGGGGTATCGAAGCCGGGCTGGCCGTCCTTGCGGAGCAGCCCCCGCTGGTAGCGGTAGTAGGGGCGGGTGGGGTCGCCTTCCGGCGGGTATTCCCAGCAGCCCTTGTCCCGGAGCTTGTCGTAGTCGGTGTTGCCGTCCTTGAGGCGGTCGTTGATAAGCTCCTTGACGGTATTGTACTTGATGGGGGTTGTCGCCAGCCGCTTGGCCAGCTCCAGGTTGATTTCCCAGTCGCTGCGGGCCTCGTCCACGCCCTCCACGGCGGGGACGCTCACCCCCAGCGGCTGCCACCAGGAGCGGAAGCTCTCCTTCTCGCAGATGGTGGCGGCGGGGAGGAAGATATCGGCCAGACCCATGCTGGTGGGGTTCTGGAAGAGGTCAACGTAGACGATGAAGTCCAGCCTCTTCATGGCCTCGTAGTGTCGGCGGGGGTCGGCGGCCTGCCCGCCGATGATGTTGGAGGTCTGTATCCAGGCGCCGTGGACTTTGTAGGGCTTGTCCGTCTCCAGCTGCTCGATGAGCACGTCCGGCTGCACCCAGCCGCGGAAGTTTTTAATCATGGGGTAGTCGTTAGCGCCGATGCGCTTCTCGTTGAGCTTTTTCACCAGGTCTTCGCCGTAGAGCTTGGTCAGCTCGGCGGAGGAGAAGGGATAGGTGGTAACGCCGTGGGAGTTCTTGGCGATGACGTTGCCGCCGGGGTTATCAATATTGCCGGTGATGGCCCAGAGCTGGTTGATGGCCTGGGCGACCACCGAGCCGGCCGGCATGGCGTCCACCGGCTCGCCCCACTGGATGGCCGAGGGCTTGTTGGTGGCGTAGAGGCGGGCGGCCTGGCGGATGAGGTCGGCGGGGACCCAGGTGATTTCCTCCACCTTCTCCGGCGGGTATTCCTGCACCCTCTCTTTAAGCTCGTCGAAGCCGTAGCACCACTTCTCGACGAAGGCTTTATCGTAGAGGCCTTCGTTGATGATGACATTGAGCATGCCCAGGGCGATGGCACCGTCGGTGCCGGGACGGTTCTGTATGTGTATCGCGGCGCGGGTGGTGAACCAGGTATGGCGCGGGTCGATGACGATGAGCTTGGAGCCGCGGCGCATGCAGTCGATAATCCAGTGGCCGAAGAAGCCGTCGTGGCAGCCGGCTGCCGGGTTCTGCGCCCAGAGAATAATGTACTTGGGCGGCTCCCATTCCGGCGAGTCGTAGCGCTTCTCCAGGAACTGCGAGCAGTCGGCCACGCTGTAGGCCCCCTGGGTGGCGAACATGGCCCCCAGGCGCGGCGTGTAGCAGGCGTGGCCGGCCAGGCCCACCTGCACCCAGTTGGGGCTGCCGTAGGCGTACATCAGAAAGGTAATCGGCCCGCCGATGTCGCGGCCGGTGCCCTGGCAGAAGATGACCGACTCGGCGCCGTATTTGGCGCGGATATCCTTGAGCCGGGCTTCGACGGTATCCAGGGCCTCGTCCCAGGTGATGCGCTGCCACTTGCCTTCGCCGCGCTCGCCGACCCGCTTTAACGGGTGGGTAACACGGTCTTTGTGGTACATGTACTGGGGAATCGCCAGGCCCTTGGGACAGAGCCGGCCCTGATTGAAGGGGTGGTTCTTATCGCCCTCCACCCTGACGACCCGGCCGTCCCGGACGTATATCTCGCAGCCGCAGCCGCCGTGTGAGCCGCAGCCCGCCGACCACAGGGTGGAAAGGGTTACCTTATCCTTATTTTTAGCCATGCACTATCTCCTTTCCGACGTACGAAAAACAATAACTGACAGTATAAATATTAAGGGTTAGCCAGCGCGGGTGTCAAATGAAAGGGGATAGCTTGCGGCGGAACCGGCCGGACAAGTATAATTTATCAAGAAGCCCCGCCGCCGATTGAGCTCTCCATGACAGAAACGCCTCCGCGCGATAAACATAAGGCCTTTTACGGCTGGTTTGCCCTGGCCGGCGTGATGCTGGTCATCTGGATTGCGGGCGGGATATTCGTCAACTCTTTCAGTGTGCTGCTGCCGGTCATCACCGAGTACTACGGCTGGAGCCGGGGGGTGGTCTCCGGGGCGCTCTCGGCGGGGATACTCGCCTTCGGGATACCCAGCCCGCTCTGGGGGGCGATGGTCACGCGCTTCGGGCCCAGGCGCCCCCTCATCTTCGGCAACCTGGTGACCGGGCTGGCGATAGCCGGGATCTTTTTTGTCCAGGAAATCTGGCAGCTTTACACCCTCTACATCATCGCCGGGGTGGGGGGCGGCATCGGGGGTTACATCGCCTGCACCACCGTTGTCAACAACTGGTTCGTCAAGCGGCGGCCCCTGGCGCTGGGGATGTTCATCGCCGCCTCCGGCCTGTCCGGACTGACCTTCCCGCCGCTGGCGACGGCGCTCGTCGCCGCCGCAGGCTGGCAAACAACTTGGCTGATACTGGCCGGGATAGTCGTCCTGGCCGGCGTGCTGCTGGGCTGTGTCGTCCTGGTGCGGAACCACCCCGAGGATATGGGCCAGACGCCCGACGGTCTGCCCGCGACGTCGTACGCCGACCCGGTGCCGGAGGCGCCCGCCTCCGGCCAGGAAGATAACTGGCGGGTAACACAGATTTTCCGCAGTCCCACGCCCTGGCTCATCGGGGGTTTTGCCGCCGCCAACGCCTTCACCATGGGGATGGTGGTGACCCACCAGGTCGCTTACGTGCAGGATATCGGCTATAGCGCGATGACGGCCGCCACCACGGTGAGTTTCATGTCGTTCTTCTTCGTGATAGGCGGCCTGACTTTCGGGGCGCTGGCGCTGCGCTATAACCACCGTTACCTGGCCAGCGTCGGTTTCGCCCTGCAGCTGGTGGGGCTGATTATCCTGCTGACCACCCGGAGCCTGGGCTTTATCTTCGTCTTCTCGGCCTTCCAGGGCATGACCAACAGCGCCCTGATAACGGCCATGCCGACCTTTCTGGGGGCCTACTACCCCCGCCACCGCTACGCCCGCGTACTGGGGGTGGTGCTGCCCTTCCAGGTGGTGGCCAACGCCCTGTCCGCCATCATCGGCGGGGCCATTTACGACGCGACCGACTCCTACCGGCTCGCCTTTATCATCGCCGCCAGCCTGAGCCTGCTGGGGATGATCTTCGCCTTTAACGCGCGCCGGCCCAAATACGCCTAAAGGTGAATTTTATCGCCCGGCGGTGTACAATCGGGACGTATGAAAACCGCGGCCCGGTGGCTCTTTATCCTCTGCCTGCCCGTCTTACTGGCGACGGCCAGCGTCACCGCGGCGGCCAACTGCCCGGCGCTCTACCAGTACGGTTTCGCCAAGTACGACGTGGGGCAGACCACCGGCCTGGCCCCGTCCGAGCTGGATAAGGCCGCCAACGGGCTAATCGCCTACTTCAACTCCGGCGAAGAATTCATCGACCTCACCGTCGAGAAGGACGGCCAGCCCTTTACCCTCTTCAACGAGCGCGAGGTCGCCCATCTCAAGGACGTCAAGGGGCTGTTCCGGCTGGTCTGGTGGCTGCTCTGGGGGATGCTGGCCTACGCCCTGGCCTTCGCGGCGGCCTGCCTCTTCTGGTGGCGGCAGCGTAAGATACTGGGCTGGGGGTTGGTGGGCGGGGGCGGGCTTACACTTCTGCTGATGATAGTGCTGGGGATAGCGGCGCTGATAGACTTCGACGGGCTGTTCCTCCAGTTCCACCTCTTGAGCTTCGCCAACGACCTCTGGCTGCTCAACCCGGCCACGGACTACCTCATCATGCTCTTCCCGCAGGGCTTCTGGTTTGACGCCGCCCTTTACTGCGTGCTGGGCGCCGCCGGCGGGGCGATTATTCTGGGTGGGGTGGGGTGGTGGCTTAAGAGGCGGAGTTAGCCTCCCTCTATACCTCCACCTCCACCTTCGCCTTCCGCTTGTAGACAAAAGACACCACCAGCAGCACGATGCCAATCGCCAGTATTATCAGGCTGTAGCCCAGCAGTATCCCCGTCACGTCGCTATAGACGTTGTTGATAATCGGCGTCAGCCACTCCGGCACGTCGGTGATGAGTTTCGCCGGACTCATCGCCTTGGCGACGATAACGCCCGCCAGCTCCAGCACGCCGTAGACGCAGAGGCTGATGCCCAGGGCGCGGCAGGTCTTGCGCACGTCGCGGTTGATGGCGAAGATAAGCCCGGCCAGCACCACCATGACCACGATGGCGACCCAGTAGCCCGTCTGGAAATAGCCGACATAAAGGCGGGCCATGAGCAGCGTGTCGTAGGTATCGGCGTCCAGGTCGGCCTGGCTGAAGGAAAGCTCGTCGGGTATCTCGGCGGAGAACTCTCTATAGAATTCGTCGTAATAGGGCCGCAGGATATCGCTGAAGAAGCCGGCTACCTGCGGGTCGTTGAGCTGCTCCCTGATAGTGGCCTGGATATCGCGCAGGTAGTCGTCCAGGAAGGGCAGCAGCTGCTCCTTGGTAAGCCCTGCGCCGCCCGCCGGCAGGTACCGGGACTCAATCAGGGGGTAAACCTCGTCCCAGTTCTGTTCCAGGTAAGGCCGCAGCTCGTTGCCGATGAGGTCGGACAGCACCTCGGACAGCTGGTCGTTGAGGGCATCCCAGAGGCTTTCCTGAAGGTCGACCTTGAGGCTGGCCAGCGAAACGGTTACCGCCAGCCGGTCGGTCTTGCCGAGGAGAAAGTCGTATCCGGCGTAGATGGCGTTGTTCAGCTGCTCTTTGAGCCACGGCTCCTGGGAAGCGACGATATCGCTGATGTTGTCCTCCAGAAAGGCCAGCTCGTCCGGCAGCATGCCGGCGTTTTCGTCGATGACGTCCTCTATCACCGCCGGTACGTCGACGTCGTTCACCTGGTCGGCCACGAAGTCGGGGCTGAGGACGGTGCTGTGCACCAGGTAAGCCACCCCGAAGAGGGATACGGTGAGAAAGAGGAGAAAGCTCAGAATGCCGGTCGCCACGCCCTTGAGTGCGCTCATGGTATCGCCTCCACGCTGGCTGTTTATTTCGCCAGTATTCTAGCACATCAGGTGCCCGATTGCACCCGCGGCGGCTAGAACCTAAACCATGTTGACGCTGGGGGTGGTATCTAGTAGAATTATTACGGCTGGGGCGGTTAGCTCAGTTGGTTAGAGCGCCGCGTTGACATCGCGGAGGTCAGTGGTTCAAATCCTCTACCGCCCACCACGCCCACCGGGATCTCACCATGTTTTCCCTTGATTTATCTATCCCCCGGAACTGGCGGCATCTCCCCGTTTTGTTATATGATATTACGTCCGTATTATTGATAAGTAATCGAGCGTACCTGAATCTTAACGAAAGGTAATGAAATGACCAAGACCGCCCGCCAGCTGCGCCGCGAAAGAGAGAAAAGGATAACCGACGCCATCCAGCTTAAAGTGCCGGACAGGGTGCCCATTATCTGCGCCATGGGCTATTTCCCCGCCAAGTACGCCGGCATCCCCTGCTCCGCCGCCTACTACGACTTCGACGCCTGGTACGCGGCCTACGAGAAGGCCCTCAAGGTGTTCCAGCCGGACATGATTTTCCCCCAGTCCTTCCAGCCGGGGAAGGCCATGGAGATGCTGGAGCCGAAACAGATGCGCTGGCCGGGCTACGGGGTCGACCCGTACCAGGGGCACCAGTCCATCGAGGTGGACAACATGAAGGCCGACGAGTTCGACCTCTACATGAAGGACACCTCCGACTACATGCTGCGGGTTTTCATGCCCCGCAGTAGCGACAAACTGAAGGGTTTATCCAAGCTGCCGCCGCTCTCCGAAGTGGGCGGCCATCCCATGGTGGTGCAGATGCTGGCGATGGCCTTCACCGAGCCGGAGCTGAACCGGACCATCCGCACCCTGCAGCAAGCCGGGCGGGAGATGCGCCGCTGGCGCCGCAAGCAGGCCAGGTTTGATAACCTGCTTGAGGACATGGGCTTTCCGCAGTACTTCCAGGGGGCGGCCATGCCCCCCTACGATACCCTCTCCCACTCCCTGCGGGGGATGGAGGGGGTGATGATGGACATGTTCCGCCAGCCGGACAAGCTCATCGAGCTGTGCGAGTTCATCCTCCGCAAGACGCTGGAGCGGCCGCTGCCGCCGCCCAACGAGTACGGCAACATCCGCATGTTTATGACGGTGACGCGCGGCTCCGACGACTTCCTCTCCAAAGAGCAGTTCGAGCGGTTCTACTGGCCGACCTTTAGAAAGCTCGTCCTGGCGCTCATCGAGCGGGGGGCCACGCCCTGCATCTTCTTCGAGGGCAACTGCACCTCGCGGATGGAATACCTGCAGGACTTCCCCCGGGGCAAGCTGCTGGCGCGCCTCGACCGGACGGATATCTTTAAGGCCAAGCAAATCCTGCGCGACCACGTCTGCATCGAGGGAAACGTGCCTTCGTCGCTGTTGCAAGTGGGAACGGTGCAAGCGGTCAAAGACCACTGCAAGCAGCTTATTGACGTGGTGGGCGAAGGCGGCGGCTACATCCTCTCGCCGCGCTCCTCCACCGACGAGGTTAATCCGGACAACCTCCTGGCCATGATTGAGTTCACCAAGGAGTACGGCGTCTACAAATAGCGTTTTATTTGAGGGCTAGGCTTCCTCCGGCTGGCCGCCGGCGTCGATAAATATCATCTTGTCGCGCATCTCTTGGGCCACCAGCTTCTTGAGGGACGTCTCCGTCAGCTTGGGGGCGTACTGGCACTGGATGAAGAGGAAGGGCCGGCGCACTTTCAGTATCCGGAAGGGGCAGTGGACGAAGTTGGCCGGTATCCATATCATCGTGGACTCGGTGATGATATGGCTCTCCATCTCCGGCCCCATGCACATCTCCATGTCGGCGCCCAGGTCGCGCGGGTTGGCCGGGTCGGTGCCCAGCGCCACTAAAAGCTCCGGGTCCTGATGGACGTGGGGCCCGTGCCCGGCCCCCTTGGTGGCCTCCTCGCCCATGAGCATCACCGAGAAGTATTTACTCCCGGCGATGACGTCGTTATCGGTAAAGGCTACCATTGAAGGCATCTTGCCGAAGCCCTTGAAGCGCTGCTCGTCGGGCAATTCGTGGAGAAAATACTGGCTGTATTTCATCTCTATACCCTAACGATGGCCTGGGCCGGGCACCACCACTCGTAAGCGACGCACTCGCCGCACTCGGTGCACTTATCGGTGTCTATCCGGGTGGTGTAGCGTATCAGCCCGTCGTCCTCCTCGACCTTTTCGTCCACCATGATGGCCTGGTGCGGGCACTGGGTAACGCACAGGCCGCATTTTAGGCACTTTTTCCTATTTATCTTGTAAACCACGTTAGCCTCCGTCGCTTATTCCGGGTGGTTAGACCATTATCTCCGGGTACTTGTCGTCCGGCCACATCGACCAGTCCATGCGGGCGCGGGCCTCCCTGGGCAGAATCTGGCGATAGGACTTTTCCGTGTGCACCGGGCCCTGGTTGAACTCCATGAATATCCAGGGGCGGGTACAGCTGACCGGCTTCCAGGGGGAGTGGATAAAGTTGGGAGGTATCCAGATGCAGCAGGTACGGGTGATGTGGTGCTCCTCCAGCTCCGGCCCCAGGTACATGATGACTTCCGCCCCCAAATCCATGGGGTTTTCCGGGTCGGTGCCGATGTGGAAGAGCAGCTCGGCGTCCTTGTGGATGTGGGGCGGGTGCCCCGCGTAGGGGAAATCCCACTCCGGCTGCATGCCGAACCCCGGCATTATCCAGTGAATCAGGTAAAAGTTGCTGCCCCTGGCCAGGTTGTTGTCCATGTAGGCCATGACGGGCCGGCGCTCGTTGGGGAACATCTTGGGGTCGTACTCGTAGATGTATTTAGAGTATTTTTTATCGGCGGCCATGTTCAGTCCTCCTGACCCGATTGGTGATTAGTTTTCAGTTTACTCTTTCCGGCGCCGGCTTGGCAAACACCGCCGTTTGACAGGCGATGGCCGGGGTGTATAGACTTCTTTAACGGCTATTATCCGTATTATGGAGGCACGACATGAGAGCGGCCGTCTGCTACGAGTTCGGGAAACCGCTGGTCATCGAGGAGGTAAGTTTAGACCCACCGGGGAAGGGCGAGGTGAGGGTGAAACTAGCGGCGGTGGCCATTTGCCACTCGGACATCCATTCTCTAAAGGGCGAGCACGGCGACCTGCCCCTGCCGGCGGTGCCCGGCCACGAAGCCGGCGGCTACGTGGAGGAAGTCGGGGAGGGGGTAAGTTATCTCAAGCCCGGCGACACGGTGGTGGCCAGCATCATCCCGGAGGGCTGCGGCCGGTGCTACTACTGCCGCATCGGGCTATCCAACCAGTGCACGACTAATGAACTGTATCTCTACGGCGAGGGAAAGTACACCAATAAGAAAGGCCAGCGGCTGGCGCAGTGGGCCGGGGCGGTGGCCGGCTTCGCCGAGTACGCCGTCATCCCGGAAGTCAATCTGGTGAAAGTGCCGCCCGACCTGCCCATGGACCGGGCCTGCCTGCTGGCCTGCGGGGTAATCTCCGGGTTCGGGGCGGTGGTCAACCGCGCCCGCGTCGTCCCCAACAGCAGCGTCGCCGTGGTCGGCTGCGGCGGCGTCGGCCTCAACGCTATCCAGGGGGCGGTCTTCTCCGGGGCCTACCCGGTCGTCGCCGTGGACGTGCTGGATAGCAAGCTGGAGCGGGCGCGTCTTTTCGGAGCGACGCACGCCGTCAACGCCGCCAAAGAGAAAGACCCCATCGCTAAAGTCCACGAGATTACCGGCGGGCGCGGCGCCGACAGCGTTATCGTGGCCGTGGCGGGCATCGAGATACTACGCCAGGCGTTCCTGATGTCGGCCCGGGACGGCACCACCGTCGTCGTCGGGCACGGCCACGGTGAAAAGCTCTCCGCCTTCAACCCCACCGACTTCATGGGCGGGCGCAAGCTCACCGGCAGCGCCATGGGGGCTGTCCGGCTGCGGCTGGACGTGCCGCGCCTCATCGAGCTGTATCGAACGGGGCGGCTCAAGCTGGACGAGCTCGTCTCCGGGCACTATCCATTTGAGGAAATCAACCAGGCGATTGCGTCTTCAGCCGCCGGCGAGGTCATCCGCAACGTCATCATGTTCTAGCTATTCCGCCGGCTTTTTCGTCCGTTTGAGGTTTGTCAAACTTGCCCCGCAGCGTGTAAAATGTTAGTGTAAGCAGTTTTCGCCGTTTCCCGATGTTTATAACCGGTCAGGAGGATTCCGTTGAATAAAGTAGCCGATGTAACGATTACCTCCGACGCCCCCGGCGCCCGGCTCTTCATGCTGGGCAACGAGGCCATCGCCCGCGGGGCCATCGAGGCGGGCGTGCAGGTGGTGGCCTCTTACCCCGGCACGCCTTCCAGCGAGATAACCACCGCCCTGGTGGCCGCCGCCGATACCGCCGGGATGTACGCCGAGTGGTCGGTCAACGAGAAGGTCGCCCTGGAGGTGGCCATGGCCGGGGCGGTCAGCGGGCTCCGGTCGCTGGCCATTATGAAGCACGTCGGCGTCAACGTGGCCCACGACCCGCTGATGTCGGCCAGCTACATGGGCCTGGGCGGTCTCGTCCTGATTACCGCCGACGACCCCGGCCAGTGGAGCAGCCAGAACGAGCAGGACAACCGCTACATCGCCCGGCAGGCCTACATCCCGGTGCTGGAGCCGTGCTCGGCCCAGGAGGCCAAGGACATGATGGCCGACGCCTTCCGCCTCTCCGAGGAGTTCGGGCAGATGTTCATGCTGCGCTCGGTGACGCGCATCGGTCATGCCCGCAGCGACGTGGTGCTGGGCGGCATCAACCACAACCGGCGTAAAGGCAAGTTCGTCAAGAACCCGGTCAAGCTCGTCTGCCTGCCGGCCAACTTCCGCCAGAACCGCCGCCTGCTGGTGCAGCGCATGGCTGATATTCAAAAGGCCGTGGACGGCCTGCCCTATAACCATCTCGACCTGAAACCGGGCGCCAGGCTCGGCGTCATCACTTCCGGCATCTCCTACGGCTATGCCCTGGAGGCCATCCAGTGGCTGGGTCTGGAAGATAAAATATCCGTCCTCAAAATCGGCACGCCGTACCCGCTGCCGGTGGAGCTTACCCGAAAAATGCTCCGGGCCGTGCCCGAGGTGCTCGTCATCGAGGAGCTGGAGCCCTTCGTCGAGGAGGCCGTCAAGGTCGTCGCCGACGACATGAAAATCGCCACCATGATTCACGGCAAGGATATTATCTCGCTGGTCGGCGAGCTGGGGACGCGCCCCGCCGCCGAGGCGCTGGCCAAGCTGACCGGCGCCAACCCCCCGGTGGACTTCGGCGAGATTGACAAAATCAAGGACGAGACGGCCTCGCTGCTGCCGCTGCGCCCCCCGACGATGTGCGCCGGCTGCCCCCATCGCGCCTCGGCCTACGCCATCAACATCGCCGCCCGCCGTTACCAGCAGGCCACCGGCAAGGAGCCGGTCAAGACGGGCGACATCGGCTGCTACGCCCTTTCGGCCACGCCGCCGCTCAACGCCGACGACATCGCCGTCTGCATGGGGGGCTCCTTCGGGCTGGCCAACGGCTTCGCCCAGGTGCTGGACGTCCCCGTTATCGCCCATCTGGGCGACTCCACCTTCTTCCACTCCGGCATCCCGCCGATGCTCAACGCCGTCTACAACCGCGCCAACATGACCATGGTGGTCATGGACAACTCGACGACGGGCATGACCGGCTTCCAGCCGCACCCCGGCGCCACCGGCGACAGCACCCACGACATCAAAATCGAGGCCCTGGCCCGCGCCGCGGGAGTAAAATTCGTCGAGGTCGTCGACGCCTTTGATTTACCCAAGCTCATCGACATCATGGAGCGGGCCATAAAGTACGAGGGCCCCACGCTGGTGGTAACGCGGCGGCTCTGCAATATCCTGGACGCGCGCGCCAAGCGCCAGGCCGGCGAGAAGACCGTCCCTTACGTGGTGGATAAGGAAAAGTGCCTGGCCGGCAGCCCGCCGGCCTGTCAGGGCACCTGCCCCCTGCACATCGATATCCGCGGCTACGTGGGGCTTATCAAGGAAGGCAAGTTCGACGCGGCGCTGGCCTTAATAAAGGAAACGCTGCCTTTCCCCGGCATCATCGGGCGCATCTGCACGCGCCCCTGCGAGGGTAAATGCGTCCGCGCCGAGGTGGAGGCGGCCGTCTCCATCAACTCCCTCAAGCGGGCTGCCGCCGAGTACGGTAATTATAAAGAAGACCTGACCATCGCCGCCGCCCAGAAGGAAAAGGTCGCCATCGTCGGCGGCGGGCCGGCGGGCCTCATGGCCGCCCGCGACCTGCGCCGGGCCGGCTACGGCGTCACCATTTACGAGGCGCTGGACAAGCTGGGCGGCATGATGGCGGTGGGCATCCCCGCCTTCCGCCTCCCCCGCGATATTCTGGATAAAGAGACGGACATCGTCAACAAGCTCGGCGTGGAGGTCAAGCTCAATACCCGCATCGGCCGGGACGTTCAGTTGGCCGACTTACAGAAAGACTACGACGCCGTCTTCCTGGCGGTGGGGGCGCATAAAGGGCGTAGTCTGGGCATCCCCGGCGAGGACCGCCAGGGCGTCATTGACGGCACCGAGTTTCTCCGTCTGGTGAACACCGACGGAAAGACGCCCGTGGCGGACAGGGTCGTGGTGGTCGGCGGCGGCAACGTGGCCGTGGACTGCGCCCGCACCTGCCTGCGGCTGGGCTTTAAGGACGTCACGATAGCTTACCGGCGCTCCCGCGCCGAGATGCCCGCCATCAGTGAGGAAATCACCGGGGCCGAGGCCGAGGGCGCCAAGCTGGCCCTCCTCTCCGGCCCCAACAGGATAGTCGTCGAGGGCGGCCGGGCCGCCGGGCTGGAGTGCCTCCGGATGGAGCTGGGCGAGCCGGACGCATCCGGGCGCCGCCGTCCCCTGCCGGTAGCCGGCTCGGAGTTCGTTATCCCGGCGAGCCTCATTATCGCCGCCGTCGGCGAGGAGTCGGACCTGGCCTTTATGAGCGGCGCGGCGGATAGCGCCGTAACGGGCGGCTTTATCCAGGCCGACCCGGTGACCCTGGCGACCAAAGTAAAAGGCGTCTTCGCCGGCGGCGACGCCGTTACCGGCGCGGCCACGGTCATCCAGGCGCTGGCGGCGGGCCGCCAGGCGGCCAGGTCCATCATCAAACAGTTCAAGGGCGAGCCGATGGCAGAGGGTAGGGAAGGGGAGGCCGTCTTCGAGAGCCAGCTCATCATCGATACCTGGGGCGTGCTTCCGGAGGAGCGCACCGCCATGCCGGCGCTGCCGGTGGCGCAGCGCCGCGGCAACTTCAAGGAGGTCGAGCTGGGACTGACCAAAGAGCAGGCCGTCGCCGAGGCAAAACGCTGCCTGTCCTGCGACTGCAAGATTTGCATCAACCTGCTGGGCTGCCCGGCCCTCATCATAGAGGAAGGCAAGGCGGCGGTGGACACCACCCAGTGCCCCGGCTGCGGGGTCTGCGCCCAGGTCTGCCCGTTCGATGCCATTAAACCAGGGGAGTAGCGACGATGATCAAAGAACTTAACATAATCATAAGCGGGGTCGGCGGCCAGGGGGTGGTGCTCCTGTCCGAGCTACTGGGCACGGCCGCCGTCTCCGACGGTGTGGCCGTCAAGGGCTCGGAGGTGCTGGGGATGGCCCAGCGCGGCGGGTCGGTCTTTTCCAATATCCGCCTCGGCGGCGACGTCATCGCCCCCATGACACCGGAAGGGAAGTGCGATGTCCTCATCGCCGTGGAGCCTTCCGAGGCCCTGCGCAATATCCAGTATTTAGCCAAGGGGAGCGTCGTCGTGCTCAACTCCAACAAGGTGCTGCCCTTCACCGTCTTCCTGGGCCGGAGCGGCTACCCGGAAATCGACGCCATTATCGGCAAGCTCCACGAGGTCACCGACCGCGTGATTACCATGGACGCCGCCCGGCTGGCCGGGGCCGCCGGGAGCCTGCAGGCCACCAACGTGGTCATGCTGGGGGCGCTCTACGGCACCGGGCTTTTGCCGATAAGCCTGGATACCGCCAGGGAGGCGATACTATCCCGTTTCAAGGGCAAGGTGGGCGATATCAATATCAAGGCCTTTGAGCTGGGGTATGACGAGGTAAAGAAGGCGCTGGCCGGGGCCAAGGCGAAGTAAGACCACCCCGTCCCGGTCTGGGTTATCTATTCCCACCCGGGCCGCCCTGCGGCATCCGCCGCTTATCCCTTAGTTTTCCCCACCAGCCACCACACTATTGTCATTGCGAGGAGCCAAAGGCAACGAAGCAATCTGTTCGTTGTCATTCCCGCGAAAGCGGGAATCCAGCCTTCCCAATTATTTGACACGCCCCACTCCCTTTTTATATCCTTTAACGAGCAATCATATCCACCTCAGGAGGCCACCGTGAAGACTATTAAAGAACCCGCCCGGGAAACCAAAGTCTGCCGCGAGGCCGACGTCGTCGTCGTCGGCGGCGGGCCGGGTGGCATCGGGGCGGCGCTGGCGGCGTCGCGCAATGGCGCCGATACGGTGCTAATCGAGCGCTACGGCTATCTGGGCGGCATGGGCACCGGCGGTCTGGTAACGATTATCCCGCTGCTGACCGATTACACCGGCAAGCAGCAAATCATCGGCATTACCCAGGAGTGGATTGACCGCCTCATCGCCCGCAACGCCGTGGACTACCCCAAGCCGGAGCACTGGGGCTCGCTGGATAAAGACCTGGTGCGCTACTACTTCCAGCGCAGCTTTTTCATGACGCGGCTCGACCGGGTCAACTACGCCGCCATCATCGACGCCGAAATCTCCAAGTACATCCTCAACGAGATGGTCACCGAGGCCGGCGTCAAGACCTATCTGCACTCCTGGGGCACCGAGCCCATCATGGAGGGCAACAAGTGCAAGGGCGTCATCTTCGAGAGCAAGAGCGGCCGCCAGGCCGTCCTGGGCAAGGTGGTCATCGACACCACCGGCGACGGCGACCTGCTGCCCTACGCCGGCGTCGAGTTCGAGGCCAATATCCCCCCCAATTTCCGCATCGCCAACCTGGCCCTGGTGTTCTGGGTGGACGGCGTCGACCTCGCCAAGGTCAACGAGTTCCGCCGGGAGAACCCGCAGCAGTTCATGGAGCTGTCGCGTAAGGCCATGGAAGCGGGCGCTTTCGGCGGCTTCTTCTCCAGCAATCTCCCCGACCAGGACGCCGTCGTCTGGTTCCACAACCGCTACCCCAACAAGAGCCAGATTGACGTCGAAGAGCTTACCCGCGTCGAGTTCGAGGGCCGCCAGAAGATGATTAAGACCTACGATTTCTTCAAGGCCAACGTGCCGGGCTTCGAGAAGAGCTTTATCGTCCTCTCCGCCCCACAGCTGGGCACGCGCTCCTCGCGGCGCCTCATCGGCGAGTACAAGCTCACCCAGAAAGACCTCGCCGATAACCAGCCCTTCGTGGACACCATCGCCATCTTCCCCGACCTCGACCGCGGCCAGGAGTCGCTGGACCACCCGCTGATGTACATCCCCTATCGCTCCCTGCTAACCAAGAACGTGGACAACCTGCTGGTGGCCTGCCGCGCCTTCTCCTCCGACGAGCACGTCCAGGAGTGGTTCAACCTCATCCCGCACTGCATCGCCTTCGGCGAGGCGGCCGGCACGGCCTCGGCGCTGGCCCTCCAGTCGGGGGTAAGCCCCAAGAAGGTGGACATCAAGGCACTGCAGAAGCAGCTGGCCAGGCAGGGCGTGCCCCTGCCCGACGTCACCAAGAAGGTGGACTACAAGTACACCGGGCCGGTGCTGACCACGCCGCCTTTCGGCCAGCACTAGCCGGACGCTGCCGGACTGAAAGCGCACCGCACCGGGGGGTAGTGGCCGCTACCCCCTCGCGTTTGGAGGACGGCTATGCCGAAAGCACCGAAGACGGTCACCGAGCCCGCCCGCGAAATCGAGGTCGTCGGCGAGGTCGATGTAGTGGTGGTGGGCGGCGGGCCGGGCGGCGTCGGCGCGGCCATCGCCGCGGCGCGGAGCGGCGCCGCCACGGTCTTAATCGAGCGCTACGGCCACCTGGGGGGCATGGCCAGCGGCGGGCTCATCAACATCTTTCCCAACCTGAGCGACATCAGCGGCCGGCAGCACATCTTCGGCCTCACCCAGGAGATAATCGACCGCGTTGACCGCCGCGGTGGGGCTTCCTACCCCCGCCGGGAGGACTGGGGCTCCGACGACCCCAAACTGGTAGTCAGGTACAAGGACGCCAACCTCCAGTTCTTCTGCATCCGCCCCGACCTCAACGCCGGCGGGCGCGAGCGCGTCCTCTACACCGCCTTCATCGACCCCGAGATGCTCAAGGACGAGCTCAACACGATGGTGCTGGAGGCCGGCGCCGGCCTGCGGCTGCACTCCTGGGGGACGCGTCCCATCATGGACGGGGATAC
>Ga0307445_10000522_pt1 | contig 21035 bp, 20 predicted proteins | sample SalMarSW160330MG_FD_202147 | JGI IMG/M metagenome (GOLD analysis project Ga0307445, IMG submission 202147) | Salt marsh sediment microbial communities from the Plum Island Ecosystem LTER, Massachusetts, United States - SW1603-30 | ecosystem: Environmental > Aquatic > Marine > Intertidal zone >... | reverse complement strand
TGGAGAATTTTCCCTGATAAACATAACGGCCCATCCCGATGATCTCTTCAACGGTGAATTCGAAAGCGACCTGAAACAGCTGGGGAACATAAGCGATCTTTTGGGCTTTTTCATGGGATTTGAGGGCCAAAATGTCTTTGCCCTCTACCCGAATCCTCCCGGATACATCTTTTAGAAGACCTTGGATTGCCTTTATCAATGTGCTTTTCCCCGATCCATTCCTTCCTAAAATGGACAGGAATTCCCCTTCGTTTAGGGAAAAGGAGATATTTTCGACGATGTCTCCGCTGCCGTAGCCGGCGCTAAGATCATGGATTTCAAGGAGTGCCATGGCGTAACAGAGTTTACGGTTTTCTCCTCTTTTCTTCAACCAAGTATTCTGGATTATTTAATAAAAAGCCGATTTCAACCCGTGCCGTCTCTGGGCCAATTCTTGACTTTTAGAGGGGAGAAATCTAATATGGGGGATTGTTCCCGTTATTGGCCAAAGACACAGAGGATCCCATGAGAGAAGATTACGATTTCGACCGCATCGAGAAAAAGTGGCAGAAAACTTGGGAAGATAAAAGCGTTTTTGCTTTCCGTGTGGAGCCACAAAAAACGAAATATTACTGCCTGGAAATGTACCCCTATCCTTCGGGCCGAATTCACATGGGCCAGGTTCGTAATTATGCCATCGGGGATGTGATCGCAAGGTTCAAGATGATGAAAGGGCTGAATGTCATCCATCCCATCGGGTGGGATGCACTGGGCATGCCGGCAGAGAATGCGGCCATAACCCAAGGGATCCATCCCCAAAAGTGGACTCTCGGCAATATCGCCCACATGAAAAAACAACTGAGAAGGCTGGGATTCAGTTATGATTGGTCCCGGGAGGTCAACACCTGTCTTCCAGAATACTACAAATGGAATCAATGGATCTTTCTCAAGATGCTGGAAAAAGGTCTGGCCTATCGGAAGAAAAGCTGGATCAACTGGTGTTCCTCCTGCCAGACCGTTTTGGCCAACGAGCAGGTGATAGGAGAGAAATGCTGGCGTTGCGATACAAACGTGACGCAGAAAGAAATGGAGCAGTGGTTTTTGCGGATCACTGACTATGCGGAAGAACTTCTCTCTGGTCACGATGTGTTGGAAAAATGGCCTGAACATGTTCTCCTGATGCAGAAAAACTGGATCGGGAAAAGCACGGGAGGACACATCTCTTTCCCGCTGGAGGATTCCTCTGGTAGCATCGATGTCTTCACGACCCGGGTGGATACCATTTTTGGTGCGACATTCATAGCTTTGTCTCCTGAACATCCTTTATCGATGGAACTGATCGCAGGTTCCTCCCAGGAAGACCGGTCTAGGGATTGGATCGAAAAAAGGGTGGCTGAGCAGCGGAAACGCATAGATCCGGAGGAGATTGGAAAACAGGGAATCGATACAGAAAAAAAAGCGATAAACCCTTACACCGGAGAAAAAATCCCGATCTGGGTATCCAATTATGTCTTGATGGAATACGGAACAGGCGCGATCATGGCTGTTCCTGCTCACGACCAGAGGGATTTTGAATTTGCGAAGAAGTATGAATTGCCCATCCGCGTTGTGGTCGTACCTGAAAAGGACTCTCCCCCAGCGACGCTCGAAGAGGCCTATAAGGGAACGGGGTATGTGGTCAATTCCGCTGACTTTTCGGGTCTTCCATCGACAGAAGCTTCAGAAAAAATGGTCCAGTATGCAGAAAGGGAGGGATTCGGGCAAAAAAGAACCCTGTACAGACTTCGGGATTGGGGGATTTCCCGACAACGTTATTGGGGCACGCCCATCCCGATCATTTACTGCCCGACATGTGGGGTCGTGGGCGTTCCTTTTGATGATCTTCCTGTCACGCTACCGTCGGATGTGGAATTTACCGGAGAAGAGGGCTCTCCGCTGGAAAATTCACGAAGCTTCGTTCATGTTAAGTGCCCTCAGTGCGGTGAGGAAGCTCGCCGAGAAACGGATACTATGGACACTTTTTTTGATTCCTCTTGGTATTATTTTCGGTATTGTTCCCCGGACGAGGACAAGCTCCCCTTCGATCCCCAACCAGCCGATTACTGGCTTCCTGTGGACCTGTACATCGGCGGAGTGGAGCATGCCATATTGCACCTGATCTATGCCCGGTTTTTCTGCAAATTCTTCAGAGATCATGGCTTGACGAGCATAGACGAACCCTTCCCTCGACTCCTTGCTCAGGGGATGGTGACCAAGGATGGAGCAAAGATGTCCAAGTCCAAGGGAAATGTTGTGGATCCTGATGACATGGTGAAAGATCATGGGGCCGATACGGTAAGGCTTTATATCCTTTTTGCCTCTCCTCCAGAAAAGGAATTCGCTTGGAATGAAAAGGGAATAGAAGGGTGTTATCGCTTTTTGAACCGCATCTGGTTCTTTTTTCAAGAGAACAAAGAGCAATTTTTGGGAGGCTTTTCCAACCATGAATCGAATTCTTCTACGCAGGCTGAGATTTCTCAGCCTTTAAGAATAAAAATGCACCAGACGATCCGAAAAGTCTCGGAAGATATCGAAAAGAGGTATCATCTAAACACAGCTATTAGCTCGATCATGGAGTTGTTCAACCTCATCAAAGCGGAAAAGGACAGCCTTATCCAGAGCAGCGACGGCAAGGAACTTTTAAAAGAAGCCATAGAAAAAATGATCCTTCTTTTATCACCTTTTGCACCCCATCTCTGCGAGGAATTGTGGGAACAACTGGGATACAAAACACTCTTAATGCAAACCCCGTGGCCTTCCTTTGATCCAGAATTGGCGAAAGAGGAGCGGGTTACGATCGTCGTACAGGTCAACGGAAAATTGCGAGACAAGTTCGAAGTCGAAAGAGACGAAGAAGAAGAAAAGCTGAAAGAAATTGCTCTCGGTTTGGAAAAAATTCGCCAGTTCCTTGGCGATAAAGAAGCCAGAAAGGTTATACTTATCAAGAATAAGCTGATCAATATCGTCACCGGTGAGAATGAGGGGGCGGAATGAAAAAAATGACCCTTCTTTTTTTGGCGTGTTCGCTGTTTCTCCAGTGCGGCTATCATCTTCGTGGGACGGGAAGTTCCCTGCCTCCTCATATCAAGAGGCTCAGTGTTCCTATGTTCGCCAATCGGACCACCCGGTTCGAGCTGGACTTGAAACTGACTCAAGGGGTGATCGATGAAATGATCTCCCGAGGAAAAGTGGAAATCACAGATGAGATGGATAATGCAGATGCCGTTTTGATCGGAGAGATCCTCCGTTTCCAAGCCAATCCGATCGGCTTCGGAGAAGACGCGACGGCCGACCGATACAGCATTTCCATCGTGGCCAAGGTGATCCTCAGGGATTTGGTTCAAAAAAAAGTGCTTTTTTCGAACACCTCGTTTATATACCAAGGAGATTATGAAGTGCCTGAAGGTATGGATTTCGAGGCGTTGGAAACGGAAGCGATAGATGAGATGGTCGTAAAATTTGCCAGAAGCCTTGTGGTGTCTATCCTGGAGGGTTTTTAAAAAAAAGTGTACAGTTATTTTCTGCGCAAAGAAATCGACCATAAAGCCCTCCATCCCTGCTATTTTTTTTATGGAGAAGAACCGTTTTTAGCTGAGGAGTTTATTGCGGAACTGAAGCAGGCGCTGATCTCTCCGGAAGATCAGGATTACAACATCGAAAAGTGCAACTTGGATGACCATTCTTGGATGGCAATAATGGACCTTGCCCGATCCATCCCGTTCTTTTTTTCGTCCTGGCGGATCATCCAAGTGATTCTTCCCAGCGGAAAAGGAGAGAAATTTTCCTCCACTGAAGAAAAGGTCATTAAGGATTATTTTTCCTCACCTTCGGATCAAACGGCTCTCATCGTCATCTATCCGGGAAAGCTTCCAAGAAATAAGCCCTTATTCCGTCTGTTTTCCTCTTTCCCCCCCTCTCTTGTTTATGTCAAGGAACTCAAACCGCTTAAGGATAGAGCCCTGTACATGTGGATGGATCGAAAGCTTTCTTCGTTGGGAAAGAGAGCCACACAGGATGCCATGGCTAGGCTGGCAGAGCTTACTGGCAATAGTCTTGCCTGCCTGAACAACGAATTGGATAAGGTGTCCGCGTTCACTGGAGAAAAAAAGATCATCGAACTGGATGATGTGAATGCGATCTCGGGTTGGATAAAATCTTTCTATGAATGGGAACTGGTGAATGATCTCGAAAAAGCGGATTTTGAGAAAAGCCTGATCGTTTTAGATAATCTGTTTAAAAAAAGCGTGAGACCCGAATTCATTCTTGGTTTAACAGCTAAGTTTTTTCGAGAAATATTTTTGGCAAAGCTGTGGTTGCGGGAGAAAGAAAAGGATCGGCCTGCGATTTTCAAAGAACTTCGCCCTCAAATACAAGAAAGGTTCGGCAGTTTTTATACCGAAAAGTTCAGCAATTTTTTTTTTGCGGTCGATAGTATCACAATGAGCGATCTGAATCATTTTATTTCTGAACTCAATGATATCGACCTGAAAATCAAAACGACCGATCTGAATGCCCAGACTTTGCTCGAAAGTTTCCTGTTTCATTATTGCCAGATGAGGAAGGGAGCGCGGGCTACTTCGAAGGCGAGGGATTAATCATTTCGACTTGGCGGCTCAATCGGGATTTATACCGATTGCCAGTGTTTTTATGGATCGTTCCCTTTTTTACAGATTTATCGATCGTGGAGAACGTTTTGGGCAGCAGTTTTTCTGCCTCCTCACGATTTTTATTGTCTATGGCAGCTCTTATGGCTTTGATTCGTGTCCGCAGCACGGACTTGTTTTTTCTGTTGATCAAATTGCGGCGAAGGGTTCGTCTCTCTTGCCGGATTACCGACATGTGTTGTGCCATTTTTTTCTCCTCGGATAAGAAAATATGATAAGATATCTGCCGACTGAAGTCAACCTGGAATATGGTTGGTGAAAATGGAACAGGACGAACAAAACAAGAGGTTGATCCGATCGACTCTTGCCGTATCGGCCCCCACTCTTTTGAGTCGAATTTTTGGCCTTTTAAGAGACATGATTCAGGCCAATTACATGGGAACGGGAAGGGGAATGGATGCCTTCACGATCGCCTATACCATCCCTAATTTGCTGAGGCGCTTGACAGGAGAAGGGGCCATGACGGCGGCGTTTATCCCCGTCTTTACCCAGCAGAAAAAGGAGAAGTCGAGAGAAGAACTCTGGAAGTTTGCCCATTATTTCTTTTTCGATCTTACTGTGATCATGGCTTTGATCACGGTTATCGGTATCCTGTTCGCTCCTTTTTTGGTTAAGTTGATCTCCATCGGATTCAAGGATATCGCCGGCAAGTGGGATTTGACGATCAGCCTGACGCGATTCATGTTCCCCTATATCTTTCTTATAAGCCTGGCTGCGTTGGCCATGGCGATCCTGAATTCATTCCATAAATTTTTTGTCCCTGCTTTTACCCCTGTTTTGTTCAATCTTTCCATCATCACGTTCGCCGGTCTGTTTGCGGAACGGGCTAAAGAACCTTCCTATGTTTTTGCAGCTGGCGTGGTGGTCGGTGGAATTTTTCAGCTTGCCTTTCAGCTTCCTTTTCTTCGGCGCCAAGGGATGCGCTTTAAGCCCATGCTCTCCTTTACCCATCCAGGGGTGCGTAAGGTGGGGAAACTGATCATCCCAGGGATTTTCGGGGCAGGTCTATACCAGATCAACTTTGCTATCAGTCGTATGATCGCTTCCTTGCTCGAGGAAGGAAGCGTGTCTTCGCTTTATTATGCAGCGAGAGTGCAAGAGTTGACCCTCGGATTGTTCTCGATCGCACTTTCCATCGCTCTTCTTCCCACTTTTTCTGACCAAGCGGCCAAACAAGACATCAACGGGATGAAAAAAACGCTGGTTTATTCCTTTAAATTGATCTTTTTGGTGACGTTCCCGGCCATGGTCGGCTTGTTGCTTTTGAATCGACCTATCATACACCTGCTTTTTCAAAGGGGAGAATTTAACGAACAGTCCACGTTGATGAGTTCTTCCTGTCTGTTCTTTTTTGCTTTAGGAATCCCTTTCATTTCTGGAGTGAGGATCATGGCACCGGCATTTTATTCTTTAAAGGACATAAAAACGCCTGTGATCGTGGCAGCTTTTATCATGGTGTTGTACATATCGCTCTCCGTTTTGCTGATGAATCCCCTTCGAGTGGGAGGCATCGCATTAGCCCTATCCATTGCGTCTGTTATAAATTTTGTGGTGCTTTTTTTTCTCTTAGAGAGAAAAATCGGAACCATCCCAAAGAAAAGCATATGGATCTCTAGCTCTAAATCAGCCATTTCTGCGGCGGGGATGGGAGGAGCTGTTTGGTATTTTATGAAACATTTCGATTTCGACCAGATGGTTTTTGTCCAGAAATTAGGGATCCTCTCTGCCGCAATTTCCATCGGAATCGTCCTTTATCTGGTATTGAATCTTCTGTTTAGGCATGAAGATCTGAAAAGCCTCAAAGATATATTTTCCAAAGATGAAATTCTGAAAAAAAAGGATCTGACTTGATAATCGTCCTACAAAAAGTCAAACAAGCGTCGGTTTCTGTTCAGGGAAAAGTCGTGGGAAGGATCGGACAAGGCATTTGTCTTCTCGTGGGCATCGAAAGAAAAGATACAGAGGAGGAGGCACGATACTTGGCTCGCAAGATCGTGGATTTGAGGATATTCCCCGACGATCAAAGCAAGATGAACCTTTCTTTGTGCGATGTCGGAGGGGAAGTCCTGGCTGTTTCCCAATTCACGCTGGCGGGTTCTGTCAAAAAAGGAAGAAGGCCCAGTTTTGACAGGGCAAAAGAACCCTCTTTAGCCGAGCCCCTTTTTCTCTATTTTGTGGAGCAGATCCGAAGTTTTGGCGTTAAGGCCGAAACAGGAATTTTTGCCGCATTGATGGAAGTTTCCCTGATCAATGATGGCCCGGTGACTTTTATCTTGCAGAAGAATAATTCTTTCAGCTGAACTTGACTTGGCTGATCTCTTGAAGGGCCTGTAGGGCTGGGATCCTTACGAAAGAACTTTTGTCCTCAGAAAGTTTCGTGAGCAGAGCCAGGGCTTTTTTCCCTCCGATCTCACCCAAAACGGTGGCCAAGGTACGACGCACCTCGATGTTGGGATCATTCACCAAACTCTCGATATAATTCACGGAGGAGGCGTTTTTCCTCGAACCCAGGATCTGAAGGCACCCAGTTTTGGCATACCACGGGGGTTTGTGAAGTCTTTGATAGAGTAGCTTAAGATCGAGGTCTTCTCTCCGCGAGATCTCCTCGATTATGAAGTTTCTTATGTCTTCAATCGGATCTTCCAGGGATATGATCAATACCGCGCAAACCCAAGGTTCATTGGATTTGGCGATTTCTTCGATGATTTTTAAGCGAGTTTTTTTGTCTTTTGTCTCTTGGATTTTTTTCAGGGCTTCATCCATCGAAGATTTTTTCCTAGATTTTTTTGGCATCTTTTCATTGGGGGGCTTTTTTGTTTCAGGGAATAATGATCCAGTTTTCTTGTCTGTCATCAGATCCGCTTGTCCTTTTTGGCTACCTGGTATTTATATAATAGAATGGAAAAAAGTGCAACTGGCGCAGGAGAAAATGTGCCAGCCCAGTCGGAGGATACTCTAGACCATGTCCAGGAGATGCCCCAATTTTTCTTTTTTTGTTCTTAGGTAATTTATGTTGGATTTGCTGGGAGGAATTTCGAGGGGAACACGCTCGATAATTTCGAGGCCATACCCTGCAAGACCGATGAACTTACGAGGATTGTTGGTTATCAAACGCAGTTTGTTCACCCCGAGCGAAACCAGGATTTGTGCGCCGATCCCGTAATCTCTTTGGTCAGGCTTGAATCCGAGGTGTTGGTTAGCTTCTACCGTATCCAGACCTTTGTCCTGCATGGCATAGGCTCTTATCTTGTTCACGAGACCGATGCCCCGGCCTTCCTGGTTGATGATGTACAGTATAACTCCCTTTCCTTCCTTTTCGACCATCTCCATGGCTTGATGCAACTGATCCCCGCAATCACAACGCTTCGATCCTAGAATGTCACCGGTTAAGCATTGGGAATGGACGCGGACAAGGGTGGTGTCATCTTTTCCGATTTTTCCTTTAACCAATGCGATATGATTTTCTTTATGAATGGTATCTTCGTAGATGGCCAACCGGAATTCACCATATTTTGTGGGGAGGGGGATTTCCTCGATTTTTTCGACCAAACACTCTGTTTTCATCCTGTATTTTATCAGATCTGCTATGGTGAGGATGGGGATGTCATACGTTTGAGAATATTTTTCCAGTTGGGGCATCCTTGCCATTGTCCCGTCTTCGTTCATTATCTCACATATGACAGCAGCTTGTTTCAGCCCGGCCAGACGAGCTATATCGATCGAAGCTTCTGTCTGCCCGGTTCTTTCCAGTACACCGCCGTCTTTCGCTTCAAGAGGAAAGATGTGCCCTGGTCTGGCAAGATCGGAAGGCTTTGTTTTAGTATCGATGGCCACGCGGATCGTGTGGGAACGGTCATGGGCCGAAATTCCTGTGGTCACGCCTTTTTTAGCATCGATGGAAACGGTAAATGCTGTTTTGAAACTGGCCGTGTTCTCCGCGACCATAAGGGGCAGGTCAAGTTGCTTCAATCTACTTTTTGTCAAAGGGAGGCAGATAAGACCCCGTCCATATTTGGCCATAAAATTGATGATATCAGGGGTGACCTTTTCTGCCGCAACCATGAGGTCGCCTTCATTTTCTCGGTCTTCATCGTCTGTGATAATGATCAGGCTTCCTTCTTGAACAGCTTTTATTGCCTGTTCGGCAGAGACTTTTCCTTTTGTCTTTTCCATTTTTATGGACCTGTTGTGTTGGATTATTTTTTAGTCTTTGATATCCAATTATACACGTATTTGCCGATTATGTCACATTCGATGTTCACAGTGTTTCCGGGTTTCAGATGGCCTAGATTGGACTTATTCAGGGTGATGGGTATGAGCTCCACCTCCAACGATGAGGATCTGAGTTCGGCTATGGTTAAGCTGACCCCATCGATCGCCACAGAACCTTTCGGAATAAAATAAGATCGCAGGGCTGTAGGGAAAGAAACGGTCATCCTCCTTCCGGCTCCCCTTTTTTGTAAAGCCATGACTTTTCCGGTCGAATCGATGTGGCCGGTGACGAGATGACCACTGAGTGGAGAGGAAAGCGTGAGGGAGAGTTCCAAATTGAGCTTATCACCCCTGTGGAGAGAGCCCAAGCTCGTTCGGCTCGACGTTTCTTTGGAAAGGTCGAAGTAGAGCAGGGATTTTTCCTTCTTGGTCAAGCTCAGGCAAACCCCATTGACAGCCAAGCTGTCGCCGATTTCCAAACGGGATGACAATTCAGGCGCTTCGATCGCCATTTCCTGTTTTCCCCTCCTGTATTCTTGAAAGCTCCCGATATGGGTGATAATTCCTGTGAACATTAAAAATATCCTTCCAAGATCATGTCGTTCCCGATGGCGAAGCACTTCGTTTTTTTCAGCTGGATGGACTGTGCGATCGTTGGAAAGCCCGTTCCCTCGAAAAATGTGGGGGCCTTCTCTCCTCCCACTAGTTTTGTCGAGAGCGTAACGAAGATCTTGTCAATCAGTTTTTTTTCGATTAGGTTTGTGATGAGGAGAGGACCTCCTTCCACCAAAACACTGGAGATTTCCTTTTGCCCAAGCCAATCGAGGGCTTTTTTCAAATCTATCCTGCCGGACTGGCTTTTAGGAAACGATATGATCTCCACACCTTTTTTCTTCAGCTCCAGCGCTTTTCTCGATGTTTCTGATCGGTGTGTGAAAACCAGTATTTTTCCGCTGGCCATTGTTTTGAGGATCTTTGCATCCATGGGGAAACGGAGCCTGGAATCGATGATGATACGGGTGATCGTTTTTTTTCTCCACAGGGGATGCCGGACAGTCAGTCTTGGATCGTCGTGCAGCAGCGTATTGATTCCCACCATAATGGCCATATTTTCTCCACGAAGAAGATGGATGTAATTCCGCGTTTGTGAGGAAGTTATCCACCGAGATTCATGGGTCCGGGTAGACATTTTCCCGTCGAGGCTCGTGGCCACTTTTGCGGTCACAAAAGGAATTTTTTTCTGGATATATTTGTCGTAAACTTCGTTCAAGAGGAAATTTTTTTCTTCGAGGAGGCCATTGGAAACCTGAATACCTGCCTGGTGCATTTTTTTGAGACCCTTTTTATGGACCAGTGGATTGGGATCCAAGGCTGAAACGACAGCGCGTTTGATTCCGGCTTGGATCAGGCTGTCCACACACGGAGGGGTTCTTCCCCAATGGACGCAGGGTTCGAGCGTGATGTAAGCGGTGGCGTTTCTGGCATGAGCCCCTGCTTTTTGAAGTGCGATAGCTTCTGCATGGGGTTTGCCTGGTTTTTCATGGTACCCGGTCCCGACGATCGTGCCGTTTTTAACGATAACCGCTCCGACATAAGGATTAGGGCTTGACCAGCCCTTGGCTTTTTCGGCAAGGCCATAAGCCATCTCCAGAAAAGAAAGGTCTTTGTAGGTATTCATGAAAGCAAGGCGTTAACGAATTCCTGGGAAGAAAACTCGAGAATATCCTTTTCCCCCTCTCCGACTCCGACAAATTTTATCGGGAGATTTAGCTCATCCACTATGCTTATCACACTTCCTCCTTTTGCTGTTCCGTCCAGTTTTGTGAGGAATATCCCAGTCAGGCCTGAAAACCGAGTAAATTCCTTGGCCTGGATCAGGGCGTTCTGCCCGATGCTGGCATCCAATACCAGCAAGATTTCTTTCGGAGTTCCATCCAGTTCTCTAGAGATCACTCTTTGGATTTTCTCCAGTTCATTCATGAGGTTGATATTGGTGTGGATTCTTCCTGCCGTATCCACCATAAGGTAATCGTATTTCTTGGCCTTGAAGGATTGAATGGCATCATAGACGATAGCGGCGGGGTCTGCTCCGTACTGGCCCTTAAGGACGGGGATATTTAGTCTTTTTCCCCAGATAAAGAGTTGTTCCTGTGCGGCTGCTCGAAAGGTGTCCGCTGCGACCATAAGGATGTCTTTTCCTGCCTGCTGGTAACGATGGGCGAGTTTAGCCATGGAAGTCGTTTTCCCTCCTCCGTTCACACCGACCATGATAAGAACGCAGGGGGGATGATCAAGATTGGAGCTCTGGGGAAGATTTGCAAAGACGCCCAAGATTTCTTTTTTAAGAAGGTTTTGTATGTTTTGGGAAGAATCGGTTTTTTTTGTTTCTTTTCGAATGGAATCAACGATTTTTTCCGTTGTTTGAATCCCGACATCCGCAAGAATAAGAGATTCTGACAATTCATCCAGGATGTTATCTCTTGGCTTACCGGGTATGAACAACGCATCGAGCTTGTTTTTTAAGTTTTCTCTTGTGCGGCCAAGTTTGCTTTTGAGATCGTTCAACACAGCTTTTTACCCTTTATCACTCATAATAACGCCTTCGCAAAAGAAACAACATCAAGATTACCATTTTTCCAATTTTATATAAACCTAAAAGTTGGGCGGGGAGGGTCGAACTTTCATCCTTGATTAGGAGATCGCTACGAAAAGAACACAGACAATGTTGATTTTAGAGGGAGTTCCTGCTGACAAAGAATGAGTTGACAACAGGGTGGGTAAATTTTACAATCATTCACCTTTATCTCGCATGGATGGTTTTTCCACCCGGCTACGCTATTTGATCGATAGGACTTTAAGAAAAGGCATGAATAACGAGACGGTTTGGATCTTGAATCCGATTTCCGAAAAAGCCAGGCATCTTTCTGCAACTATGGATCTTCCCCTAGAAATAGCCCAAATTCTTGTGAATAGAGGAATCGATCATGCTGATCAAGTCCATGTTTTTCTCCATGGGACGATGAACGAGCTTCATGATCCTTTCCTTATGGATGGGATGAAGGATGCCGTTCGAAGAATCCGAAAAGCCCTTTCCAATCAGGAGAAAATCCTGATTTTCGGCGATTATGATGTGGATGGGATACTGTCCGTTGTAACCCTCTCCAAAGCCTTGGAGTCTTTGGGAGGACAGGTCGATTTTTTTATTCCCGATAGATTGAGAGAGGGATATGGCTTGAAAGAAAAATATATCGATCTGGCAGAACAAAAAAACGCACGCGTGGTGATCAGTGTGGACTGCGGGGTGAAAGCGGTGGCGTTTGTGGAGAAAGCCAAACAGAGGGGTATCGATGTGATCATCACGGATCACCATTTGCCCGGACCGTCTCTTCCCAAGGCTTTAGCTATCTTAAATCCTTCCATCCCGGGTTCTGCTTACCCATTCAAAAAATTGGCTGGAGTGGGTGTGGTTTTCAAGCTCATCCAAGCCCTCTTTGATGGAGAACCTCAATCCTCACAGCTTCCCCACTATCTTAAACTTGTATCCATCGGAACAGTAGCGGATGTCGCCGAACTCAAGGATGAGAACAGGATATTTGTCAAAATGGGGCTCAAGGGTTTGGAAGATGTGAAAAACATCGGACTGCTACAATTGATGGATACCTGTGGCATCAAAGGGAAAAGTGTGTCCGTCGGGGATGTGGGTTTTAGGGTCGGGCCACGGATCAATGCTGCAGGAAGGTTGGGAAGGACGGATCTTGCTGTGCGCCTCTTTTTTTCCGACTCCCTCCAGGAAGTGGAGGATATCACTCGACAGTTGGACAGGCTGAATGCCCAAAGGCAAAAAATCGAAGAAAAAGTTTTTAACCAGGCCAGAGACTTTGTTGAAAACAGAGCGCTGAACAAACGGTATAAGCTCCTGGTATTGGGATGCGATGAGTGGCATAGAGGTGTCATCGGGATCGTTGCTTCCAAGATAAAAGATGTCTTCTACCGGCCGGTCATCCTATTCTCCTATGAAGACGGAAAAGCTTTTGGCTCTGGCAGAAGCATTCGCGAGTTTTCGCTTATAGAATGTTTAGAAGAAAATAAGGATCTTTTCAAAAACTATGGTGGACACACCATGGCTGTTGGCTGTGAACTGGCTCACGAGGAGATGGCAAACTTTAAGGACCACATCAATACCTATGCCCATGCAAAGATCACAAACGAACAGCTAAAACGAAAAATCCACATAGATGCGAGAGTGGATTTTGCGGATATCAATGTGGATATTCTCGAGATCCTATCCTGGCTCTCCCCCTTTGGCTTGGGAAATCCCAAACCTGTTTTTTTGACGGAGAAGGCCGAGATCGTCGCCCCGCCGAAAAAAATCCAGGGAAGACATAGTAAATTTCTCGTCCAAAAGAACGGCCGGATCTTCGAATCGATAGCTTGGAGAAAAGGCGAATGGGCTGATGAGCTGGATGCCGGAGACAGGGTCGATTTGGTCTATTCATTGATGACATCTGAATATTTAGGAGAAGAGAGGACGACTCTCTCTCTCGAAGATATAAAAAGAGCCTAATCGTTTTTTGCTGAAAGTATCAAATTCTTTTTCCTTTTTAGGGTATAATTATAGGGCATGAGCTAGAGTCCTATGGGAAATGCCAAATTTCATCCACGCCACACCCTTCGATTTATCAGCGTGGGAGTGCTTGTTATCGTTCTCTTCGCCGTCGCCATAAACTTTTTGACCCGTTCCAAAAAACTACCCCAAAATCCCAAATCCTCCACAGAACTGAAAGAACAAAAGATCGATAAAAAAGAACGAGTCGAATTCAGGGAGATGAATAAAGACAAGATCGAAAAAGAAGTGAAAGCGGATAAACATTACATCGGCGAGGACGGTCTTTATCACTTGGAAGGGGATGTCATGATTTCGTTATTTGGAAGAGGGGATGGTGAAGACATTATCCTCAGAGGAGAAGAGATCGTCCATGACCGAGAGTGGTCCTATTTTTGGCTTCAAGGCGATGCCACGGTGGAGTCCAAGGATCTCATCGTGGAATCCACTGTTTTAGAATATGATGCCAAAAAAAAGGTTTTCAAGTGTGATCAAACAGTCCGGTTCTTTTCGAAAACGATCTCTGGAAATGCGCAAAGATGTGATTATTTTCTTGAAAAAAAGAAGGTTGAGTTGCGAGGAGAAGTATACCTGGAACTCCAATCCCGGCAGGAGAAATCTGTTCCCATCGAGGTCGAAACAGATTATTTCGAGTACTTTAGTTCAAGGGGAAGAGGAAAGGCTGAGGGAGGAGTCGCTCTCAGACATGGGGAGAGCCGTGCCACAGCAGGTATTCTGGAGTTCGAACTCTCGGCAAACCGAGAACAGATCAAGTCACTTTTCTTGAAGGATCGGGTTAGAATTTTTCTCGAGGGCGAATTCAATAAAATAAAACCTTTTTCCGGTCAAACCTCTCTGGCCCTCCACGGTGACAAGTGCCGATTAGAAGCCGATGAAATTCTCCTAAAAGGATTTGTGGAAGTGCCTCAAATCCAAAGTCTCGAAGCAAGGGGAACGTGCAACTTCAAGTTTGTCTCGGAATCGGGAAGTTTCACCCAGATCGAAGGAAAAGAGATCCTGTTCCAAATGATGAAGGAGGGGGCTCTAAAAAGTCTGGTCGTGAATGATGATGCCAAGATCACCGAGGAGAACGAGGACAAAGGACCGCCAAGACACATCGAGGGCCCCAAGATAATAATCCAGGGAAATACGAATGTGCTCACTGTAGAGGGGGAAGATCTATCGAGAGCCCGGATGTGGTCAGAAGAATTGGATATCGCGGCTCAAGAGATCCGCCTAAATCTAGAAAACAACGATATAGAGACAAGGAAGGATACAAAGGTCATCGTCTACCCCCGTAAAAAAACGGGACAGACGAGCGGCTTTTTTTCCGAGGATAATCCTGTTTTTATCACGTCGAAGGATATGGGATATTCCGAAGCGCGCAAGCGTTTTAAGTTTATTGGAGGGACCAAGCTTTGGCAGATGAAGGAGACGATCAAGGCCCAGGAGATGTCTCTTGGCGTAGAGACGGAGTCCTTCCGTGCTCAAGGAGGAGTGGAATCTGTTCTCCCCTATCGATCCAAAGAAAAGGAAAAAGAGGAAAATGTTTGGATCGGATCATCCACTATGGAGTATGATCCTGAAAAAAACTTGATCATGTATCGAGGCGATGTGAAGCTTAAGGTGAAAGATATTGTGTTGACATCCAAACTTCTGGTCATCTCTTTGGATGAGGAATCCGGAGACATGAAAAAGATCGTGGCGCGCAACAAGGTTGTCGTTAAACAAGAGGCCTATGAGGGCCAGGGAGAAGAGGCAAGATTTGATGTCAGAGAAGAGATCATCACCGTTTTGGGCAATCCTGTTTTAATCGATAAAGATAAGGGGAAAACAGAGGGGGGCAAATTGACTTTCTATATACCCGATGGTAGAATCGTGGTTGAAAATGAGGATAGAGAAAGATCCATAACCATCATTAAATCTTGAATCATGAAAAGGCGTTTGGAAGCGGTTGGGCTTACGAAAAATTACCATAAAAAAGAAGTGGTTTCGGATGTGTCGATCACGGTGGAAAAAGGCGAGATCGTTGGGCTTTTAGGTCCGAATGGCGCTGGGAAAACTACGACTTTCTCTTTGATACTCGGGCTCGTCCATCAAGATGAGGGAAAAATTCTTTTGGGTGGTGAAGATATCACAGGATTACCTATGTATGAGAGAGCGAGAAAAGGATTGTGCCTCCTCCCCCAGGATTCTTCAGCGTTCAGAAGGCTCAGCGTGGAGGAAAACCTGTTGTCCATCGTCGAGAACAGGCCTGGAGATTCAGCTAGGGGGAATGGGAATTTGAGGACTATCCTCACTGAGCTCGGTTTATCTAAGCTCGCCAAGGTGAAAGCCTTTACTCTATCGGGGGGAGAAAGGAGGAGGCTGGAAATCGCAAGGGCCCTCGTGACGGATCCGGAGTTCATTCTCCTGGATGAGCCTTTCACAGGAATAGACCCCTTGGCCATTCTTGACCTTCAGGAGATCATTCTTGCGCTCAAGAAGAAGGAGATTGGGGTACTCATCACCGATCACAGTGTCAGAGAAACGCTTAAAATCACAGACCGTGCTTATATCATCGATAAAGGGAAGATCTTTGCCCACGGGACTCCCGACCAGCTCGTTTCATCCGAGGAGGTCAAAAAAGCCTATCTGGGGGAAGAGTTTGATATCGATTGATCTGATAACAGAGAAGCGAGATAATTAAATGGCCCTGAAACAGCAGCTCCATCAGAAACAGGTTCAAAGGCTTATCTTGGCTCCCGCCCTTCAACAAGCCATAAAACTTCTCCCATTGACAAACCTGGAACTCATCGAAATCATCGATGATGAGCTATCGCAAAATCCCATGCTGGAGATAGAAGAGGAAACAGAAGATAAGAAGACAGAAACCTCCGATGATGGATCAGGGGATAAGGAAGGGACGGAGAACAGCAAAGAAATCAAGGGTGAAACGGATGAAGATGTAATAAGCGACTCTCAAGCTAGAGACGAGGATCAGGAGATCGAAGCCTATTTTAACCAATATTTCGATGAAGGATTTCGATCGTTGTCCTATGAAAAAAAAGAAAGCATTGCCCTTGAAAATATCGTGTCCAAAACCCAATCTCTTTGGGATCATTTGGACTGGCAAGCCAATCTGACTTTTTTTAATGCGAAGGATAAAGAAATCGCTCAGTACATCATCGGCAACATAAATGAGGATGGTTATCTCACAACATCCCTCGAAGAGATTGCTGGATCCATGGACACGTCTGAGGAAAAAGTGAACCAGGTTCGGGAGAAGATCCTGCGATTTGATCCTGTCGGAGTGGGAAGTCTCTCAGTCCAGGAAGCCCTTTTAGTCCAGATGGAATATTTTGAGATCGAGGATGAAATCACGCTTAAAATCGTCAGTCAGTATATCCATCTTTTGGAAAAATCCGATTTTACTCAGGTAGCCAAAGAATTGGGGATATCACTCGAGGATGTTAAGCCGCATATCGATGTGATAAAAGAATTGGACCCCACTCCTGGAAGAAAATACAGCCAGGAAAAAACTTTTTATGTGGTTCCCGATATCATCGTGAGAAAAGAAGATGATGAACTGAGGATTATCCTCAATGATGAAGGCCTGCCACGGTTGCGGGTGAATACTTATTACAAAAAACTGCTGACCCGTGCCTCCAAGGATAATCCTGAAGCCTACCGGTATCTGAAGGACAAGATGAAAAAAGCCTTCTGGTTTCTCAGAAGCTTGGACCAAAGGGATCGCACCATCTTCAAAGTTGCCCAATACATCGTGGACAAACAAAAAGATTTCATAGAAAAAGGAATGGAATTTATTAAACCGTTGACTTTGATCGAGTTGGCTCAAGAAATCGGGGTTCATGAATCCACAGTCGGACGAGTCGTTGCGAACAAATTCATCATGACTCCTCGAGGTGTTTTTTCGCTCAAATATTTTTTTCATAAATCTCTTTATGGAGATTATGGAGAGGAAATTTCTTCGCTGAGAGTTAAAGAAAGGATCAAAAAGCTCGTGGAGAATGAGAATAGAAAAAATCCTCTGAGCGATATAGAAATCGAAAACATTCTGGCAAGAGAGAATTTCCGGATTGCCCGCCGAACAGTGGCCAAATACCGAAAACAGCTAAAGATCCCTCCCTCTCATCTCAGGAAGAGAAAATATTGGGTCGAGGAGGTTTGATGAAGATAAAATATACTGCCCGTCACACAAAAGTGACAGATGAAATGAAGCAGTACTGTGAGAAACGAATCCAATCGTTGGAGAAATTACTCGGTCATCTGATCGAGGCTGAAGTTCTTTTGTCCGTCGAGAAGTATAGACAGAAAGTCGAGATAAGCCTGAAAACGAAAACGGCCACATTGAACACTATCGAAGAAACGCATGACATGGCCAGTTCACTTGCCGGTGCTTTTGAACATCTTGAGAAGAGAGTCAAAAAGGAGAGAGAAAAGCTCAGGGAAAGAAAGCGAAGGAGGGTAAAAGAAATAGAAACTTTTTCTGTTCCGCCGGAAAAAGGAGAGAGGCCGAAAAGAATGATTCGAAGCCAGAGTTTTTCGATGAAACCCATGACGGTGGAGGAAGCGCTGGTGCAAATGGAAACCAGTAAAGAAGAGGTGTTTCTTTTTCGGACTTTTGCGACAGAAAACTGGGCCGCTGTTTATCGGCGCAAAGATGGAAATTATGGTTTAATAGAACCGAAATAAACGATAGGACTGAGAGAGACAGAATTGAAAATCCAAAATTTACTCGTTCATGACATGATCCTTCTGGGGTTGGAACATAAAGATAGGGAAGATGTTCTTAGGGAAATAGTCAGTTTTCTGAAGAAAAAAAATCGTATCGACAAGGAAAAAGATCTGTATGAAAAACTGATTCAAAGAGAGGACTTGGGGAGCACAGCCATCGGGAGTGGAGTGGCCATCCCGCACTGCAAATTGAAAGGCATCAAAGACCCTATCGTGATGTTGGCTGTATCCAAGGATGGTGTGAACTTTCATTCTTTAGATGGAAAGCCATCTCACCTTATTTTCCTGGTGGCTTCATCCCCCGAGAACCCGAGTTTGAACCTTCAAATTCTTGCTGCCATCGCCCATCTTGTGCGCAAGGCGAATTCTCTTATGAAAAAAATATTGGAGGCAGAAAACGTTTCGAAAATTCTCGATATCATAAAGGAAGAAGAAGAGAAAATAAATGAATGAAGGAAGGGGAAATTCTCTTCAGGTCCGTCGTTTCTACCAAAAAGCTAAAATCCCTTTGGAGTTGCGTCCAGCATCGGGACGTTTTGGTTTTTCCAGGATTATAAAGATATCTCCGTTGATGGGGGACTCACTGCCTGTACGGCTGTGGGGGAAAAAAGAGATTCAGAAGGTAGGACGACTGGCTGCGAATCAGAGGAAGGATTTTATCCGGGAACAACTCTTCAGCATGCCTTGCCTTATCCTCACTGATGGGTTGTCCTTTCCTCGATCTGTCAAACAACATGCCAAGGATAAACGGATCGCTCTGTTCATCACTGAACTCTCGAAAAGCAAAAGCATGGTCCAACTGAGAAAAATCTTTTCCACCTTCGCAATTCCACAACATGTTTTATCGGGGGGATTGCTCAACATTTTTGGGCAAGGGATTCTCATCATGGGTGATAGCGGTGTGGGTAAAAGCGAAAGCGCTCTAGAGCTTATATCGAGAGGACATCTATTTATCTCGGACGATGTTGTCCAAATTCAAAAGGAAAAGGACGGGGTATTGGTTGGATCGGCAGCGCCACTTTCACGGAATTTTATGGAGATTCGAGGATTAGGGATTATAAATATTCAAAAGATTTTTGGCGACAAATCCATCCGTTCCAAAACGAAAATCGATCTTATCATAATGCTTAAACGATGGAAAACGGGAAAGGAGTATGATCGGTTAGGCCTGAAATTTCCGGAGAGTCGAAAGCTACTAGGTGTGCCTGTTCCCAAGATATCCATTCCTGTGGCCCCTGGAAGGAACATGGCCACTCTTATAGAAGTTGCCTGCAAGGTCTTCATGCTGAAACAGAAAGGTTATCATGCAGCGAGAGAGATCACGGAAAAGTTGGACAGAGCCTTAGCGGTCCGTTAACGATGAAAAAAGAGAAAAAGAGAGATACCCGGTTTTTGATCATCACAGGACTTTCCGGTTCCGGGAAGACCGTGGTTGGCCGATTCCTGGAAGATTTAGGATACTATTGTATCGATAATCTTCCGACCAAACTTATCCCTCGTTTTGTAGACTTATGGCAAAGAAAAGAAGTCGAAATAGAAAAGGTCGCTCTTGTCGTAGATATCAGAGAGGCTGGATTTGTCCAGGAATTTCCTAAGGTCCTCCTGTCCATTCGGGAAAAAGTCCAGCCGTACCTGATTTTTTTGGAAGCGTCCGATGAAGTCCTTTTCAAAAGATTCAGCGAAAGCCGGAGACCTCATCCCCTGGCTACCAAAAAATCAGTCCGGGAAGGGATCGCTTTGGAAAGGAAGAGGTTGGCAGAAATCAAGAAATTGGCCGCTGAGGTTCTCGATACATCATTCACCAACTTGGCGGAGCTCAAGGAGATACTGACTAGGCAATTTTTAAGGAAAAAGGGCTTGAGTCTTCAGATCGTCGTGGTGAGCTTTGGATATAAATACGGGATTCCCCTCGATTCGGACCTGGTTTTTGACACGAGGTTTTTGCCGAACCCTCATTATATCGATGGGATGAGGGACAAAACAGGACGGAGCAGGAAGGTCAAGGAGTATGTTTTGCAAGCCAAAGAAACCCAATCTTTCCTGATCAGGCTTTTGAGATTTGTGGATTATTTGATTCCCAAGTTCGAGGATGAAGGGAAGAGCTACCTGACGATTTCAATGGGATGTACCGGGGGAAAGCATAGATCCGTAGTACTTGCAGATCAATTGAAAGAACATCTTGTGAACCAGAAATACAAAGTCAGAACATACCACCGGGATATGTTTAAATAGGACCGCCCCCTTTTCTTTAAAAGAAAAAACTTAAGATTGTTCCCATTTAATGGTAGAATTTTATAAAATAAAATACCTGACATTGAGTCTATTTTATTGAACGGAAAAATGGAGAAGCCGAAAAAATGATCGGTGGCATTATCGTTTCCCATGGAAAGTTGGCGGAGGAACTTCTGAATGCGCTCACGATTATTCTTGGTGATGTGGTGAATATGGAGGCCATTTCCATTGGCTGGTACGATGATGTCGAGGATTCCAAGCGCAAGATAAACCACTCTCTCAAAAGGGTTGACCAGAAAAACGGTGTCTTGATCTTCACGGATATGTTCGGAGGGACGCCCTCGAATCTGAGCTTTAGTTTTTTGAAAGATGACAGAATCGAGATTATCACAGGGGTCAATCTGCCGATGCTCATCAAGTTTGTCTCCCTCCAAAGGAGCAACAAATTGAAAGATGTGGCGAAAAAAGTCGTTGAACAAGGAAAGAAAAATATTCATCTTGCCAGTGCCCTATTGAGCTCCAAGCATTGATTTAACGGAATTGTCCTGATCCATGTTGCAGAGAAACGT